>Ga0075124_10000035_pt1 | contig 62153 bp, 54 predicted proteins | sample AntAceMetag02UKS_FD_69809 | JGI IMG/M metagenome (GOLD analysis project Ga0075124, IMG submission 69809) | Saline lake microbial communities from Ace Lake, Antarctica - Antarctic Ace Lake Metagenome 02UKS | ecosystem: Environmental > Aquatic > Non-marine Saline and Alkaline > Saline | place... | reverse complement strand
GACCGGGCCGTACAGGATGGCCTTCTCGCGGAAGTCGTAGACGCTGGGCGCGTGGAGGAGTACGAGGTCGGTCTTCGCCAAGATGGCGGGGATTGTAGCTCACCCTCGGGCCGTTTCCACACCCGCCTAGGCGCAGGTGTCTCCTGTGCCGCGCCGCGTCGTGCGCGGTATGAAGACCTTCAGGCCGGTGCGGATGGCGGACGGTCTGCCGGCATACGCCAGCGACAGCTCCACGTGGGCGGCGAATCCGCAGTCTTCGCACGAGATCGGCCCGCGATTCCGCAGATAGCAGCCTCGAGTGAGCGCTCCGTCGGGATCGACGCTCGCAACCAGCCATGGTCGGCATCGCCAGCGGCCGTCTCGGAGGGCGCGCAGGCACGCGAGCGAGTCGACCAGAGGCGCGCCCGCCTTCTTGAGCCGGATCAGCTCGTTCAGCACCCTCAGGCGTTCCTGCTGAGACAGCCTGAGCCCGTCGTCGGATTCGACTCCGTAAGGGTAGTGCAGTTGTAGCGTGATCCCGCGCACGCGCGGGGCCAGAAACGCGACAAGCTCGGGAATCTCCTCCTGGTTCAGGGCGTTGATCGTCATGTGTGCGTAGAGGTTCGGATGCGTCGAATCCTCGATGTGGCCGATCGCCGTATCGAAGCTCTCACCGCGGATCCGATCGTGCGTCGCCCGCAAGCCGTCGATGCTGACCCAGGCTGCGTCGGCATCGACATCGATCGGGAACGTCCCGTTGGTCGTCACCCCGACGAAGTCGAACCGCGCCCGTGCCTCTCGGATGACGTCGCAAAGCCGATGGTCCCCGTCCCGCCACAGAAACGGCTCGCCCCCCTCGAAGATGACGAACCGGACGCCGAGCCGGCGCAGCCCGTCGAGTGAATCGAGCACTTGCGGGAACGTCAACGATTGCTGATCTCGCTTCCAGAACGGGCAGTGCAGGCACGAGAGGTTGCACTGGTGAGTCAGCTTCACGCCGCCGAGGAGCGGCCGCTTCCTTCCCGCGTACGATGCCGCGACTCTGCCAACAATGGAAGCCACTTGGATGACCCTGTTCATGCCCGATTCCTCCGCGGGGATCTTACTCGATGAATCGGGGCGACCAGAGGACAGCCCGGTGCTGTTGGAGTATGGGGCTTCAGGCCACAATAGAGATCGGGACACGGTCAGAGTCCCCTGAGCTCCGCCAAGCAGTACCGCAATTCGTACTGTGTCCCCGGAATTCCTCGGTTGCTCAAACCGGCTTGTGAAACGAACTGTCGGAGCTGTCCGATACCCTGATGAAGGACATATCGTCGCTGTGACACCCTCTCCGCGGTAAAGTCGGGCTAGATCTTCATGGGTTTCATGTTCTTTATGGTCCGCAGGATTCGAACCGACGGATGCGCACGACGAGGAGAAGCTCGCTCAAGTTCACCGTCCGCCTTCGAAGAGGCGCTCGACGACCCACAGGATCTCGATTGCGTCAAGCTCGTCGAGTTTGCCGCTCGGGCGACCGCCGACGAACTTCGACCACGCCTCGTCCATCGCCCGGATGATGCCCTGTTGATCGATCACCAACGCACTGTAGGACCTCCGATACAACCGAACAACATCTGGATCGCAGACGTAGGAGATCCGTTCCTCTGTCAGAGGAAGCTGCTCCGACGAAAGGGGCGACTCGGTGACGACGACCATCCGCATCCCCTCATCGATCCGATCCAACGCCTGCCAAATGTCGGTGAGCCGCGAGACCCAGGGAGATGGACTCGGAGAGACGCAGGTGGCGCAGTCCACCGGGGAAAGATCGGGAAGGAACAGGAGAACGACGACGTCCCCTCTGAAGTCCGACAGCGCGAACGGATCGCCTGTGACCGTCCTTGACTGGAAGTCAGGAGCCGGTTCGCCTCTCGCGATGACCGGAGGCGGGGACGCGATCCCGGTGGCCTCAACGGCGATCGATCTCCCGTCGTCCGATGCGAACGAGATCTCGTACACCGCCGTGCCGACCTGGATCGGCTCGCCCGGGCGGAAGACCTCGTGCGCACCAGGGAGGTCGTTCAGCTCGCCGTCTCCGTCGGTGTCCACCACGACGACCAACTGGGAGGTGTCGCTGTACACGCCGTTGGAAAGCTGACTCGTGATCGAGATGGGGTACAGTTTTCCCTCGAGCTCGATGAGGCCGTTGCGTTGGCACCATCCTGAGTAGCCGTAGATGTATGACCCTGAACTGTACAAGTACATCGCCTGAATCAGGACGTGGTACGGAGCGCAATGAGTCGCCCCATTCTCCTCGTATTCGACGAGAACAGTGACGAACCAGCCGTAGGAACGGGCGTCGCTCCACTCCATGTCATAGCAGCCCGTCTCGTCGGCGAGATCCTCGTCGTTGTCCGTGTCGATGATCAGTCGCGGCGGTTCGCCGGGAAAGATCAGAAGGCTGACGCCAGGATCCGTTCCTGTTCCAACGGGGAGGAGGCCGAAGGCCATTTCGTCTGCTGTTTCCCATGCCTCCAGGCCGGTGATGTTTTCGCTTGGTTGATCCGCGAGCGCCAGCTCGACGACCGACAGGGCGGCGCTCATCGCTGGCCAGGGAATCATCTCGCCGAGGAACCCGGTGTGTGTGCAGACTGCAGCCAGGGAAAGGATCGAGCTAAGAAGACAGGCCAGCGCGAGCTTGTCTAGTAGAGTTCTTGGCATTCGCACCCTCCGTAGTTGATTCCGGTGCCGGCAAAGATGACTGGAATCCAGCATTCCGCTCTGACTTGTACGACTCCTTCCCCACACCTGCTTTCATCAGACTCGCAACTAGACACCCAGAGATGATAGACCCTGCAATCCGCGATCGCGGTGACGCAGATCGGGAGGTCGTGCCATCCCTGTTCCGGATCGTATCCGTATCTCTCGTACTTGGCGTCCGTATAGCAAAGCCATCCGAAGTCCGTGTGGGTGCAGCGCTTGGTGCAGTAAATGAGGCTGCACCCAGTGTCATAGCCGGCCTTCTCAATGATTGCTTCTTCTTCCGACGTTTCAGGATCAACTGCATTTTCAGTCTGCCCCGGACCTGCGCCGAGAACTGCGATGCAGCCGATCAGGATGAACAAGCTTGTGAGTGCGAGGATCCGTGCCTTCTCCACACCTACCACCTCCGCTAAGAACGAAACACATTATAGGAGCATTTCAGATGTGAATCAACTACAGCGTCAATTTGCTGCGATCTCGACGCTGCGCAGGTGGCGAGGTTTCACATTCCTGCCACAGGTCTGGACTGGCTTCTTCACTCTCCGGACGTACCTTCGTGGCGTGAACTGATCGAAACAGAGGGGATCATACGTCCGTTGGCACCCCACACAACGCAGAACCATTCCCTTCTCACGCATCGTCGAACCTCTCCGGCTTGTCGTTCCTGACTTGAGCAGACGTGGAGACTGCCGAGCCAGACACTACCGTCTCCGCGTTCGCGATTCCACGTGCCATGAACGCTATTCTCTTGCGGACTCGGACCGTGCCGCATCAGACAATGGGACAAGATGGTCCCGGGGTCAAGTCTTGCATTGCCACATTTGAGATCGGGAGCACACACCTCGTTCGGGCGGAACCGGAGTCCTCCGGTTCGCTCCACAGCAGATGACGCGGCTGGCCGGGTACCTACGTTCCGGCCTCGGTCGACTCGGCGGCGACCGGGGCTGTCTCCGGCTCGTTCTCGCAATCGGGGATCAGGCGTTCGAGGTTACGGATCGAAGGGATGATGAACCCGGCCAGCCCCAGGATCACGCCTACCGCTCCGGCGAAGACCATCATTAACCCCATCCCGGCTCCCGGTCCGGTGCCTACCAGCCATCCGAACAAGCCCTCGCCCCATCCGCCGGACTGCATCATCGGCTCGAACAGGTAGTCGGCCAGTGTGCCGGCGAGCATCATCCCGATGGGCGACGCGATCGAGGCGATCATCCCCCGATAGGCGAAGACCCGCCCTTGCACGTCGAGTGGGACCTTCGTCTGCCAGATCACGCTACTCGTCGAACTGGCGAACTGGGTGAAGAAGACCGCGCAGAAGGCGCCGGCCGCCCAAAGCGGTAAGCTGTTCCCGATCCCGAGCAATGTCGGGCCGAGGAGCATCGCGCCGGGGAGTTCGGGGGACACATACCCTATCTCTTGGGCCTCGGCTCGGGCTCCCGCTTGGGGAGCCTGCGTTCAAGAAGAGGGATGAAGGATCCAGCGTGCGTCCCCGAACTCCCCGACTCTTTTCACAGCGGAAGGACGAGACTCAGAATCCCAAGCCGCGGTAGTACGTTTGGAGGTACTCGGTGATCGCAGCGGAATCGAGGCCGGTCTGCTTGATCACCGCCGACAGGGGGATCGGTCCTCCGAAGACCACGCGGATCGGATGTCGGTACTGCCGCCTGCCGAGAGCTTTCGTGATGGGATTTCGCGACAGCAGACGGAAAACACCGGTGATGGGGGCCCAGATCCTGTACGGAACGAGATAGGCGTTGCGATCCGTGCCGTCGATCTGCGCAAGGTGGGCGATCAAGAGACCGATTCCCAGATGCCACTTCGCCCTGGGATCACGTGAGTCCGGAGCGATGAGAAGCGCCGCACCGCCTCCAACGTGCTCGGCCGCCTGAATCAATGACGTTCGGTTCCGCTCTCTCGCGACGTCCTTCTCCACTGGGGATTCCAGCCTGGAGGTGAGCCATCCGCTGATTCGGGGCAGGATTCCCATCCTCGCCGCGCTCCGGAACGTCGGCATCGGCAAGAGGACGGGGTACATGGAGCGGGCGATGTTCGGACCGAGTTTCGCCACGTAGCTCACGCCGAGCATCTTCAGGTCGGGCCGGTCCAGGGATGCGGCAACGAGGAACGGCGTCAGCATCGAGCCGTGCTCCCCGAAGACGATGATCGGGCACGTCTTGATCTCATCTTCTCCCCGCTCGGGAAACTCCGCCAGCCATGGTGTCGGGAGCCTGTTCAGTATCGCTCTTGATCCGCCGGCCACGCCGAGTTCCCCCACGTGACGGTCAAGGTCTGCCGCGATGTCGAGAAGCGTGGTCGCCGGGAACAAGAAGTCGACAAGTCCGCACAGGAGGCGGTAGGGGAGACTGTTCTTCATGGCGGCTGAGTGCGTCTGACGCATCGCTTCGATCCCACCGGCCGTGAACGAGGCCTTCAGGTCTGCGACGATGCGACGAATGGGAGTCAAGTCGTTCCTTCCCCTGTGCCCCAAGACTCATCGCGCGAGAGAGCACCGGCGGCGCAGTCCGCACGCTGTCGTTGATTGTATGAGCCGAGGGCATCCAGGAGAAACGCTTCCACCCTACGGCATGGGGCTCCAACTCCCCTCGGACGTCCGGGGACGCGTACCCCATTTGGGCGGAACCAGGATCCTGCGATTCCCTCAACCGGCGGCGTCGAGTGCAGTCCGCAGTTCTCCGACGAGTTCGGCGATGAGCTCCTTGACGGTGACGATCTTGTCGATTCGGTGCGCGTTCTGACCGCAGAAGACGAGCCCGTGGTCGACGTCCCCGCGATAGGCGTTCAGCAGAGCCTGGGCGATGCAGAACTTGGCCTCCGCAACCTTGCAGACGGTCAGACAGTGGTAGGGGCAGTTGATGTTCAGCTTGTCGACCGTCTCCAGGTCCCTGAGGAACTTGTTTCGGACGGCCCTCCCGGGCAATCCAACGGGGCTCTTGATGATGACGATGTCCTCTTCCACGGCATCCAGGTACGTCTGCTTGAACGCCTGCGCGGCGTCGCACTCCTCGGTGCAGACGAAACGCGTCGCCATCTGAACTCCGGACGCGCCGAGAGACAGCATGCGAGCGATGTCCCTTCCGTCGAAGATCCCGCCGCCAGCGATGATCGGGATCTTCTCTCCAAAGCGATCCTCGTACGGCTTGACCGCCTCCACGAGCTCCGGTACGAGTGCCTCAAGCGTGTAGTCCTCCAGATGATCGAGCTGTTCGACGGTGAAGCCGAGATGCCCCCCGGCAAGAGGGCCTTCGAGGATGATCGCTCCGGCCGTTCTCTCGAAGCGCTTGGCCCAGCCACGGAGGACCAGTTCCGCGCCTCGGGCGGAACTGACGATGGGCACCAGGTTCACTTCCGGATCGTCGACAATCCTCGGGAGCCTCATCGGCAGTCCGGCTCCGAAGACGATGATCCGGATGCCTTCTTGAACAGCGGCTCGGAGCAGGTCCTCGACATTGCTGAGGACGCCCATGAAATTGACGGCAAGGACTCCCTGGGTCATGGCTCGGGCCTTGCGGATCTCTTCTTGCAGCGCCTCGCGGGAGATCCGTTCGTACTCATGCCGCGTGTCTTCGAAGTCCCCAAGGCCGATGCTCGAGATGGTGCCGATTCCGCCTTCTTCGGCCACCGCGGCCGCCAGCGATGCCAGCGACACCCTCACACCCATCCCGCCCTGGACGATCGGGATGTCCGCGGTCAGGTCGCCGATACGAAGCTTGGGGATGTTCATCACGATCTCCTGTTCTCGTAGCTCTTGACAACCAGACAAGCATTCCCGCCGCCGAAGCCGAAGGACTGGCTCATCGCTGCGCCGAACTCAAGCGACTCTGCCCCGTCGATGACGTAGTCCAGCGGACAGTCCGGATCGGGCTGCTGGTAGTTGATGGTCGGCGGAATGCGCCCGGTCGAGACACTCAACACGGTGGCCGCGAACTCCACGGCTCCGGCCGCGGCCAATAGATGGCCAATCATGGACTTGATGGAACAGATCTTGAGCCGCGCGGCGTGATCGCCGAAAACCCTCATCACGGCCGCGCTTTCGGCCTTGTCATTCAGGACCGTGGAGGTGCCGTGGGCGTTGATGTGGCCGATGTCCGACACGGCGAGGCCTGCATCGCGCAGCGCTTCCTCCATGACACGGACCATTCCGTCGCCCTCGGGATGGGGCGCCGTGAGGTGGAACGCATCGGCCGTGTTACCATATCCGGCCACTTCGGCGTACACGGGCGCACTTCTCTCGAGTGCATGGTCGAGCCTTTCCAGGACAACGACGCCGGCCCCCTCGCCCATGACGAAACCATCGCGGTTCTTGTCAAACGGGCGGCTGGCGTGCTCCGGATCGTCGTTGCGGGCGGACATCGCGCGTGTCGCGCAGAAACCGGCAAATGGCAACGGGCTCACACTGGCCTCGGTTCCTCCCGCCAGCATGATGTCGGCGTCTCCCCTCTCAACGATACGGAAGGCGTCGCCGATGGCGTTGGTGCCGGTTGAACAGGCGACGGAAGGGGCGGACAGAGGTCCCTTGAGTCCAAACGTGATCGATGCCACGCAGGCGGCGGTGTTGATGAGCACTCTTGTCACGACGAGCGGCCCCACGGATCTTGGACCCTTCGCCAGGAGTGCGGCATTTGCGTCTTCGAGGGTCTGCGTCCCCCCAATGCCGGATCCGATGATCACGCCTGCCCGGCGCCCATCGAAGGGAAACTCGTCAAGGCCTGCGTCCTTCATCGCCAGATCCGCAGCGACCAGAGCGAAGTGGGTGAACCGGTCCGTACGCTTCGCAAGCTTGGGGTCGATCCAGTCCTCGGCGTGAAACCCCTTGACCTCCCCGGCCATCTGCGAACGGTACTCCGACGGGTCGAACGCGGAGACGCGGGAGATGCCGTTTCGCCCGGCGAGCAATCCTTCCCAGAAGGCCTCCCGCCCGATGCCGATCGGAGTGATCACCCCAATGCCACTCACAATGACTCGATTCATCACGAATCCTCCCTGCCGCTGATCGCGAGGAGAATATCAGACGAGCCCGGGCGAGTACAGTTCGAGTGGACGTCTCCCAGAGCGTTGTGGTTCCGTGTTTGATCGCCAAGGGGCTTGATCGCGGCGGCAGGGTTCGCTGATGGTCTACAGCACGGCTTCCGGTATCTCTTGGAGTTGGGCGTATGTGAAGACGGGGCCGTCCTTGCAGACGTAGTAGGAGCCGACGTTACAGCGACCGCACTTGCCGATCCCGCAGGTCATCTTCCGCTCGAGCGAGGTGATGATCCGCTCCGGCGGGAAACCGAGTTCGATCAGCGGCGGCATGGTGAACTTGAGCATGATCGGCGGTCCGCAGACGAGGACGTAGGCATCCTCGGCGCTCGGTGCAACCTCCTGCAGCACGGTCGGGACGAAGCCTTCGCGCCCACTCCAGCCCTCGTCGCCTTTGTCGACCGTGATCACCATCTCGATGCCGTCTTGTGCCTCCCACGCTGCGAGCTCGTCCTTGTAGAGGAGCTCGCCCGGACTGCGGGCGCCGTAGATGGCGGTGATGTTGTTGAATCGACTCCGCTGGGATTCGTGCAGCAGGTAGCGAATCGTCGAGCGCAACGTGGTGAACGCGAAGCCCCCACTCACGATGACGATGTTCTTGCCCTCCATCTCGGCGAGCGGGTAGGCGTTGCCGTACGGCCCACGAACCCCCATTGTCGCGCCTTCAACAAGGTTGTGAAGGACCGTGGTCACGACACCGGTCGGGTATCGCTTGACGGTGAACTCGATGTAGCCTTCATCGAGCGGCGATGAGGCAATCCCGATCGGGCTCTCGCCCGCGCCGGCGACCGACAACATCGCGAACTGGCCGCATTCATACTGAAACGCGGCGGCGTCTTCTTCCCGCTCGAACCGCAGACGGAACGTCTTGAGATCCTTGGCATCGTTTTCGATCGTGATCTTGTCGATCGTGACAGGGAGTGGCAGATACGGGTTGGTCATGCGCCCACCTCTTCGAGAATCTCGCGGATGTCGATGTTGACCGGGCAGTGGCTGACACAGCGCCCACAGCCGACGCAGAAGGTCTCCCCAACGTTGCTGACCGTGTAGGAGAACTTGTGCATCACCCGCTGGCGGGCTCGTGCACCTTGAGTAGAACGCGGGTTGTGGCCCGAGGCCTCGAGCGTGAACAGCGGGAACATGCACGCGTCCTGGGCTCGAATCCGCTTCACGTTCCCGTCCGCTTCCTCGTCGTAGAGGCCGAAGCAGTGACAGGTCGGACAGAGGTACGTGCAGGTGCCGCATCCGACACAGCGCTCACCGATCGTCTCCCAGACCGGTGCATCGAACAGACCGGCCAGCTTGTCGGCCACCCCGTCGATGGTGACCGGCTGCAACTTGGCCTCCGCATCGGCGATCAGCTTCTCCTTGGCGGTGTCGTCCGCGTTGGACGGTGCGGTCAACAACCCGTCGTGTTCAGCGAGGAACGCCTCGCCCTTCTCAGTCACCGCCTCGAACAACAGCTCACTGCCAAGATCGAACGCGACCACGTCGGCGCCTGAGCTCGCTCCAGGTCCACCACCGACCGAGGTGCAGAAGCACGCAGGATCGGGATCGTTGCATGCCAGCGTGATGATCGTCGTATTCTCGCGTCGAGCCTTGTAGTACGGATCGAGGTAGGCCTCGTCGAGGAAGATCTTGTCGAGGAGTTCCAGAGAAGCAGCATCACACGGTCGTAGGCCGAACAACACCGTCGCTTCCTCTGGAAGCGGTGTCGCTTCCAGTGTTCCGTTGCTGCCGCTGGCGATCACTTCGCTTCGTGGGAAGAACCACAGCTTGGGCGAGAGACGGAAGTTGTCGTAGTCGAGTGCAAGCACGCTGTCGGCCGTCAGTTCCTCCAACTTCACTCCGACACGGTCAGCAACCGGGCCGGCGCACCGTGCCTTTTCCGAAGCTGCGGCAAGCAGCTTTCTAAGATCGGTCTTGTCGATCTTGCCTCGCTTCATCCCTCTCCCCTCACGGCTCGCTGATGAAACCTTCGTCGTCGTTCTCGGTGAACGTCAACAGGGCGGGGACGCCGTCCGCACTCATCCCGGCGACGTAGCCGTAGAGCGCTTCGACGTCCTTGGGCATCTTCTGGGTGAACACCCGCAGATCGATGTCCATCGGACAGGCACGGACACAGGCGTCGCACTCGACGCAGCGTCCGGCCTGGTGGAGGATCCGTCCAATATGGAATGCCATCAGATCCGGGAGCTCGTCCGCTGCTCCGATCCAGCGTGGCTTGGTCTGATCGGCGAAGCAGGTCACACAGTAGCAGTTGGGGCAGACCTGGCGACAGGCGTAGCAGCGGATGCAGCGTGAGATCTCGTCGCTGAAATACGCCCAGCGCTCCTCACCCGACATCTGCTCGAACGCCGCCACACGCTGGTAGCGCTCGTCGGCGGGAGATCGCGCCTCGCCCTCGATCGCCACGTCGGCTTCGTCGATCGTCGGATGGGCACACTCGAGGCAGCCGTCGGCCAACATCTCGGCCAAGCCCAACGTCTTCTCACCACCCGGCGTCTCCACCGTCAACGATCCGGCCTCTTCCCGTGCGCCGATGATCCGCGCGCCATCGAGTGCCGCTTCGACCTTCTTGGGGTCAATCATCCCGGTGCAGGGCATACCGATGATGACGACCTTCTCGCGCGGCAGCTGATGTTCCTTCACCAGGCCGAGGACGGAACGCGCGTCGCACCCCTTGGCGATGATGCCCACCGTTGGCGGTGCGTACTCCTCCCGCAGATTCTTCGGGTGCGCGAACAGCCGCGGCAGGTAGACGGCGAGGTTGTTGGTGCAGTTCGGTCCCCACACCAACCGCTCGATGTCGGCGGCGTCACGGACGAAGACCGGACGACTGCGGAGCGGCAGGCTGCCCGCCTCGTGCCCGATGACCAGATCGATCTCACCACGCTCGAAGAGCGAAGCGACCGCCTCACGCAGTTTCGTTTCTAGTTGGCGGCTCATCACTCCGCTCCCACCGGCGCGCCCACCGGCGCTTTCACCATCTTGGTCGCCGGTCCGAGGGCGCGTACGTCGTCGACGACCTTCTCCATCAACGCCGCAAACCGAGTACCCTCCGATGCGGACACCCATGAAAACTGCACCCGTCCCGGCTCGATACCGAGGTATTCGAGGTAGCTCTTGAGCAAGGCGAACTTGCGTCGTGCGACGAGGTTGCCGCTGATGTAGTGACAGTCCCCGGGGTGACATCCCGACACCAGCACACCGTCCACACCCTCCTGTAGCGCCCTCACGATGTACAGCGGATCGATTCTTCCCGAACAGGGAACGCGGATGATGCGTACGTTGGTCGGGTACTGCAACCGGCTAACCCCGGCCAGATCGGCACCGGCGTACGAACACCAGTTGCACAGGAACGCCACGATTTTCGGCTCCCAGCCGCCCGCTTCGTTACTCACCTGATCGGCTCCTTTACAGCGCGGCAAGCGCGCTCAAGATCATCTCGTTGCGGAATCCCTTGAGGTCGATCGCCGAGGCACGACACGTTGCCGCACAAGCGCCGCAGCCCTTGCACAACGCCTCGTTGACCACCGCAATGCCCTTGACCTCGTCCAGCTCGATTGCGTTGTAGGCACAGACCTCGACGCAGGCGCCACACCCGCTGCAGCGCTCCTCTCGTATCGCCGAGACCTTGCCTTCCGCCTCGATCGTCTCCTTGCTCAACACCGTTGCCGCGCGTCCCGCAGCCGCCTTTGCTTGAGCGATGGCCTCGGAGAGATCCTTCGGGTAGTGAGCCAAGCCGCAGACAAACACCCCGTCGGTCGCGAAGTCAACCGGCCGCAGCTTAACGTGGGCCTCGAGGAAGAACCCGTCCGGCCCCAACGGTACCTTGAGCATCTGCGACAGCTTCTTGTTATCCGGATTCGCCTCGACGCCGGATGACAGAACAAGGAGATCCGGTTCAAACGCTACGCGTCTCCCGAGAATCTCGTCATCCACTTCGACCAGCAGTCGACCCTGTTCGACATGTGCCGTCGGCTTGTCGTTCACGCCGTAGCGGCAGAAGAGCACGCCCTGCTCGCGAGCGTCGCGATACCTCAGTTCTTTCAGGCCGTAGGTGCGCACGTCGCGATAGAGGATGCGGACGGCAGCGTGCGGGTTGATCTCCTTGAACTTGAGGGCATTCTTCACCGCGGCAGAGCAGCAGATGCGACTGCAGTACGGTCGATCGTCGTCACGCGACTCGACGCACTGAATCATCACCACGTCTCGTAGTGCTCGTACCGACTCATCGTCGGATGCGAGGCGCTCCTCGAACTTGCGCTGGGTGACGACTCGCTTGTCCTGGCCGTGGAGGTACGCGGTCGGCTCCACGGCAGACGCTCCGGTGGCGACGATCACCGCACCGTGATCGAACGGCTCCGTGCCGTCGGACAGGGTGGTGACGAAGTTGCCGACGTAGCCGGAAACTTCCTCCACCCTCGTACCGGTGTGCACGGAGATCAGCTCGTGGTCGCGAATCCGCTCTATCATCGCTTTCAGCTCCGCGTCGGTTCGCTCCCCATCGAAGGAGAAGTGAACATGACGCAGGTTGCCGCCGAGTTCGTCTTCCTTCTCCACCAGGTGAACCGGAAAGCCCTGCGCGGCAAGCTCGAGCGCCGCCGCCATGCCGGCGACTCCGCCGCCGATCACCAGCGCCGCCTTATGCACGCCCAGCGTCATCTTGCTGAGGGGCTCCAGCAGAACGGCCTTGCTGAGTGCCATCTCCAGCAGTTGCTTCGCCTTCTCCGTAGCGCGTTCCGGCTCCTTCTGGTGGACCCACGAGCACTGCTCGCGGATGTTGACGAACTCAAACATGTACGGGTTGAGGCCCGTCGCCTGCAGCGTCCGCTGGAACAGCGGCTCGTGCGTGCGCGGTGTGCACGCTGCGACGACGACCCGATTCAGGTTCTTCTCGAGGATGACGTCGGAGATGATCTTCTGGGCGTCCTGCGAACACGAGAACAGGAACTCCTGCGCATGTTCCACGTAGGGCAGTCTCTCGGCGAATGCGACGACATCCGGCACGGCGACCGTCGCTCCGATGTTGATTCCGCAGTTGCAGACGAAGACGCCGATCCGCGACGGCTCGCCGCGGATGTCACGCTCCTCGGGGTACTCGACCTTGAATTCGGCGTTGGGAAAGCCGGCGACGACGCTGGCCGCCTCAGCCGCGGCCGCCGACGCCTCGACAACCGACTCTGGGATGTCCTTCGGGCCTGACAGCGTACCGCAAACGAAGATCCCTGGACGCTGCGCCTTGACAGGCTCGAAGGTCGAGACGCGGACGAACCCGTATTCGTCGAGGGCCAGGCCGAGTCGCTTCAGCTCGCTACGCTGCTTGGGGTTGTTCACCAGTCCGAGCGACAACACGAGCATGTCGAAGGCCTCGGTGACGACCTCGGAGCCGTTCGGCGAGTACTGGAGCACGATGTTGTCCGTCTTCGGATCGATCTCCACCGACGAGACCCGCGCACGAATGAACCGGCATCCTTGCTCGGTCTCCGCCTTGTCGATGAAGCGATCGAACCCCTTGCCGAACGCCCGGATGTCCATGAAGAAAACCGACGTCTCGACGTGGTCGAGGTGCTCGCCGAGGATGATTGCGTCCTTGGCGGCCTGCATGCAACAGATCGACGAGCAGTAGTCATTGCCAACCTGGCTGTCACGCGATCCGACACACTGGAGGAACGCGATGCGTGCCGGCTCCTTCTGATCGGACGGGCGAATCACGTGACCGCGGCTCGGACCGCTGGCGGACAGGATTCGTTCGAATTCGATGCTGGTCACGACGTTGGGGAACGTCTTGTAGCCGTACTCGTCTTTGGTGATCGCGTCGAACTCGGACGAACCGGTGGCAAGCACGATGCTGCCGACTTCGACCTCCTGGGTGACCGGCTTCTGCTCGAAGTCGATCGCGTCCGCTTCGCAGGCCTTGGCGCAGAGTTGGCACGCCCCGCGCGTGAGGTAGAGGCACTTCGTGTCGTCGATCATCGCCGCCGCCGGAACCGCCTGAGGAAACGGCAGGCTGATGCACTTCGTGAGGTCGAGTCCCATGTTGAAGGCATCGGGCACCTTGACGGGGCACTTGTCGGTGCAGGCGCCGCAGCCGGTGCATTTCTCGATGTCGACGTAGCGCGGGCGCGTGAGAAGCGTCACGTTGAGGCTGGGCGCCTCACCGTCAATCCCCAATACATCGGTGTTGGTGATGATCTTGATGTAGGGGTGAGATCCGGCCTCGACCAGCTTTGGCGACAGGATGCACATCGCGCAGTCGTTGGTGGGGAAGGTCTTGTCGAGTTGCGCCATCCGCCCGCCGATCGACGGACCACGCTCGACCAGCAGGACTTCGATTCGCATCTCGGCAAGATCCAGGGCCGCTTGCACGCCGGCGATTCCGCCCCCAACAACCATCACTCGCTTGTGCTCCACCTTAGCCCCCCAGTCTTTCTTGCGCTCGCTCCCGCTTCCGGCTGCTGAACGCCACGATCTTGGCCATCATCTCGGTGATGTGGTTTCGGCGGCTCTCCGGCGCGTCGAACGTGAGTTCGACGATCGCGTCGCCAAGCCGAGCGCCGTTGTAGACCTTCTCCCCAAGCGAACTTCGCACGACCACTGTCGTGCAGTTATCGGGCGATCCGAGACCGCCGCACGAGATGTCGGCGAACTCGTTGGAGAAGTCGGAACAGGCGAAGCATGCGGGGCGCGCGAACTCGTCAACAAGACAGAACGGGACATGGACCGTCTTCCCTGCGCCCGTCTTGACGATGACGTCGTCCTTCACGTTGAGAGCGTCGATCTGGTCGAACTTCGTGCCGAGCGCCGATTCCAGTCGCTGGCGTGCCGCCTCGTCGAACGAGAAGCTCTCCATACAGAACAAGCCGATCGTCAGCGCCACGGTGTCCGAGGGCAACACGCTGAGCAGCTGCATCTTGCGAATCGTGTGAATCTGGCAAGGCGTGCCGACCAACGCGATGCGACGGATGTCGCGCTTCCGCAGGTCGCGGATCTCGCGAACCGTGGGGGCGAACGTGGTGTATTGCCGCCCCGCCTCATGCAGCTGGCGAGACTCATCAAAATGCGAACCTGCCGCGGCAACGATCTCCTCGGGCGTCGTAGCGATCGTCACCTCTCGCTCGAATGCGCCCGTCTGTTTCGATACGACGGCCGCCTGAATAATGTGCTTCTCCAGCGCGTGGACGAGTAGCGCCGTGACCACGCCGCCGTCCGTGCCGGCTTGCCGGATCGACTCGTCTGATGCGTGTGCCGACGTGAGCTTCCGTACCGGCCCGATCGGCCCCGTCCATCCGCAACGCTCGCGCAATTCGTTGTCGAGCACGTCGATTTGCGGGCAGATCAGATAGCAGATTCCGCACTTGAGACAGCGCTCTTCGTCCGCGTAGATCGGCGCCCCATCGGCGTCGATCGTCAGCGCATTCAATTCGCCCGCGGAACAGAATGAAACGCACCCGCCGCATTTCCCACAGATTCCACGTTCTTGGACCTCAACAATGAGGTCAGCGAAGGTCTTGACGTCGCTAGCCATCACTCGCGGCTTCCTCTGTCTTCTCATCCGTGGACTCCGTCGCAGGCGCTTCGCCCGTCTCCTCAGGCTTTCCTACTGCGTTGGCTTCCGCCTCCGCATGGAGCCGTTGTTCAGCAAACTTGGAGAGTTCCGCCTCGAACGTAGATTGGACCTTCTTGCAGCGCGCTTCTTGGAGCTCGCGATCGATCTCGGCCACCTTGGCGATGATGTCCGTCGGAGCATGGTTGCCCTTCACGGCGAGATAGCGCAGGGCGCGCATCACGTCGGTGAAATTGACGTTCTGCGGGCATCGCGCGTAGCAGCGGTAGCAGACGAGGCAGTACCAAATCAGAGGCGAGGAGAGCACTTCCTCTCTCATTCCGAACAGGATTTGCCGGATGATCTTCCGTGGGCTGTACTCGGGCGCCACCTCGCTGACGGGGCAGCCCGCAACACACGTCCCGCAGGCGAAACAGCGGCGGATGTGCTCGCCGCCCGGCTGGGACGCCACCTCTTCGCAAAACGTCGGATCCAGCTTGCCGACTTCCAGCGTCTCCAGAGCTTCGGGCATTCCTCTCACCCCTTCATGTCGAGTTCGTTTTTCCGTTTCGTGCGGGTGACCGCCACATCCTCAGTCGTTGGGTGCGATGTCGACCAGTTCCTTCTCCTTGAACACCGCCACCGGAGGATCGGCCGCGGGGTCCTCTCCCGGAACGTATTCGAACATCGCCTGTAGCTTCTCGCCAAGCGAGTTGAACAGGCTTGAGACCGGCACATCGTTCGGACACGCGCTTTCGCACACGCCGCAGCCGACGCACGACGTCCCCATGTGACTGAGGCGCGTCAGGTGGAACATCAGGGTCTCCGTCGGGACGCGCAACGCGCCCTTCCGCTTCGCCCGTGAGAGGAACTGGTCGGGTCGATGGTCGAAGACCGTCGACGCAAAGACGCACTCCTTGCAGTAGCAGATCGGGCAAACGCTCATACAGTTACGGCACCCTATGCAGGCCGACAAAGCCCCCATCAGACCGTCGATGCTTGCGGTTTCCTCGGCGAATCCGCCGAGCGCCTTGTCCCGGTACTCCTGTCTCTTCGCAACGAGGGCTTCGATGGCGGCCGCCCTCCCCGCGGGCTCACTCTCCGTGATCTCGAGGGACAACGCCTGGGCCAGTTCATCGGCGAAACGACCGCTCACGGACAACGGGATCGAGTCGGACGATGCGCTCATCAGACCCACGCCAAGATCGGCCCCGATCGGGATGGGGCGAATGCACATTCGGCATGCCCCTCTCATTTCGCCCGCCTGCGCGTCATTCGAGTCTCCGCCCAGCGATTGCAGTGCGGCGGCGCGCTGATCGGCCGACATGTCGGCGTAGTCGGTGACCTCGTAGGTTCCGTAGCAATCGACGCCGATGGTGACAACATGTTCCAGATCGACCTGGAGAAATTTGGCCAGCTCGACGGCGGCTCGAAGCTCGCACGGCTTGAGCACCGCCGCGATGCGGCCCTCGTTCGGAGTCGCCGTCAGGTCCGAGAGGATGCGCGCCGACTGCACCGGCATCGTCGGTGCGATCGGCATGGCGTCTTTCAGCTGTTCAGGATCGACGACCAGGCTCTGCACCACGGCACTCCCGTCGGCCAGAGGCTTGGGGACCAACACCGCTTGCACGAAGTTGCTCGTCAGAAGCCGGGCGAGAAGCCCTCGCAAGGCCTCGTCGCGGCTCTCGCCGTTCAGGTTTAGCGTCGCGTATCTCATGACTTCGCGGTCCGCTTTTTCCATGTCGATTACACCGCCCAGCTTGCCCGCAGTGCGTTGGGGCCCTTCTCCCGCAGCACTTCGACCATTTCGGTCACCGTGTCGGCGAACAGCTTCCCTTCCGAGGCGCTGATCCACCGCAGCCAGATCCGATCTTCGTCGAAGCCGACTTGATCGAGGATCTTCTTCAGGATCGCGACGCGCCGGCGTGCTTTGTAGTTCCCGTGCTGGTAGTGACAGTCCCCCGGATGGCAGCCGCCGATCAGGACACCGTCCGCTCCCTCCATCAGCGCCTTCAGCACGTAGATCGTGTCGACGGCGCCACTGCACATCAGGCGCACGATTCGCACGTTCGGCGGGTACTGAAGCCTGCTGGTTCCCGCGAGGTCCGCGCCGGTGTACGTGCACCAATTGCACAAGAACGCGATAACCTTCGGCTCGAATTGATCCACTGCCTCCTCCTTACCACAGGACGCGGGCGGCTCACGCCGACCGACGTCCCGGCTACGTCATCACCTCGTCGAGTACATCCATGACTGTCGCTCGTTCGTAGCTCTCCTGCTGGCTTGCAGCATTCGGGCATGTCACGACACACGTTCCGCATCCCTTGCACAGTTCCACCAGGACCTTCGCCTTGCCGCTGACGTCGTCGATCACGCGGGCGTCGTACGGGCACGCGGTCACGCAGAGTCCGCACCCGGCGCAGCGCCGCTCATTCACCGTCGCCAAGTTCTCGGCCAGCTCCGCGATCCCTCGCCACAGCAGGGCCGAAGCTCGAGCCGCGACGGCCTTCCCTTGAAGGATGGCTTCGTCGATGTGCTGCGGGGAATGGCACAGTCCGCAGAAGTACACGCCCCGGTCGACGGCGTCGAGAGGGGCTGACTTCGGATTCGCCTCGGCGAAGAAACCGTCCGGATCCATCGCCAAGCCTGCGGCCTCGGCGAGTTGGACGGCATCCTCGTTCGGGCGAATCCCGGCGGAGAGCACCACAAGATCCGCTTCGAGGGTCAGCGTGTCGGCGGCGACCGGATCGCGGAACGTGACGCTCAGACCTTCGCCGGTCGTCGAGACGGACGCCTTGTCGGTCGGTTCGTATCGGACGAACAGGACACCGCGTTCCCGCGCCCGACGGTAGTACTCCTCGTACGGGCCGTAGGTCCGGACGTCGCGATAGAGAACGACGATCGTCGCCTCCGGATTCAGCTCCTTCAGCTTGAGGGCATTCTTCACTGCGTGCGTGCAGCAGACGTGGCTGCAGTAGGGGCGGGTCTCATCGCGCGAGCCAACGCATTGGACCATCACGACGCTGTTCGCGCCGGCGGCGACGGGATCGCCGTCGGCGAGCATCCGCTCGAAGGCTCGCTGCGTGACGACGCGCGCGTGCTCTCCGTAGAGGTACTCGTCGGGAACGACCTCAGCGGCGCCGGTCGCGAAGACGACGGCGCCGTGCGAGAGCTCCTTCTCTCCCTCCGGCGTCGACAAGACGGACCGGAATGCCCCCCACGTTCCATGGAGTCCGCGCAGTTCCGAGTTTGTCAAAATCTCGATTCCCGCCTCGTTCCTCGCGCGATCGACGAGTTCAGTGACGAACGCCTGCACGTCCGCACCATCGATGGTAAACCGCCCCTGGCGGGCGTTCCCACCGAGTTCCTCGGTCTTCTCGATGAGCGTGACCGGACTGCCTTGTTCGGCGAGGCTCAGGCTGCAGGTGAGGCCCGCGACCCCTCCCCCGATGACCAGGACTCGCGGCTCAAGGGAGCGGACGTTGACCGGTTGCGGGTCGGCCAGGGTGACTTTTCGGATGCTGGCCCGAATCTGCCCTTCCGCAATGTGAAGGGCCGCCTCGGGGTGAGCGACGTGCACGCTGACGCACTGTTCTCCGATACTCGTGTACTCGAACACGCAACCTGCGGCCCTTCCGGTTGCCATCCGCCGCAGGACGTTGCGCAGCGACATCACCCGATAGCCCGCCAGGACAACCCGATCGAGTTCGTGTTCGGAGACCTTTCCCGCGATCTCTTCGGCGCCCTTTCGCAGTCCGGTGACGTCGATCCTCTCGACGTGTCGAACGGCCGGGTTTACCCTGATGGATGCGATGAGGGCGTCGGTCTCGATCCCATCGCGAAGCATTCCGCGGCTGTCGCAGAGGAAGACGCCGACATTCGCTGCCTCGTCGGTCGCGGTCAGATCGACAGCGTTTGGCGCCTCCCCGATGGGCTCCGGGGGTTCAGGGTGAAGGAGCACGGACGCCCTCCCGGCGGCCGCTGACGCCTCGACGACCGTCTCCGGAATGTCCATCGGCTGCCGGAACGCCCCCGCAACGAGGATTCCAGGTCGCGAGGTCTGCGTCGGATCGAACGGCTCGCTACGACAGAAGCCAAACTCGTCGAGCTCGATGCCGAGGATTCTCGCCGTCTCCACGACGCTGGCCGGGGGCGTGAACCCAAGCGAGAGCACGACGAGGTCGAACTCCTCGTCGGTCAACGTGCCTGCGTCGGCGGCGTAGCGGATGCGCAGATCGCCGGTCTGCTTCAGCTCCCTCAACGTCGAGACGGCACTTCGCACGTAGCGGATTCCGTACTCGTCTTTGGCACGCTCGACGTAGCGTTCGTAGCCCTTCCCCATCGGTCGGATGTCGATGTAAAAGATGGTCGCCTCGAGTTCGGGATTGCGGGATCTGGAAAGCATGGCTTGCTTGGTCGCATACATGCAGCAGATGGTCGAGCAGTACCCGTGCCCGCAGGAGGTGTCCCGCGAGCCGACGCACTGGATAAACGCCACTCGGCTCGCTCGTTGGCCGTCCGAGCGGCGCGTCGGGAATCCCCGGGTCGGGCTTGACAGGCTGAGCATCCGCTCGTACTGCACACTCGACAGGACGTTCTCGTATCTTCCGAGTCCGTATTCGCCCTTGTGCTCGCCCCGGAACGGCTCGAAGCCAAATCCGAGGATGATGGCGCCGACGTTCAATCTCCCTTCTGTCGGTTGCGCGCCAAGGTCGACGGCATCGGCCGGGCAGGCCTCCGCACAGGCTCCGCAGCGTGTGCACGTCGCCTCGTCGATGACGTAGGAGCGCGGGATCGCCTGAGGGAACGGAAGATAAATCGCCTTGCGCTGCTCGAGCCCGGCGCCGAATTCGCGATCGACCTCGACAGGGCAAACCTCGGTGCAGTGATCACACATCGTGCAGCGGTCGGGATCGACGAACCGCGGCTTCTCCGTGTAGGAGACCTCGAAGTCTCCGACCTCTCCGCTGACGCCGGCGAGTTCGGCGTGGGTCAGCAGCGTGATGTTCTCGTGAAACTCGCTCTCGTAGATCGGGCAGAACGCTGGTGGCGTCGGGCTCATGAAACAGACGCCGCATGAATTCGTCGGGAACGTTCGGTCGAGGAGGGGAAAGAATCCACCGATCGCCGGAGCGCTCTCGAGCAGCCAGACGTGATGTCCCTTCTCCGCCAGAAGCAACGCCGACTGCAGGCCGGCGATGCCGGCTCCGACGACCAGGGCGTCTCGATTCGCGTTCGGTTTCACGTTCGGCCTCCACGGCGTAGGATCTTCAGTGTCGGTTTCGGATTGACGATGTGCATGCCCCACCATTGGTTCCGCTTGGGCAGATCGAGGGCGACGCCCATCAGCTCCGTGAAGTAGAACGTGGGAAGCTTCTTCTGCCCCCTTCCCGTCTGTCTCATTTCGAGGTTGACCTGACAAAGGCCGCAGCTGGCCATCAGGCAGTCCGCACCTGCTTCGATCGCCCCAGCGACGATGTAGTCAGCGATCTCGGCCGCGATCTTCCCATGGGTCATCGCCAGATCGGCTCCGCAGCAGTCGGTCTTGTACGACCAGTCGACCGCTTCGGCGCCGAGGGCAGATACCAACTCGTCGAGAAAGACGGGATTCTCGTGATCGCCCATCTGAACGATCTCTGGGTCTCGAACGAGTGCGCACCCATAGTAGGATGCCACCCTCAGGCCGGAGAGGGGCCGTTTCAGCGCCTCACCGAGCCGCTTGAGCATGTCCGGTTCGAGGAAGATCTCGTGCATCGACTTGACGTCGAGACCCGGCTCGTACTGGAACTCCACGATCTCTTCGAGTTGCGCTCGCATCTGCGGATCGTTCGACAGTGCATTCTGGGCCCGCTTGGTCGCATTGAAGCAGCCGGGGCAAGGGATCGCGAGGGAGAGATCGCGGGACTGCGCCTTGGCGATGTTCCGCGCGGGCAGGGCAAGCCCGAGAAGATTGCTCACGCTTCGCGCGGCCGCGCCGCCGCAGCAATTCCAGTCATCGATCTCTCTCAATTCGATACCCAATGCGTCGGCCACAGCGTGCAGCGAGAGGCTGTATTCGAGCCCGGTCGAATGCGCCGTACAGCCGGGATAGAACGCGTATTCCACCGTCACTCCTCCTCCGCCAGCTGGCCCTTGGTCTTGTAGGCTCTCTCGTAAAGCCGCTTGATCTGCTTCGCGCCCTTGATCCGCTTCGGAAGAAACGGGAGCTTGCCTCTCGCCAGCAGCGTCAGGCCCGCGGGTAGGCTGGCCAAAATGTCGAGGCTGCGCGCCATGTAGCCGATGTAGAATGTGACCTCGTGAAGCCGCCCCCACAGCTTGATCGACCGCACGAACTCCTCGTGCAGCTGCACGACCTTCTTCTCCGCTGCGTAGGCGTAACCGGCCTCGATCGCCATCTCGCGAAGCGTGTCCATGATGGCGCTGATGTCGATTTCGTTCGGGCAGCGCACACCGCACGTCATGCACGAGACGCAGAACCAGATCGCGTGGCTCTTCAGAACGCGTTCACGCTGCCCGTACTGAATCATTCTCAGGATGCTGTTCGGCTTGAGGTCCATGTGAGACGACAGCGGACAGCCGGCGGTGCACTTCAAACAATGATAGCAGACGGCCAGATCCTGGCCGCTCCGTTCTTGCACCGCCGTGGCAAAACTCGTGTCTAGGGTCATTCCCACTCCAATGCTGCGCTGACCATCTCGGTGATCTGTTTCGGCCGGAACCCGAGCTGCTGAATCGCTCCCGACGGACAGGCGCTGGCGCACGCTCCGCATCCCTTGCAGAGCGCCTGATTGATCCGCGAGACGCGGCGACCGCGCACGGTCACGATCTCGGGCGCGTCGTAGCTGCAAACCGACGCACACAGCCCGCAGCCTGCGCAGATCTCCTCATCGACGCAGGCGATGATCGCCTCCGGAGTGTACTCGTCCTTGGAGAGGATCGTCGCGGCTCGAGCGGCGGTTGCCTGGGCCTGGGCGATCGACTCATCGATCCCCTTAGGCGAATGCGCGAGCCCCGCGAGGAAGACCCCGTCGGCCGAGAAGTCAACGGGCCGTAACTTCATGTGCGCTTCGAGGAAGAAGCCCTCACTCGTCAGCGGGACCTTGAGCATTTGGGCGACGTCGGCGGCGTCTTCGTGCGGAACGACCGCCGGCGCCAGCACGACGAGATCGGCATCGATCGCAAGCGTGGTTTGCAGAATCGGATCGAACGCCTCGACATGGAGCCGCTCAGGATCCGCGGTGATTGCCGGCTTGTTCTCCGGTTCGTAGCGGACGAATCGCACGCCCTGACGACGGGCCTCGGTGTAGTACTTCTCCCGGAAGCCGTACGTCCTGACGTCTCGGTAGAGGACGAACACGTCGGTCCCCGGATGCTCCGCCTTGATCTTCAGCGCGTTCTTGATCGCCTCACTGCAACAGACGCGACTGCAGTACATCCGTCCGTCCTCGCGCGAGCCGACGCATTGGACCATCACGACCCGTTTCGCGCCCAGCTCGCCGCTCGCGAGGCGTTCCTCCAGTTGCCTCTGGGTGATCACTCGCTCGTCCGATCCGTACAGGTACTCCGTCGGCACGTACTCGGTGGCGCCGGTGGCGACGATGATGATTCCGTGCTCGACGACGTTCTCTTCCCCGTCGCGCACGATGGTCGAGGCGAAGTTGCCGACGAACCCGTCGACCCGGGCGACGTTTGAACTCAACCAGACGGTCACATTCGGATGGGCCTCGATCTTCGAGACCAGCTTCTCAAGCTCCGATTGCGGGTCGTCCTCCTCGTTGAGGAGGTAGTAAATGTGTCGCAGGTTTCCGCCCAGTTCCGGTGTCCGTTCGACCAGGTGAACGGGGAATCCTTGGTCGGCCATGTTGAGGGCCGCAGACATCCCCGCGACGCCGCCTCCGATCACGAGCGCCACGCTGGTCACCGGCACCGGAGTGATGTACAGAGGCTCCAACAGGCGCGCCTTGGCGACGGCCATCTTCACCAGGTCCTTCGCTTTCTCCGTCGCAGCCGCCGGTTCGTGCATGTGGACCCACGAGCATTGGTCGCGGATGTTGGCCATCTCGAACAGGTACGGATTGAGGCCCGCCTCGCGTACCGTGTCGCGGAAGAGCGGCTCGTGGGTGCGCGGTGTGCACGACGCGACGATGACGCGATTCAGATCGTGCTCCTTGATGAGCTCTCTGATCTTGACCTGCGTGTCGCTCGAACACGTGTAGAGGTTGTGTTCGGCGTAGACGACGTCGGGCAACGACTGGGCGAACTCGGCAGTTTCCGGGACGTTGACGACCCCGCCGATGTTCCTTCCGCAATGGCAGACGAAGACGCCGATTCTCGGACGTTGACCGGTGATGTCCTTCTCGGGCGGATACTCCTTCTGCGTCACGAGCGTGTGCCGACCCTCGGCGAGAAGGGACATCGCTTGGGCCGCCGCACCGGAGGCGTCGGTGACCGTCTCCGGGATGTCCTTCGGCTCGGAGAATGGGCCGCAGACGTATACGCCGTCGCGAGATGTGACGACGGGTGAGATCGCTTTCGTGCTGGCGAAGCCGTACCCGTCGAGTTCGATCCCGAACTTGTCGGCGAGTTCCTTCGCCTCTTCCGGCGGTTTCAGACCTACCGAAAGGACCACGAGATCGAAGTCGGCGCTCGCAGTGTGTCCCTCTTCATCGACGTACTTGACGCGAAGACCGTCCGAGCCTTCGATCTGCTCCACCGACGACGGGCGGCAGCGGATGAACCGGACGCCGAGCTCCTTGGCCCGCTCGTAATAAGCGTCGAATCCCTTACCGAACGCGCGGAGATCCATGAAAAAGATGCTGCACTCCAGCCCGGGCTGGTGCTCCATCGCGATGATCGCCTCTTTGGTGGCGTACATGCAGCAGACAGACGAGCAGTAGTCATGGTCGTCATCGCGTGAGCCGATGCATTGAAGAAAAGCGATCTGCTTAGCGTGCTCTCCGTTCGACGGTCGGAGGACCTGCCCCTCGTACGGACCACTTGCGGAGAGGATTCGCTCAAACTGAAGGCTGGTCACGACGTCCGGAGACCAGGCGTAACCCATCTCGAGCTTCTCAGCGGCGTCGTAGAGGCAGAATCCAGGAGCGAGGACCACGGCGCCGACCTGCAGGTCGACCATCTCATCCTCTTGGGTGTAATCGATCGCCCCGGCGGGGCACGCGCTCTCACAGGCTCGACACGCGTCGACCTCCGCCGGCTTTAGGAAGTGCATGCACGTCGAACGATCGATGACCGGAATCTTGGGAATCGCTTGCTGGTACGGAATGTAGATCGACGACCTCGCCACGAGACCGGCATCGTAGTCGGCCCCGACTGGACGTACCGGGCGCGCCGAAACCTTGGTTAGGTCGACCGCATTGGCCGGACATATCTGTGCACAGGCACCGCAGGCCATGCAGATCGACGAGTGCTTGTCGTACGCCGGGCCGACGCGCCGGGTGTCTCCTCGCCCGCCGAAGTCGATCGCGCCGGATCCCATCAGCATCGAGCAGACGCGTGTGCAGAGGCCGCAGAGGATGCAGTCCTCGTTCTTCTCCTCGAAGCGGGTATCGGTTACCCCGATCTCGGCCGCCACTTCACGGACTCGATCGGAGCCGGGACATCGCGCCAGCAGGAGTTCGGCCATCACGCGCCGCGTCTTTGTCACCCGCTCGGTGTCGGTGCGAACGATGAGCCCCTCCGATACCGGAAGCGTGCACGAGGCTTGAATTCGCGTCCGGCCTCCCAGCTCGGTCTCGACAAGGCAGAGGCGGCACGCGCCGTAGGCGGGGAGCGCCTTGTGATAGCAGAGGGTCGGGATCTTGATCCCGATCTCGCCGCACGCCTCCAACACGCTTGCGTCCGCTCTCAGCGTGACCTGCTGCTGGTCGATCGTCAGTGTGATCTCACTCATCTGCATCCCACTTCCCTCGTGTCGAATACGTCGAGGTCCTTGCCACTCCGCCGTTCGTATCGGAAGTCGACCCCGGGATTCCCGGCGACCAACGCCTCCAGCGACGCCGCGATGTTTCCGGTCGGCTTGCGATCCGGGTGGGAGAACCGAAACGTCGCGGTGATTCGCGTTCCCCCGCCCGGCTCAGACGCGATCTCGAGCCGGCCTTCGGCCTCTTGGGTCGCCTGCTCGAGGAGCGCCACGCCGAGTCCAATTCGCCGGTTGGGCTTGCTGGTGAAGAACGGGCGAGCGGCGCTTCGCCGAGTTGCCTCGTCCATCCCGGCGCCATCGTCTCGGATCTCCAGGGAGAGAAGGTCCGACGCGAGGTTCTCAGCGAGCGAGATCTCGATGCGCTTTGCCCCGGCACGGATCGAGTTCTCCGCGATGTCAAGGATGTGAAGCGAAAGGTCTCTCATCGTGTCCTCACGATCCTTCGGCCTCCTTCGCCCTTCAGCGCGAGGGCGATCTCCTCCAGGGTCCCTTCCTCGAGCAGGAACTCGGTGTACCGGTCCCCGATCTCGCGCAGGCGATGCGCATCGGACGACCGGACCATCGGGAGGTCGGCGACGCACGGAGCGGCGGCTTCGGAGCACGTCTCCGCCGCGTCGAGGCTCAGATCTCGCGGCACGAAGCCAAGCTGGCTCAGTAAGCTGTAGCTCGGCCGCTCGATGTGCGACGCGATGACGATCCCGCCGTGCTCGTGGACGCGATCGGCGATCTCGTTCAGCGTGAGTTCGGTTGCGCCGATCAGCAGCCGCGGATTCTCAGCGACGACCCGATCGTCGTCGTCGACGACCCACTGCTCGCCGAAGTACTCCGAATCGTTCTCCCCCCGGAGATGAGCGTAGACCTCATCCTGCATCGCCGCCGCGCTCTCATCGTCAGGGAAGAGAGCGAGCAGGTGAACCTCCTCACGCGACGTGATCTCCATTCCGCCGATCACGACGAGTCCGGCCGCCTCCCCGACGCGGCGGAAAGGGGCGGCGTTCTCGGCCGAGTTGTGGTCGCAGATCGCGATTATGTCCAATCCGCGCTCCTTCGCCGCCGACACCACGGCGGATGGGAGCATCGTGCGGTCCGCGCACGGCGACAGACAGGTATGGATGTGTAGATCGCCATTCAGCACGTTCACGCCACCGTTCCCGAGAGTCCCAGCCCGTACAGCCGCCCGACCAGCTCGAACGCCGGGAGGGGACTGACCATCAGAGGGATCCCCTCTTCCTGCGCCCGCGCCAATGTCTCCTCCTCCGGTCCGCGGCCGTTGACGAGGACGATCCCCGCCAACCCCTTCATGCTGGCCACGGCGACCGTGTTCTGGTGCGTCTGGAGCGTGACCCAGAGGTCTCCCTCGTTGGCGTTGGCGAGCACGTCGCTCATCAAGTCGCTCGCGTAGCCGCCGGTCACCTCGCGATCGAGTGGGGCCCGGCCGGTCCTGACATCGAGCTCGAGCTTCGCGACGATCTCACTCAGCACCATGTTTCGCCTCCAACAGGAAGTCCATCACCAGTTTCGTCCCGACGCCGACCGTCGATTCCAACTTCATGTCGTCGGCGCACGTCTTGATGTTTTGAAGCCCCATCCCGGCGCCGAACCCCATCTCGCGAACCCAGTCGGGGGCGGTGGAGAACCCGGGCTCGAGTGCCTTCTCAACGTCTGGGATGCCGGGGCCGTTGTCCTCGGCCTCGATCCGGATCCGCTCGGGATCGATCCGCGCCATGATGCGGCCGCCGCAGGCATAGAAGATCAGGTTCATCTCCGCTTCGTAGGTGCCGATCGCCACGCGGCGGACGACGTCGGGCGAGAACCCGAGCCGCTGAAGCGTCATCTTGAGTCCGGTGGCGCTTGCTCCGGCCTTGCCCACGTCTTCTCCGGCGACGGTGTACTCCAGGTTCAACGCGCTGTGCTCGGAGATCACGTCCTCGAAGATGTGGCGCGACCGGCCGCTTCGCATCTCGGCGAGGCGGTAGTCGACGTCAAGCTTCTTCAGCATCCCGGCGATGACGTCGCCCTTGGTGATGACACCGGTCAAGCGCCCGGTCTCGCGGGAGACGACGGGCAGCCGGCCGAAGCCAAAGCGCTCGAGCTTGTTGACCGCTGCGACGACCGGCTCGTCTTCGTAGACGCTGACGACGTTCGTGCTCATCCGCTCGTCGACGCAGCACTCGGGGGAGCCGGCCACGAGCCAGTGGATGAAGTCCTCAACGCTGATCATCCCGATCGGCTTCCCGTCCGCGACAACCGGGCAGCCGGAGATCCGGTTGTCACGCAGGATCTCTCGCAGGTCGCAAACCGGAGTTGTGGGAGCCAACGCAACCACGTCTCGCTTCATCACATCACCGATTCGGAGCTCATAGACGAGCTCTTGGATCCGGGTTGCCTCTCCTTCGGGCAATCGTCGAACTCCTCCTTCCCCGCGCTCGCGGGCAGACCTAGGGCGTACAGCCGTCCACTCGACTCGTACATCGACAGAGGCGTGACAAGCAGTGGGATCCCCTTCTCCTCAGCGAGTCGCACCGTCTCCTCCTGTGGCCTCTTCCCGCGGACGAAACAGATGGCGACGAAGTCGAGGATGTCGGCGGTTCGAATCACCTGAGTGTTCGTCAGCCCTGTCAGGAGCAGGGACCCGGGTCCACGCAGGCTCAAGATGTCGCTGATCAGATCGCTTGCCTGGCACGTCGTCGCTTCGTGGTCCTCGAACGCAGTGAAGTCGATGCTCCATGCAATTTGCGCCTCCAACGCCTGGCGGATGTCTCTCAGTTTCATCGCACCACAACCGCCTCGAACTTGCAGACGTCCTTGCAGACGCCACATCGGATGCAGAGCTCCTGGTTGATCTTCTGGGGTTGTTTTTTCTCCCCGCTGATCGCCTCCTGCGGGCAGTTCTTCACACAGAGCATGCAGGCCTTGCACTTGTCTGGATCGATCGAGAAGGTGATCAATGCTCGGCAGACGCCGGCCGGGCAGCGTCGTTCGTTGATGTGAGCCTCATACTCGTCCCGGAAGTACCGCAGTGTGCTGAGGACCGGATTCGGCGCGGTTCCGCCGAGGGCGCAGAGAGAGCCCTCCTTCACCGCCTCGGCCAACTCCTCCAGAAGATCGATGTCGGACTCCTGGCCGTTCCCTGCACAAATACGGCTCACGATGGTATACATCGCGTCAACGCCTTCCCGGCACGCGGTGCACTTGCCGCAGGACTCGCTCCGCAGGAACTCGAGGAAGTAGCGGGCCACGTCGACCATGCAGTTGTCTTCGTCGAGGACGATCATCCCGCCCGAACCCATGATCGAGCCGACCTCGGCGAGCCGCTCGTAGTCAATCGGTAGATCAAGGAGCGACGCCGGGAGGCAACCGCCCGAAGGTCCGCCGGTTTGCACGGCCTTGAACGCCTTTCCGTTCTCCATCCCGCCGCCGATGTCGAAGATGATCTCGCGCAGCGTGATCCCCATCGGGACCTCAACCAGGCCGGTGTTCTTCACTTTACCAACGAGGGCGAAGACCTTGGTTCCCTTGCTCGTCTCGGTACCGATCTGCGAGAACCAGTCCGCGCCGCGGCCGATGATCTCGGGGACCGTCGCCCACGTCTCGACGTTGTTGATGTTCGTCGGCTTCCCTTGGATCCCGGACTCGGAGGGGAACGGCGGTCGGACTCGCGGTTCGGGAGGCAACCCCTCGACAGAGCGCATCAGCGAGGTCTCCTCGCCGCAGACGAAAGCCCCGGCGCCGCGGAGGATCGAGACATCGAAGTCGAATCCGGAGCCGAGGATGTCAGTTCCCAGCAGCCCGTATTCGCGGGCTTGATCGAGCGCGAGTCGCATCCGTTCCACTGCGAGTGGGTACTCGTTGCGGATGTAGACGAACCCGCGGGACGCCCCGATCGCCTTGGCTCCGATCGTCATCCCTTCGACAACGGAGTGCGGATCGGACTCGATGATGCTGCGGTCCATGAACGCCCCGGGGTCTCCCTCGTCGGCGTTGCAGACGATGAATTTCTGCTTCTCCGGCTGCTTAGCGGTGAGCTCCCATTTCAACCCAGTCGGGAATCCGCCACCGCCGCGGCCTCGCAGCCTGGACGCCTTCACCTCGGCGACGATCTCTTCGCTCGACATCGAGGTCAGCGCCTTGGCCAGGCCCTGGTAGGCGCCGCGGGCGATCGCTTCGTCGATCTTCTCAGGATCGATCAGCCCTCGGTTGCGCAACGCGATCAACCGCTGCTTCTCGAAGAAGCCGATCTCGCTCATCGTCGGAACCGGCGCCTTCTCCTCGGGCGGCGTATACATCAGACGCGTCACGGGTCGCCCTTTGAGAAAGTGTTCCTCGACCAATTCGGGCACGTCGCCCTCGGAGAGCAGCTGATAGAAGACGTTGTCCGGCTGGACGACCATCACCGGGCCCTGGGCGCAGAACCCGTTGCATCCGGTCATCACGACCGAGACTTCATCCTGAAGTCCCTGTTTGGCGAGTTCTGCCTCCAACGCCTCCTTGATGCGGTAGGATCCGTTGGACACGCATCCCGTCCCCGCGCAGAGCATCAAGTGGGTGCGAGGCGTCGTCATGGCGTTCGCTCACTCCCCACGGCCAGTGCGTGATCGACGACGATGCTCCCCCCGAAAACGTGCTCGGAGAAGATGCGCCTTACTTTCTCCTCGTCGAGATCGATGTACTTGACCGGTGCCTCCCCGGAAAGCTCGACCGTCATCATCGGTTCGTGGCTGCAGAGCCCGGCGCAGCCGGACGCCGTTACGATGACGTCGGTTGCAGCGGATTCATCGATACACGCCATCACGGTCGACATGATCATACGTGCTCCGGCGGCGATCCCGCAGGTACCCATGTGCACGGTGACCTTGGCCCTGCTAGCCCCTTCGCGCAGTGACATTGCCTTCTTCATCCGATCCGCGATCTTGTCAAGATCCTCTGGACGAAGCTTGGTCATCTTCGCGATCCCTCCTCAGGCTTAAACAGGACAGGTATCGAGTACCTTGAGTATCTCTCCCGGCTTCATCTTGCCGTGAACGTGCCCATTGATCGTCACCACCGGAGCAAGTCCGCAACAGCCAAGGCACCGAACCGCCTCGAGAGTGAATCGCATATCCGGCGTTGTGCAACCGGCCTGAACGTCGAGTTCTCGCTCCAAGGCCTCGAGGATTCGGCCTCCTCCCTTGACGTGGCATGCCGTTCCCGTGCAAACCTGAATGATATTCTTGCCGCGCGGCTCCAGACTGAACATGTTGTAGAAAGTGGCAATACGCAACACGCGCGACAACGGCAGATTGAGCGTGTCGGAGACCCGCTGCACCGCACCCGGAGGAAGCCAATTGTACGTCGCGTTGACGTCCTGAAGGATCGAGACGATGGCACCGTCCTGACCCTCGTACTGCGCGAGGATTGCGTCAATTGCCGCGAGCTGCTCGCTACTCAGGTCGATTGGCTCCGGCGGAAGCGGATCGAGGTAGGCCCGATTCCGGACCAGACAGCTCTCCATGCACTCCCCGCAACCGGTGCACTTGTCGGGATCGACGGATCGCGCCTTCTTCCTCACCCGAACATCAAACGAGCCGGGCGCACCCGAGATGCTCTCGACCTCGGAATAGGTGAGCTTCTCGATGTTGATGTGATTGCCGCACTCGACCATACGCGGCGCGAGGGTGCACATCGCGCAGTCGTTGGTAGGGAACGTCTTGTCCAGTTGTGACATGACCCCACCGATCGCAGGGCCCTTCTCCACGAGGTAGACCTTGAAGCCCGAATTCGCCAGGTCGAGCGATGCCTGCATCCCGCCGATTCCGGCTCCGACGACAAGCACCGAGCCCGTCTTGCCTTCCGTCGCCTCAGCCACCAACTATCTCCTCACCTTCATGGCTCTTCATCCAGAATGACCAAGGAGTCGCAGCTCTTTGAAGCTGCTCCCAGCACCGAAGACAAAAAGCACGATGCTGGCGGGATTCTAGCCCTGAGTACCGCAGGCGTCAAGATAACCATTGGCGAATGCCACAGGGAAACCTGCCATGTGCAATTCAGGAAGCCCATTGAGGCGGGTCGACCATCTGAACGGCGGGTGGGGATCAGGCGCTGTACGTTGACGAACTCGAGCCGTGCGTATTGCGGGTCCACCGGCATCGCACCCCGGTCCGGCGACACCGCTATAGATGAGGCTTTCCTCCGTACAGGCTCACGCGTGGGCATTCTGATGGACCCTGCGGTAAGACGGCCCAGCAGTGAAGTCTCTTCGTCCGCGTCCTGGAGCGGCCGTGGCATGGCTTGGCGCCGAGATCCGACCATCTCGTGCACGGCGTCAAAGGCGGCGTCCCACGCCGGGCGGAAGTGAGGAGTCGCCGTTTCGCGTCTCTTGGAGCAGCCGCTAGCGCGTTTCGTTATTCGGAGGCCTCCGCCTCCGAAGACGGCGCACTGACGAGATCCGCCGGGAATGCGGCCGTCTTCAGGATGATCTTCCGAGGGCACTTCTCGATCGCTGCCGTAGCGGGGACACCGACGAATCGAGGGAGGTCCTTCGACTCGTCCCACTCGGTCTCGCCGCCCTCCGAAGAGCGAACGCAGATTCGGCAATGGATGCAGCCGACGGTGCACTTCTTCCGGCCGGCGACGTCCTTGGCGGCGCGGTAGTTGCAGCCGAGGTACTGCGGCATCTCGGCAGAGACGAGTTCGATCAGCTCGCGCGGGCACGTTTTCACGCACATTCCGCAGCCGATGCACTTCTCCCAATCGACGAACGCTACGCGCTTCTGCGCGTCGATCGATATCGCATTCGTCGGGCAGACGGCCGCGCAGTCCCCGTAGCCGACGCAGGCGTACGGGCACTCCTTCTCCCCGGCGCCGACCAACACCGCGGCCGCGCAGGTCCCGACACCGTTGTAGGAGCCGATCGCCGGGGAATCACCGGTGCAGTGAATGATCGCCTTCGATCCCGGGCCGGCGGACGCGAGGTCGACCCCCAGGTATTCGCCGAGGTTCTTCGTCGCTTCTTCGTCCTTCGCGAGAATTCGGCAGGGGCTGTCGTCGAGGATCTTGACGTCCTTTGCCAACGCTTGAGCGTAGGCGAAGCAGCCCGGCTGCCCGCACGCACCGCAATCCGCGCCGGGGAGCAACTCCTTGATCTCGCTCGCCCTCTGCAGCGATTCGTCTTCTTTCGGGAGGATCCGATTCGCGACGAAGATCGCGATCCCGGCGATCAGACCGACTGCGGACAGCGAGACTACGGAAAGAATCGTTGCGGTCATCCGACCATCCCCCCAAACGCGAGAAACGCGAGACCGAGAAGCCCGGCGATGATGAACGCGATCGGCGCCCCTCGGAACACCTTCGGTGTGTCGGCCAGATCGAGTCGTTCACGGATCCCGGACATGATGACGAGAACGAGCGTGAATCCTGCCCCCGCGCCGAGGGCCGCCGCGATCGAGCCGAGGAAGCTGTACTCGTTATCGATGTTGATGAACGTGATCCCGAGGACGGCGCAGTTCGTCGTGATCAACGGCAGATAGATGCCCAGCGCGTTGTACAGCGTCAGGTTCGTCCGCTTAATCGCCATCTCGATGATCTGAACGAGAGACGCGATCACCAGGATGAAGATGACCGTGCGCATGAATTCCACACCGGACGGAACGAGAAGGATGTGGAACAACGGCCAGGTTACGGCCGAGGCGACGAGCATGACCAACAGGACGGCGACTCCCATACTGAACGCGCTTGACAGGTTCTTGGAGACGCCGAAGAACGGGCACAGGCCGAGGAACTTCACCAACACCATGTTGTTGACCAAGGCCATGCCGAAGAAAATGGCGACCAGCTCACTCACACTCACTCACCCCCATCCAACGGAACAGTGCCAGAAGAATCCCGATGACGAAGAACGCCCCCATCGGGAGCAAGAAGATCGACGCCGGATTGTCCGCGAGTCCCGGGACCGAGAACAGCCGGATGCTGAAGACCTCGAGCGATCCGGTGCCGAGAAGCTGGCGAACCAGCGAGATCAGCAGGATCGCCACCCCGAAGCCGATCGACATGCCGATGGCGTCTGCCACCGATTGCCTCACGTTGTTGCGGCTGGCGAAAGCCTCCGCGCGACCCAGGATGATGCAGTTGACCACGATCAGCGGGATGTACATCCCCAGCGACTGGCTGAGCGACCAGGCGAAGCCCTGCAGCGCTAAATCGACGATTGTGACGAGCGTCGCGATGATCACGATGAACGTCGGAATCCGCACACGGTTGGGGATCCATCGACGGAGCAGCGAGACGATGACGTTGGCTGTCAGGAGTACAAAGAGGACGGCGCCCGTCATCCCGACCGCATTGTCGAGCGACGTGCTGACGGCGAGCGTCGGGCAGAGGCCGAGTAGCAGGATGAACGTCGGATTCGAACGCACGATGCCATTGGTCAGGTTCTTCACAAACGAACTCATGCTATGGACCCTCCTCTCCAACGGCTTCGAGGGCCGCTGTCATGTCCACGATTCCCTGGACGACGCCTTCGGCGACCGCCCGTGAGCTGATCGTCGCGCCGGTGATCGCATCGACCGCGCCGCCGTCCCTGCGGATGGCCAGTTCGCCGGTCGAAAGGCCGGCAAACTGATCCAAGAAGCTAAGCTGGGTGATCTTGGCGCCCAGGCCTGGCGTCTCCTGATGAGAGATAATGCGGATTCCGCGAACGGCCCGATCGACCTCCAGGCCGACGAGGATCCCGATCTTCCCTCCGTATCCGCGACCGTCGGTCATGAAGGCGTAGCCGATCGGAAGAGAGCCCGATAGGACGGACGTCTCTCCGGTCTCCTCGTCCGTGACGACCGCGCTCGCATCGAACAGGGAGTACAGACCGGACTCCTCGTCCTGGGTGAAATCGGCCATCTCCGGGAAGAGCGCGGCGAGCATCTGCTTGATCGCCTCGCGCTTGTTGGCCGCGATCCGCTCCTCGGTCACCTCGTTGACCAGCGTCAAGGCAACCACGGAGAACAGGACGACCAGCGTGAGGAACACAATCGGGTACGCGGCGCTTCGCTTCCTTGCCATCGCCTATCCCTTTCCCTTGCTCTTGACCAGTCCGAACGGTCGCGGGCGAACGTAGCGGTCGATCAGCGGGGTGAACGCGTTCATCATCAGGATGGAGTACGCGACACCCTCCGGCATGTTCCCCAATACGCGGATCAAGACGACGAGGATCCCCGCCCCGACCGCGAAGATCATTCGCCCTCGCGTGGTCAGCGGGCTGGTCACGTAGTCGGTGATCATGAAGAACGCGCCGAGCATCAGACCTCCGGCCAGAATGTGGAAGATCGGATCCTGGCCCATGATCCAGCTCAGGACGAACACCGTCGCGATGTAGGTGAAGGGGACGTGCCACTTGATGATCCCGAACGCGAGAAGGATCGCTCCGCCGATCAAGATCAACAGCGCCGACGTCTCGCCCACACTCCCTGCGACGTTCCCGAGGAAGAGCGCCTTGTACAGCTCGGGCTTGCTCAGTGCGGTGGTGAAGCTTTCGCTGAGCGGCGTCGCCGTCGTGGCCGCGTCGGCCATCCACGACGACGTCGGCGCAATCCATCGCGCGAGAGATCCAGCAAACGAGACCGACACGAACGCACGGCCCGCGATCGCTGGGTTGAAGATGTTGAATCCCAAGCCGCCGAAGGCTTCCTTGGCGATCGCGATCGAGAAGATCGACCCGACAACGACGATCCACAGCGGCGTCCTCGGCGGAAGGATGAGGACGATCAGGAGTCCCGTGACGATCGCGCTTCCGTCCATGAAGAACGCTTTGCGGCGCATCCGCTTGGCCACGTACTCGGTGAGCACGGCCGTCGATACGCCGACGGCAAGCATCAGAAGCGCATAGAGGCCGAAGAAGTAGACGGCGCCGGCCGCGGGGAACAAGAGCGCGAGGACGACCAAGTACATGTCGCGCGAGATGGATGTTCGACCACGCAAGTGCGGGGCCGAACATAGGATGAGCTGCTTGCCGTTCTCCATCAGTTCCCCCCCAGTTGGCGAAGCTTCGCCTTGCCCACCTTGATGTACGAAACGATCGGGATTCCGGCCGGGCAGTCGTACGTGCACGCGCCGCACTCGACGCAGTTCAACACGTGGTAGTCGGCCAGATCGGCGATCATCTCCTTCTTCGTGAGGTTGACGTACATCAGTGGCATCAACCCCATCGGGCAACGCTGGATGCAGCGACCGCAACGGATGCAGCCGCGCTCGGTACGGAGGCTCGCCTCCTTCGCCAGAACGCAATTCGTGCTCTTGAGAAGCGGGGCATCGCAGGAAGCCTGGGCGATGCCCATCATCGGGCCGCCGAACACGACCACGTCCGCTCCCTCGGGCATGCCACCGCACACATCGATCAGCATGGACGCTGGCGCTCCGAAGCGAGAGATGAGGTTCTTCGGCCGCTCGACGAGCCCGGTCACGGTGACGACGCGCTCCACGAGCGGCCTTCCATCGAGCACAGCATCGGCGACGGCCGCCAGCGTGGCGACGTTCTGGACCACGATTCCGATGTCCGTCGGGAACCCGCCCTCGGGAACCTCGACGCCGAGGAGCGCTTTGATCAGCGTCTTCTCCGCGCCCATCGGGTACTTCGCCGAGACCCCGACGACGCGGACGTCACCGGGAAGATCGGCTCGGGCGATCGCCGCGCGCATCGACTCGATCGCCTTCGGCTTGTTGTGCTCAATCCCGATGATGGTCTTCTCGACAGACAACAGCTTCATGAGCACCTGGATTCCGGCCGCGATGCGATCCGGGTCCTCGATCATCAAGCGATCGTCGGACGTGATGTACGGCTCACACTCCGCTCCGTTGACGAGGAGGGTGTGTACCGGACTCTCCGGCGGCCGATTGAGCTTCACGTGCGTCGGAAACGCAGCCCCGCCGAGACCTACGATCCCGGCACCTGCGATTCGCGCCAGCGCCTCCTCCGAGGACAGAGCGTCGAGGGAGGCTGCTTCGAGTTCGATCCAAGCGTCTTCTCCGTCTCCTTCGATGACGATGGCTTCCACGAGTGATCCCGTTGCCGGACTCACTACGGTCGTCGGGGCCTTCACTTCCCCGGAGATGGTTGCGTGAATCGGGGCAGAACAGCCTCCACTCGATTCCGCAACAACCTGCCCGACCAGAACCTGATCACCTGACTTCACCACCGGTTTCGCCGGAGCGCCGATGTGCTGCGAGATCGGAAGGATCACGCCCTCCGGCAATGGAGCACGCTCGATCGCCTGATCTGCAGCGAACTTCCTCCCCGGGGGATGGACCCCCTCGGCCCGCCGGAATCCAAGTATTTCGAGCAGGTCTACCTTCATACTCCATCCTTCTTCCGAAGCTCGTAGTCGCCCAGATGCTGAGACCGAGCAATCGACTGAGGATCTTCGAATCCCAACACCATGGCCTCCACCTCCGTCAACGCATTTACCAGCTCAATCCCCGCCGCCGGTCCGAGGACGAAGACGGCCGTCGCTAGAGCATCCGCCTCCATGCATGTCGGGGCGATGACCGTCGCACTCGACGATTCTCCCGCCGAGTATCCGGTTCGGGGATCCATGATGTGTCCGACCTGCTCTTCCGGATCGAAGAAGCGTCGATAGTTGCCCGACGTGGCGATCGCTCCGCTATCGAGCGCGAAGCGCGCCACGGCTTCGGCTTCGTCTTCCGGATTCAGCAGGGCGATCTCCCACTTCCCGCCGCCGGGCTTTCCACCGATCACCGCGATGTCGCCGCCGGCATCGATCAAGGCATGCGCTATTCCTTCGGCCTGAAGCGCCAGAATTCCTTGATCGACGATGTACCCTTTGGCGATTCCGCCAAGCGTGATCTGTGTTCCTGGCGCCAGCGCGATCGTCGGCTCGGGGTCCTCGCTAAGCGAGATTCGATCTGCACCGACGACGCTCATAGCCTCGCTGATCGCCGCCTGCTGATCGGCCATCGCCAGCTCCCAGAACTGCGTCTGAGCATCGGGGTCGTATTCCCACAGAGCCAGCAAGGGGGCGATCGTTACGTCGAAGACGCCGCCAGAGAGTGCAGAGATCCGCTTCGAAGCGAGGAGGATGTCGAACAACTCACGCGATGGTGACATCGCGAGGCCCGCGACGTTCAGCCGCGATGCCTCGGCATTCGGATCGTGCACGGAGGCAATGCCTACAACGTCTTCCATTCGCGAGAAGGCGGCAGCGATGGCCGACTCGGCGTGACGCTCGTCCGTGTCATAAACGGTGATCGACACCCACGTGTCCATCATTTCGCGCCGGGCCTCGTAGGGCTGCGAGTTGGCGATGAACAGGGTGCGCTCGATCAGGAATGCGCCCGCCAGGACCGCAATGAGAGACAGAGGCCACCACCGAATCAACGGATTTCGGGTCCCCGCGCTCATTGACTCCCCGCCTCCACAGTCCCCTTGGCTTGGGCAAAGATTCTAGTTGGCCCAACGAGGCCTTACAACTTCTGACACGAAAGTCCGTAATCTCCGTAAGGCTTGGCGCGCTTCATTCCACGGAGATCGTGCGAGTGAACGTGTCGGTGAGCCCGTCGTCGTCGGTGACCGTCAACCGGGCATCGTAGCTGCCTGGCGCACCGTACACGTGAAGGACGATCGGTCCGCTGGCGTCGAACACGCCATTGCCGTCGAAGTCCCATGCATAGGCGACGATCTCGCCATCGATGTCGAACGAGGACATCCCGTTGCATTCGACGGCCTCGCCGGCAACCGGGGCGTCCGGTGCGTAGGAGAACTCGGCGATCGGTGGGAGGAAGGTTCCGGAACCCGCGTCGGGCGGAACGGCGACGACGATGTCGACAATGTACGCGACCGTGTCCGAGGCGCCGTCGTCGTCGATCACCGTCAGACGAACGGAGTGTTCGCCGGAGGCCGGAAACACGTACTCGACGATCGATCCGGTCGCGTCGACGAGTCCGTCCGCGTCGAAGTCCCACGCGAACGATGCGATTGCGCCGTCGAAATCCGTCGACGGCGTGGCGTCGAAGATCACGGGCCCTCCCGCGACGGGTTGGCCGGGGGCGTAGGAAAAGTCGGCCGTCGGCGGCTGGAGCATGGGGCGCACGTCGGCCGGCGCCGTCGTCTCTTCGACGACCTCAACGATGCGTGTGAGACTGTCCTTGTTCCCAGCGTTATCGGTGACCGTCAACTGCACGTCGTAAACACCGGCGGCTGCGAAGACCCGGAGGGCCGCGGAGCTGGCGGCGTCGACCGTTCCGTCGGCGCCGAAGTCCCATGCGTAGGCGACGATCTCACCATCGAGGTCGATGGAGAGGGTTCCATCCAACGCCACGGCTTCCCCGACCTTCGGACTCTCGGGGGAGATGGAAAAATCGGCGATCGGGGGCAGGATGCTGGAGGCAGCGATCTTCGCACTGTCATCCCCGCCGCCTATGTTGATGATCCGGGTCGCCGTATCGCGATTCCCCGCGTTGTCGGTCACGGTCAGGCTCGCGGCCGTGTCGCCGGGCACGGAGAACGTCCACTCGGCGGTCGAGGCGATCGAGTCGACGACTCCGTCTGCATCGAAGTCCCACGCGTAGGAGGTGATCTGCCCGTCGAAGTCGGACGACGGGGTTCCGTCGAAGGTCACCGACTCTCCGACGACCGGATCGGCCGGCGTGAAGGAGAAGTCGGCCGTCGGGGGCTGGAACGTGACGACCACCTCGCGAGGACGGATGTAGGCGCCGAATTCGATCGGCTCGAGTCGGGCCGAGGCGATGTCGAGGATGCGTTCCTCCGGCGTGGTCGGGGTGAAGCGCGGCGGAAGCGTGGCCGGATCGAGCGCCACAGTGTACCGGCCGGGGAGAACGTCGACGACCGCGAACTGCCCCAGCGTGTCGGTCACCGCAGCGTAGACGGTCCCTGTCTCGCCCACGAGAACGACGCGCACGTCGGCGAACCCGCCCTCATCGGCGCCTCGGTTGCCGTCCTGATCGGCATCGTCAAACACGACGCCGTCGACTACGGGAACCAGGCGGAGGGGAATCTCGATGACCGTCGACCGGCCGGCGGCGACGTGAACCTCAACCGCGTCCGGCGGTGCGGCATCTACAGGAAGCCGCTTGACGGCGAGCGAGTACGCGCCTTCGGAGAGCGGCGGGAATCGGAAAAGCCCGTCACGGTTCGTCGATACTTCGGCTCCATCTGCGGAGACCACTCCTCCGATCACTGGTCGATCGGAAGCTCCGTACGTGCCGTCCGCGTCCACGTCGACGTAGAGGCGGCCCTCGACCCGGCCCTTGGTCACGAGGAACGGGAGCGGAACTTGAAGATCCGCGCTGAATGTGATTCCCCAGCCGAACGAGACCGGCGAGGCATCCGCCCGATCCCACCCGATGGTTCCGTCGAAGATGATGTCGAGCCCATCAAGAAACGCAATGAACAGCGATGTCGAGAGGTCGAGGGAGTCGCCCGTATTCCGCAGGCTGATGGTTGCCTCGTGAAGTGTTCCTTCGGGGCGGAAGAGGAACGAGACGTCGGTCGCTCCGGACAAGACGAGGTCGTTCACAACGTCGACGTGTTTCTCCTGGGTCAGCTGGAGGAAGAGGTAGAAGGAATCGACGGAAAGCCCCGCCCCCTCACTGAACGTGAGTGTACGGCTGTGGGTGCCGAGGACGCGATCGATCCGGTCGGCGATCTCGCCCGAGAGTGCGTACGGGAAGACGCCGCTCGTCTCGCGGACTGCCGTCGAAAGGAGGAGAGCGATCTCGCTCATCTGCAGTGGGTCATCCTCGCGCTCCCACTGGAATTCCACGGTCGAACTGAATCTCGGCCCGTCCTCGATCGGTGTGGCCGAGACATTGAGCCCCAGCCGATCGTCGATCCGCGTGGGCAGGAGCGGATCTCGCACGACGTTGTCCCATACGTGAGAGATCGACAGACTCAGGGAGAGATCGCTCATCCTGAGTCGCTGGGACAGACGGATCCCGGCGCTGTCGCTGAACGAGCCGGGGAAATCCGTCCCCACGGAAAACGCCTCTCCACTGAGGAAGTAGCCCTCGGTGTCGATCTCGGTCCCGAACAGGAACGCGTGGCTCGACAGTCCGTCGTGGGTCCCGAGTGCGCCTTCGATCAGAATTCGCCAGTCTTCGAGTGGCTCAGACTCCGCGGTCGCGCCAGCGATCGCGCGTCGTGCGGTCGGCGATCGGGCATCGAAGTAGGTGAGCCCGACGTTGGCAACCTCCGGTCCGACGGCCAGCCGCCCGCCGAAACGAGCTTCATCGTCGCTCAAGCCGGCGACGACAATCAGGTCGAAGAGCTCCTCATCCACCTCGACGCTGCCCCCTTCGCAGGTCAGGCTGACCAGGTCGGTCAGCCGCTTGGACAGGTTGCCGAGCGTGGTCGTCGTCGGCTCGCGGCGATAGAGGATCGAGTATGACGTCACGTCGAACGGATCCGGCCCAAACGGGTTTTCCGTGCTCACGAAGGACGAGAAGAACCCGTCGAGAACGCGCCCCGAGAGGGAGAGCGTCAGCCGACTGCCGAAATCCCCGGTGAACACGTCCTGGTTCAGCGAGAGGCGAACGCGACCAGGGAGAACCTCCATCAGCGTCCCCGAGACCGTGTCTGGCGACGGAGGGAGCACCGTCGTGAAGACCGTGGCATCATCCTGCGCGCCATCGTACAGCACCGACTTTGCCGTCAGCGTCAACGCGTCTTGGCCGGGCTCTGCGTCGGTCGGGATCTCAAGGTACACGCGCGCCGCGGCCCGCTCCTGGGGGGCAAGATCGAACAAAGACTCCGATAGCGCGATGGCAAATCCCCCCGACGAACTGGCTGCCAGAATGATAGAGTCTTGAGCATTTCCGTGATTCACCAGTGTAATCTCGTATTCGAGCCTCTCACCAGGTGCGGCACCCTTCCCGTCGGGAGCCATCAGCTCGAGTTCGTTGATCGGCGCCACGCGAAGGGTGACGACGGCCGTGGATCGATCGCTGGGATTGCTCTCGGAGACGGCGGTAAGCGACACCTCATACGCACCTGGCCGCGTGCCCGCAGGGATCACCACGGTCGCAAACACCGACGTCTCTTCTCCCGGAAGGAGGGCCAGCGACTCCTGCGCTCCAAGGACCTGCCAGCCCGCCGGGGCCTCGAACTGGAGAAGGGCGGTCAGCTCAGCGATTCCCGCGTTGAGAATGCTGAACACGGAAGTACAGGACGCTCCAGGAGCGGCCTCCTGATCGCCTGATAGGAGACCGACTTCCACGTCCGCCTGGCAAGAAACACCCAAGGCAAATAGGCCGACGGCCACCCAAGCGGCCATCGCTCGGAAGGCGCTCCGTCTCACCAGCATGTCGGAACGAGCGTAGGCGAACCCGCCTGTCTTCCGAAGGGACCGGATTATAGGCGAACCGAGACGTTTGTCTGATGCACCGGTGCGTCGAGTCCCGTGCGAGTCCCCGCGAGGCGGATGTCTCATCGGGACTGGTCAAACGCCGTTTCGAGCCTGAGCTTGCGTAGTAGCGTGGAACCGCGAGACCCGGGACCGTGTACATCCACGGCAGCCAGGGAAGGACGTTTTCCGAAATGGTCGATGTGCGATTGCAGAGCGAGCTTGTCGTCGAGACCGAAGATCGCGTCGGTCTCCTCGCTGAGGTGAGTCGCCTTCTCGGCGACATGGGGATCGGTATGGTCTCAGTCGTCGTGCGAAGGACCGGCGGGTCTGCAAGCCTTCATCTGGTGACGAGTTGCCAGTCGCACGCAGCGGAAGCGCTTCGAGACACCGGGTTCGCGGTCGAGGAGCGCGACGTCATCCTCATGGAGATCCCCAATCACCCGGGCTTCCTCGGCCGGATGAGCGAAGCCCTCGCCCGGAAAGACATCACCATCGAGGAACTCTACGCCACCGTTTCGGACGACTGCCGAAGCCGTGTCGTCATCTTCCGTTGCTCGGACAACGGCAACGCGGTGCTCTGGCTCCGAGGTCGCTAGCTCCGTTTTCCAGCTAGTCCTCCACGACCTCCCGCTCGATCACCCTGAAGACTCTCCCGTCGGATCGACCGAACACCTCCGGGAAGTAGAACTCGTATGCCGCGGTCGGAAGGACGCGGTATGCACCCGGGTTCACGCCGCGGAGGGTGTACGTGTACGTGTAGGTTCCGGCGGAGAGGAAGTCGGCGAAGAGCACAACCTTCTCGTCGCGGAATTCCGATCGCGAGAACCACCGCGACCACCAACCCGGCCACCAAGCCCACTCCGCATCTTCGCGGGAGAAGCTGGGCCCCGGCTCGATGATGCTCGTGGTAGCCAGCGAGGGATCGACGGCCTCGCAGCCGGCCGGGATCGGATCCTCAACGACAACGTAGTACAGGTCGTTCGGCGCGATGATCGTCAGCCGAACCTGGATGGTCTCTCCCACGTCGATGGCCGTTCGCTCTTCGGCCGTCTCAATTTCCGTCTCGTCGATCGACAGGTACTGGCGGCGGACGTAGATGCCTCTATCGAGTGGCTCGACCTCCTCGACGGGGAAGCCGAGCGTCCAGTGGGCCGTGTAGTAGAGGACTCCTTCGCCCGGCCCGCGTGCGATCGAAAGCGTGTGCGTCCCGGTCTCGACGAGTTCGTTTCCGGCGATGCTGAGCTCGCGTGGCTCGCGGATCGTCTCCGGAGTGACGGTATCGAGCAAGACAGGTTCTTCGTCGAGGCCGACGCGAATCTCGTAGGCTCCCCGGAGTTCACCGGTGAGGACCATCCAATCGGTCAGCGCGATCAGGGCCCACGCCGTCTCCTGTGTGGTCTCCCAGATGCCGGCTTCTCTCGCAACCATCAACCAGCGGACGACGTTCGGGACAAGTGCGTTCTCCGGGTCAACGCGAACGAGCGCGTCGAGGATAACCGCTGTCGACCGCGTGTCCGTGTTCATCGCCCACCAGTCGACGGTGGATTCCTCCCAATGGGCACCCGTCGCGCTCAGGATCGCGTCGTTGACCAAGTCGGAAACAAGCGCGTCGAGGGCTCCGGAGGCGTCGCCGAGTTCCGAAAGGGCGAGAGCGAGATAGGCCTTCGCGTAGTGGCTGAGCTTCGCGCGTTGCTCGAACAGCGACCCCGCGGCCTCGGCTGCGGCAGCCTGGCGGCCTAGGCTGAGGACGTAGACGAGCCAAGCCTGGCGATTCGCGTCCCACGTCGTTTCGAGATCGCGAGCTGGGAGGAGCGCGTCTGCCACGTAGTCGAGACCACGCTCGACGACGCGTGTGTCGACTTCGAAGCCGATCTCCCCCAGGCGGAGGAGACCGAAGACCGCGTACGCGGTCAAGTGATGGCTGGAGCGCTCGCCCTTCCACCACCCCCATCCACCGTCGCTGTTCTGGCGTTCGACGAGCTCGGCCAGTGTTTCTTGGACGAGGACGTCGAGCTTCTCCTTGAACTCCGCGTCTTCGATCTCGAGGAGCCTGAGTGCTCGGTAGGTCAGGGCATTGGGGAGGAAACGGCTGACGAGCTGCTCCGTGCACTCGTACTCGAAGTGCTCGAGGTACGACAGGCCTTCGGTCATCGCTGCCGCCAGCGACGGATCGAGGCGAACGGCGAGTTCGCTTGCATCGATGTCCGCCGCGGGGGGGAGCGCGATCGCTTCGACTCGGCTTCCCTCGGCAACCAGTTGTCCGGCCGTTCCGACCGTTTCTCTCGCGGTGTAGCGGAACACCGGAAGCGTTCCGTCGGGCCCGAGCGTCAGTCTCGGTCGCGCAGCGTCGCTCAGTTCTCCGGACACGGCGCTGAACACAAGATCGACGGCGTCCGTGTCGGCATCGGGTACCGATGCCCACCAGGTAACCTTCACCTCGGACCCGGCTGGGACAAAGACGGATTGAACGGCGTCTCCTTCCAGCAGAACACCGGTCGATCCCATCGTCACCTCGACCTGTCGATCCTCTTCGGTCTGGTTTGAGATCGAGGCGGCGAGCTGAACGCGGTCTCCGACGACGAGGAACCGCGGCGTCGTCGGCCGCACGAGGAGCGGCTTGGTGACGAGAATCTCTGTCAACGACTCCCCGACGAGGGTCGATCGGCTCGCGCCGACGGATCGGACGACCCAGGTGGTAAGGTTGTCCGGCAGATCGATCTCGACGCGGGCGAACCCGCTCTCGTCGGTCACGATGCTCGGATGCCAGTATGCCGTGTCGAGGAAGTCCTCCCTCAGCTCGACGTCCGCAGGTAGCTGCTCGGCCGCTCCGGCCTCCTCGGCGGCGCGCTCGGCGCCGGGAGGCGCCGGCGCTGCGGACATCAGGTAGTTTCCCCCGACAGCTTCTTCGCCATCAAGGGCCACCTTGTCTTCGACCAGGAGATCGAGGTCCTCGAGCTGTTCGAGGATCAAACGGGAGAGAGAGATGGTGAGACCGCTCGACGTCCGTACCCCGAGGCCACGTCGGCTGTAGAAGGTCGAGAGAATGGCGTTGGGTGTTCGTGGCTTGAGCGAGAGGATCGCCTTGTCCACGAGATCGAGCGAGAGCTGTGCCTGCGTCGGATCCCCGCTCGCATCTGTGACGAGGAGGTCGATCGAGATTTGATCTCCGGGCTCGAGACGCACGGCTGAAGGGACGACTGAGATGCGCAGCTCTCTCGGCGCCGCGTCGACAGACAACGCGATAGTGCCGACCTTGGTCCCGGCGGTCGCGGGTCCACCGTCAGCCGCGGCAAGAGCCGCCTGGCGCCCCTGGACGAGGACGACGCTGACGTAGACGTTCGGGATGTGCTCTTCTGTGATCGGGAGGCGGATGACGCTGCTGTTCGAAGGGAGCAGGACGACCTCGCGAGAGAGAATCCCTCCGCGCTCGGTGGTCACGAGCGCCCACTGCTCGCCTGAATAGGGACTTGGGATCAGGAGTTCGGCGGTTTCGCCGATCGTGTAGCTCGTCCGGTCGCTGATGAGCGAGATGACATCGTCGTTCGTCCTGCGCCAGGAGACGCTCTCCGGTCCGCTGACCCACACGAACAGACTCGAGAGGGCGGTCCGTCCGGCGGCGTCCTCCCCTTCCACGAGAACCTTGTACGATCCGGCCTCCGGCGGGATGAAGGCAAACCGAGCGTCGCCGGTTGTGTCGGTGACAAGGGATCCCTCGGCAATCCCGACGTCCGTCTTCGTCCACGTCCATCCTCCACCGCCACGCTCGTCTTCCTCGAAGACGTTCGCCCACTCTCGACGAACGATGGTGTAGCGAAGCGGCCGTTCGCCGACTCGTGCCCCGTCCCAGTCAACGCTTACCACGTCGACGTCCGTCTCCTCTCCCGCACGTCCGATCGATCGCCCTGCCGCGATCCCGACGTAGAAGCCGGCTTGGTGAACAAGCACGGTCGTACGACCGGAGATCGTGTCACCGCCCGGTCCGCGCGCGGTGGCTTCGATCGTCAGGACGCGGCTGCCAGCGATCGGGGTTTCCTCCGAATCCAGCGAATCCGGAGAGAGATCTGCGACGTCTAGGGGCAGATCGATCAACAGGTTCCCCTCCGCATCGGTCGTTCCGCTTCCGTCGAGGATCGCCACGGGGGAACTCACTGGAATCCACCAGCAACTCCAGCAAATCCACGGATCGTCGACGTCGTCGAACGTGTACCGTCCAAACGCCGGCGGCGCGAAACGGTAGTCCTGCGAGACAACGCGCCATTCGACCGGCACATCGACCACAGGCGCTCCAAAAAAGTACTCGGCATTGACGGTCGCGCGAATCGAGTCACCCTTTGCGACCTCGTCACGGTCCGAAGCGACGGTGACCGCGAACTCAGGGGCACGGTAGGCGGCCACTTGGAACCCATGGTGGAACGTCCGGTCCTCGGCCTCGACGCGAACGGCGTAATCGCCGAGCGTGGCATCGTCGGCAAGCTCGATCGCACCTGAGAAGCCTCCATATTCGTCGAGCGGCACGGTCTCCTCGAAGACGGTCTCCCAGTTTGGGTCCCGGACGATCACGGAGACGGCACGCAAATCCGGCAGCGTGTACGAAACATCCTCTTCGTCCCGAACGATGCCCCGGAAGAAGACAGTCTGCCCGAGCCGGTAGATCGGCCGGTCGGTGTCGACGTAGGCGCGGCGGTCGGGCGGTGTCTCAGCAGAGACGCCCAGCTCCCAGATCGAGATGCCGTCGTCCCAGTCGGTGCTGGCAAGGACGAACGGGTCTCGTCCGAAAACCGTGAGTCCGCGCCAGTCAATCCCCCCCTCTGCGCGAAATTCTGCCAGCCCCTGACTGTCGGAGACGGAGGAATCGAGGGCTTCTCCCTCGTCGTCAAATGCCCACAATACCAGACCTGGCGCGGGCTCACCCGTCTCCAGTTCGGTGGCCCATGCGAGGGCCTCGCCCTCGGTCGTCTTCAACGTGAGGTTGACGGAGCTGGCCACGAGGAGGTGGCGGTGGCTCCACCGATCCCAGTCGACGCCGCTCGCATGAAGATCGACGAGGTAGATTCCGGGCTCCAAAGGGCCGCCCCCATCTACGAGGTCGATCGGAGCATAGTCGAGGTCGTTCAGCGGAGCGGAGACCGAAACCGACCAGGAGCGGGCCGGTCGACCGGGTAGGTCGAAGTCGTACCAATCCGACATCGCCTCGAAGTAGTCGGACAGCTCAAGCCTCCAGAGATCCAGGCTCAGCCGCTCGGTGTTCCGATGGCCGACGACAAGCTGTGCTGGCTCGGACGCGTTCAGTGTGCTCACCCGCCCAGGAACGTGAAGCCACGAGATCGGGGAGAGCGGCGCAGTGCGGAATTGAACGGTCAGGTTCCGGCCCGTCGTGTTCCCGTACGGATCGGCGATCTGAGAACCGATGCGGAACGTGTACTCACGGCTCGGCTCGGCGCCAAAACGGATGACGAAGGTGTGATTCCACTCTCTATACCAAGTGTCTAAGTCTTCGGGATTCGGCTCCGGATGGATCGACACGTTCTCCATGACGGTCTTGGGATCGATCGGCGCGTTGAAGTGGATCTCGAAGGACGTGTAGGGATACGCGTCCTTCTCCCCGTCCGTCGGATCGGTTCCAACGATCTCTGGGAGCGGAACCGTTCGGAATCGCCAGCTGGTCTCCTCGGCCGTACCAAGCCCGCCAGCTTCTCCTGTGATCCCCGGAGCAAGGGTCACGACATACCGCCGGTCGAAGTCAAGCGGCTCGTTCGGTGTGAAGGCCAGCACGTCGCCCTCGGTCTCGACCGTCCCCGGAACATCACGGGAGAACAACTCGCCGAGCAGGCTCGCCGTGCGGACGGTCATCCGTCCGTCGACACCGGCCGAAGCGATCGGCATGTTGAACGTGACCCGAATCGAGGTGCCAACGGGGACAAGCTCGGCGTCGCGAGCGGGATCGATCCAGACGACCTTCGGCCGAATGGTCGTGAAATGCCAGGTGACATCTGTAGATAGGACTGCACCGCCCACATCGGTGAGCCCGGCGGAGACGGTCGCGACGTACGTGGTTCCACCGGAGAGCGGCCGGGTCGGCGTGAACACGAAGATCGACGTATTGAGCCACTCGCCGACGCCGTCGATCTGGGGGGAGAAGCGTAGCGGTTGCGGGAGATCCGCCGAGGCGGGATCGGAGATCGCGGTCAACGGGACGACGGGACGGTCGAACGTGACGACGATCGACGTATCGGTCGCGATCTCCTCCGATCCGTCAGCCGGCACGACCTGGGCGACGGCCAGGTCCGTGATGGTCGACGGCGAAGAGGAGGATCCCAAGTCGACGCCTTCTTCTGCAACGCTGAGCCCCGCTCCGACGAAGAGCGAAAGGACCATGAACCCTACAACAACCCATCGATGCATCCACGGCATCGGACGCGTACCCGCTTGATGACTCATGCCCGCCCCCTTGTAGCGTGATGTCGTTCGTACAACTGATAGCGGCAATGGCGGCCCGTGGCAAATCGGTCCGTCGTCGTCTTCGGATGAACACGCGCAGATGGCGTCCGTTTCACGAGGTTCGAGAACGTTCCACCGAATCCACAACGCCCCTTCACAGGTCCCTCACAATCCGCCGATACGTTCTTGATGTCACAACCAGCGAGTGGAAACATCTCGCACCCCCGATACCAGCCCTCCGGGAGAGGGACTCCAGGGTCCCTCTCCCTTGGCCTCCTCCTGGAACCCAGCAAGTCCGTAGTGGCCGTGGTTCCCGACAGCGTTCGATCGGATACAATGGCCGACGGTCTCGAATGTGAGGGGGAATGATGGTTCGCGTTCGCTTTGCGCCGAGTCCCACCGGGTACTTCCACGTCGGATCAGCACGAACGGCGCTGTTCAACTGGCTGCACGCGCGTCACTGCGGCGGAACGTTCGTCTTGCGGATCGAAGACACCGACCAGGAGCGCTCAACCGATGCCTCGATCGCCCAGATTGAGGAGTCCCTCCGGTGGATCGGACTCGACTGGGACGAGTACTACCGTCAAACCGATCGGCACGCGCAGCATCTCGCGGCGGCCGAGGGGCTGATGGAAAGCGGATTGGCCTACGAATCGGATGGAGCATGGTGGTTTCGCGTTCCGACGGAAGGCCAGACCATCGTTCACGATGAACTCCTGGGAGACGTCGCCTACCGGAACGATCACCTCAAGGACTTCGTCATCCGACGTTCCGACGGTAGCTTCATCTATCACTTCGTCGTCGTCGTCGACGACGCGGACATGGAGATCTCGGACGTCATCCGAGGAGACGACCACCTAAATAACGCGCCCAAACACATTCTCTTGTTCGAGGCGCTCGGGCGTCGGATTCCGCAGTTCCTCCACATGCCAATGATCCTTGGCCCTGATCGCGCCAAGCTCTCCAAGCGACACGGAGCATCCTCCCTGCTCGAATACCGCGACCAGGGGTTCCTCCCTGAAGCGATGGTCAACTTCCTTGCTCGTCTCGGCTGGGCCCACGGAGATCAGGAGCTGTTCTCGATCGATGAGCTTGTGGAGTTGTTCACGCTCGATGAGATCAACAAGTCAGGGGCCGTGTTCGACGAGGAGAAGCTGCGCTGGCTGGACCAGCAGCACCTCAAGCGGGCCGACCTCGATCGGCTGGTGGATCTGGTGAAACCCTATGTGCTCAGGCGCGGTCGAGTGGATGACGGCACATGGTCCTCGGCCGAGCCGGCGCGCCTTCGCGTCGGCGCCGGCCTTCTTCGCGACCGTTCTCACACGCTCGAGGATCTCGCCGAGACAATGGAGATCCTCTTCTCCCTTCCGCTTGAGCGAGTCGACGAGATCGAGATCACGCCTCGCCAAGGCGAGCTGATGCAAGTACTGGCCGACGCCCTGGAAACACTGGACCCATTCACTCCGGAGACTGTTGAGCAAACCGTCCGCGAAACGCTTACGGCTCACGCCGCGAAGCTGAAGGACGTCGCGCTTGCCTGCCGAATCGCGGTCAGCGGTCGGCGTGCCGGCCCCGGACTGTTTGACGTGATGACGACTACCGGCCCCGAGAACGTTTCGAATCGACTCCGCGAGTACTCGGAGAGGAGCGAAGAGTGAGGATTTCGGGGACCACGGCCCTGATCCTTCTGGTGAGCAGCCTCTCCTTGTCGGCGATCGAGGCGGATCTTGCGTATATGGATGACATCACGGCGCTGACCGAGAAGTGCTTCATCCGTGCGATCACGCTCGACGGCGTCCTGCGGACCGACGACACGGGGGAGACGTATGAGGCACTTGTCGGCAGCATTGGACTCGTAGACTGTGAGTACACGGTCCAGGAGTCAGGCGGTCCGATCAGCACCCTGTACCGGATCGGGGGGATCCCGATGGCGTACCTGATCGGCACAGATGGCGCGATCATCGCCCGCGGTCTGCGAGGGCAGCGCCTTCTCGACGCCGTGGCCGACGCACTTCGGGAAGGTGACGAGGAGGTCTCGGGCAAATGAGGCAACGCGCTGCGCCCTCGGGATTCACGTCAACGTTCCCGATGGCCCTGGCACTCCGCCTCGTGCTGGCTCTGGCACTCCCTCTGACGCTCGCCGCCGTGGCGGTGGCCCAAGGTCCGATTCTCTCCTTCTCGGTCTCCCCTGAGCCGGTCGCCCTCGCGCTGGGTGGATGGGGCGAAGCGCGCCTTCTCGTCGAGAACCCGTCGATTCGCGAGGCCGATGACATCGCCGTGTCGTGGCTCGGGCCCGACGCGTTCGCCCTCGCCTACGAACCGGAGTCGATCAAGGTTCTGCATCCGTTCGAGACGGGATCGATCCGGCTTGCGATTGCGGCATCGCCCGACGCGTCCGAGGGCGAGAACAGAGGGAAGATCGAGATCATCTACACCTACTGCATCGGCGAGGTCTGCTACCAGATTGTGGAAGAGATCGACGTGGGGCTCCTCGTGAAACCGGCGATCGCGTCGCCGGTGAACGGCGATTCGTCCCCGACCGTGGTCGAGTCCGCGGAGGATGCGCGCCCTCTTCCGTGGCCGTGGATCGGCTTTGGGTTGGGCGCGCTGATTGTGGGTGGGTTGCTCATTTCGTCGAGACGGACGGACGGGGTGCGCGCGGCGGTCCTTGGTCTGTGCCTGGTCGTGGTCGGCGGGCTCGCCTACGGCGTCGTCCGCAATCAGCACGAGCAAGCGCAGGCGATCGGCGCGGTCCTTTGCCTGTCGTGCGTGGGGATCGAGGAGGCCGGCTCAGCGGACGCTCGGCTCTCGCCGGCAGCGATCACGGCACTCGAGTCGCTCGACGAGGATGTTGAGTTGACCGTCTTCTACGCGGAATGGTGTGATTCATGTCCCTACGCCGAGGCGATGGTCGAGCGGATGGCCGAGGCGACCGATCGGATCGACTACCGTTTCGTCGATGTGGACGCCGAGCCGGGGTTGGCGGCCGCGCATGGGATCATTCGGGCGGGGCGAACCGTCGTCCCGGCGATCACCCGAAGCGGCGAGGACGACGTCCTATTCGGTATCGAAGACCTGGAGCGCCGCCTTCTCAAGATGCTTGGGGTGAATCGATGAGGTGGACGAGCGCGAGGCGAGGCGCGCAGGGTCTGGGCCTGCTGTTCGGGCTGTTCGGGATCACAGGGATCGGGATGACGCACGTCCTTTTCCCCGGCCTTCACTGTTATGCGTGTCCCCTCGCGATCACCGTCTGCCCGATCGGATTGATGCAGAACCTGATCGTCTTCGGGACGCCACCCTACTTCTGGCTCGGCACGATCGTCGCCTACGGGCTGCTCGCGGGCCGCGGCTTCTGTGGGTGGTTCTGTCCGTTCGGGACCCTCAACGATCTCCTGTCCTTTCGCAAGGTTCGGATCTTGAAGTCCTTCTCGTACACCAAGTTCGCGGTCCTCGTCGGGACGGCCTTCGCCGCGTGGTATTTCGCGGATACCGTCTTCTGCAAGCTTTGCCCGGCAGCCTCGATCGAGGCGTCGATTCCGTACCTACTTCTCGGCGTAGCGAAGGTGAATCGCCCATTCCTGATTCACATGGGAACGCTCGTCGGAACGCTCGTGGGGATGGTCTTGATCTCGCGGTTCTGGTGTCGCTACCTCTGCCCGATGGGTGGCCTCCTGGCGCTGTTCAACCGGGTCAGCTTCCTTCACCTGCGGTTGGATCCCGAGCGCTGCGCCGGCTGTCTCGCCTGCGCACCGAGCTGTCCGATGGGACTCGATCCGCACAACGATCACGACGATCACAATTGCATCAAGTGCGGGGAGTGTGTGGAAGCCTGCAAGATGGGCGCGCTCTCACTGCACTACGGTATTCGGAGACGTAGATGATTCGGTACGTCATCCTTGGCGTGGTTCAGGGGGTAACGGAGTTCCTGCCGATCTCGAGCTCGGGGCATCTCGTCCTGTTCCAGCGCCTCGTCGGGCTCGATCCGCCCGGCGTCCTTCTGGAGGCGCTTTTGCATTGGGGAACGCTCGCCGCTGTGGTTTTCGTCTTCCGCTCGGATCTCACGGCCCTTGCACGTTCTCTCACGCCCAAGGGGACTCTCGAGGGTCGAAAGGAGATCGGCCTGCTCGTCGCCGGGTCGATCCCGATTGCCGTAGCGGGGCTCCTGCTGCGTTCATCGATGGGCGGGCTGTTCGCATCGTTGCCCCTTCTCGGGGCGAGCTTCTTGGTGACGGGCCTGATTCTCGGGCTGACGGGGATCGTCCATCGCAGAGCGGAGCGCAATCAGGCTCATTTCACCGACGCCGTCGTCGTCGGACTCGCCCAAGCGGCCGCCCTCCTGCCCGGGCTTTCGCGGAGCGGGGTGACGATCTCGGCGGGGCTCTTCGCCGGCCTGACACCCCGGAGAGCGGCGCGATTCTCCTTCCTGTTGGCGATTCCTGCACTAGCAGCTGCGGGCGCCGTCAATCTGTGGGATGCAGTTCGCGCGGGCACTGCAGCGACGCCGTGGCTCGGGCTCGCCGTGGGGACGATCACGGCATTCGTGGTCGGGCTCCTGGCGATCCGAACACTGCTGGCGCTCGTCTCAACAGGGCGCCTCTGGGTCTTCTCGATCTACTGCATCGCGCTCGGGATTCTCGTTCTCGTGGGGGTGGCGGGGTAGCCCGTCGGAGCTAGTCGGCTTCGATCGAGACGAGCGCGATCACCGCGACGAGCACGGCGAGAAACGCAAGAAGGACAGCAGCGGTGCTCGCTCTCGACACGTTGACCTCCTCCGTTCCCTCAGTCGACGACGGCCCGTCGCCCGCCGATGGCAGGGGCTGAGACCCTGAGGAAGAGGGAGAGACGACGACGAATCGGTCGATGATGTACACACCACGTGTCCCGGCGTCAAGCGTCGTTCTCACGCCGCGCGGGTTCGTGGAATCGAGGTTGATCGGGTCGACGATCGTGTACGTTTCGCCGGCTTTTCCCGTCAAGACGACCCAGTGGCAGTCCTCCGTCTGCTCCGATCCGGCTCGGCAGAACGCGCCCCAGTGGACGCCGGCGACGACGGGGCGTCCGCTTCGGAGCGCGTGGTCGATCACGACCGACGCGACCGCATTGAGGCCAATGTCGCTCCGATTGGAGTGGTGGGTCAGCTCGACACCTCCCGGGAGGCTGTCCCAGGCGAGGCAGCAGTTCCCGACAGGGTCTTGCGCGCAGTGGCCGAATCCCCGGTTCTCGCGAAGCCAGTCGTTCAAGATGCCAGGATCCATGCCAGTTCGCGCCTCCCCTGTGCACGAGAACTCTGACGAGACGAAGAGGTCGATGTCGTAGTACCCGAGAACGGAAGCGAACGCCGTGATCAGACAGCCGGTCGTGCACACCTGGTCAGGGCAGCCCGCCGTCCCGAGTGGGCAGTCTCCCCACGCGCCGGGACCGTCCGTGTAGTTCTGGTTGAACGAGGGAACCGTTCGGGGGAGCAAGATCGTGTCAGCGACTGCGGCCGCCGATGCCAAGAAGAAAGCGAGGACGACGAGCCCGGCGACAAATCGTCTTCTCCCGGTCACAGCAGAAGCTCCCGTAGGCATCCCACGTGCTCGATGATGTGATCGGGCGTGAAGTCGACGCTTTCGACGCCGCCGTTCGAGTGAACCCAAACGGTCTGCATGCTGACACCGCGAGCGCCGACCATGTCGTGCTCGAACGAGTCCCCGACGAAAAGGGAGTCCGCCGGCGTCGAGCCGAGGTCCCCGAGGAGTTGGCGAAACGGTTGCGGATCAGGCTTGAAGACTCCGAGGTCGCCGGCGACGACGATGGCATCGACAGCGGATGGAAGGTCCAGAGTTCGAAGCTTCTCCCACTGCATGTCCGAGGGTCCGTTGGTCAGGATTCCCAGCCGATATCGCTTCCGTAGATCTGCGAGAAGAGACGAGACGCCCGGATACAAGCGAAAACCGGTCTCGGAGCGAATCTCGCTGTAGGCATCGGAGATTCGTGTGGCGAGTTCGTCGTCTTCGATTCCTCGGCCCCTCAGAATCTGGATCCATGCTCTACGGCGCAGCTCTCCGGTGGGTACACGAAGCTGTTCTTCGGCCGTCCACCAAGCCCTGTTGTAGTCGTCGGCCAGATCACTCGGCGTACCGAGGTGTTCATCGGCAATCCCGGCCCGGCTCAGCGACTGATCGATGACTTCCTCCACGGTGAGGGCGTAGCGGCAAAGCGTGGAATCGAGATCGAAGGCAACGGCTTTCAGCGGCTTTTGCATGGGCGGTTGAACGGCCTTTCCCCCTCTCGTATGCTCGATCGCCAATCCGAAGATTCTCTCGTTGGGATCGAGGTTGGATCATAGCTAGGGTGTCCGAAGCGTTCAAGGAGACAGAGAATGCGGATCATCGGCGGTTCGAAGCGTGGTCGACGGCTTGTCGACTGGGAGGAGAGCGGGATCCGACCGGTTCGCGATTTCGTCCGAACGGCCCTGTTCAGCATCGTCTCCGACTTCGTGCCGGATGCCGTCTGCCTCGACTTGTATGCCGGAACCGGATGTCTGGGACTCGAGGCCTTGTCACGCGGAGCGCGGAGCTGTCTGTTCGTCGACCAGGCACGAGAGGCGTGTGGCATCATCCGCCGAAACGCGGAAGCGCTCGGCCTCCTCGACGCCTCCGAAGTCTTCGAGGGCGACGCCGTGGCGGCCACCGATCGATTCGCCGGTCGAGGGCGTCGGTTCGATCTCGTGTTCATCGATCCGCCGTACTTCCGAGGCTTGGTGCCACAAGCGTTGATGGCTCTCGCTGAGTCTGGCGCTCTGACGACCGATCCGGTCGTCGTCGCCGCCGTGCACAAGAGAGAAACGGCGGAACACGCGTACGGTAGATTGATCCAAGTCGATCGGCGCCGCTACGGAGACAACCTCCTCTTGTTCTATCGAGAAACCGAAGAGGGCGAAACTCACGAATCGAAGACGGGGGACGAGGGTCCCTGAAGGAGGAGGAATGGACGACAAGCTGATCTTGATCACCAATGACGACGGTGTGAACGCGCCCGGTCTGCTGGCGCTGAACAAGGCACTCAGCGAACAGGCCGAGGTCGTTGTGTTCGCGCCGGACCGCAACTGGTCCGCCGCCAGTAGGACGCGAACCTTCCACAAACCGCTTCGAGTCGACGAAGTGCGCATGCTCGACGGGAGCGTTGCGCACGTCTCCAACGGAACCCCGTCGGACTGCGTTTCACTCGCGCTCCTCGGTCTCCTCGATCGGCGGCCCGATCTCATCGTCTCGGGGATCAACGCCGGCCTCAACTTGGGGCGCGATGTTTCCTACTCGGGAACTGTCGCAGCGGCGATGGAAGGGGTTCGCGTGGGGATTCCGGCGATCGCCGTCTCTCTGGACACCGTGAGCGATCCTGCCGAGGTGCCTGACTACGAGTGCGCGGCCTCGTTCGCGGCGCGCCTGGCCGATTTCATGTTGCGCGGCGCGGACCTTCCGAAAGGGATCCTCCTGAACGTCAACGTGCCATATCTCCCGAAACACCGTGGCCTCGCGCCGCGTATCACGCGCCTCGGGGGGGCGGCCTACGACAACTACCTCGTGACCGGACAGGATCCCCAGGGGCGCAACTACTACTGGATCAGCGGGGATCCATTGACTGTGGTTCCGCCCGAAGAGCAGGGGACCGACATCGGCGCAGTCGCGGAGGGATTCGTGTCGATCACGCCAATCCATCTCGACCTGACCGAGCACTCGCTGCTCGACGAGCTTCGGAGTTGGGAGGCGCGGCTCTCCGATTCGACCTAGGCCTTCCAGATCGTCCACACGCCGACGAGGACGAGGAGGCTTCCCGCAACGTAGTGGATGATCCGAGTCGATGAGGGCGGAAGGTAGCGCGTCAACAGGCCTCCGAGCGCCACAGCCAGTCCCGTCGATAAGAGCAGCGCAGCACTCGCGCCAAGAAAGACGGCCCACGGCGCCCGCGTCCTGCCGACCATTGCGAAGACGGCCAGCTGTGTCTTGTCGCCCAGTTCGGCGAGAAACACGAGACCGAATGATGTAAGCAGAGTCTGAAGCATCTTCCCTCCGTTGTTCGTCGTCTGTCTTCCGAGTCTATTCGGAGTTCCCGACGCCACCAACTTCCGGCCTTGCGTTGCGCGGACTTCGCACATTAGGATGTCAGACGATGAAGGGAAAACTGAGGAAGACGATGCAGGGCGGGAGCGCTCGACGGTTCGATGATCGGCAGGACGCCCAGACACGCGGTCTGCTGCTGGTGATCGGAGCGGCTCTCCTCGCCGCCGGAGTCGTTCAGGCCGTCACGGATCTTCGAATGCCGGTGCGAATCGAGGCGAAGGAGTTCGTTTACGAGAATGTTCGTGTCATCCTCCCGATCTTCGTCGAGCGAGGGCCCGTGAACGTCAACACGGATGGGCTCGAAGCGCTCGTCCGCCTCCACGGCATCGGCGAGGTGCTGGCGGCGCGGATCATCGCCGATCGAGAAGAGCACGGCCCGTTCTCGTCTCTCGACGAACTCGATCGAGTGAGCGGAGTCGGTCCAGAGACGATCAACGGGCTTCGGGACCACGCCACCGTTGGACCTTCGGATCAGTAGTGTGTGGTTCGCGTCCGGTGACGCGGTTGGGCCTTGTACTCCGGAAGCTGCCCGCGCGTCCACAGCGCAACGTCGAGATCCCTCGCCGTGATCTCCTCCCCCTCAACGCGAAGGCATTCAACCAGGAGCTCGGCGGCGTGAACGGCACAGGCGCGAATCTCCACTTCTTCCTCGGACCCTGGAGGGAGCAGGTCGCCACGGCGGATCCGATCGAGGAGGCGCTCATCGTAACGCAGAACGCCGTCCAGCCGGAGGACATGGGGGACGAGGTTGTCAGCGAAGATGGTCAGCCTCTCGAGATCCTCAAATCGTCCTAGTCCGCTACCGCCGAGCGCGCGGTCAAGATCCGAGACCAAGATCTGGGCCCGTTTGTACAGCGGGACGTTCATGCTCCGATACGAGGCGACGTCGCGAAACAGAGGCTGGGCGGAGAGCAGCTCGATGAGGCAAGCCGCTGATCGGCCTGCTCTCTCAATCAACGCGGTGAACCGACCTTCGAATCGTTCGACGAGATCGCGACCGAGGTCATTCCAGGATCGGGAGAACAGGCTCATCAGCTCGGCGACCGGCTCTGAAGCAGGCTCCTGGCCGAACAGTCGGGCGCAATCGATCGGGGCGAAGTCGCGGAGTTCGTCCGCCCGGAACGGGCCCTCGCGGCGGAAGCGCTCGGCCAGCTCCGACGCAATCGTGTAGTACCCCGACATCCCCACCTTCTTACGCAGATGAGGGAAATAGCCCGAGCCGAAGTTGACGGCGTCGAGCGTCACCCAGTAGGCGACGGTCGTGGATTCCTCGCCGACGAAATGATGATCTGCGTCGAATTCGGCGCGATGGCTACGGTCGCGCAGGCTCTGTCCGTACGCCGAGATGCGCGCGTACTCGACGTGGACGAAACGGGCGCGTTCGGCCACGGTTCGGCAAGACGAGCGGATCTCGTCGAAGACATCGAGTCTTGAATCGGTTCTCGCATCGTCCATCGTTCCGAGAGCCTACCCGTCGGTCCGGCGTGACGCACAACTAGGCACGCGTCGTTTCGCGTATATGATGAGGTCGGTGCTCGTCCCACCGGACGAGGAGAGCAGACGCGCGTTCCGGTGGACCAGGAAAGGAGGCGTTTGAGATGAAGGGAAAGCTTGCGGTGCTTGGGATTCTCATGGTTGTCGTCGTCGGTGTCTGTCTTGGTCAAGGAGAAAGCGACGGAGGGAAGCCGCTACCTCTGGCGACGGTACCAGAGCTACTGGGGTATCCGACGCCGATGTTCACGGAGGAGACGCTGCTGGCGGAACGACTGTTCATCGCGATCCTTCCGGAGACCGACCTTGCCGTGATCCTGCGGCCGATTACGGAAGGGGAGTTCGGATCGTTCCAGATCCAGGCGATCGGCGCGCAGATGATCGATCAGCAGATCCTGGCCGCGGCGATCGCCCTGCCTGCAATGGCTCCTGAGGACGTCGCGGGTTTCTCCGATGAACTCATCGCCTTCCTGCATCGGATGGTGAATGAGATCAGCGGATTTCCCGTCTTCGCCGACGTGCTCCTGCCGTAAGGCGAGTAGCTCCGGCGCAGAGGACTCCCAACCTTACGTTGAGGACTCCTCATCGTGAGCCGACTCCGAGTCATCGGTTCTTCCGGCACGGAACCGGAAGCGGGTGGCATCCGGCATCTCTGGCATTTCGGGCATTTCGGGCAGCTCGGGGATGTGAGGCATCCGGAGGGTTTGGCGGCTCGGGCGAAGCTGACTCTGTAGCGCCATGGCGTGGGTCATCGTCAGCGCACTCGCCTCGCGCTTCTCCATGCCGGCTTCAATCAGCGTCTTGTAGAAGACGGCGATCGCTTCCGCCATCTTCTTGTTTTGCTCGGGAGAGTAGATCGTCTCCTGAATCCCGCGCATCAGGTTCGGAATCCTCTCAGTGACGACATCCAAGACCTCTTTCACATCCCCGGCGCTGTCCAGCTCCTCCTCCAGTTCCTCGATCTCCTCTTCGAGATCCTCTAGCTCCCCTTGCCGCTCTTCGAGCCTCTCCTGGAGTTTCTCCAGTTTGGCGCGTTCGTGATCGAGTCGCTCCCGTTCGTGATCGAGTCGTTCCCGTTCGCGCTCGATCTGCCCTCGCTCTCGCTCGATGTCGTGTTCCGCGCGCACCTGCTCTTGCTCTGCGAGCTCCTGTTCTCTCTCTTGCTCCCGCTCAGCGAGTTCCTGTTCTCTCTCAGCACGCATTTGCTCGCGCTCCTGATCCCTCTGTTCTCGTTCCTGCTCTCGTTCCTGCTCGCGCTGCTCGCGCTCTTGCCGTCTATCGCTTCTGAACACGTTCTCTCTCCTTTCCGCGCCGTGCGCCAACGATCCGTACGTTGTGGCCCAAGACGCGAAGGCTTCCGTAAACCGGGTACCGCCTGGACGAGGCCGAGATCCCGAGCTTGAAGCCGATCAGGAACGATCCCACGTCGATTCGCGCCAGATCAACGATGCCCGCCTTCCGCTCAACGCGAGCCCAGATGTCCGCGCGCGGCGCCGCTGCTTGCGCGCTGTTCGTGACCAAGCGCCGCATCCACGCCGCCTCGACGAAATCCGTCTGACAGTCCGGGCAGCCGGACAGGTGATCCGCCATCCGCTTCGCGCAATCGACATCGATCTTCCCCGTCACGTACCACGGAATCAGCTCTTTGACTTCTTCGCACGTCATCATCCTGAAAGCTCCTTGGCAAGCGCCTTCCTGGCGTGATGCATCCTCGACTTCACGGTCCCCTCCGGAATCCCGAGCACCTCGGCCGCTTCGCGCAGGCTCATGTCCTCGTAGAAGACCAAGTGCATCACCTCGCGGTGGTGATCGGGGAGGGTCTGGAGCGCTCGCTCGACCTGAACGGTGGTCTCTACTCGCTTCGCCGGGTTCCCGTCGTTCGGCCTCTCCTCGGGCAATCGGTCTCCACGTTTCTCCTTCCGCAGAAGGTTGAACGCGAGGTTCCGAGCGATCCCGAGAATCCAGGTCGAGACCTTCGAGTCTCCCTTGAACGTTTTTGCCCGCTTCCAGACCACGATCATCGTCTCCTGTAGTACGTCCTCGGCCAGGTGCGCCCGGCGAACGATCGACATCGCGAACCGGAACACACGCTCCGCGTGGCGCTCGTAGAGCAGACGAAACGCTGCCCTGTCGTGCGAGGCGACCGCGGCGAGCAGCCCCTCATCGCTCCTCGGTGCGACTTCGCGTTGCGTTTCCGTGTCGCGGACCACGTGTTCCTCCACCTTCGTGACAGTCGCCATCAAACATCTGTGGCGCTAGCCAGGCATTCGGTTCAACGATCGATCTCCGGTCTCGGGTCGTCGGTGAGACGCCCCGGCACCCGACTATGCCCCAATGCGGATCTCGCGGCACGTGCGGTGATGACGCAGGCGGGATTGCGCAACCGGTTTGGGCGTTGTCTTGGATCGAGCAGCAACCCGCGGTCGATTCGCATTGGAGCATCGAGAGAGAAACGACCATGAGAACCTCACGATGGCAGCTTGTGGCAGGCCTCATTGGATGGATGACGTTCACCCCGCGAACTCGGGCGGAATCTCGGGAGTACGTCGGATGCGTGGGCCGATCGATTGCATCAGGCGCCATCCGGGCCGTCCGTGATAGAATGGATCGGAAGCGAATCGGAGAGAGAAGGGCTCACAAGAAGGAGAGTCGAAATGTCTCGATGGATTCCGAGGACAGGAACATACCTGGCGCTCTTGTGCGCGTTCACGCTGGCGGCTTTCGGGCAGACCTATCCAAACTGCAGATGGAAGTGCAACTCCAACGATGTCTCTCTCGGAAGCATCTACCTGGTGGGACCGTCCAGTTGCACTTCGGGCGGCACGGTCAACGGGACGCTGTACGGCGCGTTCTCGAACGGGACAGGGACCGATCGCTACGACGTCGCGCTGATTGCCGACCTCGTCGTGACCACGACCTCGGGGACCAAGACGACAGGTCTCAACGTAACAAGCCTCACAACCGTCATTCCTCCGGGGACGAGCAACCTTTCGATCGCCACGATCAGCTTCCCGTGCGGCGCCAGCGTGGAGCTTCGCAATGTCATCGTCTCCTGGGACACCAAGGCGGGAGGTGATCTCGGCTGCGGTTCGCGGGCGGCCAAGTGCAGCAAGTCGGCTCGCCTGGTTCTTGGTGGGATTCCCCCGGCTGCCGAGTTTTCCTCCACGGCGCCGGCGTGCGCGGGCTCTCCAGTGACCTTCACAGACGAGACCACGGGGGGATCTCCGCCCTACAGCTCGTACCTATGGAATTTCGGAGCAAACCAGGGAACGAGCACGAACGTCAATCCCAATCACACCTATCCAAACGAGGGAACCTACACGGTCACTCTCACGGTGACGGACGGCTCGGCATCATCGACCGTCTCGCATGCGGTGACGATCCTGCCGGCTCCCGGCGCTTCGGCATCGAATGGCGGACCGTATTGCCCGGGAGACACGATCGCATTATCGGCCTCCGGCGGCGTCACCTACAGCTGGATAGGCCCGAACGGCTTCACGAGCACGGAACAGAACCCAACGGTCGCAGGTGCATCTGCGGCAGATGCCGGGGTCTACACGGTGACAGTAAGCAACGTCTACGGCTGCACTGATCAAGCGTCGACGCTCGTTGAGATGGACGCGACGCCCCCCCCTTTGACCCTCCCGCCGGGCACGACTGTCGAGTGCGGAACCTCGACCGATCCTGCCCAGACCGGGCAGGCGGCGGCGACTGACGACACGGATCCTTCTCCCGCGGTGACGTACTCGGACGTCGAGGACCTCTCCGGTTGTGGCGACTCCGGAACGATCACGCGAATGTGGACAGCGACCGACGACTGCGGCAACAGCGCCTCCGGAACGCAGACGATCACGATCGTCGATACGACGCCTCCGGTTCTCACGGTGTCGAGTGCCCGGTTCGAGTGCGATGGGACCGGGAACACGGCCGACATCGCCGCGTGGCTGGCGTCAGTTGTCGGCACGGATGCGTGTGGCTCAGTGACGATCGTGAATGACTATGCCGGGCTCACCAGGCTCTGTCCAGGGATTGGAGCGGCGGATGTCACGTTCACGGCAACGGATGCCTGCGGAAACGTGACCGAGCGGACGGCCACGCTGACCGTCGTCGACACGACGCCGCCGACTGCGGTCGAGGATGCCGCGACGACCGACGAAGGCGCCGCTGTATCGATTGATGCCTTGGCGAACGACGTCGATACCTGCGATTCGACGCCGACGCTCACTTTGGTGGGAACGCCCACGTTTGGCACGTCCGAGATCGTTGCCGGACAAGTTCGCTACACGCCATCGGTCGGGTTCGGCGGAACCGATTCTCTCTCCTACACGATCGAGGATTGCAGTGGCAATGCCGCGTCGGCGCTCGTCGAAGTGACGGTGACGCCGGTGAACGATCCACCGGTGGCGAACGACCAGGCAGCGACGGCGGAGGAGGACACGCCGCTACCGATCACGGTGACGGCAACCGACCCGGACGGCGACATGCTGACCTACTCGATCCTAACGGGGCCATCGAACGGAACGATCTCCGGC
>Ga0075124_10000033_pt1 | contig 63625 bp, 66 predicted proteins | sample AntAceMetag02UKS_FD_69809 | JGI IMG/M metagenome (GOLD analysis project Ga0075124, IMG submission 69809) | Saline lake microbial communities from Ace Lake, Antarctica - Antarctic Ace Lake Metagenome 02UKS | ecosystem: Environmental > Aquatic > Non-marine Saline and Alkaline > Saline | place... | reverse complement strand
GATTTCGACTACGGCGGCGGGTTCGATCCCGAGCGCCAGTTCCCGCGAAGAAGCTCGAACTCATCGAGTTTCAGTCGTTCCTACGGAGGCCGTCGCTCCCGCCGGTGAGAGTGCGGCAGGAAGAAGACGGCCGTTCCCGCAAGATGGTGAAGGTCCGCTCCTCGAGTCCTAGCGCCCGCAGGCTCCGATTCCAGGGGAGACGGTCATCCGAAACTCTTGCGGAAGTGGTATCCGTATATGGTCAGAGTGATCGCGAGCGGAAACGCGCTGGGGCGGTGGCAGAGTGCCCACGCCAAGAGCTTCCAGTACTGAGATCTCTCCCGGTCCAGGATCCCCAGGTGGTAGATGGAGCGGAAGAGCGCCAGGATGTGCTGGAGGTCCAGGTGGGTTCTGTTCCTCGGGAGCGTGTACTCTCGCAGGAAGACCCTGATGCGTCGGTAGTGGGCGCGGGGGGCGTAGATGGTCTGCATGATTCTGCGGTATCCCGTCTGCAGCGTATCAAGCTCCATGTTCGGGATGATGTTCGTTGTTCCGTCTGCGTTGTCGCCTGACACCTGGTCTCGCAGACGCCCTTCCTTAGTGAGGCGGTCGTAGAGCTTCGTTCCCGGGATTGCCTGGAGCAGCCCGACCATCGCGGTCACGATCCCGCTCTTCTGGATGAAATCAATCTGGCACTGGAAGATCGAAGGTGTATCGTGATCGAATCCGACGATGAAGCCGCCCTGCACTTGCAGGCCGGCCTGCTGGATGCGCTTGACGTCGTCGATCATGTTGCGGTTCGTGTTCAGATGCTTGCCGCATTCGGCCAAGCTGGCCTCTTCCGGCGTCTCAATCCCAATGAAGACCGTGGTGAATCCCGCGTCGACCATCAACTGCATCAGCTCATCGTCGTCCGCCAGATTAATGGAGACCTCGGTGGCAAACTGCACGCCCTCCTTGTCTTTTCGCCACTCGATCAGCGCGGGCAACAGCTCGTCCTTCAGATATCGCTTGTTGCCGATGAGGTTGTCATCTCCGGAGAAGATCGGGCCATGCCACCCGAGCTCGTAGAGTCCGTCGAGCTCGGCAATGACCTGGTCCGCAGCCTTGACGCGCGTTCGGTGACCGAACAGCTCGGTCACACTGCAGAATTCGCAGTTGTACGGGCAGCCGCGCGAGAACTGCACGATCATCGAAGCGTATCGGCGCATGTCGACCAGATCCCACAACGGAATGGGGCTCTGGCGGATGTCGGCGAACTCGGACGTCGTGTAGAGCCTTTTGGGGCGCCCGTCAGCCAGGTCGGCAAGAAAGAGGGGGAGGGTCAGCTCACCCTCGTTCAGCACGAAGTGGTCGACCTCATCGAACTGGTCACGTTCGGTGGTGAACATCGGGCCGCCAGCAACGACGGCGAGCCCCGCGGCTTTGCACTGCCCGATGATCTGACGGGCTGAACCCCTTTGGATGGCCATGGCGCTGATGAAGGCGTAGTCTGCCCACTGCAGGTCGCCTGGGGTCAGCGTCGACACATTGGTGTCCACCAAGCGCTTCTCCCAATCCGGTGGCAGCATCGCAGCAACTGTCAGGAGTCCGAGAGGCGGTGAGAAGGCACGCTTCCGAATGAACCGAAGTGCGTACTTGAAGCTCCAGAACGTATCCGGGAACTGAGGGTAAATCAGCAAGACATTCATCGGACCCTCCCCAACAGGCTCAACGCACTGCCATTCCTCGCGCGTTCACCGCAGTCGGCACGCACTCGAAGCGACCCCATTGTAGGGCGGTGCGGAGCCGCTTCAAGAGATGGACTGGTTGAGGTAAAAGGGAAGCAAGGCAAGGCGAACCCGATTTCTGAGCCTGGGGGATCGGACGTGGAACGCGTTCGGCGCTGTCTCCTGGTGATGCATGGCCGCCTGCTCAAGTGCGCGATTCGAGAAGGTGCGGTTGGCAACGACATGTCGTCTGGGCTTCCGAAGGGCTCCGCTCTTGACAACGAGAGCGATCGCCCTATCATTATTGCAAGAATGCACAATGTACCAAGGGAGTCAGGATGAGAGAGACAGCCCCATTGACGCTTATCGGAAAGGCCCTGTCCCATCCGCTGCGCGAGCGGATGCTTTGGCTGCTTGCCGACGGAGAGCGGTGCGGCTGCGAATTCTCTCCCGAGCTTGGCGTCGATCCTTCGGTCGTCTCGCGGTATCTCGCGATCCTTGAACGCGCGGGGCTTGTCACATCCCGAAGGGAAGGCGTTCGTGTGATGTGGCAGCTCGCCGATCCGCAGTTGTTGGAAGTGCTGGTGCAATTGGCGGAGCTGACGACGGAGAAGGTGGCCTGAATTGAAGCGTGAGTTGCGGATCTTCGCGATCATCTCCGGAGCCTTCCTGTTTGCGTACCTCGTCCCGTTCTCGAGCGCCGCGGTGCGCAGCGCGATCATGGAAGCCTTCCACATGCTTCAGGAGTACGCGCGCGAGCACGTCCTGCTCTGCCTAGTTCCCGCGTTCTTCATCGCAGGGGCGATTGCCGTGTTCATCTCGCAGGCAAGCGTCATCAAGTACCTCGGCGGAAAGGCCAACAAGGTTGTCGCTTACGGAGTGGGAGCCGTCTCCGGCGCGATTCTCGCGGTCTGCTCCTGTACCGTCCTCCCTCTGTTTGCCGGCATCTACAAGCGGGGGGCGGGCCTCGGACCGGCCATTGCCTTCCTTTACTCAGGGCCGGCGATCAACATCCTTGCGATCATCCTGACGGGGCGAATCCTTGGCATCGAGTTCGGACTGGCGAGAGCTCTGGGGGCGATCGTTTTCGCTGTCGTCATAGGACTGGCGATGCAGTTCCTGTTCCGCAAGGAAGAAGCGGAGAAGCAGGAGGCGGCGATGGCGGCGCCGATGCCGGAAGACGGGAAACCGATCTGGAAGACAGCGATTCCGATCGCGATGATGATCCTGTTCCTCGTCTTTGTGAACTGGGGCAAGCCGGGAAGCCTGTCGATCATGACGACGGCGGGCGAGAGGATCGTCGCGACGCGCGCCGGCGAAACGGCGGACGACGTGCTCGTGAAGCTGCCCGGCTCCGATGAGCTATCGAGCGTCTCCAAGGGAGAGATCGAATCGCTGCAGTATGCGCCGTCGCCATACGCGTCGATCTACAACTCCCGCTTCTACATTGCCGGCGCGTTTCTGCTGGTGCTCGTCGGCCTGATGATCCGCTGGTATTCCAAGGAGGAAGCGTTGGAATGGGGCGGATCGACGTGGTCGTACGCCAAGCTCATCTTGCCGTACCTGTTCGGAGGCGTGCTGATCGCTGGCTTCCTGCTCGGGCGGCCGGGACACACAGCGCTGATCCCACCGGAATGGATCAGCGGCGCCGTGGGCGGGAATAGCTGGGCGTCGAACTTCGTCGCCAGCCTTGCGGGCGCACTGATGTACTTCGCCACATTGACGGAGCTGCCGATTCTTCAGGGATTGATGGGTTCAGGAATGGGAGACGGTCCAGCGCTGGCACTCCTTCTGGCCGGTCCGGCGCTATCGCTGCCGAACATGCTGGTCATCCGCAAGATCCTGGGAACGAAGAAGACGCTGGCCTACGTGCTGCTTGTGGTCATTGCGGCGACGCTCACGGGCAAGATCTTCGGCGCCATTGTCGGCTAGCTAAGAAGGAGGACGGGATGAAGATCGAGATTCTGGGAACGGGATGCCCCAAGTGTGAAGCTCTCGCGAGAAACGTCGAAACCGCAGTTCGCGAACTGGGCGTCGAGGCGGAGATTGTGAAGGTTACAGACATCGTCGAAATCGCCAATCGTGGCGTGATGATGACGCCTGCGCTGTCGGTGGATGATGACATCAAGCTTGTCGGTAAGGTTGCGACCGCTGAGGAACTCAAGAGGCTCCTGACGTCGTGAGAGGTAGATGTGCATGAAGATCGCGAAGCTCGCGGTGACGGTGACGCTTCTGCTCTTCGTGGGTGCGACAGTCGGCGTGCTGATCGCACAAGAAGCAACGCACTCCGAAGTGGCCGCGGGTGAGGACGCTGCGCCATCAACCGAACCCGAGATCGAGACTGGCTCAGATGTGGCATCTCAAACATCTCCAGAGACGCCGGAAGAGTCGCCAGCCGCAACGGGGATCGACGAGTCACTGCCCACTCAGGAGACTGCGATCGCCACAGAAGTTGACGGAAGCGAAGAAACCACCACGGCAGGGGCAGCGTACGTCGAAGGAAGCTCGTCGTCATCGTGCGTGGTTGACGCGATCTACTTCCACAACACGGCTCGCTGCTACACATGCAGGAACATCGAGGCGACAGCCAGGGCGCTGCTCGAGGCAGAGTTCGCGGGGGAACTAGCCGAAGGACGCTTGCGCTGGTCGGCCATCAACATGGAGACGGAGCGCCGCTACGTCGATCAGTACAGCCTCGTGATGCCGACCTTGATCCTCGTGCGAGTCGTTGACGATGAGGCGCAGGACTGGGTAGCCCTGGACGAAACGTGGACCTTGATCCGAGACGAGTCGAGGTTCTCAATGTACGTCAAGAACAGCACAAGCGAGTTCCTCGGGGAATGCCCATGAGCGGCCTTGCAGTGGCTGCGGCATCCGCACTGTGGTTTGGCATCCTCACGTCGGTGAGCCCCTGTCCATTGGCGACGAATATCACGGCGATCTCCTTCGTCGGTCGCAGGACGGGCTCGCCAAGCGGGGTCCTTCTCACGGGGCTTCTCTATACTGCGGGCCGGGCACTTGTCTACGTGGCAATCGCGATGCTTCTGGTGACCAGCATCCTCTCGGCTCCGACGGTCTCGCTGACACTCCAGATGTGGATGAACAAGCTTCTGGGGCCCATCCTGATTCTTGTCGGGATGGTCATCCTCGGGCTCGTTCGAATCCGCTTTCGTGGTAGAGGAATGAGCGAGCGATTGCAGCACCGTGTGGAGCGATGGGGTCTGCTGGGAGCACTGGCACTCGGCATGCTCTTCGCTCTCTCGTTTTGCCCAGTGTCCGCCACCCTCTTCTTCGGGAGTCTCCTGCCGCTTGCCGTCAAGCACGGTTCGGGATTCTTGCTTCCATTGCTCTACGGAGTCGGAACGGCGATCCCCGTCATCATCTTCGCTGTCGTCTTGGCCTTTGGTGCTCGCTGGCTGGGGAAGATGTTCGAGCGGGTCACGCAAGTTGAGCGGTGGATGCGCGCGGCCACCGGCTTCGTGTTCATTGGCGTAGGGGTCTACATGTCGTTGGCGTACGTATACCGCGTTCTGTAGAGGAAGTGCGGTCCCACGAGGAGGTCGACATGAGACTGCTGGCAGAGTGGTTCCCGGAGTTCGCAGAGAAGTTCGACGAGATCGACGAGATCTATCGCGAGAAGCGGTCGATCGACGAGAAGACGTACCAGTTCATCTGCTTCGCCCTTTCGATCAAGAACCGATCGAAACCGTGTCTGCTCAAGCACTTCAAGGGCGCAATGGAAGCCGGTGCGACGCTCAAAGAACTCGCCTACATCATGGCGCTGACCTTCCGCGAGAGCGTCGGCGGCGACGATTGCTGGACACACGACGCGCTCGGAGACGTGCAGAAGCTCCTCGCCGAGAACATCCAGTGCTGCCCGAAGTAGGTGTGCGTTCCGCCAAAAGTGCCCGGCGACTGCCCATGGAAGGAGCCCAGAGAAGGGGCTCGCGGGGCTGGCGGTGACTCCCGAGTCGTGCATCGATGAACTGCCGAAATCGATGGTCGATGACGCGAATTGCATGGGCTTCCCGTTGATTGGGGGATGAGCGGAGGAACGCAGCCAGACATGATGCCCCGGAGGGCACGCCTTGCGTCAATCACACAGCGTAGTTCATCCTCGGCCGGGGTTCGCGACGGGTTGGAGGTTTGGCGGAGACCGCGTTCACTGGCGAGGGGTGGGATGGTAGGACAGGCGTTGAATGCACACCAGATTGGCGCAACAGCCCGTGAGAGGCTTCACGATCCTGATCGGGCGTGGTCTGTGCTTGCATCGGTGACTGGGGCGATCTACTTGGAGAGTGATTCCGGGGACATCCTTTGGATCGCAGCCAACGCGTCCGCGTTGCACCAGCGCGCCATCCTGCTTCCTCATCTGCCAACGGATCTCCCGCCCGCGGGAAGCACATGTGCCATCGATGTTGGATGCTTGCGTGTTGGAGAGGATCTGGTCGTGGGGACTTCCGAGGCTCGTGTCTGGCTCCCGGAGGCTCTGGGACAAGAAGGAGTCTTCGCACCGGGACTCATGAAACGGACGGCCGCCGCCATCGAGCGGATCGCGTTGTGCTTGCCCCCGACAGGGGTTTTCGCCCGCGTCGCATTCTCCCCTGTAACAGGCGACTTCCGTTGTTCTCGTGAGATGCTCGGAGCACAGGTGCTTTCCGTTGCTGATCGCGCGGTCGCTTCCCTCTGCCGAATCTCGTTGGGGCGTGCGCTGCCAGAAGCTCTTGACCAAGTCACTGGCTTGGTCGGCCTGGGCGAAGGGCTTACGCCCTCCGGAGACGACGTTCTTGGTGGATTCCTGTTCACCCTTCGAACGCTTGACTCCATTCTCCAAGGCCGGCTTGAGATCGACTGGCCGCACGTCGAGACATGGCTGCGACGAGTCGAGGGGCGCACGAACAGAATCAGCTTCTGTATCCTCGCCGATCACGCACGTGGGGAAGCGACTGCACCCCTGGCCGAGTTCGTGCAAGCGATTGCGGTGGGCTCATCTCAGGAGCGCGTTGAGGGTCTCGGAGCCAGAGTAGCGCGGATCGGCCAATCATCCGGGTGGGAGCTGCTTGCGGGCGTGTACTGCGCGTGTTCGGCGATCACAAGAATCATGGACCGACCATCCGATGGTCAGAACGCTGATCCCGCCCTGCAGCAACGCGACCTCGCACTCTGAACCTCGCAGGAGGTTGCGCGTGTCTGCTGACGTCAAGCTCAGGATCCAGGCAATGCGGTTTCGGCTTCTCTGTCGTGGCCGGAGCTTCGTCTTGGTTCCGGAGCGGGACTGAGTCACTGGTCGGGGTAGGTCGAATTGACTAGTTAGATAGTTGGTTGTATAGTTCTGCCGGTGATATGGCATGGCTCGTCCGAAGCGAGATGCGAGCAATCCCCTCGTGATGAAGAATTTCATGGCGCCCGCCAAGCTGCTGGCCCTACTGCAGAAATTGTCGGACAGCGAGGGAGTCTCGGAATCCGAAATCATCCGCACGGCCCTGGAGCAGTACGTAACAGACGCACTTGAGCCCGGATGAAGGCGGATCCTTGGAAGGAGTCGTGAGTGCGGCGATGCCGCTGAGAAGGAAAGCCTGCTAGAAAGAGGACTGACACGAACATTCTGCTGATCTACCCCGAAGTACCGCCGACATTCTGGAGTTTCAAACGTGCGCTCGGCTTCATCGGTCGAAAGGCCTCGTCGCCCCCCCTCGGTCTGCTCACGGTGGCTGCAATGCTGCCGTCCGACTGGTCACTGAAACTCGTCGACGCGAGTGTTCGGAAGCTGACCGACAAGCATTTGGCGTGGGCCGACTACGCCTTCGTGAGTGGGATGATCGTGCAGCGGGAATCCGCGCGCGGGATTATCGATCGATGCAGGGGGGCGGGGCTCAAGGTTGTCGCGGGCGGCCCTCTCTTCACCAGCGAGCACGAGGACTTCGATGGTGTCGACCACTTCGTGCTCAACGAGGCCGAGATCACGCTGCCGCTGTTCCTCGAGGATCTCAGAGCCGGTCAAGCGAAACCGCTGTACACGTCTCCCGAGTTTGCCGACATCCGACGGAGCCCGACGCCACGCTGGGAGCTGGCTGAGCTCGATCGCTACGCGTCGATGAGTGTCCAGTATTCGCGCGGATGTCCGTACGACTGCGAGTTCTGCAACGTGACGACGCTGTTCGGACACAAGTGGCGCACGAAGACGACCGGCCAAGTGCTCTCGGAGCTTGACGGTCTTCGCGCCGCCGGTTGGCGAGGGGGCGTCTTCTTCGTGGATGACAACCTGATTGGGAACAGGAAGGCTCTCAAAGAGGATCTCCTGCCGGCGCTGATCGAGTGGCAGAAGGGGAAGGGCATGCCGCTTCAGACGCAGCTTTCGATTGATCTAGCGGACGACGAACCCTTGACACACATGATGGTGGAGGCGGGTTTTCGAACCGTCTTCATCGGGATCGAGACGCCCGACGAGGAGAGCCTGGCAGAGTGCAACAAACGGCAGAACAAAGGACGAAACCTCGTAGAAGACGTCAAGCGGTTGCAGAGAGCCGGCCTGGAGGTGCAGGGCGGCTTCATCGTTGGATTCGATCACGATTCGCCGTCGATCTTCCAGCGGCAGATTGAGTTCATCCAGAAGAGCGGAATCGTGACGGCGATGGTTGGCCTGCTCCAGGCTCCTCCCGGGACGAAGCTCAATGAGCGTCTCAAGAGAGACGGCCGACTGACCGAGAAGAGCTCGGGAGACAACGTCGACGGATCGACGAACATCGTGCCGATCATGGATCTCGCGGCACTACGAGAGGGATACGAGAGAATCCTGAAGACGATCTACTCCCCGAAGCCTTACTACAAGCGCGTGAGAACCTTCTTGCGTGAGTACAAGGCGCCGGCGATTCGCGACTCGCTCAGCGTTCGTCATATCCTGGCTTTCTTCCGGTCCGTCCTCCGGCTTGGGATCGTCGGCAGGGAGCGCTTGCAGTACTGGAAGCTCCTCATCTGGACGATCTTCCGCCGTCCGAAACGCTTCCCGATGGCCGTCACATTCGCGATCTACGGATTCCACTTCAGGAAGACCTGTAAGCAACACGTTGCCTCCTCGAGCTAGCGTCCGACGGTCCTTCCGGGGCCGTGCATAGCGCGCAAAGGGAGTTGGCCCTCACGTGCCCGGCGCTGTCAAAGCGTCGTCTGCAACATGAGGGAGTTCTATCCGCAATTGGATGCCGGAAGCCCCAGGAACCATGGCCGTTCTTCTTGGTGGTCCGCAGCATTGGGGCGCGAGGCTTGGACAAGAAGGATCCGGTGGGCTGAAGGACGGGAGTTGCGGTAGCAGTTGACAACGGAGTTCAGCACATGGGGCCTTCGGCATCAAGCCCCCAACGTACAAGAGGAGGATCCATCATGGCAGAGCGCGAAACCGGGAAAGTCAAGTGGTTCAACGACGCCAAAGGGTTCGGCTTCATCGAGCGACCTCAAGGCGGAGACGTGTTCGTTCACTTCAGTTCTGTTCGCGGGACAGGCTTCAAGACGCTGACTGAGGGGCAGAGCGTGGACTACGTCGTCGTCGAGGGCGAAAAGGGCCCCCAGGCACAGGACGTGGGCCCCGCTGCGGCCGACATTCCGCAGAGACTGAGAGACCTGGAGGCGGCGAGCGTCGCGACCACAGTGGCCGAGCCTCCGGTGGTCTCTCCGGCTCTGGCAGAGGAAGTGGGTCCGATCGAGGCCGAAGCAGCAGCTGAATCCGGGGCAGAGGGAGAGGATCTCGTCGAGGCCGAGGCCGCAGCGGGCTCTGAGGCAGAGGAAGAGAGCTCCACCGAAGCCGAGATTGCGGCTGACGATGAGGTGGATGAGGAGACCGCCGTCGAGCCTCAGGTCGCAGCCGAGTCCGATACGGAGGAAGTGAACGCCATCGAGTCCGCAGCTGACGTTGAGACGGAGGAAGAGGATCTCGTCGAGGCCGAGGTTGCGGCTGACGTTGAGGCGGAGGAAGAGAACTCCACCGAAGCCGAGATTGCGGCTGACGATGAGGTGGATGAGGAGACCGCCGTCGAGCCTCAGGTCGCAGCTGAGTCCGATACGGAGGAAGTGAACGCCCTCGAGCCCACGGCTGACGTTGAGGCGGAGGAAGAGAGCGCTATCGAGCCCACGGCTGACGTTGAGGCGGACGAACCAGCGCTCATTCAATAGCGAGGGTCGAGTCGGGATGGAAGCCAGCGGTGCAGGCGCAGTGCCTGCACCGCGTTTCTTTTGGTTCTGACCGGCACGGGAGAGTCGAAGCTCTCCGGTGATTGCAGTTTGCGAGTCGGATGAGGGCGGTGAGCGGACATGGAAGCTCTTCGTGCGTGATCGTGTGACTGCAGCTTGGCGCTTGGGGGGACTGAGTGCGAGCCACGGCCGTCGGCTGTGTCGAGGTGATCGATGGCCGGCTCCCGCCACAGCCTCCCACGCGCAGGAGCTTGGATTCGCTCGAAGACCGATGTAGGCTCGATGCTGTTGATGGGAAGACCTGCCCAAACTACGCATACGGCGGAGGGCCGGATGAGTGAAGGGGGGCGCGATGAAGAGAATCACCCCAGTACTTGCTGCCTTGGCGCTCGTGCTCGTGGCCTTCATGCTGGTCTCATGCGGAAGCAACGAACTGCTCAAGTCTGAATCTTCCGCCGGCCTGAACGGAGGATTCGAACTCACGGACGGAGGGTACCCGATCAACTGGGCCTTTGGCCCGAACCCGGAGGCGATGGAATCCTACCGGGTGTCCGTTGATACGACGCGTTCCGTGGAAGGGAGCAACTCACTTCAAGTTGCGAGCACGCGGGGCGACCAAACCAAGGCCTTCCGCAGTCGACGCGTTCCCGTCGAATCGGGTAGGGACTACAGGATTGCCTTCTCCGTCATGAACGAAGGGTGTTCACTGAGGGTGAACCGGACCATGACGAACGCATGGGGGACGACGCACATGCGTTCAGAGATCATTGCCGAGAGCTCGGACGCTACGGGCGAGTGGGCGCAGTTCGAAGAGATCCTCACGGTGGCGGAAGGCGAGGCCTACGTCTTCCTCACCTTCCTAGTGGATGGGGTCGGCATACTACGGTGCGACGACGTGAGAGTTGATTGTGTTGCTCGATGAGTACGACATGGTGATTGTCACGACGGCGGACCCGTTCTACGTGATTCACACGGGCGAAGCATGGAAGAGCGAGAAGGCGTGCTTCGATCTGGTCGGCCGATTCGTCGAATCTCTACCGTAGGAACCAAGATCAGGCCAGCGCGAGGATTCGGATGTGATGGCACAAGGAGATGCGATGTATACCCCAGGAGCCTTGCTCGACCTCCACGAACGCGGCCACCGCAACTTGGCGGCTTTGCTGGCACACTGCCGCGAACTCACGGCAGATGAAGTCGACCAGGAGATGCCCGGCTTCGGCTATCCGACAGTCCGGCTTCAACTGCACCATGCCATTGGCGCCGAGAAGTACTGGATGGGCGTCCTCCAGGGACGCATGGACGCCGACGATGATTCGCCCGATTACCCAACGATCGAATCGCTGGAGCGATACCGTGAGCAGGTCTCCGCGGCCACCGAGGCCTACTTGCGTGCGGCCTCGGAGGAGGAACTGGACACCGCCCGCCCGATGATTACCTGGGGGAACAAAGAGCGAGTGCTGATCCCGGCTCACGTGTTCGCGCGCACGCTTGTGCACATCTACCACCACATGGGGCAAGTCGCCGCCATGTGCAGGCTACTGGGGAAGCCGACCCAAGGCCTGGACTTCCCGATCACCTGAAGCGTCACGCAGTGTGTTCGGAGTGAATCGTGCGTTGCTGTCAAGAGAAGGACTCCTGCTGAGATCCTCTCTGGGTGTGGCACGCGCCGCGCAGTGAGCGCCCGGACTTCCGAAACAGCACGATCACCTCACGGGCCTCACGCCTCCGGGCGCGGGGCTCTTGCTTCGCGGGAATCTAGTGATGCAGACCCTGTCCGCCGACGTGTGGACGCTCGAAATGGGGTATGCGTTCCGCGATTCGGGTATGCGTCCCCCAATTCAGGCTTCGGGGATGGATAGACCGCGGCAGATCTTCCTGGCAAGGAGGTTCGGAATCTCCGTGTGTCGCGGCACTGCCTCGACTTGACCAGTTGAGGGGTTTAGCCAAAGCGAGTGAGAAGAACCCTCACGCTTGAGAGTGCAACCGTGACGCCGGAGCCTAGCAGGCGAACGTCAGTTCGCCGTCGGGCATGCCGAGCTTCACGCTCGGCATCGGCCGCTTCATCCAACCTTGACGATGGCGCGAACCGCATCTTCAGGCACGCCTCGAAGGCCCTCCTCACGACGATCTTCGAGGATCAGCTCGATGGCCTCAGAGAGGTTCTTCAGACACTCCGCTTCGCTATTCCCTTGTCCGTTGGCTCCAGGGATCTCTGGGCAGTAACCGATGTACCACTCGCCGTCGCGCTCGATCACGGCCGTGAACTCATTTGTCATCGTAGATCCTCCAATCCATCAGCGTACTCCGACGCTCGACGGCGGTCAATGCCCGGTCTTCTTGATGCGCAGCTTTCGGACGACGAAGGAGTGCATGCTTCCCAGATCCCTTCACCCAACAACAGCAGAAAAGAAGACCTGACCCAGAGTGCGCCGGGGTCAAGTCTTGTTTCTTGACTTCCCTGCACCGCTGGACTGCGTGAGGGTCTCTCGACAGATCGCCGTAGCTCTTCAGCGCAAGTCAAGACAATGCGTGCGTTGTCTTCTGGACCCGGATGTCAAAGAACAAGACTTGACCCCGCTGCCGCCTTGTTCTTCCTCGGCGAAGGGATCTTGTGGGTCGACACGTCGTTCGTGGGCGAGCTGAGGCCGGAGCATCTGAGATGAGGGAACAGGGGACGCAGTGGTCATTGTGCGGATCGTGCCGCCGGGAGTTCCGTATTGTGTCACCAGAACTACCGACAGCTACGGTCGCTGAAGCCAGCCGGGGCAAGCGTCGGGAATGCTGTCCGACGCCGGGATGTACGGCTTGATGTCGAGCAGCGGCGTGCCGTCGAGCATGTCGACACCGTTCACATGGAGAACACCTCTCTCGATTCGGTCGAGCTTCACGATGGAGAGCCCGATCGGATTCGGCCGATGAGGGGACCGCGAGGCGAACAAGCCACGTGTCTGCGTCTGCTTGGGCGGGACGACCTTGAGATGGAACCCTTCGCTTCGATTGAAGTGCCAGATCAGAATGACGTGTGAGAAGCCGTCGAGATCCTTCAGCCCGGCGCGGTACGCCTGGAACACCTCAACCGTCCCCTTGATCCCGGCTGCTTGAGATGTGGATCTCGGCATGCGTTCCGTGGCGGCAAACGGCGTGTGGATCACTCCGATCGGCTGTATCTCCATGTTGAACGGCCCTTTCGGCGTCGATTCCGCATTGCGATGGATCACCCATCTTACTCGGGAAGCACGGCCAAGCCGATCCGTCGTGCGGTTCTCATTTCGCTGTGTCTGAGGATGTGCGGCTCTCGCGGTGCAGCGAGTTTGATCGTCAGAGAACGAGTCAAGCTGCGGCGCACTACCAGGAACAGCAAGAATAGAGACCTGAACATCCCTCTTGACAAACACTGCGTTTTCGGAGGTTTCCCCCGAGTCCCTATCCAGTGTGCAGAATCGCGTTGTATGCCATCAAGGCGGCGTCAGCCCTTGCGCATGAAACCCACAGCTCAGGAATCACGCTGCAGAGATATCGCAAGTGCGAGTGGAACCCAATGCCAGCTTCGCGCTCCAAGTCACCCAGCGCCAATTCCGTCAGCCATTCACCTGCGAAATCTCGCCACTCCTCCATTCCGGCGCGGCTGGCAGAGGCAACGAGACATATCCGCACAGCCTCTTCTGTGGACAGCGAGTATTGAGCGTCTCGCATGTATCTCCGAACGAGAACTCGCAACTCGTTTGCGAGAGTGTGGCTCCTACCAACGACAGCAACCGTGGCCAATCCGCTCAATATGGTCAGAAGCTGCGTCCTGTCTTCCACGTTTGCGAGCCGATAGCTGCCGAGCTTCAAGGCCCTTGCCGCCAAGTCTGCGTGGTCCGCACCAACGCGGAAGATCAAAGCGGAATTCACAAGAGCAATGAAAGACGATGGTCCCACCACCTCAGCACTGAGTTGCGTCTCAATCGCCTCGACGATCGCGGCAGGCAGCATGTTCCGTGAGTTCTCGGTGCCTTCCAGTGGTCCGGGCATGTAGAGAGTGAAGGAATCATTGAGCGACTGGATCACCCCCGACTCAGCCCCAAGAATGATGTCATATAGGCGTTCTCCCCTGATGTTCTGCTCGTCGTTGACTGCCGCGATCATGATTCGGCCAAGGAATCCCGCCCTCATTTGCGAAGGCGTCGCAAGGCCAGGCCTCCAGTGTGGTTCCAGACGCAGATCAGCGACCGATTGCAGGTAGAACTGTTCCCCGCGGTTCCTGAACGCCCAGTCATGAAACGCATCGACATCAATAGCTGAGTTCACAAGCTGGCGGTGTATCAATGCAGCCTGTGACAAGGCTGTGAGTCTTCTGAAGAAGGGAGGCTCTGCTGGCATCAGCCGGGCTCTTGACAACTCCCCATCTACGAGCATGAACAACGCCGAGAGAAGCTTGAAATCGCTTGCCTGGCCGTCAACGTCATCGTCGCGAATTCGCTCAATCAGCCGGACTAGAGCCGATTCAATCTCAGGTATCGACGGCAGAATGCGCAAACCAACTTCAATTGCTCCGATCTGGGAGATCCTATCTCCTTGCTTGTCCAAGAAGACGAAAGCGCGAGCAATGTCCTCTCGAGGCAACCGGTCCACATCAATCTCAGCTGTCATCGAAGGATGCGATGCCAGATAGAGGAAACACAAGAGCCCATCATACGGTCGCCATGCGAGCAGCCGATCCAGGAACTCTCTGCCGCCACGGGCTGCATACTCATGAATGGAGGAACTCCCGTCATATGCGCCCACAAGCCTTTCGTAGTAACGGCGTGACAGGGGCACCAGAGAATGGATACTGCTTTGTCCGTCTAGCATCTCACGGCGTATGGATCTTGCTCTTTCGATCGGTGTGTCGCGCAGGTCATTGTGAAACGCATCGACCTCGTCATCGTCGAGAGGGCGTTCTGCAAGAACATCGCGCCAGGCAGCTCGATCACCGCTTGGCAGATTGACGTCAGAAGCAGACTCATCAAGTGAACGCAGACGCGCGTCGGTATCCGGGGAAAGCACGGCGTAGCCTGGCAGGTTGAGTCGCTGCTCGCCACGTGAGAGCCTGATAGCAGGCAGCTGTCCGCCCTCGCTGACGTCCTCGACCTTCCACTTCTCGTCGTTCGTGTCAGTCACTTCCTTGACCAATGCACCTGCAAGAATCTCGCGAATGGCTTTGAAGAGCTCGAAACGCGGAATGGAGATACCAGATTCGCCGAAGTGAAGGATGGCCTCCGCCTCAATACCGTACTCATCCCGGAAATCCGGCTCCTCAAGCAAGGCGTTGCGTATCATTGGAGGCACGAGTCCCAGAGCCGCGTATGCTAGTGCTGATCTGACATCCGGACTATTGGTCACGGTGCTCTCCGTTCGTCTAGATGCGAGTCAGCAATCTCCGCGATCTTTCTTCTGTGCCAATCCATGATCAAGTCGAACAGATCGGGATACTGCTCCTTGATGGGAGCCAATACCCTGACCTCAATCCAGCTCCAGTATTCGTCGTTGACATGCTGGGGTGTCTCCGGCAAAGGTGCAAGCATCATCAAGATCAGCACGCCTCTTCCTGCACGGACAACACTGTCTCCACTCTCACTGCCGAAGCGGTGAGCCCACCCTCGAACATCAACTTGATCCAGGATCCAGTCTGATCGCGCTCGCACGCAAGAGGGATCGCCATCAGGCTTCCACAGGTTCCTCAGCGTTCGGATGAGCACCCTGAGCGTCGTATCCAGCCAGAATGACTCCTCCGGAAGCTGAAGCCATCTGGTCATTCGAGCATGCAGCATGTTCTCCCGAATAGCTTTCAGTTCAGCTATCTCAATCACCTTGGCATCCTTGACTTCCGAAGCGCTGAGATGGCCTGCGAGTTCGTCGCCATCTATGGATACGAAGAAGTATCCGCTGCGGCGAACGACAGTCCTGTATCCCAATCGCTCTTCAGGGGATATGGAACCAGCGGCAACCAGTGCATCTAGCAGATCCAAAGTTGAATAGACCCGCGCTTGCGACTCACCATGATTGATGCTGGCATGCTTATTGACAAACCTGTCGTCCACTATGATTGCGTCACAATCACTTGCCAACGCAATGGCACGAGCAGTGGGATGCTCGAATAGCGATTGCTCGTCAGGCGCACGCGCGCTCTGACGTTTTGCCACCGTGACCTTCCCCGACTCTATCCGTGACTTGATGGCAAGACGGATGCGCTCTATGGCGTTGTTGACCTTGTCGGAGAGAGTCTCATAAGCGATGAGCATGTTGCTCTCCAGCACCGACCTGTGCGAGACGATCAATCTGAAACCCGCGGCCTTGAGTCTGTCCAGCATTCCAAGATTAAGGAAATATGCTAGAGCCAGGTCATCCAGATACAGGATTGCCCCATCGGCAATGTCTGGCTCATGTGGCCAAGGTTTCTCGTGAAGTTGCAGAAAGGCATGCGCCTTCTTGTACTCCTCGGCGGCCAGGTGCCCCATGTGCTGTAACTTGTCCACAATGGACTGGCAACTACTCACGATAGCCGCGTGAGTTCCCAGATCTGCTTCCTCCTCCATGAGAGAACCCAGCCGATGCACTGGAGACGATCGAACAACGATACGCTGAATCTCTTCATCGTCTCTTGCCCTACCTGCCTCTGCAATGAGTAGCGCTAGCTCATCGCCAATCTGAGCAGATAGATCACTGTCCGGTTCCGAGCTTGGGGAGAGTCCCTGCAGAACATCTGTCGCCAGTAGATTGCGAATCCGATGCGCGTCTCTAATCCTACTGGGCTGATGATATGCAGCCTTCTGCTTCTCCTGAAAAAGCCACGCGAGAGTGGAATGCGGCACATAGACCGTGTCAAATGCATCAAACGCCTTGTCAAGCAGATTCAAGTGGCTCAAGGTGAGCAATGCAGTTGCATCGATTCCAACCGCTTTGTCCGTCTGAAGTACTGCCGGATGCCGCTTGCCGCTATACGCTGGAATAGCACCTCTTCGACGCGGATCGTTCTCCGAGAGGTTCGCTAGGGCTGGGAGAAGCATTAGATCGAGAAGCGACTTGTTGAGGAAGTCAGCAGCAATGAACATCGGGATGTCGCCACGGCTCAACTGCTCCCACACATCAGACTCTCGACGATCCCATTCAGGCTTCCGGTTTAGTACATCCCTCAGGGTCAGTTTGCGGATTGGCCCGCCATCCCCGGAGAGCTCAGCGGCGGCGCGAAGCCACGCGGTGACTTCCGCATCGTCCTCCCAACCGGCGCTTGCGGCCAGGAAGTAGGCGGACGCGAGGATCCCGGCATCATCACTGCCCCTATCCGCTGCCGCGAACAGCAACTCCTTAGCGTTTGGTGAATTCAGTTGGAAAGCCAGCTGAGCAGCGTGGATCAACTCCTGTGCGTTCCTCTCATCTTTTCCCGCGCACTCGCTCGCGACAAACGCAGAAAGAGAATTCCAATCACCCAGGAAGATTCCAAGATTTACCTGCAATGCTCGATAATTCGGATCATCCTGCTTATCACTGAGCTTCGATAACTCGGAGCGAGCCTCCAGAAGCTTCCCCTCGTAGAACAAGGACCAGCAATAGAGCATCTGTAGGTTCCTTGATTGAACGAGCAGCGTCGTGTTGGTCTCCAGAAACTCGACAAGTTGCCCGTCCTTCTTGGTCTTGCCTAGAGCGATCGCGAATCGCTCAGCGTCGCGCACCGAGCGAGTTCTTTCGAATAGCATCTCTCCGTAATGGCAAACGCTGTCCCACTTGCTTTCGGACTCAAGCTCGTCAACCAAGGAAGCCAGATCGCTTAGCGAGTTGGTTTCCTTGAACTGCGCCCGTCTGGCATCAACCTGATCAGTTCCCTCTGCCTCGGCAATCAGTATCCGAAGGCGCTTCTCGTCCGCTTCTGAAACACCCTCTCCCGACAGAAGCTGCAGACACTCAGTCGCTCTTTGAGGCATCCCGGCTTTCGCGAACCTCTCGATCTGGAGGATTCGCATCGCCCTTGTGTCAATATGTTTGGAGAGCTGGTCGTAGTGGCGGGCTACGAAGTACGCCACATCCTCTGGAGTTTTCTGAGTGAAGGCGAGGGCAAAGCGGGCAATCGCAGCGTCTTGTGTGATCTCGCCGTGGAGAGCGATATGCTGCTCGATCTCCTGCTCGACTGCCGCAAGATTCAGTTTGACGCCAAATTGCAGGCCAAGAGGGACAAGGCGAAGAGCGGACTTGGGATTCTGGAGCTTAGCCTCAAGTCGTTGCCTTCCTTCGTGTGATTCCTCGGGATCTCTCAGCTCAAGCCAAAGCGCGTACTCATCATCCACTGATGCTGCGCGAGGGCAATCAAGTTGCCGTGCAGCGTCTGCAGCGCTAATGAAGTGGCGATGTGCAGTTTGGCGGCTTTCCATCGCAGTCGCATCCGAGGCAAGAGGGAAGTTCGCTGCGTCAAATGGCAACTGGTTGAGCACTCGAGTGCGGAACTCTGTCGGCACAACGACTATGAGGTGAGTTATTGCCATCATGTGATGCAGGGCTGGCGATTCGTCCACGTCCTGATCACTTAGCACACTGAGAGCGTTCTTCGCGGCATCCCATTGGGCGAGTTGAAGCTGCTGCTGCAGGAGATAGAACTTGCCGTCAGGGCCCAGGTCCGAGACTCCAAGGCCAGCCGTTTTCAGCCATTCAAGGGCTCCATCTGCGCCTTCATGATGCGCAACAATCATTAGGGCCGCTGACTTTGAGGCGGGAGAGTCAATACTCGCAAGACTGCTCAGCGCAGCGCTCTTGTCACCTCTCCGCGAAGCAATGAAGGCATCTGCGATGTCGATCTCCGGCAGGTGTGCTAACGTCTTTGCGAGCCCAACGTACTCTTCTGCTTTCTCCAGTTCTGCTGTTGGCGATAGAAGACGGGCGCACCAAGCCAATGCCCGGCCTCGTACAGCTCCAGTTCCCCCAGAAAGATCTCCGTCAACGAGTTTCTCGCCAAGCGTCAATGAAAAGGTAGATCTGTCGAACTCCAGGAAGAATCTCGACTTGCGCAGAATGTCGACGTCATCCTCGGTCCTCTGGTCAACAAGCTCTGTTGGGAACTCCAGAGAGGAATAGTTGATGTCTCCGCCGATCTGTACGTTAAATGAACCGTCACCCGAAGAGATCGTTTGCTTATTCCTCTTTGGCATCATTCCGTGCGGTTTTGCTCTTGATGTGCATGTCGTGACCGACTTGGACGTTCGTCGAACTACTGCCAGATCGGATCTTCTGAGATGGACCCGCCTTCTTGCGCCGACAGACCACACGCCCTAGCCCCGCCAGCAACACCAGGCCAGCTCCGGAGAACAGCCACTCCTTATTGTCCAGAATCCACTGCCCAAATCTGGCCATTCCTGGTCTCCTCTCTCATTCTCGTTAGAAGCGTCTTCTTCGAGCCTACATCCCTAGCCTTGCATGGACAAGCCCAAGACGTGCACCGGCTGACTGCAACGGCCCAAGGGCAGGTAGCTGAGTGGAATCTTGCCCGCAGCCCCTCCGACTTGCGTTCGCGCTGTGGTCGAGGATTCCCCACGCATCCAGGAGTGCGGGGACAGAGCTACGTACCTGGATGTGTGCCAGCCTCCTGCTGACAGCAAGCGTCGGGCCTTGCCTCAGCATTCGCCGAGGCTCTTCTCAACCCGCCGCGCCCTACTCACTCGCTCACGGTGATCACGACCTTGCCTCGAACGTGTCCCGCTTCCAGATACCACATAGCCTCGGCGATCTCGTTCAGTGGGTAGGTCTTGTCGATGGCCGGCGTGATCTTGCCGGCCGCGATGAGCTCTCTTTGGAAGCCCAGATCCTGGTTGGGCTTGTCATTGACCGGGGCCAGTGTTTGGCCCACGAACGGAGAGAGTAGGACACACTTGAGCTGCTGGATCATCGGTCCGAGCCAACGGCCGCTGCGCCCCCGGGGGTGCCGTGGAACCCTTTAGGCGTCAGGGCGTGATCCTCTGGGGGCGGGCCTTTGTTCTTGAATTAAGGTTCTCCGGCTACTGGATTGCGATCGACGCGATCACCTCGCTCAACCCCTCGACAAGCTGATTGAGCATTTCGGAAGGTCGCTGCTCGAGGGCGTCACGGCAGTGGAGAACTGCGACGCGGATTTTGCCTGCCATTGATGTTTCGTCCTGACAGAGTATTATTCTAATACTATGCGAGTGGAGGAGGGAACCCAGTGCCGACCGTGAAAATCCGCACGAACCGCCAAGTGACCGTACCGAAGGTCATTTTCGATGACCTCGGCCTCAAGGAAGGCGACTACGTTGACGTAAGCCTCCAGGGAAGCGACATCGTGATCCGTCCAAAGCGTCTCGTGGACTTCGATGACACGCTCAGCCCCGAAGAAGAGCAGCTCGTCGAAAGGGGATTCCGCGAGCTACGCCAGGGTAAGTCCGTTGCCTGGAGCGCGCTGAAGGATGAACTGGGCGTGTAATCTCTCGCGGCAAGCCGCGAAGCAGTTGCGCTCTTTGCCGCGGGACAGGCTCGGACAAGTCGCCCGGGCGATCGATGAGATCGGGGAGGATCCGACGCTCGGCGATGTGCGTCCGATCAAGAGCGGCCGGTTCAAAGGCGCTGTTCGCAAGCGCGTCGGCCCATACCGGATCGTCTACTCGATCGACCCTGATGCCCGAGAGGTTGACGTCGCTGCCATCCTCACTCGCGGCGACACAACGTACCACTAACCAGCGGGTCGCCAAGGTACGAGGTCTCTAGTCCTGGTGTTTGCGCCATCGCAGCCATCGGGTCAAGCCTTGCTTCTTGACAATCCCCGCGGAGATCCCGGTTCCCTGCACGCGATTCACTCGCCCACGCTGACGACAACCTTCCCTCGAACGCGGCCGGTTTCCAGATAGCGCATTGCCCGGGCGGTCTCGGTCAGCGGGTAGGTCTTGTCGATGACGGGTGTGACCTTGCCAGCTTCGATGAGCTCTCTCAAGAAGTCCAGATCCTGGTTGGGCTTGTCGTTCACCGGGGCCAATCTCTGGCTGACGAACGGCGAGAGCAGGGTGGCTTTGAACTGTAGCGCCATCGGGCCGAACCATTCGCCTTTTTCCCCTCCGGTGGTGCCGTAGAAGCCGTTGGGCGTCAGTGCGCGCCGGCATTCGGCCAGCGTGTGATTGCCCACGAGGTCTAGAATCATGTCGTAGCGCTCCTTGCTGCGAGTAGTGAAATCCTCCTGCGCGTAGTCGATGACGTGATCGGCGCCGAGTGAGCGCACCAGTTCGATGTTCTTGGCGCTGCACACGCCGGTGACCTCAGCGCCCAGCGCTTTGGCGATCTGCACGGCGAACGTGCCGACTCCGCCTGACGCCCCATTGATCAACACCTTCTGCCCCGGCTTGGCCTGTCCTGCGTCACGCAAGCCGATGAGGGCGGTTTGCGCGGCCATCGGCACTGCCGCCGCCTGCTCAAACGTCAGGTTGGCGGGCCTCGCCCTCAGCTTCTTCTCAGGCACGCTGATGTATTCGGCACAGGCTCCAACGCCGACTTCTGCGTAGACCTCATCGCCGGGACGGAATCGCGTCACGTGCCCCCCGACGGACTCAACCTGACCGGCCATGTCGCTACCGAGGATGGTCGCTCGCTTGGGTTTCCGCAGGCCCGTCAGCAAGCGCATGGGATAGGGGAGGCCTCTCAGGAAATGCCAGTCATACGGATTGAGGCCTGCCGCGCGCACGCGAATCAGAACCTCGTTGTGGTTTGGAAGCGGCTTGTCAACGTCCCTGAGTTCCAGAACATCCGGAGAACCGTACCTGGTGTAGACGATCGCTTTCATGCTGTACTCCCTATCCGCCGTCGATCACGGTGATGACGACTTTCCCTTGGGCGTGGCCTTCATCCAGATATCCGAATGCCTCAGGGGTCTCGCTGAATGGGTATGTGCGATCAATGACCGGCGTGACCTTGCCTGCTTCGATCAGCTCCCCCAGAAGAACCAGGTCCTCATGCTTCGGGACTGCGAGGAGCATGCTCCCCTGGCTGCGCAGGAACATTGACAATGCGAATGCCTTGATGACGTACCCCATGCCGGCATGGCCCGTATTGGGTTGGACCTTTCCTTGGGGAGTGAGCGCCCGCCGCAGATCGGAGAACGAGTGGTTCCCCACGTTGTCGAGGATGAGATCGTAGCGCCGCGGGCCCTTCGTGAAATCCTCCTGTGTGTAGTCGATGACATGGTCCGCGCCGATCGACCGCACCATCTCCACATTCCTCGTGCTGCAGACGCCGGTCACGTCTGCACCGAGCGACTTGGCGATCTGGACGGCGAACGTTCCTACGCCTCCGGACGCACCGTTGATCAGAACCTGCTGGCCGGGCTGGACCTTGCCTGCATCGCGAAGCTCCACAAGGGCGGTGATTGCCGCAGTCGGGACGGCCGCCGCCTGCTCGAACGTCAGATTGGCTGGCTTGGTCGCGATCTTGCCTTCCGGAGCACGCACGTACTCGGCAAGCGTTCTGCTGTACGAACCGAATACCTCGTCACCCGGTCGAAAACCCGTCACGCTCTTGCCGACGGCCTCGACACACCCAGCCATGTCCCAGCCAGGCACGTGGTTCTTTGGTCTTGGAAAACCGACGGACAGGCGGACCATCCAAGGTACGCCTCTCATCATGAATACGTCGCCGGCGTTGATGGCGGCCGCGTGCACGCGCACCAGGACGTCGTCATCCGTGACCGCCGGCTTGTCGATTTCTTTGAGTTCGAGGACTTCCGATCCACCGTATGCGCTCTGAACGATTGCCTTCACATCATCCTCGCTTGCCTGAGATGAGCGAGGCGATCAGGAGCCCCGCGCCGATCCCGATCAGCAACGATGCGATGAATGCGAGAACCGACGCTTGAAGGAAGATGAAGCCGACGCCCAACCCGATCAGTGTCGTCCCTCCAATGGCCAGTCCACCCCGATCCGTTGCCCTGCGCTTCTCAGTCACTCGAATGACCTCCCATGCGCTTGTTGCGGGATCCTTGTAGTCCTCTTCTTACCCTACTCGCCAGCTACGAGAACGACCTTCCCGGCATATCCGCCCTGCTCCATCAGTGTGTGAGCACGGGCGGGCTCAACCAACGGAATGCGCGCCGCCACGGTCGGCTTGATCTTGCCCGCCGCCAACAGGCCGATGAGCTCGCCCAGCACTTCTCGATATCCGGCGTTGTCTTTCGACAGATCGGGGGCGGAGGGCACGCGCTTGCCGTCCGGGATGAGCTTGAGTAGTCCGATCGCCAGCAGGGTGAATGGAATGACTCGTAGCCCCGCCTTCTTGGCCGCGGCAACGCCGAACCAGACCAGCCGGCCGCCCTTGCGCACGGCTTTGTAGGAACGCCAGACTTGCCTTGCGCCGCCGATCGGGTCGAACACGACATCTACGCCGTCACCGGTGAGGCTGCGGATGCGCTCGACGAAGTCCTCGTTCCGATAGTCGATCGGGGTGGCGCCGAGCGCGGCTACGAGTTCGTGGTTGTGCTTGGACGCGGTTCCGTACATCTCGAGTCCGGCCAGTTTCCCCAACTCGAGGAGCGCGGTCCCAACGCCACCCGCGGCACCGTGGATGAGGATGGATTCACCACTTTGTGCTTCGGCTGCTCGATGCAACATCACGTGTGCGGTGAGATAGTTCACCACCAGGCAGACGGCCTCCGCAGGATCGACACCTGTCGGTACCGGCACCCACTCACCGGCGGGCATGCAGACGTGCTCCGCGTAGCCGCCGCCAACGCCGAGAGAGAAGGTCGCGCCGGCAAGCATCTGGCCGACCTCGAGGGTCGACACTCCTTCGCCCAGCTTGTCCACCAGGCCGACAACATCCTCACCCAGGGTGAATGGCACGCGCGGCGTCCCAGGGAGCTTGCCTGAACGCCGGAACATGAGATCGTAGGCGGAGACTCCGGCGGCCAGGACCTTCACTCGAACCTCACCGGCCTTTGGCTCGGGAATGTCTTCCTCGATAACCTGAAGAACGTCAGGGCCTCCGTGCTTCGTCACGACAATTCGCCGATGTTTCAAGTCAGCACCTCCCGATCTGCCTCGTCAGTCGTCCGAGATCATTGGCGGAGTTCCTCAGCAGTACGCCCCTGATCCACTGCGACTCTCTACCCTAGCGGATAGATCTGCGATTGAACAACGCGAGCAAGGACTGCAAAGAGGGAGCAGGAGCTCGGATGCGTTCCGGGTTCTCCAATCAGGATGAGGTGAGTGAACAGAGGACTACGGGATGGCGCCCAGGCCGCGGCTCGCTTGCGGTCGCGCGCTTCATCGCGCCGGCGTACACCTCCGCATGCCACATCTTCGTCTCGTCGTGAGTGAGACGCTCGAATCTTGCCTCCCGCACAGAGGACCGGATGTCCTCAGGACGCGAGAACCGAATCCAGCACGCAAGCGGAAACGAGGCGTGGCGCGGAGCTTGGAGCGAGGTGTCTCGTTGTGATGCACCTCCGCTTCTGGGTCTGCAAGGCTCCAGCAGTGGCTTGGCGGGAGCCGGTCGACTAGACTGGCGATCCAATACCGGTGGTCAAGGGGGAAATAAAATGGATTCAAGCAGGAAGGTCGCGATCGCGGCGGGCGTGTTGTTCATCATCGCGACGGTTGCCGGTGTGAGCCAATTCCCATTCTTGAGAGCTCTCAATGCGCCGGATTACCTGAGCAGCGTTTCCGCGCATGGGAGCCAAGTGATGACGGCTGTGCTTCTCGACCTGATCATGATCGGCGCGGTCTTCGCGATTCCGGTCGTGATGTTCCCAATTCTGAAGAAGCACAGCGAAGGCCTAGCTCGCGGGTATGTCGTGGCCCGGATCTTCGAAGCTGCACCACTCGTTGTCGGTGTATTCAGCACGATCGCGCTACTGACGTTGAGCCAGGAGTTCGTCGCGGCTGGCGCGCCGGACACCTCCACCTATCAAACGCTCGGCGCCCTGCTGCTTGCCACATCTGATTGGACACTGCTGATCGGAGGGCAAGTCATTCTCAGCTTATCGGCTCTGGTTCTGAACTACGGCCTATACCGATCAAGGCTCGTCCCACGATTCATCTCAGGCTGGGGCTTGATTGGAGTCCCACTGATGTTCGCATCAGGCTTGGTGGTCATGTTCGGCCTCGCGGAGTCCTCCTCAACGATCGCGACGGCTCTGGTTGTCCCCTTGGCCGTGCAGGAGATGGTCTTCGCGGTATGGCTGATCGTCAAGGGGTTCAACCCGCCTGCGCTCGCTTCCGGGTGACATCTCCGCCCCCGGAATTCGACATCGGGGCGGCGGGGCAACCTTGGCAGTGTACGAGCCGTTCCCCTTGGGCGTGGGTGCTCACCCGTTTCTTGCGCGCTACCAGGATGGGGAGGCCAGCGGTCTTTGACAGGCGGTGACAGAGCACCGATCCTCTTGAATGGTGACCTCATCAACAACAACAGCCGGCGAGAGGAGTCGAACCTCCGACCGATGGTTTACGAAACCATTGCTCTACCACTGAGCTACGCCGGCGTTACAATGAGTCGATTATAGAGAGGGCTTGGGAAGCCTTCAACCGGAGGCAGCATGGATGGATTGGCAATTGCCGCTTCCCTCAGCGAGCTGCGCCCAGCGGTTGAGGACGGGTTCATTCGGACGGCCTATCAGCCGATGCGCGACCTCATCATCCTGCGCGTATCGGGCGCCGCCCCCGTGAGGATCCTCATCTCTCCGAAGAGTTCGACCGTTCACCTGACGGAGCTCGATATTCCGAATCCGCAGAAGCCATCCAACTTCGCCATGCTTCTGCGTAAGCACTTGCGCGGGGGGCGGATCGTGTCCGCTCGCCAGGTTGGATGGGATCGGATTGTCGTCTTCAATGTCGAGCGACGGGACGGCTCACAGATGGAATCGGTCGAACTGATCGCCGAGCTGGCCGGGCTCCGTGGGAACGTCCTCGTCGTGCGCGATGGGATGGTCCTTGGCGCAAGCCGCCGCGATGCGCGCAATCTCCCGGGTCGGCCGTACCAGCCGCTGACGCCGCAGGCGAAGATCGATCCTCGCGAGGTCCGGATTGAGGACGTCGCGCAGTGGCTTCAGAATCAGGATCCTGAACGTGCGTTCGCCAGGTTCGTGGACGGCGTCGGGCGGCAGACGGCGGCGGACATTCTGAGTGGCGAGGGGGCAGAGACGGGACGCGCTTCGTCGCGCGCAGAGCGGGCGCACGAACTCCTCTCACGCATGACGGATTCCGTGCAGGCACCGGACGCATGCTTCGATCCTGTAGGGGTTCGGGCGACCTTCTATCGGCTCCCGCCGCCCGCGGAGGAGATGGGGACGTTCTCCGACGCTCTCGACCGAGCGTTCGCGCTGGACGGAGGCGTCGGGGGGTCGGGAAGCGACGAACGGGCGACGCGTGTGCATCTTCTCCGAGCACTCGGCAGACGGGCGCGGACCGCGGAGAAGCTCAGGGACTGGCTCGATGCCGCGGCAGAGGCGGAGCGGCTGCGCCATCACGCCGATCTCTTGTTGACGTATCAGTCCGACCTGGCGTCGGGAATCGATCGCGTGACGGTGATGGACCCGGCAAGCGAAGAGGAGGTTGCGATTCGCCTCGATTCGTCGTTGAGCCCGGTCGAGAACGCCCAACGCCTCTACGAAAGGGCGAAACGCCTTCGCCGGGGTCGCCCGCGCGTCGAGAGGCGCCTCAGACGATTCGATCGAGAGATCGACGAGATCCAACGCGCGATTTCGGCGGTCGACGCCGCTGAGCCGCTTCCTGCTGCCGCCGTGCGCTTCCTCCCTGAGGAGGCCAAGGCCGTCTCGACGGGAGCGCCGGCGCCCCGTGCGCGGCAATTCACCGTGGGTGAGTTCACGGTGCTCGTTGGGCGAGATGCGAAGGAGAACGATCGGCTCCTGCGGGAGGCTGCTCCCGACGACGTGTGGATGCACGCTCGAGGGGTCCCAGGCTCGCATGTCCTCATTCGCCGCGGTGGACGGCGTGAGATCCCGGAGAGCGTCCTGCGCGAGGCCGCTGGGCTGGCGGCGCGCTACTCGAAAGCCAAGAGTGAGCGTTCGGTCGACGTGTCCGCTGCGGCCGCGAAGCACGTGCGGAAGCCAAAAGGCGCGCCTCCAGGTATGGTAATCATCGAGAACGAGGATACACTGACAGTGGATCCGGGTCTGAGGGAGCGAGAATGAACTTCGAACTTGTTCTGGAAGTCGTCTTTTCCCTGATTGCCGTGTTCATGGCGATTGTCCTTCACGAGGTGGCGCACGGGTACGTCGCGGCTCGATTGGGGGACCCGACGGCGCGCAACCGAGGTAGACTTACGCTGAACCCGCTTGCGCACATCGATCTGATCGGGACGATTCTGGTCCCCGTGGGGTTGGCGATCCTTCGTTTCGTGCTTGGCTGGCCCACGCCGTTGTTCGGTTGGGCGAAGCCGGTCCCGATCAGCCCGGCCCATTTTCGGAATCCGTTGCGCGGGATGCTCTACGTCGCTCTGGCTGGACCGGGCACGAACCTCGCGCTGGCTTTCGCGACCGCAGTGATCGGGCGGCTCATTCTGTTGGCCGTTCCGACGGAGCTGCTCTTCGGGACCGTTGGATTCGGCGGCTACCTGATCCAGTGGTTCTTCTACTTGCTCAGCGCGTTCGTGATGTACAACCTGATCCTCGCGGTGTTCAACATCCTGCCGATCCCGCCGCTCGACGGATCCCGGATTCTCATGTACTTCCTTCCGGCCGAGGGAAGGCGCTTCCTGTTGTCGATCGAGCGATACGGGTTCTTCATCCTCATCGCTGTCCTCTACATGGGGGCTCTCACCCCGATATTCAGAGGCGTCGAGAGCCTGTGGAGGTTGCTCCTCGGTACTCGGTGGATCGTGTCGGTCTTCACGTAGCCACGGCTCCAGCTAAGCGCCTTGGCGACTGGGTTTCCTTGTTGGCGAATCGGACGACACGTATAATCCGCGACATCTTAGATCCGTATGGAGTTTCCGACGAGACATGACGATTCAGCCACAGTATGAGATTGAAGAGCGGGGAGCGACGGAGGCAACCGTTCGCATCACGATCGGGCCGGAAGCGTTCAAGGACAAGCTCGAAACGGTCTACAGGCGGTACGCACGTGAGGTGAGGATCCCGGGTTTCCGCAAGGGGCGGATCCCGCGCAATGTCCTCGACTCGCGATTCGGCCGCAAGGTGTTCATCGAAGAGACGCAGGAGGATCTCGAGCGACAGCATCTCCCTGAGGCGCTCGTCGAGCTCAATCTTCGTCCGGTCTCCCGTCCGGAAGTCGAGGTCGCCTCGTTCGAGGAAGAGACCTCGTTTGTGTTCAGAGCCTCGTTTTCGATCCTTCCGGAGATTGAGCTGCCCGACTACCGTGGGCGGGAGGTCAGCGTTCCCGCGCCGCCGCCGGTGACGGAGGAAGACGTCCGAGGCGCACTCCTGGAGGTCCAGTCGCACCTGGCGACGTTGGTGAAGAAAGAGGGCGACGTCGTGGGTGACGGAGACATCGTGCGCGTCCGCGAAGGCGAGAGAGAGTGGGACACGCGTGCCGATGCCGGGGATGCGGTGACGAAGGCGCTGGTCGGAGCTCGACTGGGCGACGAGGTCGCGATTAACGCCGAACTGGCGGACGGCAAGCGCGTGCAAACGACGCTCAAAGTCGCGGTGCTTCACGAGGTGGTCCTTCCGGAGATCGATGACGAGATGGCGAAAGACGCGAACTTCGACTCGCTTGACGCTCTGAAGGCCGACATCGAGAAGAAGCTCGGAACGGCTCGCGCGAGACGCCACGAGCAGCTGGTGGAGTCGGCCGTCCTCGATCAAATCGTCGAAGAAGCCGCGATTCCTCTCCCTGCTCCGTTCGTCGAAGAGCTTGTCGAGGAAGAGTTCGCGCGGCTGAAAGAGGCGTTCGAGCCATCGGGAGCCACGAGGACCTTCGACCAGTACTTGGCCGGTCATGAGACGAGCGAGGGGCAGCTTCGCACCGACATCAGAGCGAGGGTCGAACGGCGCCTTCAGCGGGAACTTGTCCTTCGGAAGCTTGCGGCCGATGCCGAGATACGCGTTGAGGACGCCGAACTGGAAGAGCTTGCGCGGACGGACGCTGAAGAAGCGGGCGAGGATCCCCTTCGCTTCGTTGGGCGACTGAAGGCGGAGGACCGATGGAACGACTACCGGGCGAACAAGGTCAACGAACGCGTCTTCGCGCTGCTGCGCGAATCGGCCGTCGTGTCAGCGACGAAGGACGAATCGGCGCAGGGGCTCGTGATCGACCCGTCGAAGAGCAGACCGGGGCAGGGACTCGTGATTGACCCGACAAAGGAGGGGGAAGGCACATGACGGCGCAGATCCCATTCGTGATTGACCACAGCGGACATACCGAGCGAACGTACGACATCTACTCTCGCCTGCTGGAGGATCGGATCATCTTCCTCCGCGATGCACTTGACGACGACGTGGCCAACGTCGTCATCGCGCAGATGCTTTTCCTCGCGGCGAAGGATCCGGCGAAGGACATCAGTCTCTACATCAATTCGCCTGGCGGGTCCGTGACAGCGGGGCTGGCGATCTACGACACGATGCGATACGTCAAGTGCGATGTCGCCACGATCTGCATCGGGCAGGCAGCGAGCATGGGCGCGGTCTTGCTCACCGCCGGGGCCAAAGGGAAGCGCTCGGCGCTTCCGAACTCGCGGATCCTGCTGCACCAGGTTTGGGGCGGGGCGCAAGGCCAAGCGGCCGACGTCAAGATCCAGACCGAAGAACTGTTGCGGATGCGCGATCTTCTGACCACCATCCTGTCCGACCACACGGGGAAGACGAAGAAGAAGGTCGCCAAGGACACCGACCGCGACTATTTCATGTCGGCCGAAGAAGCGATCGAGTACGGTTTGATCGACCGGATCTTCCCTCCGCGCGCCTAGCTTCGGTCGCCTCCGTCTGCGGACGGTGCACCGCCTTCGGCACGTCGTGGATCGGGTAGAGTGAGTCAATGCGAACCGGCACGGCCGATCTCCCTCTGCACTACGGGCGCGCGCCGAAGTGGCTCTTCGGGCGCATGACCAAGCTGGCCAAGGCGATCGTGGAGCTCGTCATCCTCGATGCCGGGCCGACCGGGTTCTTCGAACGGATCAGCGATCCCACATGGTTCCAGGCCCTTGGATGTGTTCTGGGCTTCGACTGGCACTCGAGCGGTCTTACGACGACGACGTGTGGAGCGATCAAGGAGGGAATCCGAGGCGAAGAGGAAGATCTGGGTCTGTTCGTCGCTGGTGGAAAGGGAGCGATGTCGCGCAAGACGCCGAGCGAGATCGCGGCGTGGGGTGAGAAGACGGGACTTGATGCGGACACCCTGATCGATGCCAGTCGAACCTCTGCCAAGGTGGACAGCGCCGCGGTGCAGGACGGATACCAGGTCTACCACCACGTCTTCCTGTTCGACAGGGAGGCGAACTGGGCCGTTGTACAGCAGGGGATGAACGAGTCAAACGGGATGGCGAGGCGCTATCACTGGGCCTCATCGCGAGTGAACGATTTCGTCTGCGAGCCGCACGCGGCGATCTGCTGCGACCGGAGAGCCCCGACGCTGAATCTCGTGGCCAAGGAGAGCGCGAGAACGCGAGAGGTGAGCACGGAGGTGGCCACTCGCGACCCGACGGAACTCGTCTCCGAACTGCATCGACTGAAGACGCTGGCACTGCCACGGCGCCACGAGATCCTGCTGTCCGACATCTCGCCGGATCGCCTTCACCGCGCGTTCGTCAAGACGTACGAGGCACAGCCGGCGAGCTTTCGTGAACTCCTCTCGCTCTCCGGTGTCGGGGCGAAGTCGCTTCGTGCGCTTTCTCTCGTCTCGGAACTCATCTACGGTGAGGCGCCGAGCTTCGAGGATCCGGCTCGATACGGATTTGCCCACGGCGGGAAGGACGGGATTCCGTATCCGGTCGATCGTCCCCTGTACGACCGGACGATCGACATCCTCGAACGCGCGATCCGGAAGGCGAAGCTTGGCGAAGGCGAGGAGCTGAAGGCCTTCCGTCGGCTGGAGCGCTTCTTCGGGTCCGAAAGGCCGGAGGAGACTGGACGAGGGCGCCATTCTTCCTGACGAAGCCTTTACAATGTGGGACCCCATCATGGAGAAGCTGCTTGAGGCGTGCGCTCCTTCGGTCTGGCGCGCGCGCTCGTCGACTACAAGATCAGCTCGATCGATTCGAGGTGGTCGGGCCTTTGCTTTGCCCGGCGCTCGCGTTGACGGTAGCCCAACACGATAGCATGCCGAAGCCAAAGTCCCCCTGGATCACACGCGAGCGATTGCGTACGTTCTCTGGGATCCGCGTTTCAAGGAGGAAGAATGATTCGAACAGCCCTGCTCGTGATTGATGTTCAACGTGTCTACATGGAGCCAGACCCGATGGTGACGAGCGACGGCGATGATCTCCTGGTGAAGTGCGGAAGCTTGATCACAAAAGCTCGCGGAGCCGGCGTTTCGGTCATCTTCGTGCAGCACGTGAGCGACGACCAGCCGGACGATCCGGAGTTGGTGCGCATCCATCCGGCCATCGCCCCTGCGCCGGGAGAAACGATCGTCGAGAAGCAGTTCGGAAGCGCGTTCATGAGAACGGTCTTGGAGCAGACGTTGGTCAAGCTTGAGACCGAGACGCTCTATATCTGCGGGTTGGAGACCTCGGGATGCATCAACGCGACCGTGATGTGCGCCATCTGCCAGGACTACAACGTGGTGGTGGTGAGAGACGCGCACGGTGTACAGAACCTCGGCCCGTCAACGGCCCACGAGCTGATCGACGTGTTCAACGCGACCTGGGAACGAGCCGGAGCACGACTGATGAAAGCATCTGAGGTGCGTTTCTGAAGCGAGTCTTCCACTTCCCGTCGCGCGGTCGGGTCGTAGGACTTGCTAGCGTGAAACCAGGAGGAGCAACAGCTAGGTGCACGCTCAGTAGTTCTTGATGTCAACGCCACCCTCAGCCGTTCGACGAGGAGAGACTAGGAATTGCTGTACGTTCGGGGCTAGACCTGTCATGTCGCCTACAGCAATTGCGTTGCCAACTCCGGTGAAGTGAAGACACGTCTCCAAAGAAGACGAAGCCAGAATCCTCATCTGTGATGCGAGGAAGGCGAGATCATCTTTTGAGTTCATCTTCAGGACAATGGCGTTGTCGCATTCCCCCAACAGCCCCTCCTTCACCTTGTTGGGGCGCTGAGTCGCTAGGATGAGGTGCAGGCCGTACTTGCGCCCTTCTGAGGCGACGCTATACAAGATGTTTCCCAGCGTCCTTTCGTGAGCTGTCGACGGCTTCGCGGGGGCAAACACATGAGCTTCATCCACGACAATGAAGGTCCTTCCGAGTTTCTTCTCAAGAGTCAGAGCGGTCTGGGGATTCTCCCTCTTCGCGGTCCTGACGAGCTCCACTTCCTGTCGGCAGTCACGCATGTACTCCGTAAGCAGATACAGCAATGCCTCTGTGCGCCAGCTGCGATCTTGTATTTGCTCAAGATCCAGCACTGCGAACCGCCGCTTGTTCTCAAAGAGCTTCCCTGGAAGCAACGGGGGCAAGCCCGCTTCCTTGAGGCAGGGCAACGGGTTTTCTGCACTGCATTTCTGACAAACTGCGATAGCTTCGGCCGACAACGATGGGCGCGGCCATCTACCGCTACCTTCCTCCGCCAGTGTATCTACGAGAATCTCGACCAAGGCCTCTTGAGGAACAAGCTGTTTCCGCCACATCCACCAGTTGTGGGCTGTGGCCGTCATCCAATCTGGAGGATCGGAAGGCTGCTTGAGCAAATCGATAATCGACAAATGGGCAAGTCTAGGACAGAATCGCCTTTCAATGGGCAATGCATTGATCAGGAGCGTCAGAGCCCATTGATAGTCAGGAGAGCACTTGCCACCCTTGATGATTCGGATGTAGCGCCAAATACTGCGAATCACGGGCTCCCATGAGAAGAGGAAGTCGCCGTCGCGTCCAAACACAAACGAGGTCTCGAGATTGAGCTTCCTGCCAAGCTGGGCGTAGTACTTCTTCTCGTCCTTCTTGAACGCATTGAAACGCTTCCCCGTTGTGTCTACCTCATCTCGCTCGAAGATCGACTCTAGCCCAGGATCGAACTCACCCGCCCAGTCTCTGAGTAGAGACCCGTAGCAGAAGTCGGAGTTCGGATCGATAACAAGAACTCGGGTCTTGGCAGTGGAGACTCGCAGGATCTCCTCGATCAGCCTACCCAGAAGAAACGACTTGCCACAGCCGGATTGCCCGACGATCACAAGGCCTCGGGTTAGGGCCTCAAGTTTGACGGAAACTTGCGTGAGGCTCGCATCGTAGCCTAGGGCAAGCCAGTGAGTCTGGGGGGTCTTCCTCTTCGTTGTAGGCTCGTGGCTAGTCGGCGGGTTAGTCTTGACAGCCATATCACGCGCTGCCCGGAGCTACACGATATGAGAAGGCGCACGATCGCTTGTCGCCCTCCTGCATCTGACCGCACTGCTTGGAGCGATCGTGTGACACCTCGATATGCTGCGGATAGAAGATGGCGCTGAGGACGCGTGTGATGTAGCCTTGCATGAAGGCACACAAGTTGTTGTCACCGGGCCCCCTTCCGTAGAGAAGGAAGTTGTTGCGAAGCGTCACGGTACCCTCTTCGCCTGTACCATATCTGCTGACCGAGAAAACCCCGAATCCGACCTTTGAGTCGAAGACACACCACTGCTCCAGCTTGGCTTGCGGACCACTTGCTGCGTCCACTTGATCCTTCCAACCCTCTTGAAGAACAGTGCTGAACTGAGAGGCAGCCAGCTCACCGTTTCGGAAGAGTTCATCGTTCGCCGTTTTGTGAGCCTCCTCTTCGGATGCCCCGCCGCGCATTTCGCTGTGCGCGATACTTTCATACATGTTATCAAAGAAGGTGGTCAGTGTGTCGACGCGGAATGCGACATTCCAACTATCGTCGTCCGGGTTGATAATCTTGCCCTCCTCCTGGACGAGGTAGAATGGTCGGAGAACCATCACGTCCCGAATATACGGATCGAGGGATTCGGAGAGGGTCAATCGCTCCTCTGACAGAATGGCATCAAAGAGGGCTGCGTAGTCATAACAGAGTTGGCTGTTCACGCTTGGCTGCGTGAACGCAATCGGAATCCTCTCATCCCATTCCAGACGGGGGCACGAGGTGAGCGGGAACAACTGCGGGACTCGATTCTGGTGCTCCAATCCGCGATTCAACTCCTGAAGGCATCCCTTCAACCTCTCCTGGCGCTCTTCCGGCTTCACGATCTTGTATCGACCGCGATCGTCGATGTAAGCCTCAGGAAGACGCGACAGAGCCAGGAAGTGCCGTCTCGAGAACGGGATCTTGGGTGAGGGGGTAGCAGACGGTTCAGCCTTTTCCAGCGCCTTAAGGATCATGTTCGTACCGTCGAGGCCGTCGCGGTTCGTGCAAGAGATGAGAACGACCTTGTCTGCGAGAATCTGTGTGCAGATGCCTGCAAGCTCATTGACCCCGCTTCTTGAGTCGATCAGCAGGTAGTCCACTTTGAGATCGCTTTCGATCCTGCTCCGCAACGCGAGGAAGTAGTCGCTGTAGGGGCCAGTCAGTGTCAGGAACTCATGGATCTGTTGTTCCGCAAGAAGCGAGAAGTAGTCTGCGGGACGAGATAGGATGACGCCTGGGTGGAATACATCGATTCTGCCGGAGCCGAATGGAATAGGGACGGTCTTGCTCTTGACTGGATCGAGTTCACGGAGCAGATCGTCGAGCGAAGGAAGCTCTCCCTGGACATCTTGGCCGCAGGTCGGGCACTTCGCAAAACGCTCACTCTGTTCGGAGGAGGTGATGAACTCCTTAAGATAGTCAAGCAACCCCATATCGACGAACTGAAGCCAGGGAGATGCCTGAAGGAGGGAGAGCTTGTGGCATGCCCCAGGCGCCTCAAGGTCGAAGTCGATGACACAGACCCTCTTTCCAAACCACGCCAGACATGCCGCGAATTGGGCGACTGCCAGCGACCGACCTGTCCCACCCTTGTAGCTGTAAAAGGCGACTGTCTTCATCAGATCATCCGCTCCTCACTCTGATCGTCGTTGTTCTAGCCACTACGCTGAGCCGAGCCGATGAAGAACATGGGCTTGTCGAGATTCGATGGTTCGTACGATGCATCGAGATTGTCGTCTTCTTCGGCGGCCCCGACGTTTATGATTTCGTGTTTCATGCCAGTGCCGTGATCAGCATTGATGATTGCCAAAACTGGCTGAACCCGCCACTTGTCGTACTTGTCAGCGATCGCCTTCAGAAGTGAGGGATCGACGGCAGAGCCGAACTGGCGAGAATCACTGCACAAACAGCACATCAAGGGTTCCCGCATCTTGACCAGCTCTTGGTCTGTGGAACTCTGCAACGCTTCAACGAGCCACTCAGGACCTCCATTGCTGAAGCAGGCACGAATGTACTCCGCCAGCTCTTCCTGATTCAGAGAACTTATCGCATTGCTTAGATCGGCGCGATCGCAATCCGCCATTCCGCAACCTCCGCTCTTGCCTAGCTCCGAGGACACGTCATTAGAAACTGCGCGCGCTCGAGTACGTAAAAACCGATAGACTCAGTTTCTCCCATTCGGCCGTTTCCCCTGTGGACACGACAATCGTGACCTGCAGAGGTTGCCCTGGTCGCGCCAGACGTTGGACCCCTCGCGATACGTCGCAGAACAGATCAGTTTTCACCTCTGCAATATCGTCCACTCTGATCACGCCCACGCAATGCGGATCTCGAATAGGAGTTTCGGATGACGCCTCCGGATGGTTAATGAAGATCCGGAGTTGCTGCCTGGCATCGCCGGACTCCGATCCGGATGGGGTGAAGATTACGTCCTGGAGACGGATTGACGCGCTTCGGAAGCGTGTGTAGTCGATATCTCCCGGGAGCACCCCACTAGAGCGATAAGTTGGAGCGGCAACAGCCACTTCCTGGTCGTCACCGAACGTCATGTCGTAGATACTCAGGCTCTGCTCTCCACACTGATCGAGGCGTATGATCCTCTTGACTTCCTCAAGAGGCCAGCCCTTCCCCAGGAGGTACATCAACTTGCAGACAGCAGCCTCAGGTGTCATGTCGAGGCCACTGATCACTCCACGGTTGAGTAGACCAGAGCTTGCCGCATAGAGCCCGAGTTCAACCATTCCTTCCGGGCACTGCGTCACATCCACCACGATGATGCCTTGCGCAGTGATGTACTCTATGGCATCGAGGAATGGTCTGCTCCCTGGAGCGTTCCCCGCTCCAAAGGTCTTGAGAACAAGTCCCTTGACCCGCGCATCTTGGTCGTTGCCCACGGCAAACATGTTCCGCAGAACGACGGGATCAAACCCGGGGAAGATCTCAACAATCATCACGCGAGGGTCGAGGAATGTGCTTGCGTAGAACTCCTGATCTGGGCTGGGAAGTTCTCTAATATCGGCTATGCGGAACTCGACATGTTCGCCGGCTGTCGCGAGCGGCGGGTAGTTCGGGGAAACAAACCCGGCATAGCCGGATGCACTGAGTTTCCGTGCGCGGTTTCCTCGCAGCAGGTGATCCCGGAAGAAGATACAAACCTCAGGGACAAGAGGATATCCGAATGTGTCCGAAGCAGCAATCTGAATTGCAGTTATGAAATTCTGAAGACCGTCACTGCGCGGCTTGACCAACGGAACCTGAGAACCTGTTATTATGACGGGCTTCCCGAGGTTCTCGAGCATGAAAGACAAGGCGGAGGCTGTGTAGCACATCGTGTCCGTGCCATGAATGATCACGAAACCCTTATACGAGTCGTAGTAGCGTTCGACGACTTCGGCAATCTCTTGCCAGTTTTCACGCCGGATGTCTGAGGAATCCAACAGGGGAGAGAACTGGCAGTAGTCAGTCGTGACTCCCAGATACTCGGGCTCGAGAACACGGAAGTTCGATTCGATTTCCTTCCAGTTCTCTGCGGGGCGGAGAGGGCTTAAAGGATTCTCCGGATCCGAATTGACCATACCGATAGTCCCGCCGGTGTAAACGACGAGAACCTCGCCTTCGCCAGTCGGCTCAGTCGCTAGCGGCATTATCCGACCTCCCTTCTTGGAAGTCCGTAGGAAAACATGATTGCGTGGGATGGCTGCACCAGTGAAACCCTTTCCATATGTAGCCTACTTGCCGCTCTTTTCAGCATACCTCACGGCAGTATAGCCGTTGACCACGCGCTGAGGCAAGGCCAGGCCGCCCGGGCGTGGTGCCAGGAGGTGATCAGGAAACCGCAAGAGCGTCAGCGTCACCCGTTTTCCTTGACATAAACAGAGCGGCCGCTACACTCCGCCGTTACACACGAGCTGCGGAACGTCCGCGGCCGATTCAACGTGCCCCAGCGAGGCACGCCTACAAAGGAGGAGGCAGAATGATGATTCGAAACGCTAACAGAGTTCGGTTCGTGGCCCCTTCAGGCGTGGTGAGCGAGGGTGTCCTAGTGGCAACGCCGTAGTTTCCCTCTAACTCCTCAGAGACTGAGCGCTGCACCCAGGGTGAACGTCGCCCGCCATCTTCGTCCACCTACCGTCGGGGCCTTCCGGTTCCGGTCTCCCGTGACTGAGACGGAGCAGACTGTCAATCGTTGAGAACACACCGAGTGTCAGGCTATCGAGGCAAGGAGTGCAAGAGGATGTCTTTACAGAACCTACCCGAAGGATACAGATCTCGGCACGCGGCGATGGATGATGCCGAGCAGGCCGTCTCGCTCTTCAACGCCTGCGCGATGGAGCTGACGAATGAGGCGCCACACGACGCAGACGAGCAACGCGTGGAGTGGCGAACGCCGGAATTCGATCTTGAGACGGACACCCGCGTCGTCCTCGCGCCGGATGGCACGTTGATCGGCTACGCGGAAGTGTGGGATCTCGAGGAGCCCCACGTTCGTGTTCACAGCTGGGCACGCGTCCATCCGGAACATCGTGAACGGGGCATCGGCTCGGCGCTCCTCGCGTGGGAGGAAGAGAGAGCCCGTGCGGCGATCGCCAGGGCGCCGCAACAGGCTCGCGTCACGCTCGGGTCAGGCGCTCTCGTGCAAGATGAGCGATCGCGCGAACTCTTCACGCAGAAGGGCTTCGCCGTCGCGAGGCACTTCTGGCGGATGGTGATCGAGATGGATCAGTTGCCGTCCGAGCCGACATGGCCGGAGGGCATCGCGGTCCGAACTTTCGATCCGGAGAAGGATCTAGAGGCGACGGTGCGATCGGTGCGAGACGCCTTGAAGGATCACTGGGGGCACGTCGACTCCCCGTTCGAGGAGGAACTCAAGTTCTGGGAGCACTGGATCACCGAGGAGAAGGACTTCGATTCGGCGATCTGGTATCTCGCAGAAGCAGCCGGCGAGATCGTCGGAACGTGCCTCTGCTGGCCCAAACGACACGAGGACCCCGAGATGGGCTGGATCGACGTTCTCGGCGTCGATCGTGGGTGGCGAAGGCGCGGGCTGGCGCTGGCCCTTCTCCACCACGCGTTCGGTGAGTTCTACCGGCGAGGGAAGCGAAAGGTCGGGCTGTGCGTCGACGCGGCAAGTCTGACCGGCGCAACGAAGCTCTACGAGAAGGCGGGGATGAAGTCTGTGCGAGAGTCGCTGGCGTAGGAGAAGGAGCTGCGGCCGGGACGGGATCTGTCGCGGAAGACGCTCGATGAGGAAGGGAGGACGAATGAAGCCGAGTGACTGGCCTGCGAACTGGACGGTTCGGCCGGCGAGCTTCGACGACGTGGATCTTGCCGTCGACATGTTCAACGCGCGGTCTCGCAAGTTCTACGGGGAGAACCAGAGCACAGTCGATGACATGCTCGGATGGTGGAAGAGCCCGCGCTTCGATCTGGCGCGCGACACATGCGTTGTTCTCGATGAAACGGGACGCATGATCGCGTGGTCGCACGCTGTCGATCCAGGGGAGCCCTACTTGTCCTTGGGCTGTGCGGTGATCACAGACCCTGACTTCGCGGACCGAGACGACCTCTGGGACGGCCTCTACGCGTGGGCACTTACGCATACGTCGCGGCACATCGAGAAGGCGCCAGAAGGTGCGAGGGTCTTCGCGGTTGAGAGCGCGATGGACGAAGATGAAGCGAGGAGATCCGCGGTCGAGCGAGCAGGCTTCGAGATGGTTCGGGTTCAGAACACAATGCGCATCGATCTGGACGAGACTCCGCCGGAGCCGGAGTGGTCCGAGGGGATTGACGTACGGGCGGCAATCGTCGAGGAGGAGCTTGAGCGAATTGTGGCCGCAAGCCGTGAAGCCTTTCGTGATCACTGGGGATTCGTGGAGGAGCCTCTTGAGCAGGCACTCGACGACTGGAAGTCATGGCTTTCGTCTCTTGGGGATCGGCGCGACCCGAGTCTTTGGTTCGTGGCACACGAGGGTGACGAGATCGCCGGTCTAGGGTTCTTCAGTACCGAGATCGCAGGGGACAGGACGCGCTCGTACGTGGAGACGCTGAGTGTGAGGCCTGCATATCGGAAGCGCGGAATCGCTCTGGCGCTCCTTCACCACAGCTTCGGAGAGCTCCATCGACGGGGCAAGACCGCCGTCGAACTCGACATGGATTCCGAGAATCTGACCGGAGCGCCCCGGCTCTACGAGCGGGCTGGGATGCGCGTGATCCGGCGTACGATCAACTACGAGAAGGTGCTGCGCGACGGACAGGATCTCACGACGCGGAAGCTAGCCGCGTAGCAGAGGCCGCTCGACCGCAGGAAGGAGGGGAACGACATGAGGGTCCCGATTCGTCAGTACGTGAGACTGCTCGGCGCCTACGTCCGCCCGCAGCGGCGATGGGTCGCCGCGCTCGCGGTCCTCATTCTGGTGACGATCGGCCTTCGGCTGGCCAATCCCCAAATCCTTCGCGCCTTCCTCGACACGGCGAGCGAAGGAGGCCCTCGCTCGGCGCTGATCTTCGATGCGATCCTGTTCTTCGCGATTGCGGTGCTCAGTCAAGGGTTGATGGTCGCATCGACCTACGTCGGGGAGACGGTCGCCTGGACGGCGACGAACACGCTCCGGCTCGATCTCCTCCGACACGCCCTCGCCCTCGATGCCACGTTTCACAAGGAGTACGCGCCGGGACAGCTGATCGAACGGATCGACGGCGACGTGGCCACGCTCTCGAACTTCTTCTCCCGGTTCGCGATTCAAATCCTGGGTAACGCGATCCTCGTTGCCGGGATCCTGGGTCTTCTGTTTCGCGAGGACTGGCGTGTTGGCCTCCCCATCTTCGTGTTCGCCGTCTTCACGCTGTTTCTTCTGATCTGGATTCGCAAGCTGGCGATCCCGTACTGGACGAAGTACCGGAAGCTGGTGGGCCAGTTCTTCGGCTTCCTCGGCGAGCAGATCGCTGGGACCGAGGACATTCGCGCGAACGGCGGCGAGAGTTATGTCTTGCGCCGCTTCGCGGAGTTCGCGAGGAAGCTCTTCCCGATTCGCCTTCGCGCGGGTCTGGGAGGGTACGGGATGTGGATGGCCAACGTCGCCCTGTTCTCGGTTGGACATGCGGTCGCCTTCGCGGTCGGAGCATCGCTGTGGAGAACCGCCGCGATCTCCATCGGGACCGTCTACCTGATCTTCCACTACACCGAGCTTCTGCGGGGGCCGATTTCGGAGATCCGAACGCAGATCACCGATTTGCAGCGCGCCGAGGCGGGCATTCGCCGAATCCGAACGATGCTCGGCACCGACTCCAAGCTCACGGATGAAGGACGCGGACGCCTCCCGACGGGGCCCCTTGCAGTATCGCTCGACGAGGTCTCGTTCGCCTACGAGCCTGCGAGTCCCCAGAGGAGCGATGACCTGGAAGGGACTGAGATCGAGACCGCGCCCGAAGAGACCGAGTCCAAGGATGAGTCGGAACAGCGCGCGCCTCCAGGCCTCGCGATTCCGGCTCTTGCCTCGGTCTCGTTCTCCCTCTCTCCGGGCACCGTCCTCGGGCTGCTCGGTCGCACCGGGAGCGGAAAGACGACGCTCGCCAGGCTGCTCGTGCGGCTGTACGACGCGTCGGAGGGTGTTGTGGCTCTCGGCGGCCACGCCGTGCGCGACGTGGCCCTCGCCGATCTGCGCGGTGCGGTCCGGATGGTGCCGCAGGAAGTACAGCTGTTCCGGGCGACGATTCGCGACAACGTGCGGCTGTTCGACACAACCATCGACGACGCACGAATCCATGCCGCCCTATCGCATCTTGGGCTGGAAGACTGGATCGGATCGCTCCCACGCGCCCTCGACACGATGCTCGAAGCGGGCGGCGGCGGGCTGTCGGCCGGCCAAGGGCAGCTTCTCTCGCTCGCCCGAGCGTTCCTCGCCGATCCGGGTCTGGTCATCCTCGACGAGGCATCCTCGCGGCTCGATCCGGCGACCGAAGGCCTGCTGGAGGCGGCGATCGACCGGCTTCTCGAAGGGAGAACGGCGGTCATCATCGCGCACCGATTGGCGACGGTCGAACGGGCGGACGAGGTTCTCATCCTCGAAGACGGAAGGGTCCTCGAGTATGGAGGCCGGAGCGCCCTGGTCTCTGATCCGTCCTCGCATCTGTCGCACTTGTTGCGGACGGGCCTCGAGGAGGTGCTCGGATGAGAATGCGAACGCTCGTCTGGAGGTTGATCAGGTACCGCCCGGGCCTGTACGCGGCCGACATCACTGCTTGGATTGCGATCATGCTGTTCGAACTTGGCGCCGGCTACGTCGCGAAGCTTTTCTTCGATTCGATCACGGACGCGGCTCCCGCGGGCCTGACGCTCTGGAGCATCGTGGCGCTGGTTCTAGCCGCGGGCATTGCCAGAATCGTCTCGATTCTCGTCGGTGCGCTCATCGACATCCGTCATCGGTTTACGATAGAAACGCTTCTGCGCCGGAACCTGCTCAGCGGGATCCTGAAGAGGCCGGGGGCGCGAGCGGTGCCGGGCTCGACCGGGGAGGCGCTCAACACGTTCCGCGACGACGTAATCGTGGTCGAGGATCTCCTGAGCTGGATCGTCGACCAAGGGGCCTTCATCGCCTACGCCGCTGTTGCGCTGACGATCTTGGTTGCGATCGACGCCCGGATCACGGCGATCGTCGTTGTGCCGCTCCTCGGCGTCATCGTCGCCGCGCGAGCGGTGAGTAAGTACATCCGAAGATTCCGAGAGGCGAGTCGCCGAGCGACCGAGCGGGTGACGGGCGCGATCGGTGAAGCGATGGAAGGCGTCCAGGCGATTCAGCTCGCGGGCGCCGAGCAACATGTCGTCTCACACATCGACACCCTGAATCAGGAGCGCCTTCGGGCGACCGTCAAGGATCGGCTCCTCAGCCAATCCTTCCACTCGTTCTTCTGGAACGCGGCGACGCTGTGCACGGGACTGATCCTGCTCGCCGCGGCGGACGGACTACGGACGGGAACGTTCACGGTTGGTGACTTTGCGTTGTTCGTCACGTACATTGGCGTGCTCACCGAGGTGATCGCCGCCGTAGGCGACTTCATGATCCACATCAAGCAGGCGGGCGTGTCGCTCGCCCGCATGGCGGGGCTTCTTGGGAAAGACGATGGCGCACAGATTGGGGCGCATCATCCGATCCACCTCCGCGGCGATCTCCCCACGATCGAGTCGCCGACGCTCGTGCCCGGTGACAGGCTCCGGGACCTGCGAGTCGCGGGACTGGGCTACCGTTGGCCCGAGGACGAAGAGCATCCGGGCGGGCCGTTTGCGCTTCGCGGGATCGATCTAGAGCTGCGTCGGGGCGAGTTCGTGGTCATCACCGGGCGGATCGGCTCGGGGAAAACGACGCTTCTGAGAGCGCTTCTCGGGCTCCTCCCGGCAGGAGAAGGCGCGGTGACGTGGAATGATCGGGTCGTCGACGATCCGTCGACGTTCTTTGTCCCGCCCCGTTGCGCCTACACGGCGCAGGTTCCGCAGCTGTTCAGCGAGTCGCTGCGTGCAAACATCCTGATGGGGCTCCCTGAAGACGAGACCGACATCGATCGAGCGATTCGAACGGCCGTGCTCGACCGCGACCTCGACCAACTGCAGGCCGGCCTGGACACGATCGTCGGAGCAAAGGGCGTGAAGCTCTCCGGCGGACAACGCCAACGAGCTGCGGCCGCACGTATGTTCGCCCGCGAGCCGGAGCTTCTCGTCTTCGACGACCTGTCGAGCGCGCTTGACGTCGAGACCGAACAGGCGCTGTGGGAGCGTGTCTTTGAGCGAGCCGACTCCACGTGCCTCGTCGTCTCGCACCGGCGTCCCGCCCTCCGCCGCGCCGATCGGATCATCGTCCTCAAGGACGGCCGAATCGACGCCACAGGCACCCACGCGGAACTCTTGGCCAGCTGCGAGGAGTACGAACGCCTCTGGTCCGGCGAGTGGTCCAAAACGGCGGTCGTCGTCGAGCCTGGACCGGCTGCGTAGACGGCTTGATCCGACGGTACGCCCCGCGAGGCGTTTCGTGTGGGGCGTTGTACTGCGACGGCACACGACAACACGGACAACTCTCTACGCGAAACGTCGATCTCAAGAAGGGCAGCGCCGTGGAAGCGCTGCCCTTTGCGTCGAGATGTCCAGCTACTCGCCCGACTAGTCCTGTACGCAGGGACTCCCTTCCCTACAGGGTTTCGCCTCCAAGTACGCATTCGCAAACGTGCAAGCGAGTTGTTCGATCTCCGCTGGCGTCGCATGCTCCAGGAAGTTCTTGATGATGCTGGCATGCAGATGAAGCTCTGGCGTCATGAAGTCCATGTCACTATCCAAGTAGGCGTCGAACTTCTGCAGCATCACCTCGACGACCAGACCACGACAGAGCCGCTGCCGCGTGCAAACGGTCCAGCACAACGGCAGCTCGTACGTCCAGATGACGTCTGCCCACCTCAGTGTGGACTCCACTGGAGATGGATCCGGCGAGTGGACGCAGGCTGTGATCGTGCCTCCAATGAGATTCCCATCGTCATCGTACAGGGAGACTGGATCTGCCAGCTCGCCGGAATAGGTCGCGCCCAGAGGCGGCGGCTTGTGATCGATCGTTGCGGTCATGTGGACCGGCTCTTCGTTGTGGAGCAGGATGAGATTCGGCGCGAACAGCTTGACGAAGTCCGGTGGCTGCAGGAGTTCCACTTCAAAGAGAACATCGAAGTAGCTGAAGGCCGTTCCCGTGTCAGCGAAGGGGGGAAGGTCGAGAACCCCAGCCGTGAGGTTCTCGGTCTCCTCGATCTCGCCGAAGGTATCACCACGCAACCTCATGGCGATCGGGCCCAGGAGCTTGCTTTCCCCAACGAGTTCCATCTCGACCATCTGGGTGGCTACCTGATCCAAGCCATCTCCGTCCGTGTCGTTGGTCTCGCCTTCTGCTCCATCGAAGTACACCTCAACCGTCGCCGGTCCGGTGAACGTGATGACCTCCCCGTCAAGAAGCGGTGGCAGAGCCAGCGTGATCTCCGCCCAGGAATCGGGGAACTCGTCGATCTCGACAAGCTCGGCAGGCCCAACGTCGTACGTTGGCCCCAAGAGGTCATTGCTCAGATCCTCCATCACCAGCACATCTGCCATTGTCAGCGGGCGCGCGAAGGTGACCTCGAACGGAGCCGTGGAAACTGCCTGTGCTTCAGCGAGCACTTCTCCCACCTCGCCGACCGAATCGAGAACACCCATTCGGATGACGCTGTCGGAGGTCGCCTGAACGATTGCAGATGATGCCCCCGCCTGCAAGACGCTCAGGATCACAGGCTCGAATGCGATGAGATCGATGAAGCTGGCTGGCTCAACGTCGTCGAGATGGCCGTCAGCATCGGTGTCCCTGAGGATGAACGTGTCTTTGATCGGCGACTCGCCGTCGGCTGGGAACGAGGGGAGGAGGCCTTCGTAGATCGAGCCGTGGATCTCGTCTCTCGATGCAGCGGAAAACGAGAGCACGTCTTCGGGGATGTCGATCCCTGAGGCGATGTCTTCTCCCTGAGGGCGGAAGGCTGGGGTCAGATCTTGTATTGACACATTCTTCGCGGTAGACTGATCGCATGGCGAGACCATTGCGTGTTGAGTTCGAGGACGCTGTTTATCACATCACGGCACGCGGGAACGCGCGACAGGACATCTTCCTCGGTGATGAGGATCGAATCGGGTTCCTGGCGGTTCTCGCTGACGTCGTCGATCGGTTCAGCTGGATCTGTCATGCGTATTGCCTGATGTCCAACCACTATCATCTCCTCATCGAGACGCCTGAGGCGAATCTCTCGAAGGGAATGCGCCAGCTGAACGGCGTCTACACACAGGCATTCAACAGACGACACAGCCGGGTAGGGCACGTTCTCCAAGGCCGGTTCAAGTCGATTCTTGTCGAGAAGGAGAGCCACCTGCTTAAGTTGGCGCGGTACGTTGTACTCAATCCTGTCCGCGCGAGCATGGTCCGATATGCGCGCCAGTGGAAGTGGAGCAGCTACCGTGCGACTGCGGGGCAAACCATGGCTCCGGAGTTCCTGACTACGGAATGGATCCTCTCGCAGTTCCAGAAGAGGGTCGAACGTGCTTACCGTGCTTACCGTCAATTCGTTAAGGAAGGACGGGACATGCCTGCGTGGGAGGGGCTGCGTGGTGGGATCCTGCTTGGCAACGAGAGCTTCGTCGAGAGGATGAAACCACTTCTCAAAGCAGGAATGGCTGCCAGGGAGGTCCCGAGACGGGAGCGACTAGCGACCAGGCCGACTTTGGATCAGCTGTTCGCCAACACCGGCGATGACAAGCTGGTTCGCGACACCAAGATCTACGAGGCCGCGAGACTCCATCAGTACACCCTGGCTGAGATCGAGGCCTACGTCGGTCTGCATTACTCGACGATCAGCCGGATCGCCAAGAGAGTCGAGGCCTCACTCAAATACGCACGAAACAAGATCTGACCCCGGAAGCTGCCTGACCCCGGAAGCTGCCGGTGACCGAGCGACAGAGACCCGCGTCACCTGCCGATGTCTCCCGAGTCCTTTCGCGACTTCCGAGCATGGGACAGGATCTTCGAGGGTGAAAGCAATGAAGTGGCAGCCGAAACGAACGGTGCGCGATGCAGGGCGGCTCGGCGTGCTCGTCGAGCGTGCGATGGTCCGGTTTCTGTTCGGTCCCGCCGAGTTCTTCCGAGCCCTGAGGTAAGGCGTAGTTCACCGCTGTTTCACGTTGAATGTGAGATTCGGCGTACATCGCCTGGCTTTCCGATTCTCTGTCAGGATCTTCTCACGTGTCCCTGTTGACTTGAGCGTGCGCTGCATGTAGCCTGCAACTGCGTTCGCGGGTGGAATGCAGAGTCTGAGGGGAGACGCGCCTGGGAGGGATGCGGGAATGAATAGCTCATACTTGCTGCTGGTAGTCGGTGCCGTCGCGGTTGCCTTCGGACTCATGCTGCTCTTCGGGGAGGCAGAGTCCGTTTCGGCGCCCGAGGTTGCCGAAGTGGTAGTCGTTGGTGATGAAGGATCGACAGGGACCGGAGTGACTCAGGCCCAGTACTGGGAGCCTGTGACTCGGACGATGACCGCTCCAGCATCGTCCGTCGTGGTCTATGGTGTACCGACCGCAGCGCCCTGCGCGTATTGCGGCACAGTGCACGCTACGGGCATGACCGTTCCCGGCGACGCGATCGTACAGGCGCCGGCGCAGAGGTTCCTCATCGGAGGGTGTGGTTCGCCGGTGTCCCCTTGCGCACGCCCAGCCTGTGAGCAGCCCTCCTGCCAATGGCCGACGCCCACATGCCCGCAGCCGACGCGACAGCCGCGCGCCGGAGGCTGCGGGACGCCCGTCGCACCGTGCGCCGACCGTTCCTGCGAATGGCTGATGCACACGTGTGACCCGTCGTGCGCGACGCCCTGCGGGGAGCGACCGGGGATCAACCGGAACGTCTCGCCGTGTGTCGACGAGTGCGGTTTCGTGCAGCTCCATTCGACGGTTCGCCAGCCCATCTGCTCTGGGATTCGCTTCGACTGGGCGGCGACGCGCGGGAGGTTCCTCGACCCGACGTCGAGTGATCCGATGTACTTCACGCCGACGGTTCACCAGGCGGGCGGTGAGGACGTCGTGATCACGTTGACGATCACGGATCCACTCGGCGCGCGCTACTCGGATCACATGCGACTGCGCGTACGCAACGTACCCTAGGACTCGCCCCGGAGCATTCTCGACCCAGCGCATCGCCCTGTTGCCGGAGCGTGGTACCATTCCGCCATGACGATTCGTGCGGCGTTACTCGACATGGACGGGACGATCTACGACTCCGGCATCGATTGGTTGGCCCTTCACGAGGAGATTGACATCCCGTGGGACGGGCGTCCGATCCTGTCGCAACTCGCGGAGGCGGAAGATGCGACGCGAGATCGGGGGATCGCGGCCTTACACCGCGCCGAGGAGCAAGGCGCGGCCGGCGGGAAGCTCATCGACGGGACGGAGGAGCTTCTTGCCTTGCTTCATGATCACGGGATTCCGTGTGCGCTGGTCACCAACAACTCCCACCGGAGCACACAGACCGTGTTGGACCGCCACGATCTCGGCTTCGATCTCGTCCTGACGCGAGAGGACGGAGCGCCCAAACCCGAGCCGTGCCTCTTTCTCAAGGCCCTCGATCGGCTGGGCGCGCTTCCGGCCGATGCCCTCGTCGTAGGCGACGCCCATCTCGATCTGCTGGCGGCGGTAGCGGCTGGGGTCTCGGAGGTCATCCTGGTGGGTACACCGCCGTGGATGAAAGCAGAGATCCCGGACGGCGTGCAGTACCGGGAAGCGCGCGACCTTCATCATGTCCGGGAACTCGTGGAAGAACTGCTCGAAGGGGAACCGAGGACGGGTTAGCGAGCCCTCGTCCAGAGGGTCCCTTCCGCGCCGTCCTTAAGAACGATCCCGAGCACGCCGAGACGGTCGCGGATTGAATCGGCAAGCTCGAACTCCTTCTTCGAGCGCAGTTCCTCGCGCAGATCGAGAAGCAGCGAGATCAGCTCGCTTTCAGCCGACTTGGTTGCGCGTGCTTCTTCCTTCTGGAAGAGGCCGAGCGGATAGCCGAGCTCGCGGATGAGTTCGACGGCCTCACGAAGAGCCGGTCGGTCCGAGCCTTGTGCGTCACGGCGGAATCGGTTCGCTTCGGCGACCAACTCTTGGATGACACCGATGGCGCCGACGGTGTTCAGATCATCATCCATCGATGCGACGAAGCGCTCGCGAAACGGGATCAGGGACTCGATGAACACTCGCCCGGCCTCGCCCGGCTCGCCAGGCGGCGCTGATCTGAGCTCCGCGTCGACGTCATCGAGGAGCGTTGCGATCCGGCCGTACGCGGCGTCGGCTTCGTGGAGACCGTCTTCCGAGTAGGCGAGCGGCTTACGATAGTGCCTCGATAGATAGAAATAGCGAACGGTGTCGGCGTCGAACAGCTCCAGCACGCGGTACGCATACTCGAAGTTGCCGAGCGACTTCGACATCTTTTCGCCGCCGAAGGAGAGCAACCCGTTGTGGAGCCAGAACCGGAAGAACCCCTCTCCACGCGAGGCTTCGGCCTGCGCAATCTCGTTCTCGTGATGCGGGAAGATCAGGTCATTGCCCCCAGCGTGGATGTCGAGGTGATTGTCGAGGTACTCGTAGGAGAGGACGACGCACTCCGTGTGCCAGCCGGGTCGACCTTCCCCCCACGGGGACGGCCACCTTGGCTCGCCAGGCTTGGCCGCTTTCCACAAGGTGAAGTCGAGTGGGTTCTCCTTCCTTGCCGAGGTCTCGATGCGTGCGCCTGCTTCCTGGTCGTCGAGCGTCCGGCCGGAGAGTTTCCCGTATCCGTCGAAGGCTTCTACGCGGAAGTAGACGTCGCCGTCCTTCTCATAGGCGAAGCCCTTGGATACGAGATCCTCCACCAGGGCGATCATCCCGGAGATGTGTTCCGTCGCCAGCGGGCTGGCCGTCGGTGCGAGGACGCCCAGGTCTGCGAGAAGCTTGAAGTACGCATCGGTGTACGTCTTGGCGATCGACTCGACAGACTCCCCGGTCTCGATCGAACGGTTGATCAGCTTGTCGTCGACGTCGGTGACGTTCTGTACGTGGACAACGTCCCACCCCTTGAATCGTTCCATGTAGCGGCGGAGCGTGTCGAACACGATGATCGGCCGGACGTTTCCGATGTGGATGTGGTCGTAGACGGTGGGGCCACAGACGTACATCCCCACAGTCGTTCCGTCGGTTGGCTCGAACGTCTCGTTCGCTCGAGCGAGCGTGTTGTAGAGCTTCATCTGTCCCCACCTCCTTTGCGGCCGATTATAGGAGAGGCCTGAGGAAGGTGCCATGGCGGACGCGCCCCATCCACACGGAGATCGCGGCAAAGGTTGACTGCCTGACCATCGCGGGCCCCTCCTGATGGACGATCGCCGGGCTGTTCGACGTGATGTCATCGTGCGACCCGTCGAGATCTCACCATCCAAGTTGCGTCCGGTCTAGGAGAGGCCCGAGGAAGGTCCCATGGCGGACGTGCCCGATCCACACGGAGATCGTGACAAAGGTTGACTGCCTGACGCTGTTGGCCTCTCCTCAGAGACGGTTTCCGAGTTCCGTCGCCGGTTCGCAGTGGCGCCCACACGCTGAATCCCGCTGGCCTTGTCGCTTCCTGCGTAGGAGAGAGGTTCCGAGGTGCCAGGGAGGACGTCGTCCTGCTACACTCGCGGCGTGACGCCGATCGAGTACCTGATTACCCTCGGTCTCTCCGCCGCGCCGATTGCCGAGCTTCGCGGAGGGCTGCCCTACGCGCTGTCGCGGGGTCTTCCCCCGGCCGGAGCATTCGCTCTCACCGTCGCCGGCAACCTCCTCGTTGTCCCGTTTCTCCTCTTTGGGCTCAGGCGCGCGGAACGGGTTGTTCGGCGCTGGCGACCGACGGAGCGTCTCCTTGACGCGATCTTCGCGCGTACGCGCCGCAAAGGGCGACTCGTGGAGCGGTTCGGAGCCGTCGGATTGGTCTTGCTTGTCGCGATCCCCCTTCCGGGGACCGGCGCCTGGACCGGCGCGATCGCCGCCGTTCTCCTCGGCATCCCCATGCGAAAGGCCTTCGTCCTGATCACGCTTGGCGTCCTGACCGCAGGCGTTCTGGTCTTGTTCGCCAGTCTCGGAGCGTTCCGGTTGTTTGGGTTTGAATAGGTGCCGGCGGTCGCTCGAGGTCGTAGCCGATCTTGCGATCATGAGCATCCTCGGCGGTGGCTCTCATTCTGCCACATCGCCAAGGGCAAGAAGCGGTCCGGCTTCCATGGGGAGGGTCGGCATGCAGAGGCCGAGAGGGTCGGGGCATCTTCGGCAGCCACGAGCGTGATTCCGCCTTGCCTTGGGATAATCCGACGCTACAATCGCCTCCATGATGCGCGCGCGGAGCAAGGACGGTGAAGAGACTCGCGACTTCCTAGCTCAGGTGTTCCCTTCGCTCTCACACGAGGAGATCGAGTCTCTCGCTGGAATCATCCTCCGGATCCACTTCGAGGAAGATGAGCTTGTCGCGCAAGAAGGCTCCTATGCATCTGGAATCTACATCGTGCGATCAGGATTGCTTAGCATCGGCAAGTATGCCAGCAAGGGATGGGAGAAACGCTGTCTTCGCTTTCTCGCTGCCGGGGAGATATTCGGATTGGAGGCGGTGTTTCTCGAGCGAGAACCCGTCAATGTTCAATACGCGAAGGCGATTGTGGAGTCGAGTCTGGTCTTCTTCGAACGCTCTAACATCCTCGCATTCGGTAAGGAGCATCCTAGGATCTTCAGAGATCTGTGTCGGTGGCTTGCTCGGGAAGTGATCATGCTGGAATTCAAGCTCACCCGCGAGGCTGTCGAGTCGATGGACCGAAACCTCGCCCTTCTCCTCATCGCGCTGGGGAACAAGTACGGGGAGAAAGAGGATGGTGGAATCCGTCTTGAGCTTCCCATCTCGCGTCAGACGATGGCGGAGATGCTCGGAGTCTCTGTCGAGACACTGATGCGCGGCTTGAAGCGATTCAGGGACCTGGGGCTCATCGCGACCTCTCACAGCACTGTTCTTGTTCAGGATGTCGAAACCCTCACCGCGAAGGCCCGTGTGACCGACTTCTACCTGTCAATCATGGAGGAGACGTTGTAGGCGGTCTTTCTCACGGGGCGACAGGCAGATGTTCCTCAAGCGCCTCGATGGAGAAGTGAAGCCGTCGATCTTGTTCGTGGAGCGATGGCAGGGAAGACCTCACCCGGCGAGCTTGGCTGGCGGAGATTCCAAGGAGTTCCGCGACAGCTCGCAAGTCGAGTTGCCCCGGGAGGCAGACTTCTCCACCGTCACTGGCTTCCCCCAGCTTGCGCCCAAGATCAAGCAACAGATGGCACATCCGCTCTTGGGCAGAGCGGCGATTCCAGCTCAGGGTGCAGCGCCCTGAAAGGTGACGCTCGGCCAGGTGATGCAGGATCTGCCAGCGGAGGGCCACGTCCTGATCGACGGCATCTGCGAATGTATCGCGTGCAAGAAACGAGAGCTCGACGTCTGAAACGGCGCGGCTAGTCGCCATGTGCAGAGATTCCCCTCTGCCGAGAAGAATCTCGATTCCCATCAGATCGCCGGGACCCAAGATTTCGATGCCTCCGCCAGGAGCCGTTCCGCCACTCTTCCCCAGCGACTCGCGGACGATCCCTGCAGTCACCAGATGGACCCCCGCGATGTAGCTGCCGGTTTGGCGGATCAGCTCGCCCTCCGCATAGCGGATACGAAGCGCGCTTGGCCCGGTGAATGCGCTTGCCCAGTCACCAAGCTGCAATGCGATTCGGTGTCGGTTCCGTTCCATGTCTCCTCGCGGAGACAGTACAACGGAACGTGCGAAGGTCCAATGCAAGACGACGAACCCACCGCCTCCTCTTCGCAGGGATCGAGATGTCGCATTCACCTCTGAAGCCTGTCAAGTGACAGAACGAGGCCTCGCAGTCGCCGTCGGGGATCAGCGCGGTCTCTTCGCGCGGAGCCGTCAGGTGATCGACGTGTTCCTCCAACAAGACTGTGGAGAGCCTGCCAATGTCGGCCTGTCCTTCTGTAGGAAGCAAGCGAGCCGGGTGTCTCCTTGCCTACTGCTCGCGAGGCAGGCGTGATAGCGTGTGCGTCGGAGGTGAACGCCACATGGCGATTCAAGATACGACCAGGGTAGCGCAGCACCAGGTCTCGGAAACTGAGATCAACCCGTACGAGATGATGCTTCAGCAGATCGATCTCGTGCGCAAGTATGCGGATCTCCTTCCGGAGGGAATGTGGTCGATTCTGCGGCGCCCGGAGCGGGCGCTTGAGGTCAGCATCCCGGTGACTCTGGACAACGGCGAGATTGAGGTGTTCACGGGATACAGGGTGCAGCACAGCAGCGCTCGCGGCCCCTGCAAAGGAGGGATCCGTTTTCATCCCGCCGTCACTCTCGATGAGGTGAAGGCGCTCGCCGGATGGATGACATGGAAGTGCGCCGTTGTCAATATCCCGTACGGCGGCAGCAAGGGCGGCGTCTCCTGCGATCCGTCCAGGCTCTCCCGGTCAGAGATCGAGCGGCTGACGCGCCGCTACACGGCGATGATCTACCCGTTGATCGGGACACGCCGCGACATTCCTGCCCCCGATGTGAATACGAATGCTCAGATCATGAACTGGATTGTGGACACGGCCGGCTGGCTTTCAGGGGAATCGGTTCCAGGCATCGTTACCGGCAAGTCTCTTGAAATGGGCGGTGCTCTCGGACGCCGCGAGGCCACAGGGCGCGGTGTGGTGTACATCACACTGGGAGTACTCCAGCGACTGGGGATTGACGTCGCAGAGGCGAGTGTGGCGGTCCAAGGGTTTGGAAACGTGGGCGCGATTGCGGCCAAGCACCTGGCTGATACCGGGGCTCGGGTTGTCGGCATTAGCGACATCTCAGGTGCCTATCACTGCCCGAACGGCTTCAGCATCGATCGTGTCCTCTCCCACGTGCAGGAGTCGCCTGGGCATCTTCTCGCGGGGCTGGAACATCCGGGCTCAGAAGAGATCAGCAGCGACGAACTGCTCGCGCTTGACGTCGACATCCTGATCCCGGCTGCCCTCGAAGCCCAGATCACGGCCAGGAATGCCTCCGATGTCCGTGCTAAGGTGATCGTCGAAGGAGCAAACGGACCCACAACACCCGAGGCTGATCTCATCCTAGGCGAGAACGGTGCAACGGTCGTCCCTGACATCCTCGCCAACGCCGGTGGAGTCGTCTGCTCCTACTTCGAATGGGTCCAGAACATCCAATGCTTCCCTTGGGAAGAAGAAGAGACGAATCAGCGGCTGGGCCGGATCCTTCTCCGTGCTCTCGGAGAGGTATGGGATCTCGCCGAGAAACGGGACGTCTCGCTGCGGCTGGCCGCGCTGATCCTTGGCATCGAGAGGGTAGCCAGCGCGATTCAGCTACGAGGAGTATTCCCATAGAAGGGGCATGAATGCTTCCACAACCTCCGAGTGGGCTTCTGCCCTGCGAAGTGTCGGCGCGAGCGCTTCTTGAGAGTGCGATCGATCATTGCTCGCGCCAACACGGTATTCAGTACCGATCCGTCTTGGGGCAACTCAAGAGCGGAAACCGGGAGCTCCACAGCACGCTTCGATATGGGCTTGCGAAGGGGTTGAGTCGTCACGTCGCTCAACTCGGTTGCGCGTTCCATGGGGTCTACGTCTACGGGAGCGCGCTCGCCCACGAGGCGACGCCGTGCTCCGACATCGACATGATCTTCGTGGTGAACCGCACTCGCGATGAGGTGGCGCGGCTGTTGCTCGGCCTTGACCTTGCGCTGACGACCTCCTACCGACGCCTTCTTGGGTTGAGAAGCCATCCGGTGTCGCTTCTCGACGTCCGAGTGGTCGACGCTGCCGAGGAAGTCGAACGTGGCCGTTCCGGCGCACCTCTCTGCGGGATGTTCACCCGGCCCGTCTGTCTATGGACCTCGACATCCGATACGGCGAACCGGCGTCCGCGAGGCGACGGGCACCCTTCCTGCTCCTCCGTTAGTGTGCGTGGATGAAGAGCTGCTTGATCTCCGAAGGCTCGAAAACATTGAACTGAACCAGGCTGAGCACGTCGATGTGGGTCTGGCTGCCTGGATTCACGCAGCAGGTTCCCCCAACGTAGGTTCTGTAATCGCCGAGAACGACCGCCTCGTGGCAGTGCCCGCACAGGACGAGGTAGGGCTGCGTTCGTTCGACGAACCTCCGAATCTCGTAGCTTCCGATGTGGTCGGGGAGAGGCACGAAGTCGTAGTAGCCCTGCGGGGCGACCTGATCGAGTGGTGTGTTGTACGGCGGAGCGTGGAACAGATGGATCGTCCTAGCGGGATCGTATACACACCCGTCGCCCGGTCCATGACTGCTCAGATAGGATGAGAAGTCCCGCAGATCGTCGGCGATCGTCGACTCAAAGGTTCTAGGGACTGTCAGTATGCCGGAGTTCTCAATGGACATGCACGGATCCATTCCGGGTGGAACAAGGCCGGCCCGGTTCTCGCGCTTGACCCAGTCCATGACAAGCCCTCCCCCAAGCGGCACGTAGGGGTATCCGGCCACCGCAAGCTGCGGCACATCGGTTGGGAAGAAAGCGCGAATCTGTCTTGACTCCCGCAACCCGACGATCCGATCGTTGACCAAGTGGAAGTTGCCGACGCTCGAGGAGAAGTCTTGAAGCAGAGGCTCATTCACCCGGCGATCATCGTTCCCCATGATTGCGTACACGTGGGTGTGTCGATGTCCGCCGAGGAACGACTCGAACAGGGGAATGAAGACTCGCTCGAAGTAGGTGCGCTGTGAGGCGACCGCGTCAACCTGCGCCAGTTCCGAGGCATCGGCAATCCCTGTCTCACCCGGCGCAAGATCTCCCATCAGGAACACCGATGAAATCTTCCATGTGCCCACGATGCGCAGGAGAAGCTCGTACAACAGGGTGTTTCCGTGAAGATCGGTTGCGGCGATCGCGTTCATCATGTCTGCCGAAGACGATATCTCGCGGAAGGAACGGTGACAAGGAACGTGACTGCCAATGCCTCTGGGTAGTGTGGTCTCACCAGCAGTAGGGCTACAGAGGCCGCCGAGCATCCTCTGAGATCACCAGAGCCTCAGCCTAGGCGGGAGACTCTTGGGAGTTGCGAGCGAGGAGCCTCTGGAGCCTGGAGGATCCGGACCGCAACGGATGCCGCTCGGAATCAGCTCCTCCAGGATCTATCGGCGAGCGGGGCGGACGACGTATCGAGCGAGGACCGGGAACAGCACGACGCCGAGAGCGAGAAGTGACAGAACGATCGCCCAGAAGCGGAGTGGCGACATGTCGGAAACGCCGGTGACGAAGCGCATCGCTTCCGCCAAATGCCTGAGCGGGAGGGCCAAGCTCAGGGTCCGCAGGAATCGGGGCATGAACTCGATCGGGAAGTAGATACCGGAGAGGAACATCATCAGGATCGCCAGGACGTTGGCCACGTTTCCGGCGCTGGACGGTCTCCGCACGACCAACGCAATGACCGTTCCCAGACCCATCATTCCGAGCGTGGCGCATCCGACCAATAGCGTGTAGGCGAACCAGTCGATCCGGAAGGCGAGATCGAAGATGGCAATACTGACGAACAGCGTGATCAGTGTCGATGCATAGACCACGACCAGCCGGACGGTCGCGGTCGCGCAAAGGAGCGCGACTCTGGGCATCGGCGTGACGATCATCCGATCGAGCATCCTTCGCTCCTTCATCGCCGTGAGATGCCCGGACACGGCGAATAGCCCGGAGGAGAGAATCGAGAAGGCGATGATCCCGGGGACCATTTGGTTGAACCAGCGGGTCGAAGCCTCGCTTCCGACGTGAATCGTCGTAGTTGGGAGCACCGGGTCGAGGCCCTGCGCGCGGAGATTGAATGCATCGGTGATGCCGAGCGCGATCTGCTCGAAGGCGTAGTTCTCCTGCACGCGGTTGGGATGGTAGAGGAAGCCGAGCGTCTCCCCATCCCAGATCAGGCCGAAGTCGATTTCACGATCGATGACCGCGCCTCGGAGCGACGCCTCGTCCTCGAAGGTCTCGATTGCGTCCGCCGCGCTCGACGTCAGTACATCGTGAAGGACCAGGTCGGAAGAAACCGCCTCGTACAGGCCGAGTGTGGCGGCCGGCTCGTCGACGTCACCCATCAGGAATCCGAAGATCAAGATGAAGATGAGAGGGAACAGAAGCGTGAAGAAGACGGTCGTCTTGTCTCTGAGGAAGACGGCCGATTCCGTTCGGAGGAGAGCTCGGAACGCCTTCATCGGGCCACGTCCCATCGGAGGCGCCAGGAGGCGACGCCTGTCGAGAGCGCGATCCATCCCAGAGGCACCGCGATGACGAGTGCCGTGGGGAACACGCCCGATTCGACGCCGACCGCCGCGCGAAGGCCGTCGGCCAAGTAGGTGACGGGATTGACGTAGACGATCGCCCGAATGAAAACGGGTAGGCCGGTGATCGGGAAGAAGAGGCCCGAGAGGAACATCATCGGCATGTTCAGGATGTTCGCGACTGCCATGCCCGCGTTGGCCGTCTGTGCGAGCGACGCGATCAGGAAGCCGAACGCCATGAACGTGGCCGCCGCGAGAAGAAGGTGCAGCGCCGCGGACAGGGAGGCAAAAGAGACCGTGGATCCCAAGCCGAACCGCCCCACGACGAGCAGGATGCCGAACTGGAGGGCGCACAGGGCCAGGTGGCCGATCGACAAGCCTCCCAGGTAGCGGGGAACGGAGAGCGGCGTGACCCAGTAGCGGCGCAGAACACGCTGGTCGCGGGAGAAGAGAATGGCCCCCGGGATTCCGAACAGGCTGTTGGTGAAGAAGCCCATCAGGATGATCCCTGGAAGCAAGAAATCGACGTAGACTGTCCCGCCTGACTCCGATCCTACCCACGTTGAGGATGCCTCGATCGCGATGGTCCGATCGAAGCGGCCGCTACGCGCGAGGATCTCGCGATTGACTCCTGCGAGGACCTGCTTGATGATGGAGACGGCCATGTTGGACGCGGCGTTTCCTTCGCTGTAGTAGAGCGTCAAGGGCAGGTCATCGGTACTCGACGACCCGCCCGGGGCGCCGCTCGAGACGACGCGCCGTTCGATCTCGTGGCCGAAGCCCTCCGGGATGACGATGACGGCCGCACGGCGCCCGCGACGAACGGCCGTGAGCTCCGCCGCAAGGAACGAAGCGAGATCCTCATCCGCTTCAGGATGACGCAGGGCGAACAGCGGTTCCTCGTCGGCGGTGTCTGACTGCGCCAGGTTCTCGAAGACGCCCTCGATCATGCCGGAGAAGACGCTCGTCGTGCTCGCGTCGAAGTTAACCAGGGAGACGTCGAACGTGATCTCTCCCTGTTGTCCGATTTGGCCGAAGATGAGCGAGAGGATCACGAGAAGGAAGACGGGGAAAACCAGGAACCAGAAGAGCGTCACCCGCTCTCGGAGTGCGGTCAGGATGTGGGTCCGCGCGAGGAGGAGCACGTCGTTCACTCGCGCAGTCTCCTTCCCGTGAGCGAAAGGAAGACGTCCTCGAGATTCGGCTGCCTCACCGTCATGTTTGCCAGCGGGAGGTCGCGCTCCTTCGACCATTCGAGAAGGCTTCCCATCGTGGCCACGAGGTTCTCGGTCTCCACGGAAACGAGGTCCTCGCCTGATCGGACGGCCGCGCAGCAGGCGTGAAGCGGGACAAGATCGTCGTCCTGAACACCGTCGGCGGCGAACTCGATGATCGTCTCCTGGTTGAGTCGCGCGGCCAGCTCTCTGGGGGAGCCCTCGGCGATGAGCTTCCCGTTGTCCATGATGCAGACGAGATCAGAGAGCGCTTCCGCCTCTTCCATGTAGTGGGTGGTGAGAACGATCGCGACGCCGGTTGATTTCAGATCGGCGACGACGGACCAGACGTTGCGGCGCGCCTGGGGATCGAGGCCGGTCGTGGGCTCGTCGAGGAAGACCAGCTCGGGGCTGTTCACCAGGGCGGCGCCGATGGCGAGCCGCTGCTTCTGACCACCCGACAGATGCTTGACGTAGGTGTTCGCTTTCTCCGTCAGGGCGACGCGCTCGAGCATCTCATCGACGGGGCGCGCATTGCGAAAGAAGGAGGCGAACAGGGTGATGACCTCGCGTGCCTTCAGGTAGGGCTCGAAGTTCCCTTCCTGGAGCAGCACGCCCATACGCTGTTTGGTCGCTCGATCCACGTGGCGCAGTCGAGCTCCGAAGATCTCGATTTCGCCGGCGTCCGCCTCGCGGATTCCCTCGAGGATTTCGAGCGTCGTCGTCTTCCCGGCTCCGTTTGGGCCAAGGAGCGTGAACACGGCGGCGTTTGGGACCGCGAAGGAGACGCCGTCGACGGCGCGGACGTCGCCGTAGTGCTTGGTGAGGTCAGTCACTCGCATCAGCGTCGAATCGCCCATTCGCATCACCTCGCCTGTCGCAGCATAGTATCGCTGGGTCGGCGACACCCCAATTCGTCCGTCAGCCGGTTGTGGATTCGAGTTTGCCAGCCGCGAGGGTGTCCAGGCTCTCGGAGACCCACGTGGGTCTGATTCCGCTTGCGTCGAGCATGGCGCGATTTGTGATGCCCGTAAGGACGAGGGCGGTGTCCAGACCGGCGTCGGTTCCACCGACGATGTCCGTCTCGAGTCGATCGCCGATCATCAGGACGGACGTCGAATCGCCGTCGAGCAGCTCGAGCGCGGCTCGAAACGCAATCGGCGATGGCTTTCCAACGACCGCCTCGGGCTTGAACCCCATTCCTTCGAGAGCACCGAGGATCGAACCGGCTCCCGGAAGAAGGCCCTCGGATGCAGGGAACGCCGGATCGCCGTTTGTGCCGACGAGCCGAGCGCCGGAACTGAGGGCCCGCAACGCCTCGGTGAGTGTCTTGTAGTTCACGTTGCGGTCGATGCCCGCCACCACCCACTCTGCGCCCTCGGGGCGCTTGCTCATTCGATGACCGGCGAGAAGGAGTTCGATCTTGAGTCCCTCCTCGCCGACGACCCAGACGGAGACCGCCCCATGCTCTCTCGACAAGTGCCGGGAGACGACGTAGGCGCTGGAAACGACATCGTCTGCGGCGACGGAGAACCCCCGCGCCGCTAGTTCTTCTGCCACTTGGGCACGAGACCGACTCGAGTTGTTCGTCAGAAGAATCGTACGGCCCCGGTCCTGAAGCCGGCGGAGACCGCGGGCGGCCCCTTCGAGCGATCTCGATCCGCGGACCAGCACGCCGTCGATGTCGAGGAGGAACGCATCGTACCTAGAGAGGAAGTCGGTTGCTTGCACAGGGGAACGGTACTGCAAACCAAGAAGAGCCGCACCCCGTCAACCACGGCTCTCAGGCGAATTGAAGCAGGATGTAGACCAAGAAGAACCCGGCCAGAACAACGAGTGTTCCCTCCTCGATGCAGAAGATGCGGCGCGGTAGCTGGAATGGCCGGTTGCGGAGGAGGCGGTGAAGGCCGAGGCCGACGAGGATTGCCGCAAACGCCTCCACGTAGGCGGGCCACTGCCACGTCGCCGACAGCAGGGACCGAGGGACGATCGCGGCGGAAAGAGGAAGGAACAGGACGACGCCTCCCCCGAGCCAGCTGTAGGCGGCGATGTGATTCCATGCGGACCGCCCGGAAGAGCGAGCCGCCAGCAGCGGCAGGATCTTGGCGAATGAGACGGCCGTGCCGACGGAGATGAGAGCAACCGCGGCGTGAAACGCCGTCGGATGGAGGCCCGATCCGAGAACGGCCTTCGCGGCGAACCCGGCGAGGGGCGGCATTCCGACGATTCCTAGGGTGCCGACAATCAGGGCGACTCGTGTCGCCGTGGGGATGCTGTTCCGGTTGAGAATGAGTGCTCGCAGGTCCGACGTCCCGACGATTCTCGACGCCTCCCCGACAGCGAGGAACAGGAGCGCCTTGAACAGCCCGTGTGCCACGGCGTAGTCGAGGGCGCCGAGTCGGGCCGCCGCCGTCCCCGCCCCGAAACCGATCAAGAGATACCCGATCTGCGACAGCGTAGAGAACGCAAGCAGCTTCTTGACGTCGTACGTCTGGACGGCGTAGACGATCCCCAACAGACCCGTGGTCATACCCAGAACCGTGAACGTGAGGCCGACGGGGAAGACTTCAGAAAGCCGGAACAGCTGTACGACCCCCATCTTGATCACCAGGCCGGAAAGGAGCGCGGAGACGGCCGGCATTGCCCGCGCGTGAGCGGCAGGAAGCCAGAGGGAGAACAAGAAGATTCCCGCTTTCACGGCCACGCCGCCGATCAACAGGGAAGCGGCGAGTCGGACCCACGCCGAGCCCGGGTCGGCCGCGATCTGTGCGGAAATCTCAGCCAAGTCAAGACTCCCCGTGTGGTAGTAGACGACGGCGATGCCGAGAAGGAAGAAGCTCATCCCCAGCGAGCAGAGGATCAAGTAGCGAAGGCTTGCCCAGATCTGTCGAGGTCGGCGCTCGTACCCGACGAGGAGAAAGCTCGCGAGCGTGAGAAGCTCGAGAATCACATACGCGTTGAACAGGTCTCGCGTGAACACGAGAACGTAGCTGGCGCCGATCAGGAGATGCAGAAGCATGAAGAAGTAGGGACGAAGCGCATCCTTCCACGTGTAGAGAACGACGGCGACCCCGAGTCCCCACGCCAGCGCGGCGAACGTCAGGCCGATCCGATCGCCGACGAGTGTGATGCCGAGGCCTCCATCCCAGCCACCGACCACGAGGACCGACGGAGCTCCGCCGGCGAGCGCGAGCGCAAGCCTCGCGAGGAGGACGGCGTCGACGGCGAGCGCGAGAACGCCGAAGAGGCGGCTTGTCCGTCCGGAAGCTATCGACAGGCCGCCAAAAAGGAACCGAACGAGCGGAAGGAGAATCAGTCCCATGGCTCTTCCTCTGCGGCCGTCTCGCGTTCGATCCGATGAGAGTCGGTCGTGTGATAGCGCTCCACGAGGAGCATGACGAAGACGAGGGCGAGGGCGAGAATGGCGAAATTGATGACGATCGCGGACAGGACAATCGCCTGCGGAAGAGGATCGACGATCGCTGTTGCCGTGGGCGGAACCAGGATGGGAGGAGCGCCGTCTGGTCTCGCACCGAGCGAGACCAGACAGAGGATGGCTGCGCTGTTGATCAGCCCGAGTGCGAGGAGCTTTACGACCAGATCTCTTCTGAAGATCACGCCGAGCAGACCGATTCCAAACAGCAGGATGGAGATCGTCACGCCGTTCAGCCCGGCCATCAGATGTCCCCTCTGTGGTCGACGAAGTGACGCACGATGACCCAGCTTCCGATGAAGACCTTCAAGCCGATCAGCCCGTTGTACAGAAGGATGCTGCCGCCGCTGCCGATCCGGCCGGGAATCCCGGCCGGGAGAAGATTCGAGAGAGGGGCCCGTCCGAACAGAATCGGCACGGCCGCGACAAGTAGGATTCCGAGCAGGGCGCCCCATTCGAGACGATCCGACAACCGGCGGCTGAATCGTGCTGCGACGGCGTCTGTCCCCAGTGCGATCGCGGCGAGAAGAAGCCCGGACCCGGCGATGACCCCTCCACTAAAACCTCCGCCAGGGGAGATGTGCCCGTGGACGGTGATGTAAATCCCGACGAGGAGGATCAACGGCAACAGGATGTTGGCGGCGACACGGACGACGCTCGATTCGGGGATCGATTCCACGGGCTCGGCCCGCCCTCGCGCGGTGAGATAGAAGCGGACCCCCAGTACTGCGACGGCGAAAACGAGAACCTCGAGAAGCGTGTCGAACAGGCGCGCGTCGAGGTAGATCGCCGAGACCACATTCACGGCTCCGGTCTGTCGAGCGACCTCGATCCAGCGGTCGACGTCTGGCGATCGCTCGACGCCTGCCCCTTGGGGTGCTGAAAAGCCGAATCCGAGCAGGACCACCACGCAGAACGCGGCCGTTAGGCCGAACCCTGCCAGGATGAGTCCGATCGGGGCACGCCTCATGGAAAGTGCCTCCGAACGATTTCGTCCAGCTCCCCGGTCTCCCTCAGCCACGCGAGCACGGAGAGAAGCCTCCAGTGAAGGTCAGTGCGTGACGGAGAGACGAGGAACGTGTAGGAGAGTGGCTCATCTTGGCGGTGCACGTCGTAGGGCTCAAGGTTGAGTCGCGACACGGCCAAGAAACGAGCCAAGTCGAGACAGGTCGAGACGGGGGCGCGGCGACGTACAGCATCCACGACGTCCGTGGTGAAGCCGCAGAACGAGGTCGCCTCGGCGAGACGTGTATCGGCGCGCGGTCCGGTCAAGATGAAGCGGGCGGTCGGGAGATGCTCCGGCGTTTGGAGGAGGCGGTCCGAGCAGTCGGCCGAGACGATCCCTCCGGCGCCGATGTCGGCATCTCCACGGAGCACCGCACCCGCGACGTTTTCGTGCGAAACGAAGTTCGCGACGAGATCGAGGCCCATGCTCTCTGCGAGACGTTCGAGGATCTCCCACTCAAGTCCGGTGATCCGGTCGGCCTCGCGTTGGAGAAGGTTCGGTGCTTCGCTTGCCGCGACGGTCAATCTCCCGGTCTTCCGAATGGCGAGGACGTAGACGAACGTAACCAGAGCAGCCCCGATCGCGGCCTCGGTGATCGCTACGTCCGGGGCGTGCGCGAGGAAGAAGACGGAGGCCAGCAGGAGGCTGAACACGGCCATTCCGATGATTGCATGTAGGCGGCGTCGCTGAACGAGAGCGTATCCGGCGATAATCGGCAGCAGGGCGAGCAGGACGAGTCTCGCAGTCACTGTCCCTCTCCCTTGTGTCCGCGTGTGAACGCGCTCTTGGCGATGCTGTGCGTGGCAATCGGGTTGGTCAGGAGCAGAAGGAAGAGGAGGAACAGAAGCGTGGCGTCATGACGCTCCCAGCCCCCCCACACGATGAGCCCGATCATGATCAGCGCCGTTCCGACGTTGTCGGAGACGCCACTTGCCTGGAGGCGGGAGTAGACATCGCGAAATCGCAGGATCCCGAGGGTTCCGATCAATACGAAGGCCGCACCGAGGCCGGAGAGGATCAGAGTGGTCATCGGTTGCCTCCGCCCCGTTCCATGACGCGGGCCAGGATGATGATCCCGAGGAAGCTGAGCGCCACGTAGACGACGGCAACGTCGAGGAGGACGGAGCGCCCGGCTCCGACGGCGGTGATCGCGAGGAGGACGACGACCCGGTTCGAGGCCGAGTTGTAGGCGAGAAGTCGGTCCCATTGGGTCGGCCCTCGCAGCAGGCGCCACAAGACGGCCACCAGAGAGAAGAGGAGAACGGCCTCAACGATCGGCATCTTCTCTCGGAGGAAAGAGCGCTGAGACGCGGCGCTCGAGCGATTCCTTCACGGAGCGCCAGTCGCCCGCACCGTGGCGTGACTGCAGCCAATGGAGGTAGACCACGTTCCCTTCAACCAGCAGAGAGATCGTTGACGGCGTGAGCGTGATCGAATTGAGAAGGACGAACTGCCCGAGGGGGTGGGAAACGCGTAAGGGGAGGGCCATGAGCCGGCCTTCGCCTCTTCCTGAGAGGATCAGCCAGGAGGTGTAGATTGTCGAGACGGCAAGGCGGGCGAGGAGTGTGAGGATGAACAGAACCAGCGCGTGAGGTCTGCGAAGGAGCGAAGAAACGAGCGGGTCAGCTTGGGGAAACAGGGAGCGCTGGAGAAGAACGACGCCGAGCGACACCGCGACTCCGATCAGAACTCGCGAAGGATCGAGGCTCCTTGAGAGCGCGATCCACAGAAGACTCAAGGCCAAGACGGCGGGGATCATGCCAGTTGCCTCCTATCCGCTCTCCTCCGCATCCCGGCGACGCGGAGTCCTCACTCCTCGACGCGGATCCGG
>Ga0075124_10000028_pt1 | contig 66869 bp, 71 predicted proteins | sample AntAceMetag02UKS_FD_69809 | JGI IMG/M metagenome (GOLD analysis project Ga0075124, IMG submission 69809) | Saline lake microbial communities from Ace Lake, Antarctica - Antarctic Ace Lake Metagenome 02UKS | ecosystem: Environmental > Aquatic > Non-marine Saline and Alkaline > Saline | place... | reverse complement strand
CCAACTATTTTCAGTAATTTATCATTTGAAATACAAATTAAACTATCAACTTTTCCTTTCAACTTTTTTATGGTAGCATTCGCAATTTTCTGACGCTGAGATCCTTCAAAGGAGAATGGTTTGGTAACTACAACAATACTTAAAATACCTAATTCTTTTAATATCTCTCCTAAAATAGGGATCCCTCCAGATCCTGTCCCTCCTCCTAGCCCGGCAACTATAAAAACCATATCCGCTCCCTTTAAAAGAGTTTTTATCTCTTCTCTATTTTCTTGCATGGCTTTTTCTCCTAATTTAGTATTCATACCCGTGCCTAACCCAAAGGTAACATTCTTTCCAATTAAAATCTTTTTAGGGACCTTGCAAAGGCGAAGAGATTGCACGTCCGTATTTATAGCAATTAGTTCGGCATAATTAAAATTACACTTAGTCATTCTGGACAAAGCGTTTACTCCGGCACCACCAATTCCAACAACCTTAATTTTTGATATTGGCATAATTTTATGAAGGTAAAAGAAGTTTTATCGCTTTTTTAATAGATCCTGACATTTTAGAAAATATTCCCGATCCATCTTCCACTCTTTTTTCTTCTTTCCACCTATATAATAGAAGACCAAGCGCTGTTGAAAAAGCTGGGTCTTCTGGTAATCCAGGTATGTCTTTGGGAGTATATAAACTACAAGGAAGTTTTAATGCTTGTTTAGAATATTCCTTAATCCCCGGCAATAAAGAACCACCACCAGTTAAAACAACACCTGCTGGTAGAATTTCTTGTTTGGATATCTTTTTTAATTCTTTCTGGATATGACTAAATATTTCCGAAACTCTAGCTTCAATAATATTTTCTAGTACTTTTTTAGAACAAACTAACGATTTTTCAGGGATTCTTATTTTTTCATTTTTTGCTTTTGGATTCTTCTTTTTTCTCTTAGAGCCTAAAGACCCAAATTCTTTTTTAATTCGTTCTGCTGTTTCAATTTCTGTTCTAAGGCCTAAAGCAATATCATTGGTAATATTCGCTGAGCCCAAAGGAATAACATGACAATGAATTAAATCACCATCTTCGAAAACAGCCAAGCCTGTAGTTTCAGCCCCTATATCAACTAATACAACCCCTAATTCTTTTTGTTCATAAGTCAAACACATTTCCGCTGAGGCGATCGGACTAGGAACTATATTTTCTTCATCAATGTTAAATCCGGCTAAATCAAATGCTTTAAATAAGTTCTCTTTAATCGGAGAAAAAATACAAGTTAAAAGGGCTTTCAATTCTAGCCTACGCCCATGAAGCCCTAAAGGTTCTTTTATGTCTTGAGCACCATCAATAATAAATTCTTTTATAAAAAGCTCTAATGCTTCTCTGTTAGAGGATAAATTAACTGATTCTGCTTGGTGAATGACTCTATTAATGTCTTCTTGAGAAATTTTCTGATCAGCACGAGATACAGAAACTAATCCTTGAGAGTGAACAACAGATAAATGACTTCCGTTTATACTACAAATATGATCTCTGATTCTTATCCCTGATTGTTTTTCTATTTCTACGATTGATGATTCTATAATAGGAGCAATCTTTTTTACTTTTATGATTTCTCCTCTTCTAACCCCCATAGAATAAGCTTTAACCATAGCTAAAATTTCAAAGTTCTTTTTGCCGTGCTCTTTTTTCCCCATTAAAATTTTAACTGAGTGGGTCCCGATATCTATAGATGTAAGGATAGAAGGTTTCATAAAAAATAAAATTATAAATTTTTAAGATAATATTCTTCTTTTTGCCTCATACATTCAGCCTGTCTTTCTGATTTTTCATGGTTATATCCTAATATATGTAAGATTCCATGAATTATAACCCATTTTAATTCTTTTTCAAAATCCAATTTAAACTCTTCCGCGTCCTTTTTTACTTTCATCAAGCATACCATAATTTCTCCTAATTCAAGATGGTTTAAAAAAAACTTGGAATTAATTGGACCCTGAGTAAAAGATAAAACATCTGTAATTTTATCTTGCTTTCTATATTTTTTGTTAAGATCTCTTATTTTTTTTGCACCTATAAAAATAACCGAAATATCTCCTTGTTTTTCTTCTTGTTGTAGAATTCCTTGAACAATCTTTCTTACAAACTCCTTATCTACTTGGCTTTTCGTTAGGTTCTGGACATTTATATGTGTCTTCTTACGATAAGATTTATCCATATTATAATCTACCCAACTTTTTAAGTTTTTCGTATTTTTCCTTTAATTCATTCTTTCTTAGAGCTGCTCTTTTTTTTAATTGAGTACTCTTTTCTCTTTTGACAAATCTTTTTTTTCTAGCCTCAATTAAGATTCCACTCTTCCTCATTTTTCTGGAAAAGCGACGGATTAAACCTTGGGTTGATTCTTTAGTTTGTTTTTTTGTTTTTAATGGCATTTTAAACTATTTTATTATTTTTTTTACGTGTTTAATTATTTTCTTAAACGGAATTATCTTTTGTTTCCCTGTATCCATATCTCTAATAATTATTTCATTATCAATGGCTTCTTTTTGGCCTAAAATCAAAACAAATTTCATCCCTAATTTATCAGCTATTTCTAATTGTTCAACCAATGAATCCTTATAAAATGCTTCGGCAACTTTTATGTTATTCTTTCTTAAATCTTCAAAAATTCTTAATGCTTTTCTCTTTGATAATTCTCCTACTTGAGCTAAAAAAATCTGGGGTTGTTTTCTAGCCGGTATCTTTTTCCCCATAATCTTCATTAAACTGACTATCCTTTCTACTCCAGCTGCGCCACCGCAAGCAGGAGTTTCTTTTCCCCCTAAAAGTTTTACTAAGCCATCATACCTTCCTCCTCCGGCGAGCGCTATTCTTTTCCCTTCTAGGCCTAAAGATTCTTTGCCCTTTTCTGATAGGTTCGGGAATATTTCAAAAACTGTTCGAGTATAATAATCAAGTCCTCTAACTAAATAAGGATTCAAACTATAGGGCAATTCCAGTTCTTCTAAAAATTCTAAAACATTTTTAAAGTGACTGTGACAATCTTTGCAAAGATGTTCAATCATTTGGGGAGCAGACTTAATAACTTCTTGACATTTCTCATTTTTACAATCTAATACTCTTAAGGGATTTTCTTTTAAGCGACGCCGGCAATCTGGGCATAAACTAGATTGATTAGATTTTAAATATCTTATTAATTTTCTTCTATAATCGGAACGACATTCTGGACATCCAATGGTATTTATTTCAATTGTCAAATCTTTAAATCCAAGTTCTTTTAATATGTTAAAAAATATCTGAATAATCTGGACATCTATAATTGGCTTGCCCTGACCAATAGATTCAAATCCAAATTGATTAAATTCACGAAATCGGCCTGCCTGAGGTCTTTCATATCTAAAAAATGGACCAAAATGCCAAAACTTTATTGGTTTTGGCAAACTTTCCATTCCATTTTGGAGATAAGATCTTACGATCCCAGGCGTTGCTTCAGGTCGCAAAGTTAAATAATCTCCTCCTTTAGTTCTAAAACTAAACATTTCTTTTTGGACAATGTCCGTAGAAAAACCAGTTCCTTTTTGAAATAATTTAGTGTCTTCTAAAATTGGCGTTTCTATTTTTCTAAATCTATAAAAATCGGCAACATCTTGGCAAACTTTTTCAATTTTTTGAAAATACATTATATCTTTTCCTAAAACATCATGCATTCCCGTTGGTGATTGAAATTTCATAAATTATTATTTAGATAAAATTAACAAAGGATTTGAGATATTAGAGGTAATGCTTGGAAACCATGTTTTTAAAATGACTTTTCCGATAATATAATTTTTAGATAATGCTCCCCATTTTCTAGAATCAAAAGAAGCAACTCTATTGTCTCCCAAAACAAAATATTCATTTTCGGCTAAGCTCAATGTAAGATTATCTGTATAACTTTCTTTTAATCCATATTCTGATTCATTTAGTTCTCTATTTTCAATGCCCTTGATAATATTTATTTTCCCTTGTTTTATCTCAATTGTCTCTCCGGGTAAGCCAATAACTCTTTTAATAAACCTTTGGGACGTATCTCGGGGATAGCGAAAAACTATAACATCTCCTCTTTCCGGGCTAGTAAATCTATAACTTATTTCATCAACAATTAAATAATCTCCTTGATGAAAATTCGGCTCCATTGAGCTTCCTTTGATAACAAACGGCTGAAAAACAAAATAGCGGATAGGAATCACTATTAGTAAAGCTAAGATAACAATTTTAAGAATTTCCCAAAGGAATAATAATATTTCTTTCATATAATTTTATTATTGTAACAAAATATTTATGCTTTCGCAAGGAAATAATCTTTGTAAAAAAACAGAATAAGGTTATAATGAAAGTATATAAAAGTTTTTGTTATGTTTTTAATTGTTGGTTTAGGAAATCCGGGGACTAAATATATTAAAACCAGACATAATATTGGATTTAGAATTATAGATGAATTTCAAAATGAAAATAATTTCTCTAATTTTGAATTTTCAAAAAAGTTTAATTCTCTAATGTCTGATGGGAAAATTAATAATAAGACTATCATTTTAGCAAAGCCCAAGACATTTATGAATAACTCTGGTAAAGCTGTAAAAGAAATTGCCAGTTTTTATAAAATAAAAAATCCTAATATTATCATTATTCATGATGATGTTGATTTAGTCTTGGGGAGAATAAAAGTATCAAAGAAAAGAGGTTCTGCCGGACATAAAGGTGTAGAATCAATAATAAAAGAATTAAAAACAAAAGATTTTACAAGATTAAGGGTTGGAATTAAAAAACCAGAATGTAAAAATACAGAAAAGTTTGTTTTAGAAAAATTTACAGAGGAGGAAGAACAAAGTCTTAAAGAAATTATAAAGCAGGGCCGTCAAATTTTAAACTCCATAAATTATGCTTAAAAAAAACCTAAAAGGAAAAGCTTGGGTTATTGACGTTAATATGGGCTATGGTCATCAAAGAACAGCTTACCCCCTAAGAGATTTAGCTCCTAATAAAGAAGTTATTAGCGCCAATGACTATAAGGGAATGCCCATAAAAGATAAAGCTATTTGGGATAGTTCTAGAAATTTTTATGAATTTATTTCTAAATTTAAAAGATTTCCTATTATAGGTGAATTTGCTTTTTCTATTTTTGATAAGTTCCAAAAAATTCTTAATTTCTATCCAAAAAGAGATTTATCTCGCCCGAATCTTTATTCTAAACAGGTATCTGGTTTAATTAAAAAAGGATGGGGGAAAGATCTGATTAAAAAACTGAGTAAAAACCCATTGCCTTTAATCACGACCTTTTTTATCCCAGCATTTATGGCTGAGGCCTTTAATTATCCTGGGGAGATATTTTGCGTAATATGTGATGCCGATATCTCTCGTTCTTGGGCACCATCTAATCCTTTCCAAAGTAAAATTAAATATTTTGCTCCTAATTTTAGAGTTATGGAAAGGTTAATGCTTTACGGGATTAAAAAGGAAAGTATTTTTTTAACTGGTTATCCCCTGCCCAAAGAAAACGTTAAAAATGTAACTAAAGATTTGACTTACCGCATTGCAAATCTTGATACTAGAAAAAGATATCAAAGAAAATATAAGCCCTTAATAAAAGCATTTTTAGGAAATTTGCCTAAAAAATCAAATCATGCCTTTGCCATAACCTTTGCGGTCGGAGGAGCTGGCGCTCAAAAAGAAGTTGCGATAAAGATTTTGAAAACCTTATCTTTAAAAATTAAGAAAGAAGAAATAAAAATATTTTTAGTGGCTGGAGTAAGAGAAGAGGTTAAAAAATATTTTTTAAAGAATATCGAAAGATTAGGACTTCAAAACAATTTAAATAAAAATCTGGAGATAATTTATGAAAAAAATATAAAAGATTATTTTAAAAAGTTTAATCAGGTTTTAAGAAAAACAGATATTCTTTGGACAAAACCAAGTGAACTTTCTTTTTATACAGCGTTAGGGCTACCAATCATTCTGGCTCCTACTGTTGGATCCCAAGAAGATTTCAACGAAGAATGGCTTCTAAGGCTAGGTTCTGCTATGAACCAAAAGGATTTAAATTATATCGACCAATGGCTTCTTGATTTTATGGATTCTGGTTGGTTTGCGGAAGCAAGTATGCAGGGGTTTATTGAAGCGAAGAGAATGGGAACATATGAGATAGAAAAAATAATTTCTAAAAAGAATTAATATTATTTTATGTCTTGGCTATTTATTATAATCGCTGCTTATCTTATTTTTGCTATTAACTCTTTGGTTGATAACTATCTTTTACTTGGACCACCCAACCCCAAGAGCTATGCTTTCTATGTTGGGACCCTCGGGATAATAGCTTTAATCTTAATTCCTTTTGTTGGTTTTTCAATCCCTTCAGTCCCTCAAATTATAGTTAGTTTATTGGCGGGAATTATTTCTGTGTTGGCTCTCTATTTTTTTTATGTTGGTCTAGAATATTTTGAGCCGTCAAGAATTGTAACAGCCATTGGAGGTTTATTGCCCCTATTTACTTTTATATTACTTTCTATATATTCCGGAAAATTAATATTTTCAGGAAGCAAAGAAATCTGGGCTTTCCTTTTTTTAATTCTGGGTAGTTTTTTAATAACATTTGAAAAGAAAAAAAGAATTTCTCTTAGTAGTTTTAAAATTTCATTAATTGCCGCCTTTTTATTCTCTTTGGGTTTTGTCCTAATGAAAAATGTATATTTAAACCAACCATTTTGGTCTGGCTTTATGTGGATGAGAATTGGTGGATTCTTAGCTGGTATTTCTTTTCTTTTTACAAAACAAGTAAGAAACGAAATTTTTCAGAAGAAATCAACTTTTACCAGAAAAACAGGGAGTATTTTTCTGGTAAATCAAGGTGCCGGAGCAGGAGCATTTATATTACAAAACATGGCAATTGCCTTAGCCAGTATAAATTATCTTCCATTTATTAACGCACTTCAAGGAGTTCAATATGTTTTTTTATTTCTTTTGGTATTTTTTCTAACTAAAAGATTTCCTAAAATTTCGGAGGAGAGGTTCACTAAAGAAATACTTATTCAAAAAGTCATAAGTATTGGTTTAATTTGCTTAGGCCTTATTATTTTTTATTTTTAAAAATTAATAATGATATTAAAGTTTCCAAAAAATTTCCTATGGGGCACAGCTACTTCTGCTTATCAAGTTGAAGGTGGAATTAAAAATTGTGATTGGGCAGAATGGAAAGATGCTGGCTTAGCTTGTGATCATTATAATAGATATGAGGAAGATTTTGATTTGGCTAAAAATATCTTACACAATAATGCCCATCGCTTTTCAATTGAATGGTCACGAATTGAACCAGAAAAAGGTAAATGGAATTTTAAAGAGATTGAGCACTATAAAAAGGTACTTTTATCTCTAAAAAAACATAACCTTAAACCGTTTGTTACATTACACCATTTTACAAACCCTTTATGGTTAGTTAAAGAAGGTGGATGGGAAAACAAAAAAGTTATTGACTATTTTGCTCGCTATTCAGAGTTCGTTGTCCAAAATTTAGGAGAATACGTTGATTTTTGGATTACGATTAATGAGCCATTAGTTTATATATTGGAAGGATATGTGGTGTGTAACTGGCCACCAGCTAAAAAGAGTCTTTTAAAAAGATTCAATGTACTTTTTAATATGATCAAAGCACATAAAGCAGCTCATACAATTATTCAAAGAATCGATCCTAGCGCAAAGATTAGTATTGCTACAAATAATATGTTTTTTGAACCATATGAAAAAAAATCCTTTTTAGATAAATTTTCTTCTTCTATGAGTAGTTATTTTTGGAATAGATATTTTTTAAATAAAGTAAAAAAATATTCTGATTTTATCGGTTTAAATTATTATTTTCACAATAGAATCCAATTTCCATTAAAAACAAAAAGTTATAATAGCACAACCTCATCTGATTTGGGATGGGAAATTTATCCTAAGGGCATTTATTATGTTTTGAAAGAACTACAAAGATACAAAAAACCGATTTATATTATGGAAAATGGCATAGCTGATGCAAAAGATAAATACTGTTCAAAATTTATTGTTGACCACTTGAAATGGGTTCACCAAGCCATCCAAGAAGGAGTGGACATCCGAGGATACTTTCATTGGTCTTTAATTGATAATTTTGAATGGGCTGAAGGATTTAAACCACGTTTTGGCGTAATAGAAATTGATCATAATAACAATCTTCAGCGAAAACCACGGGCCAGCGCAAAAGTATATGGGCAAATTTGTAAAAATAATGCTATTATATAAACAGAGTTTATTTTTTAAAATCTTAATCTCTTATTAATTTTGAGATTAGATTATTTTTTTGTTACTATTTTAATTAAATTTAATAATTTTTATGAGTCTACGCTTTAAAAAAATCTTAAAGAAAGTTTTATTTATTATCTTGTTCCTTCTATTATTATTAGGATGTTTTTTGTTTATAGGAAAGCCAAAACCAGCTGAAAACATTACCTGGGGAGTTAGTTTTTCTCAAAAATACTCAGAAGAACTAGGGCTTGATTGGAAGGAAAATTATTTGGCAGTTCTTGATGATTTAAAAATTAAAAATATAAGACTAATAGCCTATTGGGACTTAATCGAAAAAGAAGAAGGCACTTATGATTTTCAAGATTTAGACTGGCAAATAGATCAAGCTAAAAAAAGAGATATTAAAATAATCTTAGCAATAGGTAAAAAAGTTCCTCGTTGGCCAGAGTATCATAAACCTTGTTGGATTGAAAACCAACCCCAAGAAGAGCAAGATAAGAAATTATTAATATATATCGAAAAAATTGTAAATAGATATAAAGATAATGAGAATATTTTGACCTGGCAAGTAGAAAATGAACCATTTTTCCCTTTTGGAGAGTCCCGTTTTACAGATAAAAAAATCTTAAAACAAGAAATTGAACTTGTTAAATCATTAGACAGCAAAAGACCAATAATAATAACTGGAAGCGGAGAACTTCCTTTTTGGTTTAGACCAGCAAAATATGGAGATATCGTTGGACATAGTTTATATGAAAAAGTTTGGTTTCATGAACTGAGTATATATCTTACCTATCCAATGCCCCCTGTTTTTTATAGTAGAAAAGCATGGTTGGTTGATAAATTATTTCATAAAAAGGTGATTTGTATCGAACTCCAAGCAGAACCATGGGGGCCAGGATTAACATATACTCTCTCCTTAGATGAACAAAATAAAACAATGAATATTGAACGATTTAGAGATATTATAGAATTCTCTAGAAACACTGGAGGAGATACTTTCTATCTCTGGGGGACTGAATGGTGGTACTGGATGAAACAAGAACATAATGACTCCCAGATATGGGACGAAGCAAAAAAACTATTTGCATCTGAATAAATTAAATAGCCGGGAGAATATAATTTTATAATATATTCTTGCCCGGCTATTTTTTATTTCTCATCTATTATGTTTATGTTTATCCTTTTGAAATTCTTTTATTCTTTGTTCTATCTTTTCCTTTATAACTTTTGTTACACAAAAAGTAGCAATCCTTTTTTTTCCATAAAATAAAAAAATAAAATCTTCACTCTCTTCCGTTGAAAATCCTTTCGGCAATGATTTGTCAATATCATTAGAAGGTTTTTCCGATTTTGAATTATTTTTCTTTTCAAAAAAATTATTAATCCTTTTTCTTTTTTTCCTTTCTTCTAGTTTAAACATTTTTTACTCCTTTCCGTATATTTTTTAAAAATTCTGTTACCAGCATACCACTTTTACTAAAAAAGTCAAGAGTTGAAATAAAATGAAAAGATATTAAACTTAACTAATGGAATCAGAAATAAAAACCATAAATTTAGAGGATAAAAACTATCCTCTTTTATTAAAAAAAATATTTAATCCTCCCCAGGTCCTTTACTTAAGAGGAGAGATATTGGAAAACGAAAAATGTTTTGCTATTGTGGGAACACGTAGGTGTTCTGAATATGGAAAGAGTGTTGCTTTTTTAATCGCTCGAGATCTATCAAAAGCTGGTTTGACAATTGTAAGTGGAATGGCCATAGGAATTGACACTTACGCCCATAAGGGTACTATTGATGTGGACGGTAGAACAATTGCTGTTTTGGGGACAGGAATTGATAAACAAAGTATTTATCCTCCAGAAAATTTAGAATTATCCAAAAAGATTTTAGAGAAAAAGGGTTGTTTGATTTCTGAATATCCTCCTAAAACACGAGGAAATAAATTCACCTTCCCGGAAAGAAATAGAATAATTTCGGGGTTAAGTTTAGGAGTGCTAGTTATAGAAGCTAATTTTGGCTCGGGGGCATTGATAACTGCTAAATATGCCCGAGAACAAAAAAGAAAGATTTTTGCCATACCTGGTTCAATTAATTCCGTAAATTCTCGTGGTTGTCATGATTTAATTAAAAAAGGCGCTAAACTAGTAGAAAGTGCCAATGATATTTTGAAAGAATTAAGTTTACCTAATAAAATATATTAAAAACCATGAATTTAGTTATCGTAGAAAGTCCTACAAAATGTAAAACAATTAGTAAGTTTTTAGGATCAAAATATAAAGTTCTGTCTTCTTATGGACATATACGCGATTTACCAAAAAGTAAATTAGGGATAGATATAGAAAATAATTTTGAACCTCAATACGTTGTCCCGACTAAAGCCAGAAAACGAGTTAAAGAATTAAAAGATTCTTTGCCTAAAGTGGAAAATGTAATACTGGCTACCGATGAAGATAGAGAAGGTGAAGCGATAGCCTGGCATCTTGTTTCGGCTTTAAAGTTAGAAGGAAAAAAAGATTACCAGAGAATTGTTTTTCATGAAATTACAAAGTCCGCAATAGAAAAAGCATTAAAAAATCCACGAGAGATTGATATAAATTTAGTAAATGCTCAACAAACCAGAAGGATATTAGATAGATTAGTTGGATACAAATTATCCCCTCTTCTCTGGAAAAAAATAATGAGAGGGCTGTCAGCCGGCAGGGTCCAATCAGTAGTTCTAAAACTTATTGTGGAAAGAGAAAAAGAAATTAAAGATTTTGTTCCTCAAGAATATTGGACAGTTGTTGTTAATCTTGAAAAATTAGAAAAAAACATTTTACCATTTGAGGCAAACTTAATAAAAAAAGACAATAAGGTTATTATTAAGTTGGGCATCAGAGATAAAAAAGAAGCTGAGGAAATCATTAAAAATCTTGAAAATGCTGAGTATAAAATAATAGACATTATAAAAAAAGAGGTTAAAAAGAATCCTTTACCTCCTTTTAAAACTAGTACATTACAACAACAATCTTGGAGTAAATTCCATTTTTCAGCCAAAAAAACAATGTTCCTAGCCCAAGGTCTTTATGAAAAAGGTTGTATTTCTTATCACCGAACAGATTCTTTAAATCTTTCTGAAGAATCTTTGAATAAAGCTCAAAACTTTATCGTTAAAAATTACGGAAAAAATTATTGGGCTGGCTCTTTCAGAAGATTTAAAACAAAATCAAAAACAGCTCAAGAGGCGCATGAAGCCATAAGACCAACAAACCCAGAAGAAACTCTAGATAAATTAAAATCAAGATTAAAATTAGAAAAACAACAATACCAATTATATAATTTAATCTGGCAAAGATTTATTGCTTCCCAAATGCAACAAGCCTGTTTTGATTCTACTCAAGTTGATATTTCTGCTAAAAATTATGTCTTTAGAAGTAATGGCCAAACATTAAAATTCGATGGATTCCTTAAGGTATATCAAATAAAGACAGAAGAAAATGAATTACCTTTACTTGTAAAAAGTGAAATTTTGAAGCTTAAAGAGCTCATCCCCGCCCAACATTTTACTCAACCTCCATCAAGATATAATGAAGCCAGTTTAATTAAGGTTTTAGAAAAACAGGGTATTGGCCGGCCTTCAACCTATGCTCCAACATTAGACGTTATTCAGAGAAGAAATTATGTGAACAAAGACGAGAAAAAAAGATTCCAGCCAACAGAAATTGGAATCTTAGTAAATAATCTTTTATCTAAACATTTCTCCGAAATAGTTGATATAAAATTTACATCCCAAATGGAAGAAAGCTTAGATAAGATTGCTAAAGGAGAAGAAAATTGGTTAAAAGTTTTAGATAATTTTTATAAACCTTTTGAGAAAAATTTAAAGGAAAAAGAAAAAGAAATCGTTAAAAAAGATACGACTGAAGAAACAAATGAAATATGTCCTGAATGCGGAAGCCCTCTTTTAATAAGGTGGAGTAGATATGGAAAATTTTATGGTTGTAGCAATTTCCCAAAATGTAAATATAAAAGGCCCCTAGCACGTCCAACCCTAGGAATTAAATGCCCAAAATGCCAAGAAGGAGAAATTGTAGAAAAAAGAACAAAAAGAGGTAAAACATTTTACGCCTGTAATAGATGGCCAAAATGTGATTTTGCCTTATGGGATAAACCAAATGGCGAGATATGTCCCAAATGTGGTTCGCTTATGGTTGTTGATAAAAAAGGGCAGATAAAATGTTCTAATAAGGAATGTAAATAATATAATTATGCCCCTTATTGAAAAAATTAAGCAAGGAATGAATAACGACAAGATGATTGATAAAGCTATAGAGATTCTTAAAAAAAACTTTAAAGAAGATGATTTTGCTTTCCAGCACTCTTTAAGGGTAGGTTTAATTTTGAAAAAGATGGGTAGCAAAGATACTACAATAATTTCGGGAATTTTACATGAAATTAGTGAAGAAAGTAGAAAGAAAATAAAGAAAGAATTTGAAAAAGATATCCCATTTTTAATTAAAAAAGTAAAACAATTAAGCTCTTTACGATACCCTAAAAAAAGGATTAAAATTGTTCCTATACATAAAAGGCAAAAGCAAAAAATACTTTTAAACTCCCAATCTGAAAACTTAAGAAAGATGTTCTTTGTAATTACTAAAGATATACGAGCTATTTTTATAAAATTAGCAGATCGACTTGATATTATGAGAAATCTAAAAGAATTTTCAGAAGAGAATCAAAAGAGAATGGCTTTAGAAAGTATTGAAATATTTGCTCCCTTAGCTTATGGAATCGGCATGGGAGAAATAAAGGGAGAACTTGAAGATTTAGCTTTTCCATGTCTTTATTCAAAAGAATTTCATTGGGTTGTAGAAAAAGTTAGAGAAAGATATACCAAAAAAGAAAAATATCTTAAACGAGTTAAGTCTCTTCTGATAAAAATTTTAAATAATGAAAAAATAGAATTTATCGATATTCACAAAAGAGTGAAATATTATTTCAGCTTATACGAAAAACTTTTGAGGCATAATATGGATTTTTCTGAAATTTATGATTTATTTGCTATCAGAATAATCGTCCCCAATATTGAAGATTGTTATAAAGCCTTGGGAGCAATTCATAAAACATGGAATCCCTTGCCTGGAAGGATTAAAGATTATATAGCCTTACCTAAAAAAAATGGCTACAAGGCATTACATACTACTGTATTTTGTTTAGATAATAAAATAACGGAATTCCAGATTAAAACTCAACAAATGCACAATGAATCTGAGTATGGTATTGCTGCTCATTTAGCTTATAAAGAAAAAATTTCTCCAAAAATTTATAAAAATAGATTTTCTTGGACTAATGAATTAAGGTTATTAACTGAAAAAATTAAAAATTCGGAAAACCTTTCAGAATATTTAGATTTTACTCTTTTTAAACACAAAATTTTTGTTTTTACTCCTAAAGGAGAAGTTATTAGTCTCCCCAAGGGTTCTTGCGCTATTGATTTTGCTTTTGCTATTCACACCGAAGTTGGTACTCATTGTAAAGAAGTAAAAATAAACAATAAAATGAGTAAATTATCTCGTCCTTTAAAAAATGGAGATTTCGTAGAAATTATAACAAGTAAAAATGAAAGTGTTTCTGCGGATTGGCTTAAATTTGTCAAAACCAAATCTGCTGAGGAAAAAATAAAAAAGATAAAAAATATTTTCTTAAAACACGAGTCACCTTTTAAAAGAAGGTTGTCTATTTTAAAAAAATTAATTCCCTTTAAGAAAAAATTTAGAAAATCAGAGGCTCAAAAAATTTATCTAGGCAAAGAAACTGGATTTTCAATAAGCTTGGCTAAATGTTGTTCCCCTAAACCCGGAGATGAAATTAAGGGCTTTATATCAAAAGAGAAAGGAGTTTCTATACACAAAATTAATTGCTCAGATCTTAAAAAACTCCAGAAAAAATGGCCTCAAAAAGTAATTGATGCTAGTTGGGAAAATCCTACTAAAGATTGAAACAATATAAATTTGGTGGTAAGGTAAAAAATCGGAGTTGCCGGGGTGATGAAATTGGTAAACATGATGGATTCAAAATCCATTGCTCGCAAGAGCTTGAGGGTTCGACTCCCTCCTCCGGCACAAATTAATCTCTGGGAAAGAATTTTCCAAAGATTTTCTTGATAATTAGAGCCGATAAAATACCAACTAATGCCCCCGCCAAAATATCAGTAGGCCAATGAATCCCGCAAAAAACTCGGCTTATAGAAATAAAAAAACTGGCAATCAAAAATAATATGCCTATTTTTTTGTTATAAAAATAAATTAAAGTCGATAGAGCAAAAAAGAATGTCGCATGACCAGAAGGAAAAGATGCTGAGGGAGAATGATTTATCAAAAGATTTACCTGATTTCCAATAAAAGGTCTAGGTCTATGCCAGATAAAACGAATAATCTCTACAACAAATCTGCTAAAAATACCAGAAATAAAAGCTAAGGTTACTGTCTTATAATCTTTTTTAAAATTATTAATTAAAAGAATTAATAAAGTCCCTATTAAAATATAACCTAAAAAACTTGCGCAAAAAATAGCCGCTTCATCCAGATAAAGATTTTTTAATGCTAGATTATTTATTTGTTGAAAAATTAGATAATCCATTCTTTAAAAATTTAGAAACTTTAATAATATCACTAGGGTTCCCAAAATCAAGCCAATAATCTTGAATCTTTTTAATTTTCACTTTTTTATCTTTAGCTAAGAGCGTGATTGCATCAGTCAGTTCATATTCCCCCCGAGGAGAAAGATGAACCATAGAAATCTTATTAAATACTTCCGGAGTAAATTTATAAAGACCCGTATTAACTAAATTGCCAACATATCTTTTAGGTTTTTCAATAATCTCCTTAAGGAAACCATCATCTGAAACAAGCACTCCGTATTTTTCTGGATGCTCATGATAAAATCCAGCTACATAATTATATTTATCATCAACTCCAAAAGATTTAAGATCTTTTACTGAATAAAGATTATCACCACAAACCATTAAAAAATTTTCTTTGATCATATCTTTCACACATTTTAAAGGACAAAGTGTTCCGTATTCCTTTAAAAAATCTTTGCTAAGGCCTTTTTTTCTTAATTTTTCTTCTCCTAAGATATCAAACTGATTAACTGTTTTTATTTTACAATCTTTAGAATCGTATTTTTTCAAAAACTCTTTAATTCTTTCTCCCTTATACCCAATTACCAAAATTATCTCTTTGTACCCTGCTTTTAAAAGGTTATCTAAGAGATAAGATAAAAAAGGTTTTTTTTGAACCTTTATAAGATGTTTTGATTTATTCTTAGTTAGATGAAGCATGCGAGTACCTTTGCCCGCAGCTGCTATGACTACTTTTTTAATCATGATCTGCTAAATCAAAAGCTTTTTTGTTTAGTAAAAAATATTTTTCAGGAACTGTTTTTTTAATGGATTCTAAAATAAATTTTGTTTTTAAAGGAAAGAATTTTTTAGAAGCAGCATATCCTAAAATATAAACTCCAGCTAATACTGATTTGCCTAATTTTTCTTTGACGATTTTAGAAGCCGGGATAGATAGAGCCTTTTCGGAAAACCTTTTAATTTCTTTTAGAATATCTTTTGTCTGGGGTATTATTTTTGAACCTAAAATTGGTTTAATAAAATCGTTTATCAAAAATATTGTTCCTGATTTTTTAGAGCCATAAATATAAGATCTTAAAGACTCTTGAGCTTCAATACAAATTATCAAATCTGCTTTACCTTTTTCTATTAATGGAGAATGAATTTGTTCTGAACCTGTCAGGGCCCCAAATCTAATATGTGTTTCTACTGACCCTCCTTTTTGAGATAGCCCGTGAAGCTCAGAAGTTTTAACATCATATCCATTAAGGATCGCTGCTTTAGCTAAAATTCTAGTCAAGGTTATTACGCCTTGCCCCCCGACTCCAGATATAATTACGTTAAATTCTTTCATATATATATGCATGGTCTGCGGGCAATAATTACCGAGACCTCATTAATTTTATTGTTTAAAGAATCTTTTACGGCTTTTATAAACTCTTTTTGTTTTATTGGGTCAATAATTTTTAAATTTTTGACTCCGCAAGCTCTAATAATATTTTCTATTTTCGCTCCTTCTACGCTATCTCCCATTGAGGTTTTATTGGTTCCTGGATTAGGTTGATGGCCAGTCATTGCTGTGGTCTGATTATCCATAACAATAATTAAAGGATTTGATTTATTATGGACAGCATTTAAGAGTGCTGGTATTCCACTGTGAAAGAATGAAGAATCACCAACAAAACTAATTAATTTTTGTTTACTGGATGATTTTTTAATTCCATGGGCAACACCGACAGAAGATCCCATACAGAATAAATAATCTTGGAAATGAAAAGGTGGATAAAAGGCCAACATATAACAACCAATCTCTCCCCCAAAAATTACTTTTTTAGGATCAACTGCTTTTTTTAGAGCGTTGAATACCAACCAGTACGGACAACCAGGACAAAACTGGGGAGATCTTTTAGGAATTTTCAGTTTAGGATTCTTAATTTTTAAGAGAGTTTCTGTTTTATATTTTTTATTAGCAAGTTTTGCTACAGCTTTGATTACTTGCTCGGGTCGAAGTTCACCAATTTTAGATAATAAATTCTTTCCTAAAATCTGAAGTTTTGGATTAGCATCCTTAGCCAGTATTGCAATCTCCCTTTCTAAGTATGGTTCTAGTTCTTCGACTACTAAGACTTTTTTAAATGATTTAATAAATTTTTTAATTTTTTGTTCGGGTAATGGATAAAAGAATCCAATTTTTAAAATTGGAATATCTAAATTGAGTTCTTTTAAGGCCTCCTTTACATATAAATAAGAAACACTAGAGGTAATAATCCCCAGCTTTGATTTATTAGAGTTTTTATAAATTTTATTAATGGAAGATTTCTCCGAAACTTCTTTTTTTATTTTCTCAATCTTTTCCAGAAGTTCTTTTTTCATTTCTAAAACTCTAGGGGGCATTGTTGAAAATTGATGAGGATCTTTAATAAACTTTCCTTTTCTTTTGCCTTTAATAATCCTACCTAATTTAACAATCCCTCCCTGCAAAGCAACCCTTGTGGTTTCTCTAATCATTATTGGTATTTGAAATTTTTCAGATAAATCAAAAGCAAGTTTTGTAAAATCCTTACATTCTTGAGGAGTAGATGGTTCTAATATAGGGATATGAGCTAAATAAGCAAAGGCTCTTGTGTCTTCTTCTGATTGAGCCGAACTCCAACAACTTGGGTCATCAGCCACCAAAATAACCATTCCTCCTTTAATGCCTGAATAAACCAAAGGCATAAAAAAATCAGAAGCAACATTTAGACCAAAATGCTTCATTGATACTAAGGTCCTTAAGCCAGAAAAAGCAGCTCCGGCGCCTGCTTCTAAAGCAACTTTTTCATTTGTTGAAAATTCAAAATAAACTCCGACTTTCTTAGCAATTCTCCAAAAAGTATTTCCTACTTCCGAAGAAGGAGTGCCTGGGTAAGCAGAAACAAACTGAACGCCAGATTCTAACGCTCCTCTAGCTATCCCCTCATTGCCTAAGAGAATTATTTTATCTCCAACTTTATTTGAAATAATTTCTTCTATCATAATTAAATTATACCACAAAATTAATTAGTTTTCTCTTAACAAAAATTACTTTCTTGATTTTCTTTTGGAAAAGCCATTTTTTGATATTCAAATGACTGTAAGCTATCTTTTTTGCTTCTTCTTCAGAAAGTACAGTTTTAATATCTATTTTGCCCCTAACTTTTCCATTAATCTGAACAATCAAAGTAGATATATCTTCTTTTATAAATCTAGGATTATATTTAGGCCAACTTTTTAGAAAGATACTTTTTTTATGCCCTAATTTATTCCAAATCTCTTCCGCAATATGAGGAGCAAAAGGGCTTAAGAGGATTAAAAATGTTGAATAATATTTTAAAGATATTTTTTCCTGTTTTTCCATTTTATTAACAAACATCATTAAACAAGAAATCGCTGTATTCAATTTAAGTTTGTTAATATCTTGGCTAACTTTTTTAATTGTTCTATGCAAAGATTCTTTTATTTTTGTATTTTGCCTACTTGGCCCAATTTTAGATTGAAGATCCCAAACTTTATCCAAAAATCTTCTGGCTCCTTTAATCCCCTTACTATCCCAGGCAATTGCTTCTTCAAAAGGACCCATAAACATTTCATAGATTCTTAAAGTATCGGCGCCATATTTATTTATTACATCATCCGGGTTAATAATATTCCCTTTGGATTTTGACATTTTAATTCCCCCCTCTCCCAGAATCATACCGTGCGATGTTCTCTTTTTATATGGTTCCGGGCCTAATGATTTAGGTACTGCCCCAATATCCCATAGAAATTTATAAACAAAACGAGAATAAAGCAAATGGAGGGTAGTATGCTCCATTCCACCATTATACCAATCTACGGGCATCCATTTTTTAAGCAGTCTTGAACTAGCTAATTTTTTATCATTCTGAGGATCACAATATCTTAAATAATACCAATTAGAGCCAGCCCAATTAGGCATGGTATCTGTCTCTCTCTTGGCCGGACTTCCGCATATGGGACATTTAGTATCAACCCAATTCTTAATATTCGACAAAGGAGATTCTCCTGTCTCCGTTGGTTTATATTTTTTTACTTTAGGTAATCTTACTGGTAAATCTTTTTCCGAAACAGTCGTCCAGCCAGGATTTAATAATTCTCCCTTGTTAAGCTTCCGATGATGTTTTTGTTTAATCTTCTGGGCACAATTCTCGCAAAAAACAAGGGGCATGGGCTCTCCCCAATAATGTTGTCTGGAAAAAATCCAATCTCTTAATTTATAGTGAACTCTTTTATTAATTAATTTATCTTTTTTCAAAAGCAAAGCGATTTTTTCTCTAGCTCTTTCTGATTTCATTCCTGTAAACCGCCCTGAATTAATTAATGTCCCTTCTCCCTCGTAATATTTTTCAAATCTTTTATTCGAAACAATTAAGGGAACCCGCTTCAGAATCTTAGTCTTTTTAGAATAAGGATTGATAACTTCAATAATTGGTAAATTATATTTTTTCGCGAAGTCAAAATCTCTTTCATCATGCGCTGGAACCGCCATAATAGCTCCGGTACCATAATTCATTAAAATATAGTCAGCAATAAAGATGGGAATTTCTTTTTTAGTTATAGGATTAACTGCTTTAATTCCTTCTAATTTTATTCCTGTTTTTTCTTTAGACTCTGATATTCTTTCCCTTTCAAGTTTCATTCTTGTTTTCTTAATATATTCTGCAACTGATTTAAAGTTTGAAATCCGCGATTTAAATTTTTCAATTGCGGGATGCTCAGGGGCTAAAACTAAATATGTAGCTCCAAAGATGGTATCTAATCTGGTAGTAAATACTTTGATAAATTCTAATTCTTGATTTTTAATTCTAAAATTTATTTCATATCCCTCGCTTTCCCCTATCCAGTCTTTTTCTAATGTTTTCACTCTCTCCGGATAATCAACTTTATCCAGGTCTTTAACCAATCTTTTGGCGTATTTTGTGATTTTTAAGAGCCATTGTTCTTTTTCTTTCCTGACCACTTTGGTCCCACAACGCTCACAACGCCCATCAACAACTTCCTCGTTAGCTAGGCCAACTTTGCATGAAGGACACCAATTAATAGGTATTTTCTTTTTATAGGCAAGCCCCTTTTTAAAAAATTGCAAAAATATCCATTGAGTCCATTTATAGTAATTTGGGTCCGTAGTATTAATTTCCCGGCTCCAATCAAAGGAAAGGCCCAAGCTTTTTTGCTGGTTTTTAAAAATACTAGTATTTTTTTTAGTGGCAATAATCGGATGAATTCCTGTTCTAATAGCATAATTCTCTGTAGGTAAACCAAAAGCATCCCATCCCATTGGGAACAATACATTAAAATTTTCCATTCTTTTTTTACGAGCCACTATATCTAAAGCGACATATGGCCTACAATGACCTACATGAAGTCCTTTGCCAGATGGATAAGGGAATTCAAGTAAAATATATTGTTTTTTCTTTTTAGAATAATCCTTAGCTTTATATATTTTTTCTTTGTCCCAATATTTCTGCCATTTTCTTTCTATTTTTTGAGGATTATACATATATTTAATAATTCTATTTTAACATTCATGATCTTAGATTAAAAGATTAATTCAAACAATTTTTTAGCATTATTTGTAGTTTGTTTTGCTACTTGCTCAAAAGTTATATTTTTAAGTTTAGCAATCTTTTGCACCATATATTTTACAAATAATGGTTCATTCCTCTTGATATCTACTAAGGGAGATAAAAAAGGACAATCTGTTTCAACTAATGTTCGATCTAAAGGAATATTTTTAATTACCTCATCTAGATTTAATTTAAAGATAATCCCTGTAAACCCTAAATAAAATCCCATATTTAAATATTTCTTTGCCTGTTCCCAATCCCCAGTAAAGCAATGGATAACTCCTTTTAAATTAGAATTTTCTTTAGCTGTTAATATCTCTAATAAATCATTATGTGCTTTTCGACAATGGAAAATAATTGGCAATTCTAATTCTTTAGCCAATTTTATTTGTTCTAAAACTAATTGTTTTTGTTTTTCCTTAAATTCAATTTGTTTTTTCTTTGTTTTAGGATGATCCCAATAATCTAATCCTATCTCTCCAACAGCTACAACTTTTTTATGGATACTCAATTCTTTATATTTTTTATAATCAAAAATTTCTTTCCCGATATTTTCAGGGTGCATCCCGATAGAAGCAAAAACACCTTGAGTATATTTCTCAGAAATTTCTATGGCTCTTTTTGAACTTTTATAATCAGTCCCAACGTTTATCATCCAAATATTATGAGATAAACATTTATTTATTAATTCATCTCTGTCTTCATCGTAATCAGAAAAATTTAAGTGAGAATGGGTATCTATTAACATAATTTATATACTAACAGATTTAATCTTGAATCTCAATAAAGGAAAGGGCGACTCATTAATTGAATCGCCCTATATGACTTACGAAACTTTTATCTTGTCCTCAACCACCATTCTCAATCCAGGAATTTTTTCTCTTAAATATTTAAGCCGTTTTTCTAGCTTTTCCTTTTTTTCGTCAGAAATATTAATATCATTCAACTCTTTTTTAATCAATGTTTTTTCTTCATAGCACCCTGAGAGCTTTAGAAAATTATCATCCCCCTCTAGAATACTTCTCATTTCCTTTTCCTCCTTGTTTTTTTAATTTCTTTACTTTTTTCTTTTTTTTCTTTTCTTTTTGTCTATTACGACTTCTTTTATTCTTTTCTTTTTCCGATTTCATTTTCCACCTCACTTTCCTTTTTTAGTTTTTAAGGTCCTATAAACAAAAAATCTTCCTTTTCTGAGGAAGATCTTAGTAGTTTTATATTTTTATCGTTTTCTATTTACTAAAGATCTTCCAAGTAATTAAAAGGAATAATATAAAGAATCCCTCCTAAAATCTTAGTTGAGAAATTTAGTAAACTAATTTTTTTATTTGTTTCCAGTAACATATGATCTTATCATATATTATCATCACAAATTTGTCAAGAAATTAAGCGAGGGAAAAGTGATTTCTCTTTCTTAATCTCAAAATGCCACTCTTTGTCAGAAGGCTTTACTCCTAATTGCTCGAATATCTTTTCGGAAGTTTCTGGCAAAAATACTTGGAGCATTTGAGCAATATTCGCTAAAACAACTAATAAATTATTAATAGCTAACGCCTGATTTTCAGATTTTTTCCAAGGTTTTTCTTTTTCAATATATTTATCGCAAAAACTAATTAATTTCCAAATTGAACCTAAGGATTGATTAAACTTGAAATCATCTAAAGTTTTTTGATAATCTTCCCAAGTTTCATATATTTTAGTTTGAAGTTCTTCATTTGTTATCCCTTTTGGTTCAAAATTTTGTCCATCTACTAATTTAACAACTCTGGCTACCAAGTTTCCTAACCCCGAAGCTAAATCGCTATTGTAACGTTCCTCAAATTTCTGACGGGTATAGTCCCCATCTTCTGTCGGGGTAATTTCTCTCAAAAGAAAATACCTAACAGCATCCGTGCCGTATTTTTCAACTAAATCAAAAGGGTTAACAACATTTCCCAAGCTCTTGGACATTTTTTGTCCCTTAGATGTAATAAAACCATGAATAAAAATTTGTTTTGAGGGTTTTAACCCTGCGGACATAAGCATTGCCTGCCACATAGAAGATTGCTGACGCAAGTTATCTTTACCTGCTACTTGGATCCCAGGCCAGAAATCATTCAATTTCTCTAAATCATTCGGCCACCCTAAACAAGATATATAGTTGACTAAAGCATCAAACCAAACATACATAGTATGTTTAGCGTCTCCAGGTACATTTATCCCCCAGGGTGACTTTTCTTTTAAGCGAGAAATACTAAAATCTTCTAGCCCTTTTTTAGTAAACTCTTTAATCTCGTTAAGCCGGGATTTTGGCAAAACAAATTCGGGATTTTTCTTATATAAGCCCAAAAGCTTATCTCCATATTTTGAATAGCGGAAAAAATAGTTTTCTTCTTCAATAATTTCCAATTCTTGATTGGGGTGTAAGGGACATTTTCCTTTAACTAATTCTGATTCTGTTTTTTCCATTTCACATCCTACACAATACTTAATTTTATAATTCTTTTTATAAATATCTCCGTTTTTTTCACATCTTTTCCAAAACTCTTGGGTTGCTTTAATATGTTCTTTATCTGTTGTCCGGATAAAATTATTATAACTTAAATTCAGGGATTGTTTTAAATCTCTAAATTTCTGAGCATAAATATCACAAAAATCTTTAGTTAATAGATTTTGCTCTTTGGCCTTGCGATAAATCTTTAGCCCGTGTTCATCTGTCCCTGTATTAAAGAATACTTCTTCTCTTTTCTGACGATGATATCGAGCGATAACATCCGCCTGAATAATTTCTAAGGCAAAACCAAGATGCGGGTCAGAATTAGTATAAGCAAGAGTGGTAGTAATATAAAATTTTTTGTTTTGTTTCAGCATTATTTTGAACTAATAATTAGAACAAATTCACCTTTGATTTTATCTCCAACTTCGGGATTCTTAATCTTTGCAATTACTTGCTCAATAATCCCTCTATATGTTGTTTCAAACTTTTTAGTTAATTCACGACAAACAACTACTGATAATTTATTATTTATTATTGATATTTCTTTCAAGGTTTTCAAAATTCTATAGGGAGATTCATAAAGAACTACTGGATATTTAGAATTTATAACTTCCTGAAAAAACTTCTTTCTTTTTCTTTTCTGGGGAGGAAATCCTAAAAACAAAAATTTATCTGTTGGGAAACCGGAAATACTAGCTACGGATATTAAAGCAGATGGACCGGGAATAGGTATAATTTTTACTCGATCTTCTAAAAATTTAACTACTTCTTCCACTAACTTATTCCCTGGATCTGATATGCCCGGAGTTCCAGCATCAGAGACTAAAGCTATGTCTTGTCCTTTTTTTAACAATCCTAAAATATATTTTACTTTTTTAAGCTTTGAATGCTGATGGTAAGACAATGTTCTTGCTTTTATGCCAAAATGGTTTAAAAGTTTTTGGGTTACCCTAGTATCTTCGCACAAAATTAAATCAACGCTCTTGAGAATTTCCAGAGCTCGAATACTGATGTCTTTCAAATTTCCTATGGGCGTACCTACAATATACAAATTAGACATATAAACTAGAGTATTGTAACTTCCTCTTCTTCCTCTTCTATTTTCTTCGACTTCTCCAAATAATCGCTCAAGACTTCAAAAACAATCCCTACTAAAGGAATAATTAATATTGCACCCAATAGGCCCCAAAGTTTTCCTCCCACAACTAAAGATATTAAAACTAAAGAAGGAGGAATTCCTATAAATTTTTTGAAAAGTAAAGGAAGTAAAAGGTTTCCTTCTAATATTTGGATAATAACAAATGCTATTAAAACAAATAATGCTTGAAGCGGAGAAGTTAAAGCGACAATAGATACTACAATCAATCCGCTCAAAATAGGGCCGATCATCGGAACAAAATCAAAAATAGCAACTAATAAACTTAAAATAAAGGCATAATCAACATTAAAAATTCTTAAAACAAAATAACTTAATAGGCCCACAAAAAACATACCAATGATCCTGGATATAAACCAAGCTCCTACTTTTTTCTTTGATCTTTCTATCAACCGATGAAGATATTTATGGTGTTTGATAGAAGAAAAAGTAATTAGTATCTTTTCTAATAACCCTTTTTCCAGAGAAATAAAAAATGCTAAAGAAATAATAAACATCGTAGAAAAAACTCCACCAAAAATAGCAAATAAGGCATTAAAAATGTTTTGGCCTGTTTTACTTAAGACAATTTCTAGATTAGAAGTAAAAGATTTTGTGTCTTCCGCAATTTGAATGCCAAACTTTTCCAGAACAGGTGAAATTTGCTGAAAATAGCCTGGAACATTTTGGCTAAATTCTTCAACTTCAGATAGAAACATTGGGACTGTTTTATAAATAAATAATCCTAAAAGGAAAAAGACCACAAAGTATAAAAAAATTGCGGTTATAATTCTAGGAATTCTTTTTTTCTCAAAAAAATCAATCAAAAAATTAAATAATATTGATACAACAAAGGCAAAAACAAACCAAACAAAAATATCTCTGATTAAATAAAGTATATAAAGAGAAATTACAGCTAAGCAAATTTTAAAAATCGTGGCCCAACTAATGTTTAATATAGATTCTTGGTTCATATAATTAAATCTTTAATAAAGATTGAAGTTTTAACTTGTTTTTATGAGGTCCAATAATTGCTAAATTTAATTTTTCTGGTTTAAAAATATTCTGAGCTACTTTTTGTATGTCATTTATACTTACTTTATCAAGTTTGGCAAATTTTTCTTCTGGTGTCAAAATTTTATTAGTGAGCAATTCCTCAAAAGAATAAAATGATGCTTGAAAATCAGATGATTCTAATTTTAAATTGATACTTCCTTTCAAATAATCTTTTGCTTTTTGCAGTTCTTTCTCGGTAATCTTCTTCGTTTTAAATTTTTTATATTCTCTAACAATTAACCTTACAACTTGCTCTAGGTTTTTATGGGGAATACCAGCTTGGGTAACAAGATATCCTGTATCTGTTGAGCTGTCTGAAGATGTTTTAATATAATAACAAAGTCCTTTTCTTTCTCTGATTAACGTAAATAAACGTGAACTCATATTAGCCCCCAGAATTGTTGATAAAATTATTTGAGCATATTTTTCAGAATCAAATAAATTATATCCTTTTACTCCTAGGCAGAAATGGGTTTGGTCTGTTTTTTTATAATGGATTAATGTTTCTGGGGTTTTTTGATTTTCAGTTGTTTTTAATTTTTCTTGAACTTCCTCATTTCTAAACTTGTTAAAATATTTTTCAATTTTTTTAATTGTTTTTTTATTATCAAAGTTTCCCGCAACACAAATAACTATATTTTTGTTTAAATAATGTTTTCTAAAATAATCTAGAAAATCATTCTTTTTAAATCTTAGAATATTCTTTTTTTCTCCAAGAGTTAACCATCCAGAAGGTTGATCTCCATAAAGTAATTTTTCCCACAAGTCCCCAATATAGCTCATGGGGTTGTCTAAATACATATTAAACTCTTCAATAATTACTCCCTTTTCTCTTTTTATTTCTTTTTCTTCAAATTTTGAATTTAATAAAATATCCGAAATCCAATCCATGGCTAAATCTAAATGTTTTCCCCCAACTTTGGCCCAAAATCCAGTAAATTCTTTGGAAGTAAAAGCATTATAGGCTCCACCTATATTATCTAGTCTTTCGGCAATTCTTAACGTAGTTGGATATCTTTTAGTCCCTTTAAAAAACATATGTTCTAAAAAATGTGAAATCCCATTTATATCTTTGGTCTCGTATTTAGAACCAGTTCCTATCAACGCTAAAACACTTACTGTTTTAGTATTTTTCATAGGAATAGTTATAATCCTTAATCCATTTTTCAAAATAGTTTTTTTATACATTTATTTTTTCTTTTAAAATATTAATTAAATCTTTTATCTTTACTCTTTCCTGTCCCATTGTATCACGATCCCTGATGGTCACTTTTTTGTCTTTTAATGTATCAAAATCAATTGTAACCGCAAAAAGTACGCCAATTTCATCTCCTCTTCTATATCTCTTCCCAATCGAGGCAACTTCATCATACTGGCACATAAAATTAGGCTTTAATATTCGATAAACTTCTTTAGCTCTTTTAATAATCTCTGGCTTGTTTTTGACTAAAGGTAAAATCGAGATTTTAATAGGAGCTAAACATTTCGCCAGTTTTAATAAAACTTCTGTTTCTTTTATTGACTTTGTAGTAGTAGTTCGACCCCCTTTAACTTCTTGATAGGCTTCATTTAGAAAGGCCAAAAGAGATCTTTCTACCCCCACTGAGGTCTCAATAATGTATGGGTAGTATTTAGAACCATCTTCTTGCGTATAAGATAAATCTTTCCCCGAATATTTTGAATGGTTTTTTAAGTCCCAATCTCCTCTGTTATGGATACCCTCAATTTCTCCCCAGCCAAAAGAAAAATGATACTCTATATCTACTTGTCTTTGGGCATAATGAGCTCTGTCTTTTTTAGGGATCTCTATCGCTCTTAAATTCTCTTCTTTAATTCCTAGTTTCGTGTACCAATTTAATCTTTCATTTTTCCAATAGTCAAAATATTTATCAGCATCTTGGGGATTGCAAAACCATTGCATTTCCATTTGCTCAAACTCTCTAGTTCTAAAGATAAAGTTTTTAGGATTAATTTCATTTCTAAATGATTTTCCTATTTGAGCTATGCCTAAAGGAATTTTTAAACGCATTGAATTCAAAACATTTAAAAAGTTAATATAAATCCCCTGACATGTTTCTGGTCTCAGATAAGTTAGAGATGCTTTATCTTCAACTGGACCTATAAATGTCTTCATCATTAAGTTAAACTTTTTGGGTTTACTTAATTCTCCTCCACATTCAGGACATTTGTCTTTTTTAATCTCATCCGCTTTAAAACGTTTATGACATCTCTTACATTCTAATAATTCATCTGCAAATCCAGCACTTAAATGTCCTGAGGCCTCCCAAACTTTTGGATTCATTAAAATACTGGCATCTAACCCAACTATGTTATCGTGTTTTAAAAGCATTTCCTCTCTCCATGCTTTTTTGATATTATTTTTTAATTCCACACCCAACGGTCCAAAATCATAAACACCTCCAATTCCTTCATAAATTTCTGAAGATGGAAAAATAAATCCTCGTCTTTTGCAAAGAGAAATAATTTTTTTGTTTAAATCCATAATGTTTATTAATTATTACTTACTAGACCTTGTTCATAATTAACACTTTCATCTTCTGGCAAACTGGTGTCGATTCCTGAGACATCTGAAGTTAGTATATCTTGGGTAAATTTATCTTGACCCACTACTTGCGCTTTTTTAACTAATATTGCTGTTTTCCCTATTTGATCTGTGCTGGGAGTTAATCTAACCTGAAAAGCTAAAGTTAAAGGGATTTCACCTGTCCCTTGATATGTGTTTACGTCTCCTATATTCCAAATTACTTCTCTGCTTACAGAATCAAACGTAAATTTAGAATCTTCTGGGAAAAAATTGCCTGTAGGGTTTACATTAGAAGGCAATACTGCTTTCACTTTTACATTATTAGCTTCATTTGAATAATTTTTAACTTGCCAAAGAATAGTATAAGTTGTTGATTCTCCAACTTTAGGAGGTAGAGGGCCTGAATTCCCAAAAAATTCTTCTTGAAAATAAGCTTTTTGCAAAATATCTAACTTAGAATTAACTTTTATTTCAAATTCTTTTTCGGCTTCGCTAATTAATACCTCATTCCGCAAAACTGGATTTATTGTTCCGGAAATAAAAGTTTCATCTTTTATTTTTATCCAAAATTCAACTTTTCCTTCCTCCCCCGCGTCTAAAAAACTCAATTTAGGTATATTTTTCCAATCAAAAATTATAGAATTATCTCCTGGTCCAGTTTCTCCCTTGTCTGACCGTAACGTTTCTATGTCAAATACTTCACTATTTAATTTAACTAATAAAAACTTTTTCGTAAAAGATTTTCTACCTATATTTTTAAAGAAAATTTCATAATGGAGTAAATCTCCTGGGTTGGCGATATAATTTGGGGAGTTATTTACTATTTGAGATATGTAAATAGCTGGCTCAATAATCTGGATTGACTGGGCAGTCTCCTTTAGAATAACAAATTCTCCATCTATATATATCCCTAACTCCGCTCTAAAAACTTTTTGGTCTCCTGTTTCTCCATCAATATCACCTAATATTCTTATTCTCCCCCCGCTGGCTAGGCTAAGCAAAGGAACTTGCCATTCTGTTTTGTCTATTGATTGAGGGATAGAACTTTTAAATAAGAAGTTATCTGGATAAATAAGCCTAATTTTTAACTCCGAAAGTTCACAATCAAAGTTTGAAAAGTAGTTTAAAGAAAAATTAAGTTTTTGCCCCGCTTCAATTTTAGAAGCAAGATCAAATTCAAAAGTTAAAGGAACAAATTTAATTTGGGTACTAAAACTTGTTTTGGATTCATAGCGGGCTTTTAAATTTTTCGGTTGATAATTTAACCAAGCATTTGCTGTTACTATTTCATTTTCTTTTCCTATTAATCTCCCTTTAAATTTAAAACTTTTTTCTTGCCCAGGATATATGTCTTCTACTTTTTCAGTTATTCTTAATGCAATATCATTTTCGAGAATAGAGTGTTCTGGATATTCAAAGGTAAGCTCTGGATTTTCCAAAACAACATCTCCATTATTTTTATATCTAACTAAATATTCTATTTCTTCTCCGGCTTGCACAGCTTCTGGGCCTAATATTTCAACTTTTAATATCTCCTTTGAATAATTGTTTCTTTGAAAATACCAAAGACCTACCAATCCAGTTATTAAGAGTAAAATTGTAATAGAAATCACTAAAAAGTTTTTAGGCATATTTTTTGTTTATTAGTTTAAAAGATAATTAAGATTATTTTTATCTTCCTGTTTTATTTTTAAATATTGTAATGTTTTCCAATCTTTTTTAAGAATGATTCTTAAAACTTTTATTGTATTTATATTTATGTTTGAATACAATTCTTTATTCACTTTGTCCATTTTTTGGAAACATGATTGACAAATTATTCCGTTTTCTTTAGAAAATAAATAGATATTTTCTTTGTATAATTTTTTATGGCAAATATAACAATAATAAAGTTCTGGTTTATATCCGAGGATAGAAATTAAGTTCCAGTAAAAGTAATAATAAATTATTTCCACCTGCCAACCACTAATTTCTAAATTTAGGTTTAATTTTTGAAAAGTTTCTTTTAGCAACTGCCAAATTTTGTCATCTTTTTCTTCTCCGTGAACTAAGTTATTGATATCTTTACTAATTTTAGAAGCAATTTGGAATTTGTTATTTTCTATTTTTAAATTTTTAAACTTATCAATTAAAACTGCATCCGTCAGCGTTTTGTAAACTTTTCCTTGTATAAATTCAATCTCTGAAAGAGAAAAAATTTCTGTTCCTGCCCTTAATTTTGACTTAATTTTTCTAATGGCTTTACCAAAAACCTTTATTCTGCCAAAATCCCTTGTAAAAACAGTAAAAATCCGACTGTCTTTCCTATCTTCTTTTTCTTCCAAAAAAAATCCTTTGGTTCTAAAATATGTAAACGGCATTATTATACTATTATCTTTAAAAGTCTCCCAGTTTTTTTAGATAGTTTATATCATTATTGATTTTCTTTCTCTCTTGCCAGTTTGCTCTTACTTTCTCTTTTTGGAGACCCTTAATCAATCCCTTCACATCTTTACGGTCAATATTAGAGCCATATCTTTTAAAATCAAATTTCTTCTCAAAAGCTTCTCTTTCTTGTCGAGTATATCTTCTTGCTGAACCAGTAAACTTTGGGGGAGCTTGTCTTAGTCCTTCCCTTAAATCAACTCGGGATAAATATCCTTTTTTGCCAAAAAAATCTTCTGTTGGTTTTTCCATAATGTTTATACTATGGTTATTTTAGATGACCTTTTTAATCGCTAAATGAACTTCTTCTTCTTCAATTTTCATTATTTTTTCATTCTCTGAAATTTCATCTGGTATATTCTCTTTAATTTCTTTTGCCTTTGTGTCTAATAAAATCTTCTTAGCATTGTCTTCTAAGAACCTTTTTAATCCTTGGGCTTGGTAATAAATTATAATTTTATCTTCGGGTGTAAACTTTAACTTTTTACGGAGATTTTGAATTTGTCTAACAATCTCTCTAATATTTCCTTCTTGTTTTAATTCTTTTGTAATTGTTGGGTCTAACTCTATTTGTTTTTGTATTTTTGAATCAAAAATTACTTGTTTTACATTTACTTCTTCTTTTATCAAGTCTAATAATTCTTGATTTTCTTTAATCTTTTCTCCCTGACCATCAATGTTAATCTTTAACAAAGAGAGCGGTTGTCTCACTTTTATTCCTAGATTAGCTCTCTCAGATAACGATAAGGCAACTATGTCTCTTATGTTTTTCATATCATTTTCTAACTCTGAGTTTATAAATTGCTTTTCTGATTTTGGCCAATCATATAAATGAATTGATTCTGGCATGTCTTCTGTCTTCAAATCTAAATAAACTTGCTCTGCAAAAAATGGCATCATTGGAGCAATTAATTTACTCAAATTCAAAAGAACAAAATAAAGAGTTGAAATTGCATCTTTTGAGTTTTCTGCTGAATGAAATCTCTTTCGAGAACGCCTGATATACCAAAGAGATAAATCATTTATAAAGAAATCTTCAATAGATAAACTCGCTTTATAGGCATCATATTTGTCTAAACATTCCGTAACTTCTTTTATTAAATTATTCAAACGAGATAAAATCCATTTATCTAAAACATTTTTTGAATCTGGAGATTCTAAAGAAGATTTTTCTTTAGAGGCATAGGTGTTATAAAAGGCATAACTATTCCATAAAACTAAAAGTTTTCTTTTTATTTCTTGAGCAACATTATAGCCAAATCTTAAATTAGAAACTGGATTTTGCTTAGCATACATCCATCTCATAACATCTGCTCCTATTTTTTCTACGGCCTCATCAAACCAAATAGCATTACCTTTTGATTTATGCATTTCTTCTCCTTTTTCATCAACTGCTGTGGCATATCCAAAAATTGTTTTAGTTGGTGGGACTCCTTCTAAAACCTGACTCATAACTATAAGAGAATAAAACCAATTTTTAAATTGTCCTGGAAAAGATTCTGAAATAAAATCAGAAGGAAACCATTTTCCCCAAAATTCTTTATCTGTAGAATATTTACGCGTGGAAAAGGAAACTATTCCTGCATCTAACCACGGATTACCTACATCTGGAATACGAGAAATTGTCTCTCCACATTTGGGACACTTAATTTTAACCTTATCAATCCAAGGTTTATGAGGAGAATGCCCTTCAAGCTCATCCCATCCTTCCACAGCTTTTTCTTTTAATTCTTGCTTAGACCCAATTACTTCAAAATTACCACATTTTGGGCACTCATAAATCGGGAGAGCTAATCCCCAATAACGTTTCTTAGAAATAAGCCAATCTTGCATATTTTTTAACCAATCTAATTCCCTATCCAGCCCAAACCTTGGTATCCATTCTATTTTTTTAACACTTTCCATAAGATCATCTCTTATTTTATCCATAGAAATATACCATTCATCAACTAATCTAAAAATCAACTCTGTTTTGCATCTCCAACAAGTTGGGTAACGATGTGTATAATTCTCAATTTTAAAAACAAAATTTTGTTTTTCTAGGTCTTCAAAAATTAAATCATTTACTCCAGACACTAATTTACCTGTTAAATAATCAAACCCTTTTCTGTATCTACTTTCGTCGTTCGTAGGATTAATTACGGGTATTTTTAACTCTTTGCTTAGTTGAAAATCTTCTTGCCCACACCCAGGAGCAATATGGACAATTCCTGTTCCTTCCTCAATATTCACTTCGTCCCATAAAATGACTACATGTTCATATCCTTTAAGTACTTTTTTCACTTCGGGGAATTTATCAAAGCCCATGCCTTGATATTTTATCCCCTTTAATTTCTTTCCTTTGAATATCTCTATAATCTCTCCCTTTTCAATAATCTGGGCTTTTTCTTTTAATAAAATGAATATTTCTCCTTGTTCATTCTTTACTTTGGCATATTCTAAATCTGGATGGACTGCTAGAGCAACATTAGCCGGTAATGTCCAGGGAGTAGTTGTCCAGGCCAGAAAGAATGTTTTTTCTTGCTCTTTAACGGGAAACTTTATAAAGATTGCCTTATGGGTTATCTCTTTATATTCTTCGGTTAATATCTCATGTTGAGAGATTGCTGTCCCACACCTCGGACACCAAGGGACTACATCTCTTCCTTTGTATAGAAGTCCTTTTTCTTTACACTTTTTTAAAAAATGCCAAATCGTATAGTTATTTTCATCAGACATTGTAAAATAGGAATTATCCCAATCCATCCATTGCCCTAAACGAATGGACTGCCTGGTTTGAATTTTGGAGTATTTCAGAACTCTTTCTTTACATTTCTTAACAAACTTCCCAACCCCGTATTTTTCTATGTCTTTTTTATCTTTGAACCCAAGCTCTTTTTCAACTTCAACTTCCACCCATAACCCCTGGCAATCAAACCCATTTTGATATCTTTCATCTATCCCCTGCATTGCCTTATATCTTCTGAATAAGTCTTTATATGTTCTCCCCCAAGCATGGTGAACCCCCATGGGATTATTGGCGGTTATTGGCCCATCTAAAAATGACCAAGTTTTTTTATCTTTATTTTTCTCTCTCAACTTCTCAAAAATCTTTTTCTCCTTCCAAAACTTTAATATTTTATTTTCTATTTCTGGAAAATTAACATCCATATAAAATTATTTATATTCTAATTTTCTAAACTCTCCAACCCCTAATAAAGAAGCCTCGTTCTGGTTTAAAAGGTTTTCATCTTTTATGCCCATTAACATCCCGTCTAAAATATGTAATGGTCCCCGATGACTGATTATTAAAATATTTTTGTTCTTATATTTTTCATCAATTTCATTAAAAAAATCAAGTAATCTTTTTTCTACATCTAAGCCACTCTCTCCGTTCTTGGGCTTTTCAAAAAATCTTTGCTTTAAACTAGAAAAATCTTTCCGATAATCTTTAATCAATTTATTTTTGTAATCACCATAATCAATTTCTCTAAGACGAATATCAAAAATCGGTTGGACATTTATTTTACGAGAAACAATTTCAGAAGTCTGCTTAGTTCTAGTCATGTCTGATGAAAAAATCAAATCTATATTTTTATCCATCAATTCTTTTGCCGCCTTCTCTATCTGCCCCTCTCCTCTTTTAGTTAAAAATATAGGAGATGGCTCTGGCCAAGGATATATTGTTATTTCTTTTTTGATTTGGTATGGAGTTTCCCCATGCCTTAAAATAAAATAAGTATTATTCATATTACATTTTTTCTGGAGCAGAAATCCCCATTATGTCTAAGGTATTTTTTAAAACAATTTGGGTTGCCAACACTAACCCTAGTCGAGCATTACTTAACTCTTTATCTTCTATCAGAACATGACAATTCTTATAAAATTGATGGAAACAACTAGCTGTTTCAAATGTATACTTTGGCAATCTTTGAGTTTGATAATCTTTAGCCGTATCTCTAATAATTTCTGGTAATTTAACTAATTGCTTTATTAATTTTAATTCTAAAGGATCATTTAATAATTGAAAATTAGCTTGTTTTGTCTCAGGCTTAATATCAGATTTTTTAAGGATACTACAAATTCTAGCATAAGCATATTGGATATAATAAACTGGATTTTTTTTTGATTGTTCTTTGGCTAAAGATAAATCAAAGTTTAAATGAGTATTGGCTGATTTCTGTAAAAAGAAAAATCTAACTACATCTTTCCCTACTTCTCCAAGCAGTTCATCCATAGTAACAAATGTTCCTTGTCTTTTAGACATTTTCTTTCTTTCTCCTCCTTCTAATATAGTAACAAACTGATATAATATTATCTCTAACTTACCTTTGTGCCCTAGTGCTTCTATAATAGCCATAAGACCAGGAATATCTCCATGATGGTCTGCTCCCCATATATTGATTAATCTATCAAACTTTTTTAGTTTATAGTCATGCAAAGCTAAGTCTCCTGCTAGATATGTTTTCCATTTATCTGATTTAATTAATACTCTGTCTCTTCTATCCCCAAACTTAGTTGATTTAAACCATACTGCTCCTTCTTTTTTATATATTAAATCTCCTAAAGAATCTATTAATTCATCTACTTTACCTTTTTCATGAAAATCCGACTCAGATATCCATTCATCATATTGAATGCCCATGTTATCAGTAGTCTTTTTAATCATATCAAGAATAATCTCAACTGCTTTTTTACCTGCTTTATATGGATCTTTTTCTTTTATTTTTTTAGCTAATTCTTTAATATATTCTCCTTTATATTCTGTCTTATCGTCTTGTAACACAGAATGACCCAAAGCCATTACTTGCCCTCCATAATTGTTAACATAGTATGCTTTCTCAACTTTGAACCCTGATTTATCTAATATATTTGCTATCACATCTCCCATTGGCCCCCCTCTAGCATTAGCTACTGTTAATGGCCCAGTAGGATTGGCTGAAATAAATTCAACCTGAACTTTCTTATTATTCCCAATATCTATGTTTCCAAAATCTTTACCCTGCTCTAATATCTCTCCAATTTGTTTTTGAATAATGTTTTTAGATAAAAAAAAGTTAATAAACCCTGGTTTAACCACTTCCACCTTATCAAAAAATAATTGATCGAGCGATTGAACTATAATTTCTGCTACTTCTAAGGGATTCTTTTTAATTCTTTTTCCGATTTCCATTGCCAAATTAGTTGAAAAATCACCATGAATCTCTTTTTCAGGGTATTCTATAAAAATACTAGGCATCTTAAAATCAGGCAATTTTGCTTCTTTTTGGAGGATATTGATTGTCTTTTCTAACAAATCAGATATTTGTTTTTTCATATAAATATATGTTTTCAGTTTACCTTTTTATGCCTTTTATTTCAACCTTATTGAGGTTAGACATATTTTAAGTTAGACTAAGACAAGATTATAATTATGAGGATTATATTAGAAAACAAAAAGGCTTTATTCGATTATTCTATACTAGAAAAATTTGAAGCTGGCATAGTGTTAAAAGGATTAGAAGTAAAATCTATAAAAACCGGAAGAATGAACTTACGAGGCTCTTTCGTAGTCATTAATCAATCCCCTACTGAAGTTTTTTTAATTGGTGCCAATATCCCTCCTTACCAACCCAATAACACACCTGATGATTATGACCCCAAAAGGAGTCGTAAACTTCTCTTGAAAAAAACCGAAATAAAGCATTTGATAGGTAAATCCAGGGAAAGAGGTTTGACAATGGTGCCTATAAAAGTGTATACTATTAAGGGTAAAATAAAGATAGAGTTTGCCATAGTAAAAGGAAAGAAAAAATTTGATAAGAGAGAACAAATTAAGAAAAGACAGACTAAGAAAGAAATCGAAAGAGAAATAAAGAGGGGGTGAATGTTTTGACAGAAATCTTATCTGGAATAAGCAAGGCGAGTTCTGAAATCTCGTTAAACTTTCAGAAATTTAATAAGTGCAAACTTATTTTCAAAACCAGCTTACGCTTTTGCGTAATGGTTGCCTCGAACTGAGTTTACTCTCGTTTGAAGCCATCTCCCTATTGATTCTCAATAAATAGTAAGAGGTGTTATACATTGAGATAGATAATTATCTTGTTCCGAATAATTATTAAAACTAAGGAACTCGGATATCAAAAGTTTTGTTTATTTTATATTTTGTTATCTTAAAAATAAAATAAACTAACCTTGTAGAATTGTTTCGGAAAAATTTTTGGACGCGAGTTCAATCTCGCCATCTCCACTAATTATTAAAATTAAAATTTTGTCCAAAAGAATATTTATCAATAATAGAATAAGAGCTAGAGAAGTACGGTTAATTGACGAAACTGGAAAACAATTAGGTATTGTTAGTTTAACAGATGCTTTAAGAAAATCTCGAGAAGCTGGGCTAGATTTAATTCAAGTAACTGAAAGGGTCAGTCCCCCCGTATGTAAAATTTTGGATCATGGGAAATATGCTTATCAAGAAAAAAAGAAAGAGAAAAAACAAAAACAAAATAAAAGTGGAGAATTAAAAAGTATAAGATTAAAATTTAACATATCTCCTCATGATACTGAGACCAGAATGAAATCAGCCGAAAAATTCCTTAAAAAAGGATATCGAGTAAAGATAGAAATGGTTTTAAGAGGTAGAGAAAAACGACTTTCCGATTTTGCTAGAGAAAAATTAGATCAATTTTTAAAGACATTACAGGAACTAATCCCAATTAAAATTGAAAGAGAAACAAAACGAGCCGGAAAAGGGTTAGTAACCATAATAACTAAACTATGAAAACAAGAAAATCAATTAAAAAAAGATTCAAGATTACCAAGAATGGGAAAGTTACTAGAAGAGCTATTGGGCAAGATCATTACCGTGGTAAAAAATCAGGAGCAAGAATTCGGAAGACAAGAAGAACAAAAATTCTCCCGGCTGCTTTGGCTAAAACAATTAAAAAATCATTAACTCGCTAAATCATTTATGGCTAGAATAAAAAGAGGTACAACTGCTAACAAACGCAGAAAAAAATTATTAAAAGAAACTAAAGGATATCGCTGGGGCAGAAAGTCAAAATACAAACAAGCTAAACAAGCGTTTATTAAGGCTAAGACTTATGCTTACCGCGACAGAAAAGTTAAAAAGAGAGACTTCCGAAGATTATGGCAAATTAGAATAGGTGCTGCTTGTCGCAAACTTGGGTTGTCTTATAGTAAATTTATCTATCAATTAAAAGAAAAAAATATTGAAATTGATAGAAAAATTCTAAATCAATTAGTTCAAGAAAAACCAGAAGTTTTTGAGAAGATAGTGGAAGAGGTGAAACCAGTAGAACCTACAAAAGAAAAATAAAATTTAGAGCTTAACAATAAAAAAGATATCTTAAAAAGATATTCTTTTTTATTTATCCAATTCTGGCTGAAAATATTTATTAATTCTGATGTCCTCAGAATAAACCCTTTTTATTTTTTTCTGATCAATCACAACTTTCAAAATAATACTTTTCATAGTTTCTTCAGAAAAGTGTTGGTCAAAAACAAAATTACCTAGACTATAAGCAATCCAACCATCTTTATATTGCTCAACTCTCTGGACTACATGAGGATGATGCCCGACTATTAAATCCGCACCATTACTAATGCAATCTTGGGCAAAAGAGATTTGAAAATTAGTAGGATTTTCTGCATATTCTTCCCCCGCATGGAGAGAAATAATTAAAATATCAACTTCTTCTTTAGCTTTTTTAATGTATTCAATTATTCCAGTTATATTATTTTCATTAATCCAGGTCATGCCAGAATTTTCATTTCCCGCCTGCCAGTTTTTAGTACCTAGGTTTGTATAAGCCAAAAAACCAATTTTAGTATCTTTAATTTGTTTTATTCTTAAAGAAAATGCTTCTTCTTTATTAAGCCCAGCACCAATATAATCTATGTTGTTTTCTTTTAAAATATCCATCGTATCTTCTAAGGCAATCCTTTGATAATCAAGCATATGGTTATTGGCTAGAGATAAAATATCAAACCCAGCATAAAGCAATCCATTTATGGCTTCTGACTTAAAGCGAAAAGAATAAATGCTCCCAACTTTAATTCCTCTATCCGAAATTGGGCCTTCCAAATTACCAAATAAAATATCTGATTTCTTAAGTTCGTCAACAATTTCTAAAAAGGGAAATTTAAAATCTTCTTTTCCCTCTTTATTTATCATATATTCTACCCCGCGACCCAACATAATGTCACCTACTAAAAAAAGATTAATTTCAGAATTATTAAAATTTTCTTCTTCTTTTTGATTATTAAAACTAATTTCTTTTTCAAAATAAAAAGAAGTTAAAACAAAATAGGCTAAACCAAAAATTAAACAACTAAAAAGAATTGTTTTTATGTTTTCAATTTTCATTTATTTCAATTAAAATTCTAAAAAATTAAAAGATTGTTTTTAAAAATCTATTGGCTTTTTCAAGAGTCTCTTTACAATCCTTATATGTTAATTTATCAAGAGCCTCTTCATATAAAAGCCATTTATAGGCTTTATGCTCAGAAGATATTATTATTTTCTTAGTTTTGGTTTCCGCTAAAAAATAAATAACTATTTTAAAAATATTCTTATCGTTTGACTCAAAAAAATCTTTGTTATTCTCTCTATAAATTTTCTCACTATTTACTTCATAAGAATATTCACTTTTTTCCTCAAAATCCTTGATAAAATCAAGATCTTTAAGTCCTGTTTCCTCTTCTGCTTCTCTTATCGCCGTTTCTTTAGATTTTTCTCCTTTTTCCATATGCCCCTTGGAGAAGCCCCAGTAGTCATAGCCATAATCAAGAATTAAATAATATATTTCTTTGTTTTCTCTACGGAATATTACGGCCCCAGATGCTTTTTCTATTGTCATATTAATGAAATTTAATAATTTTTGTTTATTTTAACTCACTTTTAATATCTTCTATCTCTTTAGCAATTAATCCTTCTGATTTTTCCAAAATATTTATAAGTTCATTTCGCAGTTTCTCTTCGTCTGGATTTAACCCTGGTTTGGAATCAAGATATTCAATTTTCTCTATAGTTTTTCTTTTTATTCTATCAAAGGTACTTTTTAAGCTCTCTGCAGCTTCTTGAGTTTCTTTTCTAATCCTTTTTACCTTCAACAAAATCAAGCAGATAACAACTGCTACGATTAAAACAATCAAAGCTACTAATATTAAAAATAATGCTCGGTAGGTAATGGTTAATGACCCAATAGAAATTCCAATTAACACCACTTTTATTTGGTGCTCTGGAGAAGAATAACTTATTGCTCCTCTTTGATCCCTACTTTCAGCTGAAATCAAATATTTACCTGATTTAAAAACCTCATTAGCAGAGAGTGACCAATCCCCATTTTCGTTGCTTTTTACTTCCCAACTTTTTATCAGCTTCTCGTCTTTCTCAAAAGATATAATTACCGTTAGATCTGGAGGCGCGCTGCCAGAAATATAAAATAATTCTTCTCCGGCAACATGAATTTTTGAATAAACTAAAATTTCCGGAGATGGAATAGGTTCAATGTTTAAGGATACTAAGGATTCTCGAAAATTTCCAGCTTGATCTACCGCTTTTACTGAAACTTTATAAGTACCTAGGCCTTGTTGAAAAATATGGAAAGGATTACTTTTTTCTGTAGATAGAGAAAAAATATCTTTTTGACCAATTTTTATGTCATAATGACTCACCCCTGATAAATCATCTTCAGTTTCAAAATATAAAAATGGACGAGGATTGGTTGGGTCTCCTTGATTATCAATAGTTACATCAAATGGATTTGGGGGGACAGTATCAATTTGAATTTTATAATAAGAAGTTTCACTCCAGCCAATTTTATTCTGAATTCTTAAATGAAAATACCATGTTCCGTCTTCTATTTTTTCAAATCTTTTTGGGCTTTTTACATCTTGACTAATAGTTTTTAACAAAGAAAAAGGATTTTGATCAAGTTTGCAATTCATCGCTATGATATTAGAAGGGGTTTCCCATTTAAATTCTGGATTAGGATTGTTATACCAAAGATTTTCTTGGGGATGAGTAGGTGAAAAAATCTTCGGAAGGTTGGGGAGATTATCAATTTCTGTGTCTGCCTCTGTGATTAAAAAAATGCTTCTGGAGTAAGTTTTAAAATATTAGTTCCCCTGCCATCAGCAGCTAATGCTGCTACTTTTGTATATAGTTTTTATAGATTTTAATATTATAACATGCTTATTATGACCTGAGTCAATAGCTTAAACTGTGGATAACTTTTTATTTAAAAGAAAAATGAATAAAGAATAAAATTTTTAATAGTTTAGTAACAAAAAGATAAAATTTATTTAATTTTAACTGAATTTAGACCAAATGTTCTACAAAAAATAAAAATAAGTTAAAATGTTATAAAACATTGATAAACATTGATAAATATTATTTTAAATAACTATATCGGATAAGGTAAATTACTTAAAATATATAAATTATTAATTTAATTCGTTTCTTAAAAGATATATTTATTAATGTCATTTAGAAAAGTGTTATAAAAACTGAAGATAGATGTTGACAATCTATTCTAGAAAGAATAAAATTAATAAAAGATATAAAACATTAATAATATAAAAATTAAAAGACATGGACACTTCAAAAAAATATTTAACTATTAAGGAAGTATCAAGAATTTTAGGGGTTACTCCTCTAACTCTGAGGAATTGGGACAAGAAGAAAAAGTTAAAAGCATATCGTAATCCTATAAATAATTATCGAGTTTATAAGCCCGAAGAAATTCAACTTTTTTTACGTAAAATTGAATCCGGGAGAAGGCCAGGAGAAAAGATTTTTCTAGGATAATATTAGCAGGTTCAAAAAATTAGGATATAACATTAGCAAACATAAAATATGGAAATAAAATATAGGATATAGGAAAAAATTAATAAATAGAATACCGAGAACAAAAAAACACGATTAGTAAATCGTGTTTTGTTTTAGCCTCTTTAAAGATTTTTATTATCTTAGGTTTCTGGTCTATCAAAAAAATTTAATAATTTCTTTTCTGCTAAGTTCAAACCAAGCTTGATACTTATAATAATCCCAAGTAAGCATAAAAATAAATCTGCTGCTCGCAAAGTCATAGCATATATTGCCCCATTTCCTGCTCCTATGCCTAAAGCATTAAAGGTGAAGGCGCTGGCTGCTTCAGTGCTCCCTATCCCTGCAGGGAATGGAAACATTAAGGCAAAGTTTGTAAACCCGTAAACACTTAAAGTCTTCAAAATGCCAATGCTTTCTCCTAAAAAGAAAATTATGAGACCTGCTCTAAAAAACAATAGAAAATATCTCAAAAAGGCAAGGGTAAAGCTTTTCCAGAATATTCTGCTTTTAAAAGAAAAAAAGTTTATTATTTCTCTCTCTACATCAAATATTATTTTGCCATTTTTATGGCCTTCAATCTTTTCTTTTTTAATACCAATAAATCTTAGAAGCCATCTTAGAATACTTTCTTTGTTCAAAATTTTGAAATAAAAGAACAGAAGAGATCCAAATAACCCCCCTATTACTAGAAAGACCAACCATATCATTGTCCCTGGCGGGAAATAACCATAAAAACAAAATGATAAAACTCCTGTTAGTAAAAATAAAAGAAAGAATGTTGCACTTAAAATCTTACGGATAATAACAGAGGCCGTACTTTTTTCCCAGCTAATATTAAAATTTTTATTTAAAAAATAAATTTGCAGAACTTCTCCCCCTAAGAGCGTGAAGGGTGTAAGATAGCTTACGGAAAAACCTGCTAACCATAATTTTATTAATTCTTTAATTGGGACATTAAATCCTTGTGATTGTAAAATCAATTTCCAATTTAAACAACTAATCATGGCAATAAAAAAAGTTAAAGAAACAATGATTAATCCCTTGTATCCAGAAAACAAAACAATCGCTTCATTCATTTTGCTCCAGCCTACTATTTCCATTACAAACAGAAAAATTAAAAGTCCTATGCCAGAGACAATTAAAAGTTTAAATATATTCTTCATAAAATAGATTTTAACATAATAATTTAACCAACTAAACAAAATTGCTTAAACTTGTTAAGTAATTCTAAATATTTTAAAATAGATTTTTTTGTCCTGAAATTTTTCTTGCTTCTCCTTTGGAAAATATATTAATTTTTCCATACTCGCCATCATACCCAGGTTCAACATATATTTCTTGTTTTCTTAATCTGGATATCGCTTTTGCTATTTCTGGTAAGTTCGCTTGCTCCAAGTCAGATATAGAAGTATCAAGTAAAACATTAAATTCTGAACCAAATTTCTGGATTAAATCTTCATATTCTTTTTCTACTCCCTTCGTCCCAACTCCTATTTTCAATAAATCAGCAATTATATCTTTCAACGGAACCAGGCTTTTAAAAGGAATTACATTTTCCGGTTTAAATCCTTCCGGCTTGTCAGCTAATTCTTCTACCCTGCTTAAAACCCCTATGGTCAACGGCCTTCCGCACACGGGACAAATTCCATTATACTTTTTTGTTTCTTGAGGAGAAGAACTAATTTCACATTTTCTATGACCATCATAATAATACTTACCTTGTTGAGGAAAAAATTCAATAGTATAGAGAAATTTTTTAGGATCTCCTGATATTATCGCTTCAATTATTGCTGGATAGCTAAGCTCTGTGTCAAAAACATTTGCCTCCCTGCCAATATGAGGTGCCGAGTTATGAACAATAAATCCATTAGCTATATAATTCTCATAATTAGAAATTGTTAAATCATAGACGTATTCACAATTAGATTTTATTCTTTTTGTCTCCTGTATAGGTTCCCAAATAATATCGCTTCTAACAAACTTTTTAATTTTTTCTAAAATGGGATTTATTTTTGGGTATTTTAAAAATATTTTCAAAAATTCTTTAACATTACCTCGTTTTAAAGTATTGTTATGTTTTAAGTGATAATATAATCTCCCAGGGATATCATGGTAAGAAACTTTTAATGCTTGTTTGACTCTCAAAATTTCTTCCTTAAGCGGTAACGGATCAGTAAAAGAGTTTTTAGGACTTTGTTGGAGGGAAAAAAGATATTTAGATAGTTTTTCTTTTTTAGGAACAGAATTAAATCCGATTTCTTCCATAAAAATCTTTAATTGTTCATGTCCATATATGCTAATTTTATATCTCCATTTCTTTTTATTTTTCTCAAAATCATGATAAATAGAAGCATTTATCCCAAATTTTAATAAAAGCACTTGGACTTCTTTTATTAAAACCAGACTAGAAGAAGAAATCTGAATAGAATGATCCGCAATTGTCCCTTCGGCATCAAATAGACCTCTTAAAAATGCTGCTATTTCTTTTTTAGGGAGACCAAAAATAAAATCTGATATTTGTCGTTTGGGTGAATAAACCAAAATCTTTGAATCTATTTTCTGAAGATATTCAGCCAAATAAGCGGGATATCTAAATCCATTTGCATTTCCCTGCTCTTTTTTAACTTTGCCTTCAATGTTAAAAACTTTTTTAATTAATTTTTGATAATGTGTTAATAAATTTATGTCTTTATCAGTTAAAGAAAGATTTTTTATTTTACCTTTAGAATGCCCAATTCCGCCATCTCCCACCACATATCCTAAAATTTGACAAAATTCCTCATTCGTAAATTTCGGCGCTTTCTCTAAAGGAAATCTATACACCATAAATTTCTTCTTAAATCTATTCTTGTCAACTCCTAAATATCCACAGTATTTATTTATAAAACTTTCTTTTGGAGTCTTAACTTTATATTTTTCAAATATCCAAACACAATCTTCACTAACTCCAATATATTTCCCAATATCTTTTTGGCTTTTTTTGTTCTTTATCCGTAATGCTCTCAAATATTCAATACCCTTAGGAAGAATCTTAACTTCATGATCAATACTAAAGAGAGGTAGCTTTTTAGATTTTCCCTTACTAGAAATTTGTCTTAAACAAGCTACTAAATCATTTTTTTTCAGTTCGGAAGCTTTTCTTTCTATAATTTCTTCATTTTCTAGAACAAAAAAACGATGTTCGGGAGTGGTAATAATTTCTTTAGTTCTGGTTGTTATTTTACAAAGAACTGGGGGACTAGATAGTTTATGTAATTTAGAGATTTTAGCATCTATTTGTTTCAGATTGCCAACGAAATTAATACTTAATGCTTTGGATGGATTTAAGTCTTTAATTGGTTTGGGTTTACCATAAATTGTATAAATATTAGTATCTGGATGAACGCAATGAGCATCCGAATTTGATATTAAAGTAATTTTTCTAACATCAGGCATTCTCCAGAGCATTTTGGGGTCTGCTGAAAGACCTGTCTCTCCAGCAAAAATATATTTTGAATAATCTTCAAAACATTCTTTTAAGGAATCAAAGCCAGATTTTGAGCCAAATAAACCAAACCATGGAGTCATTACATGGGCCGGGATAATTAAACAATCCGAAGAAATGTTTAAAATAATCTTAACCAATTCCTGGGCATCAATCCCTAATATAGGCCTGCCATCAGATTTTAAATTTCCTATCCATCCAAGTTGAGTGTTTATTTTTTCAACGGTTTTAAAATCAGGAGCCAAAACTAAAATATGGATTTTTCTGACTTTCCCATTTTTGGAATAGATACAACTAATTTCAGAAGTTAAAATAAATCTTGTTTTACTATTTTTTAATTTAAACAATCCTGGTTCAGCTGGTTCCAGTTTTTCTTTTAAATTATTAAACCATTCTGGATGAGTAAAGTCTCCTGTGCCTAAAACATCAATTCCCTTGATCACTGCTTGTTCCTCTAAATGTTCTAAATCAGATTGAGGAGAAGTAGCTCTGGAATATTTAGAATGGATATGAAAATCAGCAATAAATTTCATAATTAAATAAAGTATTTAATAATTTCTATAAAGGCCCCAAAAAATAAAATAGTTATAATTGAATAAAAAAAGTATTTGGGAATATTTAAACTATATTCGGGGACCCTATCTCCATATTTTTTAGCCTTTTGATAAATCAAACTAATGACTGTCCCATCAACCAATCCCATGAATACGCCTATAAAAGCAATAACCCAAATAAATTGCCTAACCCCAACTAAGAATAGAATTAAAGGAATAAATATAACCAAATTAAAAGAAATAAGAAATGGAATTTTATAATCAAAAATTAAAGTGTTTTTAAGATAGTTTGCGGAAGTTAAAAAGGAAGTAGAAACAGCAAATATACCGAAAATTGCGCCTAAGAGCATAACTTTTTGCCCTAAAAAAGGAATAAGACCTTGAAATGCTTCTGGGCTTGTATTGTTGCCTGTAACCCCGCTAATAAATAAACCAAATAAAATATAAAAAGAAACACAGATTATTATTGCCTGTGAGATTACCTTTTTAAGATTTTTTTTCTGAACTAGAATATTTTCAACCCCCGGTATAGCATTCCAACCAACTAAACTAAAAAGGATTACCCCATAAGGCAAGAAAATATATTTGGGGTCAGCTAAAATAAAATTATTTATATCGATTTTAGGCAAGGCATTAAAAAAAATAAGAAAAATTGCTGTAAAAAAACAAATATTCATTAAAAATTGAATTTGAGAGATTCTTTTTATGCCTGAAAAAACAAAAAAGGACAAAAGAGCCCATAGAATTAAACCTACATACAAAGGATTTAGAGAGCTTGGAAGAATAATTTCCAAAAAATTATTATTTAAAATAATATATGCTAAAAGAGAACCAATAGTCCCGAATATAGTTGAAAAAGTGACTATTATCTTAGCTTTTTTGCCTAAATATTTTTCAGTATAACCAATTAATCTATATTTTTGCTTAGTTCTTAAAATAATCTCTCCGAAAAACAAATGCAAAATAAGCACCACTGTGCCCAAAATAAGAAAATAGAAAAGGCAAAAAACAATTCCGCTTTTCGCCATCACATAAGGTATTCCGAAAACTCCTGCTCCAATTATCGTACCGATTAAAGAAGCCAAAGCTAAAACTGAAGTTTTATCTTTCATATTTGGTTATATCCTGTCTAAATTTTATAAACCTTGTACCCTTCTCTGACTTTTTCTTTTGCTTCTAACCCAACCGGCTCTCCTTTCTTGGCTTGTTTGATTTTTTTATGATCAATCTCCATTGAGCCAACTTTCTGCTCAAAATCAGTTGATTCCCCACCAATAACCCTAATAGTATCTCCTGTCTTCACTGTTCTTATTAATTCAATTACCATTACTTTAATTTTGTCAAAATAATGGGTAATTTTACCTATTAATTCGCCTTCTTTATCTGGCATATTAATAATTTAATTATTATTTATGATTCGACCTTTTTTCTTTTTTAATCATAGCAACTAATTTTTGGACTAATTTTTTTGGGTTTGTATCCGAAACAATCTTTTTCTTAGGCCTGTACCCTCTTTTCAAAACCTCATCTATCAAGTCAGCTGTTCCTCCCGTCCCTTTTAAAACCCCAATAGGCATTTTACTTTCAAAGGCAATTGTGAATTCATTTAAGGTTCCTGTTCTCCCACAAATAATAATGACTCCATCTGCTGCTTTGGTCAATATTAAATTTCTCCCTACATAATCAAATCCTGTATAAATAATTAAATCAAATTGGTCAGTCGGAAGATGATATACTTTTACATGTTCTTTTTCGCCGTTAGCCGGAGAAAATCCAATACTCATCCCTTTCTCCTGTTTGGCCCCTTCAGCTGAATAATAAGGAGCACCCGTAGTAGCCCCTGTTAAAAGAATGCATCCTTGCCTTATGATTTCTCTCCCAATCTCCCTTGATATCTCTTTTATGTTTGAACAACAATGTTTTGTGTCTGCCGCCCCAGAAACAACTATTTTATATTTTGATTTATACTGCATATTTTAGAATATTTATTATTTATTTTATTTAATTATATCATATTCGCTCATAATTTGATAATCTGTTCTTTGCTTATTTAATCCTCTTTTAGATAAACATCCCCCCATAATAAAAATCGCCCGATAATGGGCTTTTTAATTAATCAAAGAATTTTAATCTTTAAAGACTTATTTTTTCAATCTCTTTTTTAAAAAAACTCTCTATTTTTAGTTGGTCAACTTTTTCTTTTAGAAATTGTATCTCAATTTCTTTAATGTCTTTTAAATAAATTAATTGCTCTAAAAACAATCTAGGATCGAATTCTTGCCCATATCTTTTTTTAGAAAGAGCAATAATCTTTTCTAAAGAAACAACTCCTTTTTTTATAACAAAATATAAATCTACATAATCTCTTAGGGTAGACCTCCTGCCCAAGGCATACGCTTTCATCACAGCAATCTCCTCACTTGATAAAATTTTAATCCCTTGATATTCAATGGGCTTTGAAATCATTGGAAAAGCATATTTTATAAAAGAAACACTAACTCCATTAATTGTCACTGTTAATTGTTCAGGGTGATTTACAATAATCTCTATTTCCGAACCCTTAAAGATTCTTTGCACTTTAGGAAGTAATCCTTTTGGGATCTCTTTTCCCCAAAAAAAATCAAAATCAACTGAGACTCTGTGGCCTAATTGTAAGGACATACCTGTCCCACCAGCTAAATAGAACTCCGGGAAATTCTTAAGTTTGTTAAATATTTTTTTGGCTTCTGATGTAATCGCTTCTTGATGCATATTTTAATTTTTTAATACCGAGTAAAAGAGAAACTAATTTTAGGGCAGGAGCCCTAAATTCCGTTTGGGGAATCTCTTCAATAAATCTCTTTACATTTTCTTTCCCATAAAATTTAAATACCCAAAGCCAATGTTCCCATTTACCATAATTAACAGTATTGATAATTATTGTTCTCTTGTTTTTCTGAAGATTAATTGAAGAAAATTTGTATGACCAAAATAAGGGCTTAAAGAATGAGGGGATTTTTGAATTTTTAGTTTCTATCTTCATGTTTTAATTATATCACAGATATTTACTTAAAATTTATTCTAAATTCATATCCGTACTTCTTAAATCCTAATTTATCGTAGAAACTATGAATGCCAGGCTTAGTGAGACGACTAGTACAAATTAGTTTATAACATCCAGATTCTTTTGCTTTTTCAATTAAAATATTCATAATTTTCGTGCCGTATCCTTTGCCCTGATAATCTTCTTGCACATAAACATCTTCTATAAAACCAAACGGCTCTGGATGCAAATCATTTTTTAAAACATAAAGCCGCGCCCTAGCGACTTCTTTACCTTCTTCTGATATTAAGAACTTAAAGCCCTCTCCTGAAATCTTTTCAATTTTAGTTTCCATATTTTTTTAATTACTCCACTGTAACGCTTTTGGCCAAGTGCCTAGGCTTATCCGCGTCTAATCCTTTCAAATCAGCTGCATAATAAGCCAAAAGCTGAAGAGGAATAACATTTAATATGGGCGACAAGCATTCTTTTGTCTCCGGAACCCTAATGACATAATCAGCGAATTTGTTAATTCTCTTATCTGTTTTGTTGGCTAGGACAATCACTTTCCCTTTTCTCGCTTTAATTTCTTGGATATTGCTCATAATCTTTTCATATGTGGAGCTTTTAGTGGCTAAAAAAACAACCGGCATATCTTTGTCAATTAAGGCAATAGGTCCGTGTTTCATTTCGCCAGAGGGATATCCTTCGGCATGGATATAAGAAATTTCTTTTAACTTTAAAGCGCCTTCTAAAGCAACTGGAAAATTAACCCCTCTGCCTAAATAAAGAAATCCCTTACTATTTTTTAGTTTTTTGGCTATCTGCTTTATCTTTTCCTTGTCTTTCAAAATCTTTTTAACTTTTAAAGGGATACTTTTTATTTCCGTTAAAATATGCGTATCTACTTTTAACCCTTTCTCCTGTCTGAGATATAAGGCCAATAGGGTTAAAGTCATCAATTGAGAGGTAAACGCTTTTGTAGATGCAACCCCTATCTCTGGCCCAGCGTGCAGAAATATGCCCGAATCCACCTCTCTGGAAATTGTTGAACCAACTACATTTATTATGCCTAGAGTTTCAGCACCTTTTTTCTTCGCCTCTCTAAGAGCTTCTAATGTATCTGCTGTTTCTCCTGATTGAGAAATCCCCATTACAACATCTCCTGGCCCAATTAGCGGGTTTCTATATCTAAACTCTGACGCGTAATCTACTTCTACTGGGATCTTAGAAAATTTTTCAATTAAGTATTTAGAAATAAGAGCTGCGTGCCAGCTTGTACCGCAAGATACAATAATAATTCTTTTAATTGCTTTTACGTCAACATTCAAAGATAATTTTATCTGTCCTTTTTTAATCCTGCCTCTTAAAGCATTTCTTAAACTTTCGGGCTGTTCAAATATCTCTTTCAGCATAAAATGTTTAAATCCTTTTTTCTCTAGTTGACCTATATTCCATTTTATTTCTTTAACTTTCTTTTCAACTTCCTGCCCTTTAAAGTTTTTGATTTTAAATCTATTTCTATATATATCTGCTATTTGTCCATCTTTTAGATAAACAACTTTTTTGGTATATTTTAAAATTGCCGAAGTGTCTGAAGCCACAAACATTTCTCCATCGCCAACGCCTATAACCAAAGGAGAGCCCTTTCTAACGGCAATAATTCTATTCTCATCTTTATGGAGTATAGCTAAACCAAAAGCACCTTCTAGGAGTTCTACGGTTTTTATAACTGCTTTTTCAAGATCTCCTTGATAAAACTTTTCTATTAAATGAGGGATAACTTCTGAATCTGTTTCTGATAAAAAAATATGTCCTTCTTTTTTAAGTAAATCTTTCAAAGCTTGGTAGTTTTCAATTATGCCATTATGGACTACGGTTATTTCTCCTTTACAGTCCAGGTGGGGATGAGCATTTTTTCTTGATGGTTCTCCATGAGTTGCCCAGCGAGTATGGGCGATACCAATATTACCAGGCAAATTTTTTAACTCTGGTATTTTTTTAAATTGAGAAACCTTGCCTTTTCTTTTTAATACCTCTAAATGATGATTGATTTTGACGCAAATCCCCACGCTATCATATCCTCTGTATTCCAGCCGTTCTAGTCCTTGAATTAAAATTGGGACTGCATTTTTTTTACCGATATAACCAATTATTCCGCACATAAGATTTAATTTATTTTTTAGCTATTAGATAAATGTTTTTTCTATTTCCTCTCTCATTTGTTGTAACCCCTTGTTTAATAATTTTAAACATTGCTTGTTTGGCTAAATTTGTTAATTCTTTCTCTAAAAAATAATGGAAATATCTTTCAGCACGTTTATCCCCCCAAGGCCTGATAATATCACCTTTTTCTAGTCTCCCTGTCAATTTCAATGCCGTACGTTTAAAAAATAAGTTTAAATTCTTCTTGGATTCTGGTTGCCAAACTGTTAAGATAAAAAAGCCATTTGACTTTAATATTCTTCTAACTTCTTCTAAAAATTGTATTCTGAATTCTTCTGATGGGATATGATGTAAAACAGCAATGCTATATACTTTATCAAAATAGTTATTAGGGAAAGGAAGGTTTAAAGCATCCGCTATTTGAAACTTTACTTTAGGATAATTTTGTTTAGCAATCTCAATCAGTTTTTCTGAAAAATCAACTCCAATATAATCAATATCTTTATCTGCCAAAAATTGGAGAAAGCGGCCATTGCCACAACCTAAGTCTAAAACCTTGTCCCCGGGTATAATATAATCATTAAATAAAAACTCTACCTCTGGCCAAATTTGCCCCCTAGTTGCTGAAAACTCTTGAGCGATTTTATTATAATCTTGTTTTGTTTTTTTTAATAAATTTTCCGCGTATTTTTTCTTCATATTATATGGAAGCTAAAACAATTAAATTAATATTTCAAGAACTTATTAAAACCCGAATTAAGAATCGGAAAGATTTAGATTCTTTTAAAAGGAAAATGGCTAAAAAGTATAAAATTCCTTGTTTTAAAAATATAGAGCTACTTAAAATTTATCATAAATTAGACCAAAATAAAAGAAGAAAATTACCAAAAAATATTGAAAACTCATTAAGAATCCGTCCTATCCGTTCTCTTTCTGGGATTATTAATGTATCTATTCTAACCAAACCATATCCTTGTCCGGGAAAATGTATTTATTGTCCCAGTCAAAAGAATATTCCAAAAAGTTATTTAGAAGGTGAACCAGCTGTTCAAAGAGCAGTTTTAACTAACTTTGACCCCTATCTTCAAGTTCAAACTAGGCTAGAAAGCTTGGAAAAAATTGGGCATCCTATAGATAAAATTGAATTAAGAATAATTGGTGGAACTTGGAGTTATTATAAAAAACAATATCAAACTTGGTTTATAAAAAAGTGTTTTGCTTGCACTAACCAATATGGGAAAAGAAATAAACCACAAACAAAAACCTTAAAAGAGCTCCAAAAGGTAAACGAAAAAACAAAATGTAAAATTATTGGGATTACAATTGAAACAAGACCCGACTATATAAATATGAAAGAAATAAAAAGAATGAGAATCCTGGGGATAACTAGAGTGGAATTGGGAGTCCAAACTATTTATAATGATATTCTAAAAATAAATAAAAGAGGGCATAATATTGAATCAACAATTAAGGCTACCAAGCTTTTAAAAAATGCCGGGTTTAAAGTTTCTTATCAAATGATGCCAAATCTTCTGGGCTCTACTTTTAAAAAAGACGTTGAAATGTTTGAACAACTTTTCTCAAATCCTGATTTCCAACCAGATCTTTTAAAAATCTATCCCTTGGCTCTAGTAAAACAATCTGCTTTATATAAAATTTATAAAAAAAATAAATTTAAACCATATTCTAAAAATAAATTAATTAAACTTTTAATTGAAATTAAAAAACAAATTCCTTATCAATGTAGAATTCAAAGAATTATTAGGGACATTCCTTCAAAATATATTATCGAAGGAGGGGTTAAAGTGTCAAACCTAAGAGAAGTTGTTCAAAAACAGATGCAAGAACAAGGACTAAAATGCAAATGTATAAGATGTAGAGAAATTAAAAAAGAATACAACAATAAAGAAAAGATTTATCTGTTCCGAAAAGACTATAATGCTTCAGGAGGAAAAGAAATCTTTTTAAGTTTTGAAAATAAAAAGAGAGATAAACTTTATGCTCTTTTGCGCTTAAGAATTTCTACAAAGAAAAATTATTTACCGGTTTTAGATAAAGCAGGAATAATTAGAGAAATTCATACCTACGGGCAAATGACTCCCGTGGGCAATAAACCATCATCCTCACAACATAGAGGGCTAGGGAAAAAACTAATGAAAAAAGCGGAACAAATTGTAAAAAAAGAATTCCAGATAAATAAAATGGCTGTAATATCTGGAATCGGAGTACGCGGATATTATAAAAAATTAGGGTATAAATTAAAAGATACTTATATGGTAAAGAAAATATAATCGTAAATTAAAAATAAGGAGGTAAGAAAATTGGGAAAATCGACTGATGCTAAAGAGATAAAAACATATAAAAATAGGAAAGAAATGGAAAGAATAAAACCCAGAGTCTATTGTCTGTCAAATTTTAATGTTTTTGATATAATTAAAACACAGTTAAATAGTAGTTTATTAAGAGCACAGGGAAGAAAACTGACCCGATAATCCTCCCAGCAACCCTTAAAAGTAACTTTTTAAGAAGGTGTTAAATTCAGTCCATAATCAGGGTAAGTGAATTTATTATTGGTAATTAGTTTTAATTAAATAAATCTATGAAAAATAAAACTAAAGAAGACGAAAGTAAAATATCAACAAATCAAAAAAAATCTGAAAATGATATTTATACTCATAATAAACGTGGAAAAGTATTTGACAATATAATTATAAAAGAAAAAAACCCAAAAGTATCTAAAAAAACATTTATCCAAATTTTTATTTCCATATTATTACCTTTTCTTTTTTGGTTACTTGTTGTAAAGTCTTCTGAACAATTATGGTCTTTTGTTTTTTTCATGCCATTAATTGTAATATGGTTAATTATTTTATTTATATGGCTGATTATAGACTCTATCATGTCTATCAAAAGTAGAAAAAGTAATACTCCAGAATTTGTGATTTTTGGAGTTAATCTTATCTTCTGGCTATGTTTTATACTTAGAATAAGTGGTCTTCTCGGCTGATTTTGATAAATTAATTTCATCTGCATTAATTCTCAAATAAAAGTTTATATTAAAAAACTGTCTCTCTCACCAGAGGCAGTTTTTATTTGTACCAAATTTATACTCTAGAAACTCTAGTTAACCCTGAACAAGGAATAATTTCTATGCCTTGTTTTTCTATCTCATCCAAAAATAAGTTTACACCTATAGAGTCAGAGGACATGTGTCCAGCAATTATCACATTCAAATTTGCTTCTTCTGCTTCTTTTTTATGTTCTTCTGAAATATGCATGCCTATAATTGTACCAATCCCTGCCTGGGCTATTTTAGCATAAAGTTTGGGAGATCCTTCTGTGCCACCAGTAATTTCTGTTAAAGCGATTTTACCACAACGATTTTCGGGAGAACCAACAAAGATCTTGGGCCCCACTCCAATTTTACATGCTTCTTTATATTCGGGAATTTCTTTTAAAAGTTTGATTATATCTTCAACTGTTTCTATGTCTTTGTTTGCTTCAATTTTTTCTTTCAAAAATTTTGCTGCTAAGTTATCGCAAGGAGTATGACAATTCATTAAATTAAATTGCATAATCCGAGCTGCATCTACTGTCCTCTGATGGTTAATGCCATTAACCCCCCTAGCCACTTCGGAAATCCTTTCCTTCATCAACCCCTCTGCAATATTTATTGGAACTCCATATTTATTCAAAACATCACATTGAAGATCCATTACATCTGCTAAATGGGCCAATGCTTTCCCCGTGGGATGATGAGAAACTATTAGATCAATATCCCCAATCTCTTTAGCCATTAAAATTTCTGCTGGGCCTATGTCAATACCAACTAATATTTTTTTAATCTCTTTATCTTCAGAAATATTTAAAACTCTGGAATCTAAATATGGATTTTCTAAAGAATTTATATCAAAATATTCCTTCTTTTCAGGAGAGAGTTTCTCGTATTTCTCTTTTTTCTTTTTCAAGAATTTTTTAACACCTTCAACTTCTCGGAAGTCAGATTCTATCCCCATTTTAATTGCCAAGTCGAATACTTCTTTTGTCTTCATATTTTTATTTATTTTTTAAACCAACCTTCTACCTCTTTAACTAATTGCGAAGGAATAAGGTCTGTTTTTAGAATATATTTCTCTACCTTTAACTTTCTGCTTACTATTTTTAAATCGGGGTTAGTATAATTTGTCAAAATAAAAAAAGGAATATTATCTATCCCTTTTTGTGATCTGGCTTTTTTAAAACCTCTATCCCATTAATATCTGGCAAAACTAAGTCTAGAAGGACTAAGTCGGGCTTATCTTCAACCCCTCTGGCTATTTTTTCTAATTTTTCCATTGCATCTTTAGAGCACTCTGCTGTTTCAACTTTAAAACCGGCCTTTTTTAAAACCGTAGTATAAATATCAATTATACAAGAATCATCTTCTACTAATAAGATTTTTTTAGACATTTTTTTATTAAAATTATATATTGTTATTATATCTTATTAATTATTAATATTAAAGGAATCTGGTTGCTTTAGCTTTTCCATTTTTTGTTTAACTATTTCTCTGTCGCTCCAGGGGATTTTTTTATTATGGGCAATACACATCCAAGGTTCAGACCCTTTGCCCGTAATAATAACTGTGTCTCCTTCTCCTGCTGTTTTTAATGCTTTGATAATTGCTTCCTTCCTATCTAATACAATATTTAAGACCTTGTATTTTGTATCTAGTATGCCCGATTTTATCTCTGATAAAATTTGATTTGGGTCCTCATCATATGGATCTTCGTTCGTTAAAATAATCTCCTGGCAATACTTGGCAGCAATTTCTCCCATCTTAGGTCTTTTCCATTTATCTCTTCCTCCACCACAAGAACCTAAAACACAGATTAATTTTGATCCGTTAGAAAGCGTTTTATAAACTTGCTCTAAAGAATCAGGCGTATGAGCATAGTCTACAACAACCTTAAAGGGTTTTTCTAACATTATTTCCATTCTCCCTGGAATTTTTTTAACTTTTCCTAAGGCTTTTTTACAAGTTTCTAAACTAACCCCTTGCGACAAAGCAATGCTAATTGCTGCTAAAGAATTATAAATATTAAATTTACCGGACAAATTAAGATTAAATTGAACATTATTTATTTCAAACTCTATTTTATTTCCTGAAAGGTTTAAATTATTAGCATTAATAAACTCCCAACTTTCTTTTTCTAAATTAGGATTAATCCCGTAACAAAGCTTTTGTTTACTGGGAAATTCTAAAAAATATTTTGAATTTTTATCATCTGTATTTATAATATGAAGTTTTTTACATTCTTGAAAAAGAACCGCTTTAGCTTTACGATATTTTTCAAAAGAACCATGTCTTTCAATGTGCTCTGGAGCTAAATTCGTAAAAACAACAATATCAAAATCAATAAACTTTTCACGATGCTGTAAAATACCTTCTGATGTTACTTCTAAAATAGCATATTTGCATCCTGCTCTTACAGCCTTCTTTAAAAACTTCTGAAGCTTGAATCGCCCAGGCATTGTCATTTTTAATTTATTGAGCTCCTCTTTCTTACCTATCCTAAACTTGATAGAAGAAGCCGAAGCAACTTTGTATCCAGCCTTTTCCAGAATAACTCTTGTTAACTCAATTGTTGTTGATTTGCCTTTTGTACCTGTAATGCCAATTACTTTTAATCTTTTAGAAGGGAAACCATAAATTAAAGCCCCTAAAAAGGCCCAGACAAAATGATACCAATTTAATAAGAATAATGGGATAAAGTCTTTTAATCTCATATTTTTAGTATATCATAATAATCATCCATAAAAAATTATTGCCAAAAAATAAACTTTATGATAGTATAGTCCTATATGCCAATTACTAAATCAGCTCAAAAAAGCGTTCGAAAAGACCAAAAAAGAACTAAGATAAATATCCGCAGAAAAGACAAAATAAAAGATCTTCTAAAAAAGGTTAATAATTTAATTGCCCAAGGTAAAAGAAAAGAAGCTGAAAAGCTTTTACCACAAATTTATAAAACATTAGATAAAACTGCAAAAACTGGGATTGTAAAAAAGAATAATATTAGTAGAAAAAAATCAAGGATAACTAAAGCGATTAATAAAATAAAAAAGTAAATTTTAAATATCTATTATCAGCATTTTAAGAATCTCTTCTTTCTGAATATTTTTTGTCTTTATGTCTAAGTCTGCCTCAAAAATCTTTTGGTAGATTTTTTTTAATTCGTCTAAGCTAAATCCAGCACTGGCATACCACGCTTTTTTTGCTGGATATGGTTTAAACATATTCAACCCAAAAAAATCATTCAATCCTTTACCTTGATCTGCTAACGCCTTTGCTATTAAAAGAGCTCTAAACTGATAATTTATCATTCTGAGAATATCTATCGGCATATCACCTTTGTCCAGCCCTATTTGAATAAGATTAAGAGCTTTTTTCTTATCCTTTTGAGCTAATGAATTTATTATTTCAAAAATATTTGCTTCCAGGTTTGGCTTAACTATATTTTTAATATCTTGGGTATTTATTTCTTTCTCTTTAGCGGATCTTTTAAGACAAACTAGTTTTTTGATCTCGTTTGATATCTGCCATAAATCATTTCCTATAAATTCCAAAATAAGATTTGCTGCTTCATAGGAGATGCCCATTTTATATTTTTTAAGTTCATTTTTGACCCATCTTTGTAATTCTGTATCTTTTAAAGGTTTAAATTCTTCGCATTTGGCATATTTTTTTAAAGCCAGAAAAAGTTTATTTTTTTTAGATATTTTACCTTTCTCAAAAATAACAACGAGATCTTTTGACTTCGTAATTTCTTTTATTTTTTTAATTAAATCTTTTTGAAACTTTTCATTAGAAAATAAATTTTCTAAAAGAAATAATTTTCTTTTGACAAACATTGAGCGTTGAGATAATTCATCAATAAATTCCTTAAATTCTACATTAGAGACGTCTATTCTTGTCAAATTCAGTTCATTTTTGTGAACCTTTTTATATTCATCCTGAATCTCATTTAATTTTTTCTGTAATCTATATGTGTCCTCCCCAAAAAGAAAAATGAACATAAAATATCTTTAATTAAAAAACCCTTCTTCAAATCAAAAAATATATAAATATAATTAAGAAAACAAAAGAAGAGCCTTTATTTTTTTAGATTAACTTTAATCTTATCTATAATTTCATTGGGCGTAAAATGCGCTTTAATCAAATAATCTATTGCCCCCAATTTCATTCCTCTTTCAACATCTTCTCTCTGCCCAAGATTAGAAAGAATAATTACCGGAACCGAAGTTGTAGCCGGATCTTCTTTTACTTTTGCTAAAACTTCAAAACCATCAATCCCTGGTAAAATTAAATCAAGCAAAACCATATCTGGGATTACTTCTTTAATTTTTTTGATTCCCTCTTCTCCATCAACTGCTTCTGTAACTTGGAAATTTTCTTGAGAAAGTTTTCTGACTATTAATTCTCTTAAAAATTTGTCATCTTCTACAATTAAAATTTTTGCCATAATTTTGATTATTTTTAACCAATTTGTTTTTTAACCTTTTTGATTACTTCTAGGGGTTCAAATTCTGTTTTAATCAGCCAATCTCTGGCGCCTAAATTTTTAGCTTTATCTATTTCTACTGGCTGCCCTGAATTAGAAATAATAATAATAGGAATATTCTTTAAATTGTTATCTTTCTGCATTTCTTCCATTACTTCGAACCCATCTTTATTGGGCATTACAATATCAAGTAAAATAAGATCTGGAATTTCTTTTCTCATTGAATCTAGCCCTTTTTGTCCGTCCTCACATATAGTGACATCGTATCCTTTGGCAATCAATTTTTTCCTTAATAGACTATATAACAATTCTTCGTCCTCTACTATTAAAATTTTTTTAGGCATAATTTTATGTGTTCTTGCTTTTATAATAACATATTGGATTTTTTCTATCAATAATTAATATTATTCTATTTAATAGGTATTGTAAAATAGAATGTTGTTCCTTTGTTCTCTATCGATTCAAACCAAATTTTACCATGATGAGCTTCAATTATATTTTTAGTGATAAAAAGACCTAACCCTGTCCCAACAGTTTCTGTCTTAACTGCATTGGCCGCCCTAAAAAACCTTTTAAATACTCTTTTTTTTTGATCTTCTGGAATTCCGACCCCAGTATCTTTGACCGAAATAAATATTTCTTTTTTATTTTTTAAATACTTAATAGAAAACTTAATTGTTCCCCCCGGTTTTGTATAATGGATAGCATTATCAAGTAAATTTTGAAAAGCAATGGAAATTTTTTCGGGGTCAACTTCTATATTAGGGATTTTATTTTTTGGTTTTTGGAAACTTAACTTTAATTTTTTTCTTTTGACTAAAGCTGAACAAGAATTAACCACTTCTTGGGCTATTTTTATTATATTTTGTTTTTTAGTATTATATATAAACCGGCCTTCCTCAATCCTAGTGACGTTTAATAGGTCATTAATCAAACGAATCATTCTTTGGTTGCTTTTATATGTTTTTAAGAGAAATTCTCTTTGATCTTTAGAAATTTCACCCAAATCTCCATCAAGAATCATTCTCAATGTCCACTTTACAGCTGATAAAGGAGTCCTTAGTTGATGGGCCGAGATGGAGACAAATTCAGTTTTCAAACGTTCTACAATTTTCTCTCTGGTTATATCTCTTAAAATCACTAATATTCCTATTTTTCTATTTTCCCTTATTACTAAAATAGATGATATTTCTAAAATTAAATCGTTCTTCAATTCTAGTTCTTTTTTATCTATTTGTTTTATATCTACACCTATAATATCTACCAGAGGTTTTAAATTAGAGATTTTCTTTAAAGATTGAATTGATTGTCCAATATCTTCTTTAATATCCATGCCTAAAAAATCCCCAACTATATTATTAGCATATAAAAGATTATTGTCGCTATCAAAAAACAAAATTCCTTCTGGAAAATTTTCAAAAATTGCTAAAGTTTTATCTCTTTCATCCTCCGCCTCTGTTTTCGCCTCTTCCACATCTTCTAAAATATTCATTAAAGCATTCCTCGATCTCTCAACCTCTTTGTTGGAAGATTTTAAATCTTTAGTTCTCTCTCCCACTTTTTTTTCTAGTTCTTGTTTAAGTTTTTCAAACTCTGAAATATCAGAAATGGCAATAAAATATCCTAAAAAGCTTTTGTTTTCGTCTACTCTGGTTGAGATTGCTACACTAACCGGTATTCCCTTCTTGTCTTTTGTCAAAAGCACTGTTTCTTTTTTAAGAATTATTCCTTGTTTAAGTGCCTTTGATTTAATTAAATTATCAAAATCTTTTTTATTTAAAAATAAATTTTCTATTTTCTCGCCAATTACTTCTACTTCTTTAAACCCAGTTAAACTATGAAAAGCCGAATTAGTCACTAACACTATCCCTAAAGGATTGATTGTGCAGACAGCTAGAGGGAGAAAAGAAGAAAGTTCTTTCATATATCTCTCAACTTCTTCTAGGTCTTTAACGGCCATTTTAAGTAAATTCTCTGTATTTTTTTTATCTTCCATAATTATGAATTTTGTTTCTATCTTCAAAATAATCTAAATTACCAAGTTATTTTAAATTGATGAACATTTTTCTCCCCAGTTTCAATATTCTCTACTTTCAAATTCTCGGAAGAAACCATTAAACACATTATTTGATAAAAATATCCTTCTAAATAATGAAGATGAACATTATAAATAACAAAATCTTTTATCGTTGCCGTGCCAATTCTATTTTTATAATCTAATTTATATTCTATCTCTCCTTTTGTATAATATCTTCTCCAATATTTAGATGCCATCTTAGATATCGTTTCTTTATTCACTAGTCTGGCTATTAATTTAATAATAAAATTTGTTTTAGCTCCCCATCGACCCCATTCTCGTATTGTTTCTCTGTCCCAATTAAAAATTTTTTGGGTTAGAAAAAGAGATAAAAAATCTTGCTGAACAGGATACCATTTATATTTATCTATTTTTTCATATTCCAATGGATACCCCAATCTCTCCATTTCTTCTTCTACTTTTTTAAGTCCCTTCGTCCCTTCTTTTTCTATAATAAATTCACGATCTGTTTTTAAAGAAGATCCAATTATTTCTCCTTCCATTTTTCTAACTTTTCCAAGAGTTTCTTGAGAAATTGTTAACATGATTTATAAGTATTATTTTAATCCCCTATTTTTTTCTGTCTCTGCCTTTCGTTTTTTGTAATTCTTTTTTAAGTTCTATCATTTTAAGTTCTCTGTTCACAGTTAATCTATGAAATTTCTCCATCTGGTCTAATCTTTTTTTTAATTCTTCCGTTCTTTTCTTAACTTTTATTTCCAATGTTTTATTTATTTCTTCTAACTCCCTCGTTCTTGCTTTCACTTTTATCTGTAAAACTGTTTTTAATTCTTCTGTCTTGCTCTGGGATTCCTTCAATTCTTCGGCCATCTCATTAAAAGCTTTCCCTAGCTCTTCAATTTCATCACCTGTATGAATATCTACTCTATATTCCAAATCACCTTTTGTAACTTTTTTTATCCCCCTATACAATCTATTTATAGGAATGGTTATTAATTTGGAAAATAAAAAGGCAAAGGCAAAAATAAAAAATAAAGCAATAAAAAGAATAAATATTAAATTAACCCTCAAAGAAGGAGAAAAAAAACTAACACCTATTAAGGGGATTAATATTGATATTGAAAAAATAATTAAGAGTTTTTTTAGAAGAGAATATTTCATTTTTCTGACTTCAAATATTTATATATTTTATCACATCTCAAGACAAAATAAAAAGACCTCTATAGAAAGGTCTTTTTAAAACATACTTTATTCAATATCGAATACTTCTTTTAAAGCAGTTTCTTCTGCTAAAACGCCCACTAATTTTGCTAACATTTCTGCTCTTTCTTTCATTTCTCCTTCGGTTACTGGCAATATTTCTTCTATTGCTGCTTTTAAAAAGTCTTCTTTGTCTTCTATCCCTAATTCATCGGCCAATTTTGAAAACTTGTCTTTTAATTCTTCTGGAGACTCTCCTCTATCATATCTTCCTCCACAACCTGTAATTGAACCAACGATTTCTCCTTTTACTTTAATTGGCACCCACAAGGAAGCATATCCCGCGTGGCAATCCATAAAAGCAGATTCTTTCATGGATTTGACTAAAGAAAGGGCTGTTTTATATGCTTGGCTACATCTTTCCTTGCCTTTCTCGGTCCCCATTATTAATTTACAAACTCTCTGCGATCCACTCATCTTAGTAACTAATTCTCCATTTCTATCAGTAGTAACAATTTGGCCACCAACGCTTCCGGCAAACTCATCTTGGATTACTTGAAGATTTCTGGCAAACCATTGAGCTTCTTTTGAAAATTCCATAATTTTTTAAAATAATTTTGTCTGACAACCGACCTTTTTTTTGTTTTTTCTTGGTAATTTCTCAATTAACTTCATAAGCCCTAAATCTTCTAAGAAATTTGTAATTTTTGATTTGTCATAATCAAATTCCCCCCAAGTGCATTTTTTTAAATCAAAATTGATTAAGACATCTTTTTTTATTTCAATTAATTCCTTGCTGAAAAATGCCTTATCTTTATCTTTGTCTAATTTATTTTTAATTTTAATATCCACTTTATCAGTATCTGAATAAAGCTTTTCTATACTCTCAAATTCTTGGATTAATTTAAGTGCTGTTTTTTCTCCTACGCCAGAAACTCCTGGAATGTTATCAGAAGCATCTCCTTTAAGTGCTTTGAAATCTATTAATTGTTTAGGTAATAATCCTTTATATTTTTCTTTTATGGCTTCTTCGTCATATATTTTTCTATCTCCATTTTTTAAAAAATAAACTTTAGTTTGATAATTTATTAATTGAAAAACATCTGTATCCCCTGATAAAATAATATTTTCTATCTCTCCTTTTTGGGATACTAACTCTGAAATTGTTCCTATAAGATCATCTGCTTCAAATCCTTTTTTCTCATAGATTGGGACTCCAAATATTTCTAAAAGTTGTTTTATTTTTGGAATTTGTTGATATAACTCCTCTGGAGCCTTAGCTCTTTTAGCTTTATATTCTTTATACTTTTGATGTCTAAAGGTAGGATATGGTAAATCAAATGTAGCCACAATAAAATCTGGGTTGATTTCTTTCAATACTCTAAACAAAATCAGATAAAATCCGTAAACAGCATTTATTATTTCTCCCTTCTTATTTTCCAACTTTGGTAATCCATAATAAGAACGATAGACAAGAGCATTGCTATCAATTATAAGAATTTGTTTTTTCCCGTTCATTTTGTCTGATGTTTAAAGTATTCTTTAATCTTTGCTAAAAGTTGTTTTGGTGTAAATTCCGTTTTAATTAAATAATCCTTGACTCCTAACTCCTTTGCTTTTTCTTTTGTAACAGAATCATCATAATTTGAAAAAATAATCACTGGGACTTTAGAAACTTTCTTTATTTGCTTTACTTCTCTTAAAAAAGTTATGCCACTTTTTCTGGGCAATAAAATGTCCAATAAAATTAAATCTGGGATGTTCTTCTTTAATATATCTATAGCTTGTTCCGACGAAATAGCAGAAATAACTTGAAAGTTTTCTATCTCAAACTTAGTTTTATACATTTCAATTAAAAATGTTTCGTCTTCCACTATTAAAATTTTTCTCATAATTTTCTTAAGTTTATAAGATATTATTTATAATAACTCGAGTTTAATTTTAAAACAAGGACTTATTATTTTGTCATGATCTATTGTTCTATATACTAATATTTCTCTTTGTGATAAAATATTACAATGCAATTCAAAATACCACAATTTTTAGAAAGACAACCTCTTATAATCGGCCCATTAGCTTTTAAACAGTCTCTTTATTTTGGAATCGCTATATTAATTTCATTTTATTTATATTCTGTAGCCCCCTTTTTTATATTTTTAATATTTTCTATTCCCTTGATTAGTTTTGCCTTTTGTTTAGCTTTTATAAAGATCGAGGGAATACCTTTGCCTGAAGTAATAATTCAATCTTTTGGCTTTATTTCTTCTCCTAAAATATATCTTTGGGAAAAGAAGGAAAACCTTAGGCCAATTAAATTTAGAGCTCAAAAACAGGAAGAGAAAAAAGAAGAATCATTAAAAGTAGCTCCTGAAAGTATCCTGGAAAAGCTCCACTCTAAAATAGAAGGAGGATATTAATTTTTAAATAAAAAATCATGGCTAATTTATCGTCTCAACAATTTCTAGAATTTGATCAAGTCAAAAATGGAGTTATTGTTCTCAAAAATAAAACTCTCCGAGCTGTTTTAATGGTTTCCTCTTTAAATTTCTCATTGAAATCTGAAGAAGAACAATCAGCAATTATTTATCAATTCCAATCTTTTTTAAACTCTTTAGACTTCCAATGCCAGATTATTGTCCAGTCTCGCAAAACAAATATTACCGGTTATTTTGATAAACTAAAAAAGTTGGAGACCAAGCAAGAAAATGAACTTTTGAAAATTCAAACAAGTGAATATAGAAAATTCATTGAAGGGTTAGTTGAAAATGAAACCATAATGAGAAAAACTTTTTTTGTCGTAATCCCTTACTCTCTGGGAGAAACAGAAACAGAAAATACAAATAATAAAGGATTTTTCAATAAAGTGTTTCAAAAAACAAATTTATCCGAGATTAATGAAGAAAACTTTAAACGTTGTCGGAATCAGCTTTGGCAGAGAATGGAATTTGTGGCAATTGGGTTAAGAAGATGTGATTTATCAACAACACCTTTGACAACGCCTGAATTAATAGAACTTTTGTGGAGCTGGAACCATCCTAAAGAAGCTGAGGTGGGATATTATCCAGAGATATTACCCGAATTGATCAAATAATAAAGTTATAAAACAATATGAAGTTACCCTTTTTGAAGAAAAAAAGAGAACAAAAAGAAAGTACTATCCGAACAGAAGTTATTAATATTAAAGATATTATTGCTCCTTCTTCTTTTGAGACCAAACAAAATTTTTTAAGAGTGGGCGAACGTTTTGCCAAATCTTTCTTTATTTTTTCTTATCCCCGATATCTTTCAACTGGATGGCTATCTCCTATTATAAATATGCAACATCCCATGGATATTTCTTTCCATATCCATCCTGTGTCTTCTAATTCTGTTTTAAAAAAACTTAGAAAAAAATTAACAGAAGTTAGAGCTGAGATGATGGAAAAGGAAGAAAAAGGATTAATACGAGACCCGGTCTTGGAAACTGCTTATCAAGATATAGAAATGTTAAGAGACGGTCTCCAAACTGCTCAAGAAAGAGTTTTTAAAATTGGAATTTATATTACGGTATATACTGATACTCAAAAAGAATTAAGAAAAATTGAAACTGTACTTCGTTCAATCCTTGAAGCTCGCTTAGTTTATATAAGACCAGCTTTATTCCGTCAAAAAGAAGGATTTGTTAGTTGCAACCCATATTGTTTAGACCAACTCATTGTCCACACAACAATGAATACTGCCCCCTTATCAAGTATATTCCCCTTTGTTTCCTCTGATCTAAGCGCTAATGAAGGAATTCTCTACGGCATAAATATGCATAATAATTCTTTGGTTTTATTTGATAGATTTACTTTAGAAAATGCTAATATGGTAATTTTTGGAATATCTGGAGGAGGTAAGTCTTATGCTATTAAATTAGAAATTTTAAGATATTTAATGCAAGGGATAGACACAATCGTGATTGACCCAGAAAATGAATATAAGATTTTATCCGAAGCTGTCGGTGGATCATATTTTAAAATATCTTTAACTTCTCCTGACCATATTAATCCTTTTGACCTGCCCCAGCCGATGGAAGACGAAATTCCGGGGAATGTTTTAAAGTCAAATATTATAAATTTAGTTGGTCTTTTGAGAATTATGCTCGGAGGGTTAACTCCTAAGGAAGATGCTATTATTGATCAAGCTCTTATCGAAACATATGCTTCTCGAGACATTACTCCTGAAAGTGATCCCAATTTATGGCAAAAAAACATTCCCATTCTTTCTGATTTTGAATCTGTTTTAGAGAATATGACTGGGACTGAATCTTTAGTTGAGAGAGTGAGAAAATTTAGCAGAGGGAGTTATGCTGACTTCTTTAACCAAAAATCAAATATTTCTATGGATAACAAGTTTGCTGTTTTCGGCATAAGAGATATGGAGGAAGAGTTGCGACCTATAGCAATGTTTATAATTTTAAGACATATTTGGAACGCTGTTCGTTCGTCTTTAAAGAAAAGAATATTAGTTGTTGATGAAGCTTGGTGGATAATGCAATCTGAAGATGGAGCTTCGTTTTTATATGGAATTTGTAAAAGAGCAAGAAAGTATTGGCTAGGAGTATCAACTATTACTCAAGATGTTTCTGATTTTATGAAATCATCTTATGGGCAACCAATTGTTGCTAATTCTTCTCTTCAACTTTTGATGAAACAAAGTACTTCCAGTATGGAATTAGTTCAAAAAACTTTTAATTTAACCGAGCAAGAAAAATATCTTTTACTTGAATCAAGTATAGGAGAGGGAATATTTTTTGCTGGACACAAACATGTAGCAATAAGAATTACTGCTTCTTATACAGAAGATCAAATAATCACAACTTCTCCTGAACAAGTTTTGGAAATAAAAAGAAATAAAAAAATAAATCTTTAAATGTCTGAACAAGCAGTAGCAGAAAATCAATCCGGGGCAACAAGGCTAATGGAAAACATTTTTTCCATAGAGGGAATTATGATGTTGTCTTTTGCTGCTTTTATTGATGTAGGAGAAGCTGTTTTTGAACTCATCCCCGTAGTCGGAACAATTATTTCGGCAATACTTGACATTATTGCTTTAATATTTATTGGTCTTTTTTGGATGCGTCTATTCAGAGGGCACGGAATAACTGCTACTAAAAAAACTGGTTCTGTATTAAAAAAAATAGCAAAAACCGGGAAAAAATATAAATGGTTAAAACCTTTTTGTATGATTTTTGAAATGATACCTATTGCTTCAAGTATTGCCCCTTTGTGGGTAGTGGCTGTATTGCTTGAGCTATCGTCTAGAGAAGATTGAAAAAATATTTATTATGGCTATCAGTCCTAAAATAAAAAAACAAATTATATTTATAATATTGGGTATTATTTTTATATCTTGTTTTTATTTGATATGGAGAACATTTATACCCCAAACAAATACTCCTCCTCCTGAGGAAAAAATTGAATATGAAAAAAAAGATCTTGTTTATTTCCAAATACCTATTGGGAAAATAGTTGAAAATATTGTTTTGAGCAAAGAAGCTGAAGAAAAAACTGATGAGATTAAAGCCCGAATAAAAGATGTCCGAGATTCATCTGAAAAATTAAAAGATCTTTCTCAAGAGCTAAAGAAACTTACGGATGAATGCACTTGTGGCCAATCTTCTTGCCAAGAAGTTGAATGTAAAAATGGATGTTGTTGCCAAGCGCAAGGATGTTCAGCAATAAATACTTGTTCAAAGCCAGAGGGATGTTTTATAGAAAGCCCTGGTTGTGACCTTTCAAGTGCTTGCCCAGAATCAAATTGCGATATAGAAAAAATCGAAGAAAAAACGCATGAAATGGAAGAGTTAATAAACAAAATTGAACAAGAACAAAAAAAAATGTTAGTTGCCCAGCTCTCTATAACTAACGATTATCTAAATTTGAACAAAGTCAAAACAATGATTTCTTCAACTA
>Ga0075124_10000027_pt1 | contig 67584 bp, 80 predicted proteins | sample AntAceMetag02UKS_FD_69809 | JGI IMG/M metagenome (GOLD analysis project Ga0075124, IMG submission 69809) | Saline lake microbial communities from Ace Lake, Antarctica - Antarctic Ace Lake Metagenome 02UKS | ecosystem: Environmental > Aquatic > Non-marine Saline and Alkaline > Saline | place... | reverse complement strand
ACTTCTTACTGAAAAAGCACCAAAACTTAATCCCCGAATTTTGATCTTGCCACCGCTTGATTTATGTTCTTTATTACCTTTATTAGATCAAGGGGTAAACCATGTACCCAGCGAGCCCGCCTTGATCAGGAAGTAGGCCTTTTTAAACTCCTCCTGGGGGTAGGACGAGGCGGGGGAGGGATCTATGAAGTTGATGAGAAGAGTAAGGGCAACAATAATTGTTTTGCACATTCTCATCGTGATCTAACCTAATATTTTCCTCAGGAAAATATTAAGAGATAAAAAAATCCCGGACAGGAACACAGTCCGGGATAAGAAATACTTTGTTGTTGTAACTTCTTGCTACGCAGAGAGAGAGAGAGAGAGAGAGATAGAGAATTGAAGATGCCTGATGTATTCATAGGTTCTTCTGGATTGAGTTTAGGAGAAATTATATAAACATCTTTTTCTTATTCATGTCAATAGAAAAATAGCATGATACTGTCAACTATTTTCCTGGGTTCAGTCAGCCCTAGTAAGAGATTCCCGATTAAGCAGGGGCTGAAAGAGGTTGAGTAACAAATATGATGATAATCGTACTGTAAACAATTGTACTGCTTAAGTAGCAAATTGCTTGAGATTCTCTTTATACGGCGGATAGATCAGGCCGCGGTCGGTGATGAAGGCGGTGATCAGTTCGTGGGGCGTGACGTCAAAGGCGGGGCAGTAGGCTTTTGTCCCCTCAGGGGCCACGGTAACGTTACCGAATGAGGTAAGTTCCTCTTTCCCCCGCTCCTCGATCGGGATCTTCCCGCCGTCGACCAGGGATAGATCAAGTGTGGAGGCGGGCCAGGCTATGTAGAAGGGAATCCCGTGAGCGCGGGCCAGGAGAGCCACTCCGTAGGTCCCGATCTTGTTGGCGGCGTCACCATTGGCCGCGACCCGGTCGGCCCCGGTGATCACCAGGTCGATCTTCCCTTCTTTCATAACCTGGGCGGCCATGTTGTCGCTGATCAGTGTCACGTCCACCCCCACATGCATCAGCTCCCAGACAGTAAGCCGGGCGCCCTGCAAAAGCGGACGGGTCTCATCAGCAAAGACCCGGATTCGCTTCCCTTTCTCATGGGCGACATAGATCGGGGCCAGGGCGGTTCCGAAACCGGAGGTGGCCAGGCCTCCGGCGTTACAATGGGTGAGAATACCGGCCCCGTCTTTGATCAGAGCATCGCCGGCCTCCCCGATCGCCCGGCACATCGCCCGGTCTTCCTCCAGAATCGCGTGGGCTTCCCGGAGCAGGAGTTCTTTTAACTCCTCGACGGAGCGTTCCCGGCTCTTCCGGGTGACCCGCTTCATCCGATCGAGCGCCCAGAAGAGATTGACCGCGGTCGGACGGGAGGTGGCCAGATAATCGGTGACCTTCTCCAATTCCCGGTGGAATTCATCCGGGTCCCGGGTCTCCGAGCGGAGCATCTCGACCGCAACCGCCTTGGCCGCCGCGATCCCGATCGCGGGCGCCCCCCGGACCCGGAGCATCTTTATCGCCTCCCACATCTCTTCTTTAGTCTTGATCTCCCGGATCTCGTACTTTCCCGGAAGCAATGTCTGATCGATAATTCTGACCACCCCATCTCCCATCTCAACCGTCTTGATCTCCATGATAAAACTCGCCTCTCTTATATCATTGTTGTTATGCACTTATCTTAAATACCAATACCGCAAACGTCAAAAAGAGTCCATTGTGAATCACATGGATAAAGACCGGAACCAGTATGGACCCGGTTCTTTCATAACTATAGGCCAGGAGGATCCCGAGCCCGAAGATGGGCAGCCATCCGGCCCAGTTCAGATGCAGGGTTGAGAAGAGAGCGGCGCTGATAACAACCGACCAGGAAACGCTCAGCCTTCTCTTCAGGGCCGGGAAGAGCAACCCTCGGAAGAAAAGCTCCTCCGCCAGCGGGCCCATCAGAATACCGACCGCGAACAGAGGACAGATCAAGCCGGTCTTACCCGCTTCCAGCAACGGCTGAACCAGCGGGTGAGTCTGGAAGGGAATCCCCAGTAATCTGGTAATCGCCAGCGAGGCTATAATTAAAATAATCAGCGCGGGGAAGAAGATGATATAGCCTCTCAGGGCTTGCCTGATACTCCGGGACCATTCTTTACGGTTGACTCCCAGAATTCGCGCCGGGGTCCCGCGACCGGGAGAGGTCTCGCCAACGGGGACTATGCCGGGGGAACAGAACTTCTCCAGGAAAGTGACGACCAGAATGATCAGGATGGCAAACTGGAAGAAGGCATTGACCAGGAGCAGGAAGTAATTGACATTCAATCGGCCAAATCCAAAGACGCTGAAGAGGGACGTCTCCAGCCTCTGGAAGAGCAGGAGGATAAAGATAAAATACACAGCCACTTTTATCACCGGCCAGATCCCCCAGTAAGTTGGGGGAGACGGCCCCGGGGGAAAGAGTCTCCAGTAGCGCCCGGCGATACTCTGGATATTCAAGGCGATGCCGGAGACAGCCATGGTAAGAAAGATCAGGCTCAGCAGCCGGAAGAGCATCGCCGGGATCGGAGGCGCCTCTTTCAGGTTGACCATCTTATAGAGCTCTACCCGGGTCGAGAAGTCGACTCCGCTGGAAGTCCCCTTCTCCACCCCGGGGGAAGTAGAGACCAACAGGATGATCGAAAGGAGAATAATCCCCAGAACGAATTTCTCCTGTTTGATCCAGTACAGGAACTTATCTTGATAACTTTTTTTCATCTAATTTAATCGCGGACCCTTTTGAAAAACGCATCTTGATCTCATCTCTCTCCTCGGTGACGATGATTCCTTCCACACCTTCAATGCTCTCGATCAGTTCCATTCCCTTCTTCGCTCCCATTACAAATATCGCGGTGGCCAGGGCGTCGGCGGTCAGGCAGTCGTCCGCCAGAACACTGGCTCCCACTACGCCGTTCCGGACCGGGCCACCGGTAAAGGGATCAATTATGTGTGAATAACGGCGCCGGTTACGGATAAAATAATTGCGGTAATCCCCGGAAGTAGCTACCGCCCGATCCCGGAGCTCGAGGACCGTCAACAGATCCTCTTCGTTTCGGGGATGCTCCATCCCAATTTTCCAGGGGCGACCCCCGGGAGCATATCCCAGACAGTAGATATCACCCCCCGCGTTGACCAGGGCGCTTTCAATACCTTCTTCGACCAGTAAAGCGATGATCCGATCCACGACATAACCCTTAGCTGCCGCACTCAGATCTATTTCCATCTCCGGGAGTAGAAACCGGATCGTCTGCCGGCTCGGATTCAACTCGACCGAGCGCCATCCGATCCGTAAGAGTGCCTTCTTCACCTCCGCTTCCGGGGGCACCTTCCCTTTTATCTTGGGGAAGAAGCCCCACAGCTCCATAAGCGGGCCAACGGTGATATCAAACGCTCCCCCCGTCAACCGGCTGATCTCCCCGGCCCGGGTGAAGACCGTCATCATATCCGTGCTCACCGGAACGGGTTCATGGCCGGCCTCCCGGTTGATCAGGTTAATCTCGCTGCCGGGGATATAACGGCTGAAGATGTTATCCAGTCTCTCGGACTCCGCCCATAGCTTCGGCATCAGGGCGACGGCTGACTCGGTGGAGGGAGCCGCTACTTCGATTGAGAGCACGGTCCCCATCAACATTCGGGTCTCTTTATATAAAACGGGTTTCTGGCAACCCGACAATAAGATCGCGGCAGTAAAGCAGGAAAGGATCAAGCTTTTTCTTGGCATAAAAAAACCGTCTAATTTGCTGGTTTGGAATTCTCAGCCTGAGGCTAATCCCGATTGCCATCGGGACAATAATTCTGTCGACCCGCCCCGGTCCCGGTGGGACTTCCCTTTGGCGGGGTCCCTACCGGGAATGGGACTCCCCTTCGGCGGGGTCCCTATCGGGAAAGGTCGACAGCTACGATATTTCTATAGTTGCCCCGCTTATATATAAAAGGGCGGGCACAAAGGCCCGCCCTTACAATTTAAATTTTTCCGCAGGAAAAATTTAAATCCAGTAAAACCAATCAAATTCAAAAATTTCCGAGATCGTGGCCAATCCAAGGATAATAACATACGCGAACAGAAGGGTAAGCCCGATCGTCTTTGCATTTTTCCGGAAGAATGGAAATTCAGAGCGGAAGAGGCAATAGGCAAAGCTCACCACCCAGAAGACCAACATCACAAGCAAGAATATCTTCTGGGGCGTGCTCAGAGGGGGGAAGAGCTGAGACAGGCCCCAGAGGGCGGCTGTGATGATAATGATGACAAGAAGAAACACCTCTCCGTGGTTTCTCAGATAATTCATTATGTCCTCCTATAAATTAGCCCCGCCCCTGGCGGGGCTAATTTAACTTACCGTTTATTTTGCATAGTCTGGTTGTTTGATGATTTAATTCCGGGAACCGATCAATCGGGTGGTAATATCCATGGTATCGTCTATCCGGACCCTGATTTCCTTTCCTTTTATCACCCGGTCAATCGCCATCAGGATATCGAGTTCCTGTTTCAATCTACTATGGCTGGCAAGTACCCGTCCATTCTTGATATCAAATTCAAACGAACCGGTCAAGGCATGAAAAGAGCTTTGTAGACCGGCATGCCGGTCGATCTCTTCTCCCGGTTCGGGTTTCTGTTCAAATTGACCGGAGAGATCGATGATGGCAAACCGCTCCCGGCTCCCCTTGAAGCCCCGGAAAGTTGAGTTCAGTTTGAGCTTCCAGGTCTCTCCTTTATCCCAGGGGCGCCCCAGCCCGGGAACCGTTACCTCAACCTCTCTCGACCAACTTGCCCCAACTGGAAGCTCTGCCTTCGGGAACTCGGGTTGAATCCGTTCTAGGAGATCGGAGAAATTCATATATGGGAATGAGCGCGACGGAGGGGGGGGAGACTGGGCTTTGATGATCTTCCCGCGCCGGTCAATCTCCACACTGAACTTCTCTCCCCCAATACCGGCAAGAGGGAAATCATCTTCACCGGCGGCTATCTCCTCCCGAACCGACTCCCCTTCCATTATCCGCATAAGCCGGTCGGTGATAGTTATGGTTATTACCCGGTCGCGGACCTGATTGGTAACGGTGAGATGGAAATCCTTATACGAGACAACAAGCTCGGCGTCACCCGCCGGTGAGACATTATCCACCTTAGCCTCCAGGAGAAGGTTCCCCTGAAACCGAACCGGGAGGACCAGATTCCGAGGATCTTTTTTAGAGGAGGATGTTACCATCGTTACCTCCCCTTCTCCTTGAAGAGAGACATCATACCGGAGGAGCTCGCCCGGCTGAAAGTGATAACGGAACAAGTAAACCTTGGGCTCCGGTTTCCTACACCCGGCCGGGACGAGGAGGAGAAACAACAACACTGCCGGGATAGCCCTCCGCGCTATTCGACGAGCCGCCCCACCAAGTCCATTAATGGAGACCTCGGTCATGGAGATTTACTTAATGCCTTTCCCCGATGAAGCGGGGATATTCTGCGATTTCTCCAGCAGTTTGCTGATGATGGGAGCCATATCCGTCTGGCCGGCCAATCTTCGGATGGCGGAGATAATTATTTCCTTGTAAAACCAGTCCACCTCCGGGTCGTTGACCATGTTTACCAAAGCCTCGGCCGATTCTTTGACCGGGGTGTGGGCCAGGTCCCAGATAGCGGCCTGTCGAATCTGGTCCGACTGGGTCGGGTCTTGAAATATACTCACCAGGGGTTCAATAACCCGTTTATCCCTGATATAACCAAGCATCTGCATCGCTTGAAGACGATGATCGAGTTCCCCTTCCCTGGTCTGACTTAAGATATAGCCCTGGTACCGGGCGTAGTTATGATTAAAACGACAGAGGGCTTCGGCGGCCGCCAGCTTCAGTTTGGAATTCTTGGTCGCCTGCCAGATCTTCTCGATCCGGGCCGCTGATTCCTGATAACGGGTTATCGCCAGGATCTCAACTAAGTCCAAGGATAGGCCGGATGAGGCTGAGTCGAGGGCTTTCAGAAGGTCGGGGCCCGCTTTTTGACCCATCCCGATCAGAGTAGCTTTGGCCCGCAACTGCGGGCCGCGCTCGGCTCCCTGGAGATCTTTGATCAAGGTATTTATATTCGGGGAGGCGGCTGATGAGGAGGTCTTATCTTCATCGGTCGCCGCCCCGGCTAATGATCCGAAAAAGAGGAAGAGAATGAAGATCGCTGATAATATCTTTTTCATCTAATAATCTCCTTTAACCCGATTTATTCATATCACAGGGTATAACATATACATTATAAAGCGAAGGATATTTCCCGGGCGCGCCCCCGATTGTTTATTCCCCCTTTTTCCGGCTTTCCCACTCGATATTCCAGCTTTTCAGCTCCGGTAGGAACTTGTAATTGGTCATGTCGTAATGAAGCGGCGTGATGGCAATATAATTATCCATCAATGCCGCGTGATCGGAGGCCGGATCCTCTTCCGGAGCATCCATCTCTCCTCCCAGCCAGTAATAGGCCCTCCCGCGGAGGTCCGTCCTCTCTTCCATTACTTCCTGGAATTTGGCGATCCCCTGATGGGTCACCTTCACTCCCCTGATCTTCTCCTCCGGAACAGCAGGGACGTTGACATTGAGAAGAACTTTTGGAGGAAGGCCACGGGCCAGGACCATCTCCGCCAGAGAACGGATAAAATGGGCAGCCGGGAGATAATCGGGATTGACAAATGTCCCCAGAGAGACGGCGATCGCTTTCAGCCCCATAATCACCGCTTCGGTAGCGGCGGAGACCGTACCGGAGTAGATAACGTTGGTTCCGGTATTAGGCCCCAGGTTGATCCCGGATATAACCAGATCGGGGTTCTTCGGGAGAAGGGCCTTGACAGCCATTTTGATCGAATCGGCCGGAGTCCCGTTTATAGCGTACCCGCAGAAGGAGCCGTCCCGATATATCTTCTTGGCCCGGAGGGGCTCCGTAATAGTAATCGCATGGCCCGCGGCGCTTCGCTCTGAATCGGGGGCCACGATGACCACCTCACCCACCTTCCTGATCTCATGATAGAGAACGCTCAATCCCAGGGCATTGATACCGTCATCATTGGTAAGCAGAATATATGGCCTTGTCATATGTTATAGTTCCTCATCATTATTTTTTATTGTCCCCTCACTCGGCCGGTTTTCAATCGGTTCCAGATGGCCCAAAAAAACCACCTGATATATTCCGGCGCTACCTTAAGCAGTTTAAAGTGGGACCTTCCCCGGGATCGGTCTTTCCAGATCGTGGGTACCTCGACGATCTTAAAACCATTTAGATGGGCTTTGACGGTCAATTCCAGCCCGGTGGTATAGTTATCCGACTTCAAAATACCGAGCGTGTTCAGGATCGTCGCCCGGTACATCTTATAGGCGTTGGTCGCGTCATTAGTCGGCAGACCGATTAAAACCTGAAGCGCCTTTCCCAGGAGTCTGGACAGGAAATGCTTGACCCGGTCTTCATGTTCGCCGGAACCGGACGGGATATACCGGGACGCCGAGATCAGGTCGTAGCCTTCTTTGATCTTCTCCAGCATCTTGGGGATATCACTGACATCATCGGCCAGGTCGGCCATCACCGCGACGATCACCCCGCCTTCCACTTCCTCGTAAGCGCGGTTCAAGCATCGACCGAGACCGTGATTACCGCGCCGATTGATCAAGACCAGGTTCGGATATCTGTTCTGGAGGTCCTGAACGACCTCTCTGGTCCGGTCGGTTGAGTTGTCGTTCACCACAATCAGCTTGTGGGGGAGATCGATCCGGGTCTGAATCTCATGAATGGTCCGGATCGTCTCCGAGATGTTGAACTCCTCGTTGTAGGCGGGAACAATAATATTCAGGAAATATTGATCGGTCATTGCTGTCTTCTCTTCTCTAAAATTATTGTTACCGGGCCGTCATTCTCCAGCCTGATCAGCATCTTAGCCCCGAAAATGCCTTTTCGAGGGGAGAGGCCCATCTCTTCCAGGCACAGGCAGAAGTATTCATAGAGCCGTTCCCCCTGCTCGGGAGGAGCGGCATCGGTAAAACTGGGGCGACGTCCCTTCCGACAGTCGGCGTAAAGAGTGAACTGGGAGACCACCAGAACCTCCCCCTGAATATCACGGAGGGAGCGGTTCATCTTCCCCTTCTCATCTTCGAAGACCCGGAGATTGCCGATCTTCTCAGCCAGCAGGGCCGCCTCGTTCTCGGTATCACCGTGGGTCACCCCCAGAAGCACCAGGAATCCCGGTCCGATCCGGGAGACCATCTCCCCTCCAACCTCAACCGAGGCTTTTCTTACTCGTTGAATAACCGCTCTCATTATAGAATTTAGCTCCGCAACTTATTTGAACCGCAAAGACGCAAAGAACGCAAAGTAGAAATAATTACGTCGACCTGAAGGTCGACGACTACAATATTTATAGTTGCCCCACCAGAGGCGGGGCTAATTTATATAATTCCATAGCCGATTGATTCATGCAATACTTTTAGGTTATAACATGAGCCCCATTAACCGCAAACAAACCGGCCTCATGAGTGCTAATATGACCAACGCCTCTGATATAGATAGAGAACTCTGCACTCTCTGCCCCCGCAACTGCCGGGTCAGACGAGAGGCCGGAGAATACGGCTACTGCCGGACCGGTAGGGAGTATAACATAGCCTCCATCTTCATGCACCGGGGAGAAGAACCCCCTGTCTCGGGAGAAGCCGGAATCTGCAATGTTTTCTTCACCCACTGCAACCTCCAGTGCGTCTTCTGCCAGAACTATCAGATCAGTCAAAATAAGATCGAACATCCGGAATATCTTACGCGGCTGCCGGAAGTCGTCCGCCAGATTGAGAAGTTACTGGACCGGGGCGCGACCGGAGTTGGTTTCGTCTCCCCGTCTCACTGCATTCCCCAGATGAGAAAGATCATCCGGGCGTTGCGGGGACGGGGAAGATCTCCGTTCTTCGTCATGAATACCAATGGATATGATCGGAAGGAGACCATCGAATCCCTGAAAGAAGAGATTGATCTCTACCTCCCTGATCTCAAATATATGGACAGTGAACTGGCCGAACGTTACTCCGGAGCGCCCGACTATCCTGAAATCGCCGCGGAGGCTCTCAAGGAGATGTTCCGCCAGAAAGGATCCCGGCTTACGACCGGCAGGGACGGCCTCAGTCGACCCGGATTGATTATCCGTCACCTTATCCTTCCGGGTCAGGTTGAGAACAGCAAGGCCTGTCTCCGATTTATCGCGGAGGAACTCTCCGTTGAAGTTCATATATCATTGCTGGCTCAGTACCATCCCATTCCCCGGGTCCGGGATCATCCCACCCTGGGCCGCACACTCCACCGGGAGGAGTATGAGGAGGTGAGAGAAGAGATGGTAAGACTGGGATTCCAGCGAGGATGGGTCCAGGAATTGGAGAGTCACGACAGTTACCTCCCCGACTTTAATCAGGCCAACGTTTTTGTTGGAACAGGGAACGGTGGAGTAGATGAAGTGAACTAAAGTTCGAAGTGAGCTAAAGTGACTAAAGTGAGCTAAAGTGACTAAAGTTAAATAAATCACGGATTACTGATTACTTTCTTAGCTCTCTGCTATTCCTTGCTTATCCCCGCTCTTCCCTTCTAATCCTTGCACTTCAGAGTCCGCAATCGATTGATCGCCGCCGCGATCTCATACCGCCGGGGGCGGGCATAATTCCCTTTCAGATACGGACAGATCACATCCATCCCGTCCCGGTCGAGGTCCGCTTCCACCAGGTCCAGAATCTCCCGGAGCGTCCTCTCTCCATTCATGTAGTTCTTCGCGGCGTAATGAATGATATCCCCGATCGCCCGGGTCTGACTGATGTCCACCAACTGCTCAACCTGGGAGAGGTCGATATAATGTTTCCCAAAAGCGATGCTGTTAATACTCTTGGCGGAGATTCTGGCCTGATTCTTCTTCCCTTTCCGAGGATCGAAGCTGGCGGGGATGGGCCGACGGTCCTTTACCCTTCCAAACGTCTCGCCACCCTCAAATGTCCGGCGGGTGGAGTAGCTTTGAGCGATGGATCGAGCCTCCGCCGTCCGATCCCGGGGAAGATACTCGTCCATCATGATCACCGTATCGGCGACATCGAAGTAGTCGCCGCTCCCGCCCATCACCAGAATGGTGGAGACCCCGAGATCGGCATAGAGCTGCTTCACCTTGTCGATAAAGGGAGTTATCGGCTCTTTCTCCTTGGTCACCAGGGACTGCATCCGCTCATCCCGGATCATGAAGTTGGTGGCCGAGGTATCCTCATCGACCAACAGAAGCGTGGCGCCTACTTCCAGCGCCTCCATGATGTTGGCCGCCTGGGAGGTGGAGCCACTGGCGTCCGGGGAGGAGAAAACGCGGGTATCGAGTCCCAGCGGCAGATTACGGATAAAAGGACTGATATCAACGTTCTCGATGAAGCGTCCGTCCTCCGCCCGGATCTTCACACTATCATCGACGGTCACCACCAACTCCCGGCCGTCACCCGGAATATGGTTATAAGCACCCTTCTCCAGGGCCGACAGCAGCGTTGATTTGCCGTGATACCCGCCCCCCACGATCAGGGTCACTCCCTCCGGGATCCCCATCCCCCGTACCGGCCCGCGGTGGGGGCAGTCGAACTCCACCTCCAGTTCGGGAGGAGATTGGAAGGGAATGGCCGCATCGGATGGGAGCGGCCGGTCGTCAACCCCACTCACCCGGGGAAGGATAGAACCGTTTCCCACAAACGCCATCAACCCTTTTTCGGAGAGGCGCGCACGGATGAATTCAGCGTCTTCGGCCAGGTCGACATACTTTTCGAGCAGGTCTCCGTCGAGATTGGAATAGATCAGAGTCCGTTGAACAAGTTCGGGGATCTCCTCGAAGAAGATCTCGGAAGCCTCTCGCCCGGAGATCCTCCTCCCCCAGGCCGGGAGACCAATCACGAACCGGGCCTCGACCCATTCATCTCGCACTACCATCGCGGTCCGCATCAATACTTCCTGGGAAGGCTTATCGATAGCCAGAAGGCCACTGTGCCCGGTACCTCTCTTTCCCCGGCCTACTTTCTGGGCCTGTTGGTAGAAATAGCGGGTTAAACAATCTTCCAAGGCGACCCGCCGTGTCAGCGAATCAAGCAAGGCCGGGGGAAACCCAGCCGTCTTCCCGGAGACCCTCACCGCCACTTGACTGGGCGGCGCAAAGGGGTCGGGCTGAATATAATCCAGGTTCAGAACATAGGTGCCGAAATCATACCGCCCCTTGATCTCCTTATAGAAGCCATAGGGCTTTCGATCGATTCTCAACAGTTCTGGTCTGAGTTCCTTTGCCGTTTTCACGGGATGTTTTTTAAAACCTTGTTTATCTGTGGCCTATGTGGTATCTTTTTAAATGATACACGTCTATACCTCTTTAACCGATATCGCAAGGAGGATAGTATGAAAATCCTTGTACGTTATCGACTGGTTGTTTTTATTCTCCCTTTCATAACTCTTACGGGAATATTCCGTCCCGCCGGCGCGACCGAAACCTCCGCTGAATACACCGCCCCCAGCCGGGAGGAACTGGCCTGGATGGAGATACCAGAAGTTATCACTCCGGCCCGAAAACCACAACCCATAACCCAGGCCCCGGCCAGCGTCAGCGTAATCACCGCTGAAGAAATCCGGCCGTCGGGCCTGACCAACATCCCGGACATCCTGCGACGTTTGGCGGGGGTAGACGTGATGGAACTGTCACCTGGCGACATCCAGGTGGGAATCCGGGGGTTGAATGCCACTATCTCCAACAAGATCCTGGTCATGATCAACGGCCGTTCGGTTTACATGGATTTTTACGGAACCACTATGTGGAGCACCCTCCCGGTGCTGCTGGAGGAGATCGAGCGGATAGAGGTGGTAAGGGGACCCGGGTCGGCCCTTTACGGCGCCAACGCCTTCTGCGGAGTAATCAATATAATCACCAAGGATCCCCGGGAACTGGCGGGCACGCACCTCTCCGGTTCCGCGGGTACCGTGAATACCTTCCGGGGAACGGCGATCCAGGCCGGGGAGATAAACGACTTCGCCTATAAGCTGGCCGCCGGCTGGAAGGAGCAGGGATTCTGGGAGGACCGCCACCAAAAATCCCTGGAGAATTTCATTGCCGACGGCACCCTGAGCTACTCCCTGGACCGGGAGAAGGAGATAGCCCTCGACGCCGGGATAAATACCGGCAAGGACGATCTGGTGGTCGAAGAATCCCAGGGCCACATCAATCTGGATGGCTACGTCTCATATATTAACGCCTCCTACCGGCAGCCCGAACTGGCCCTGCTCTCCTACTAGAACCGGGGGGAAGCTCACGGCGACAGACGGAGGACCGGACAGGACAGCAACTTCCGTTACAATACCTATCACGTTGAACTCCAGAACACCTTCACTCCCTTCGATGACAACAGCTTAACTTAGGGAGGGAGTTACCGTTACAACACCATCAACAGCAGGGTAATAAATAAAGGTCACCATCAAAACATCAGCTCTCTATTTCTTCAAGACGAGCAAAGCTTCCTGGATAAATTTGATCTCATCCTTGGTTGCCGGTATGATTACAACTCTCTCTTAATTGACACACGGTTCTCGCCCCGGGGCAGCCTGGTCTTCCGGATCGATCCCGATAACACCTTTCGATTCTCCATCAGCAAAGCTCATCGCGACCCTACCTTTTTAGAATCGTTTTTTGATTTTGAGGGAATAATAGATCCCGCCATTCTCTTCCTGACTACGCATCTATGGGGGAATGATGACCTGTATCCGGAAAAAATTCTGGCTTATGAGGCGGGCTGGTCAACCCAACCGACTTCATTCTTAAAGTTCCGCCTGGACCTTTTCTATAATGAAATTAAGGACCTGATTGGGTTTTTCGTTATCTCCACCTACCCCTTCCCTCCTTTCCCTCCCAAAGATGTTACTTTTGTCAATAACAAAGACAGAGTAAGGGCCATCGGGGGAGAGACCGGGGTCAATCTTATGATCACCAATTGGCTGAGCGGTTACATGAACTATTCCTACCAGGAACTTAAGAACACAGAGATTCATGAGATCATCCAAACAGCCCCCAAAAATAAGTTCACCGCGGGGCTGGAAGCCACCCCGTTGAGAGGTCTCTCGTTTATAATCGACACCCATTACGTGGATAAAATATACACCTGGAATACAGAAGTCGATGACTACATCCTGACCAACGCCCGGATAGGATACGACTTCGAGAAACCCAACCTGGGGTGCGCGGTCTCGGTCTTTAATCTCTTTGACGTCCGTCACCGGGAGCACCCCCTGGGAGAAGAGATAGGCCAGAGGATTCTCTTCACACTCAGTTACAATTTTTAATCAAAATTTAATGAAACGGTTTTTTCTGATAATTCTATTCATCGCTTTCGCCGTCTTTGCCGCGGCGGGACATACCCATAGCGAAAGCCTTACTGCTTGTGTCCTGCTGAGCCGGGATCTCGAACCTCACCGGCAAGCGCTTCAGGGATTCACCGAGAAGCTGCTGGAAATGGGCCTGGAACTTTCCATCGACGAATATGTACTGGGTGGCGACAGGGAGACGGAAGAAAAAATCGCTCAGCTGGCTTTTTAGAAAAAACCGGACATCATCCTGGCCCTGGGGAGCCGCGCCGCCGAGTTCGGGAAAAAACTTTCTCCCGGCATCCCGGTTGTCTTCGCCAATGTGCTCAACCCCCGGGCCAGCGGACTGATAAAAGACTTTTCCTCCCCTCCCGATCTCATTTCCGGCGCCGCCCTGGATATTCACCCTCGAGAAAAACTCAAGGTACTGAAGAGCCTCCTTCCCGAGGCAAAACGGATCGGCATCCTTTATCACTCTCCAAGTCTCGAGCCTTTGATCCACGAAATTCAGTCGGAGGCGGAAGAGAGCGGCTTCTCGGTACAGGCAATAAAATTAAAGGACCTGGGAGAGATGCCGGAGGCCCTTGAGGACCTCACTGCAAAGATCGATGTCTTCTGGATGGTGGCGGACACCGATATTTTCAATCCCCAGTCCACCCGTTATATTCTCCTGCAAACCCTTCGGCGCCGGATCCCTTTCATCGGGCTTTCTCCTTCCTATGTCAAAGCGGGAGCGTTGTTCTGTCTTTACTGGGACAGTGTCGATATAGGTGAACAAGCCGCGGCGCTGGTTCCAAAAATAGCCGGAGGCCAGTTCCCAACGCCGGTTCCGGTTACCCGTCCCCGCCGGATGACTCTGCATATCAACGAGCACGTGGCCTCCAACTTGAACGTTGAAATTCCAAAGAACTTGCAGAAATCTATAGTAGTCAATCAATGAAAAAATTCACTTCTTTGTTATTAATTCCGCAATGGATAAGAAGAAGTCTGGCCTCAAAACTTATCCTGATCACCACTCTCGTTATTCTTTTTTTTCAATAACTCTGACTACTTTTCTCCTTTACCGGAATCGGGCACTCAGTTATCGCCGACTGCAGAACTGGGGTATAACCATAGCCAGGAACCTCTCCTATGACAGTGAACTGGCGGTTCTCGCCGCTGACCGCGCTCAGCTCCAGACCCTGGCGGAAGGGGTCTTGAGAGAAGAGGACGTCACCTACTGCCAGATCGAGGATTCGAACGGGAATATCCTGGTCTGGTCCGGCGCTTCCCCTTCACGCCGGGACACCCAAGAGCCGGAAAGCATAACCAACTCTCAAGCCGGCATCCTTGCTTACCGCAGCCCCGGCGGCGCTATCAACTGGTATGAAATCAGGGTTCCGGTAACAATGATCCAGGAAAAACCACAGAAGGAAGACCTGGCCTTTCTGGGACGAAAAAGCCTGGCCGCAGACCGTTCCGGAGAAAAAGCAATAATCGGTGAAGTTACACTGGGAGTTTCGGCGACCACAATGAACCGGGAGATAAGCCAGATTCATAAGATGACAATCGCGATCTCCGCTTTTACCATCATGCTGGGGGTACTGGCCATGACTTTTCTGGCTAAAGTTATCACCCGTCCGATTAACAATCTTTTAGAAGGGACCCGTCTGGCCGCCGGCGGCGATCTCAACTCCCGGATAAAGACAACTTCATTTGATGAAGTGGGGATGCTCACCCGCTCATTCAACCAGATGACCGTGGAGTTGCAGACATCCCACCGGGAACTGGAAAAGTACAGCAAGACGCTGGAGAATAAAGTAGCTGAAAGGACCCGGTCCCTCAGTCGGGCCAACCGGGACCTTCAGAAAAGCCTGAAGGACCTCCGGAACAGCCAGGAAAGTCTTATTCAAGCGGAAAAATTCGCCGCGATAGGTCAGCTTCTAACCAGCATCACCCACGAGATAAACAATAAGCTGGCGCCTATCCTGGGTTATGCCGAACTGCTTCAGATGCAGGAACTGGACGACGAAAGCCAGAAGATGCTCAAAGTTATCGAGGACGCTACCCTGGGCTCTAAAGAGATCATCAACTCGCTTCTGGCCTTCGCGCGCCCCCGGGAACTCTCCAAGAGTTACCAGAATATTAACCGGATCCTGGACCAGACCCTGGAGCTTTTAGATTACCGCATGAAAGCTTCCGGCGTGGTATTCAAGTCGAATCTGGATAAGAACCTCCCCTTAACCATGGTGGACGGAACTCAGATTTCCCAGGTTTTCCTCAATATTATCAACAACGCCCAACAAGCCATGGAGAAGAGCAAGAAGAAGATATTGTCCATTACTTCCCGGGAAGAGGACGGGTTCATCAAATTCAGGTTTACTGATAGCGGCGAGGGAATGACACACGAGGTTCAGAAACGAATCTTCGATCCCTTCTTCAGTACAAAAAGGCCGGGGAAGGGATCTGGATTAGGCCTGAGTGTCTCCTACCAGATCGTAAAATCTCACGGTGGGTCAATCGAGGTGGAGAGCAAAAAGGGCGACGGAGCCAGCTTTACCGTGTATCTTCCGATTGAAGAAGGAAAGATAGAACTGCCGGCACCATTTTCTCAATTGCCTCATCGAAAAGCCGATATCGGCGCCCGGATCCTTATCGTGGATGACGAAGAGAATATAGTAACTTTTATTCGCTCAGTCCTCTGTAATTCCTATCAGGTCGATATAGCTAAAAGGGGAGAAACAGCTTTAAAAAAATTGGATGAGAGCCTTTTTGATCTCCTCTTGGTGGACCTGAGAATGCCGGGAGTGAATGGGAAAGATATATATACCTGGCTCAAAGATAATAAACCGGGGGAGGAGAAGAAAATTGTCTTCATGACCGGAGATACTTTCGACCCCCGGGCACGCGATTTCATCCGGACTACGGGAAATCCGATCATGTTCAAGCCATTTACAATCGCACAATTATTAAAAGAAGTAGAGCGACGGCTTGAAGTGGTTTAATCCCTATCTTTCTTTAAAGGGGATGAAGAAGACCGATCACCTGAAGTTGAACTCTTCTTTGTTGGTGCGGGGGATTTGGAGGAATTCTGGGCAGGTTTACTTTCTGTGGATGTTATGCTCTCTTTTTCTTTTTTCTCCCCCTTCTTGTAATTTTCACTCCGGTAGTCAGTCTCGTAAAACCCCGAACCTTTAAAGATAATACCCGCTCCCGTCCCGATCAGTCGTTTCACCTTACCCCCGCATCGCGGGCACTTGGTAAGCTTGCGGGCTTTGATGCTCTGAAATTTCTCAAAGCTATAACCGCATTTTCGGCACTTGTAATCGTAAGTCGGCATAAATATTTCTCTGCGCCCTGTTAGAAGACAGAACACTATAGTTCTAATTTTGAATTAATCATAAATAATAGCATTCAATTGTCAAGCTCAGAGGAAAATACTTCTCGCTTAAAAACAGCCTGATTTTCTTTGGATATAATCGGATGGAAGAAGTATAGTAACATTCCTGCAATTATCTTGCCGCTCAGACTGCCGGAAGAGCCGTGAAAGGGAAGAAATCTGATGGAAGAGAAGAAATTTAAAGTTTATCTCAAGGAAAAACAGGAGTTGATCGACTCGGCACTTGATTCTCTCCTGTCCCGAGAAGATATTTTCCCGATGATCCTCCACCGGGCGATGCGCTACAGCGTCCTCGCCCCGGGAAAGAGAATACGTCCCATCCTCTGTCTGGCCGCCTGCATGGCAGTGGGGGGAAAAGAAGAGGACGCCCTGGCACCCGCCTGTGCCCTGGAGATGATTCATGCCTACTCTCTCATTCACGATGATCTTCCGGCTATGGACGACGACGACTTGAGACGCGGGCGTCCGACCCTTCACCGTGCCTTCAATGAAGGAACGGCCATCCTGGCCGGAGACGCCCTTCTCACTCTCGCTTTTGAAGTAGTAGCCGTTGCTAAGAGATTGACCGACCGGCAGGTTCGCCAAATAATAACCGAGCTGGCTATCGGCGCCGGTCACCGGGGGATGGTGGGCGGACAACAAGCTGACCTCAATGCCGAAGGAAAGACCATCACCCCGGAAGAACTAAAATACATCCATTCTCACAAAACCGGAGCCCTGCTTGTCGCCTCCGTTCTCTGTGGAGCAATCATCGGTGACGCTGGGCCGAAACAGATGGTCCATCTTAAAAAATACGGCCAGGCGAACGGTCTGGCCTTTCAGATCAAAGACGACCTTCTGGATATTGAAGGGAAGAGCGCAAAACTGGGGAAGTCAACCGGTCAAGATAAAAAGGCCGAAAAAGCGACTTACCCTTCCATCTGGGGAATAGAGGCTTCCCGGGAAAAACTCAAAGAGGCGACAGCAACAGCCTTTGCCCTCCTGGAAAGTTTCGGAGAAGAAGCCGAGCCGCTGCGGGAGATCGCCCGCTTTATCGGAGAACGGGAGGCTTAACCAGCAGACGATCGGTAATTCTTTCTCCTGCTCTTCCCTATTCTCTCAGAAAACTCACCCAGACCTGCCGGTGGCGCGGGCCGTCGAACTCGCAGAAGAATATCCCCTGCCAGGTCCCTAACTGGAGCTTGCCACCTTCCACCAACACGCAGACCGATGAGCCCATCAAACCGGCCTTAATATGGGAATCGGCATTCCCTTCCAGGTGAGAATAGCCGGCGCCGGCGGGGACCATCCTGGAGAGTACCGCTTGAATATCCGATTGCACGCTGGGGTCGGCATTTTCATTGATGGTAACCCCGGCGGTTGTGTGAGGTATGAAGATAATGCAGGCTCCTTCTTTAAATCCTGCCTCCTCCACCACCCGTTCAACCCGGGCTGTGATATCCACCATTTCCGAACGCCGGTTTGTTTTGAGGGTGATTTTGATCATCTTTAAAATTCCCCCCGATTTATGGAGTTTTTCATCAGCCATTCTACCCACTTGACCACCCCCTCCCCCGTCCGGCAGGAGGTCTCGATCACCGGGATGGTGGGATTGATGGCTCTCAGGCCCAAGTAAAATGAGTCTCGATTGAAATCGGTGTGGGGGATCAGATCGATCTTGTTGAGAATAACCACTTCCGCCTCTAAAAAGAGAAGCGGGTACTTGGTGGGTTTGTCGTCCCCTTCCGCCACACTCACCAGGCCGATCTTGGCGTCTTCTCCCAGGTCAAAACTGACCGGACAGACCAGGTTACCGACGTTCTCGATAATCAGGATATCGATGGCATCCAGGGGGATTCCGGATAAAGCATCCCGTACCATCAAAGGGCTGAGATGACAACCTCGTCCGGTATTGATCTGGAGTGCTTCCATCCCCAGACTCTTCAGCCGGACGGTATCTTTATCCGAGGCCAGATCGCCTTCAATCACTCCCATCGCAGCTTTGCCGGCCAGCTCTCGATAGGCCATCTCAATCAGTGAGGTCTTGCCCGAACCCGGCGAACCGATCAAGTTGAAAGCCGTTACCCCATGTGCCCGGAGGGTCTCCCGGTTCAGGGCGCCGATTCTATCTTCTTCCCTGAGGATATTCTTTTTAATCGCAACCTTCATGTCCCTTTCTTCTCCCCCTCCATATAATCGATATACAGTTCCTTGCCGGAGATAATCTCCAGGTCAACACCCCCGCATTTTTGGCAGGTGAAGACAAAATCGTTTCCGGTAGTAATCGTCTGGCAGTTACGGCAACGTAACTTCAGAAGAACCGGCTCTATCTTGAGGCGGGCGCCGGCTATCTCCGTCTCCTCCGCCATCATTCTGAATGCCATCTCCAGCGTCTCCGGTACCACCTGCTGAAGCGCCCCCACCCGGATCACCACTTTAGAGACCGATTCCAGGTCCTCCCGCCGGGCGGCGGCCGCTACCAGCTTAACCAGATTGTCAGCTATCGCCCACTCGTGCATTGTTTCAAGGGTACCTCATAGACATCCAGATCCCGGGCGATCCTGGTATTCGGAAAGACCTCCCGGGCCTGGCGGAGCATCTCTTTTATGGAGAGATACCGGGGACTGATATGAACAAGGATCAGACGATCCACTTCCGCCTCTTTCGCGATCCGGGCCGCCTGCCGGGTGGTCGAATGTCCTCTCATCTTGCCCTCTTCCTCCATTTCGTCATCAAACATGCCGTCATGAATCAGGAGATCGGCTCTCCGCGCGAACTCGACCGCCGCCGGGAAGGGGCGGGTATCAACCATATAGACCACCTTCCGCCCGGGCCGCGGTTCCCCCAGAACTTCATCCGGTTTCACCACCCGCCCATCATCCAGAACGATCTCTTTCCCGGACTGGAGGTGCTTGTAGAGCGGCCCGGGTGGAATACTCATCTTTTGGGCCATCTCCAGGTTAAAACGCCCCGGGCGCGGTCTCTCTACCAATCGGTAGGCCAGCGTAAAGACCCGGTGTTTGACCGGTATCGCGTCGATAAAATACTCTTCCTCATCCACAACCACCCCCCCCTCGATCTCCTCCACTTCGAGAGGATAGGCTACTCCGAACTTAAGGTATTTTTGGGTCAGGCGAACGTAATCCGCGATACCGGGTGGGCCGTAAATCCGAAGCGGCCGCTCCCGGGACCCCATACTCATGGTCATCAGCAATCCGGCCAGTCCAATAACATGGTCCCCGTGCAGATGGGTGATAAAGATCGCTCTGAGGCGCGCCCATCCCAGGTGAGACTTGCTCAACTGAAGCTGGGTGCCCTCACCACAGTCGAAGATAAACATCTCCCCTTTTCTCAATAGAACCGTTGACGGCAACATCCGCCAGGTGGTGGGAAATGCCCCTCCCGAACCTAAAATTACCACTCTCATATTGTTATCCTGTGAAGATTGTTTTTTCCCGGGCGCATACTCTTATTCTGAATATTTACAACTTATTGTCAACCCGGGATTATTTTTATTGTCAACTCTTCATAGCCCTCCGCAACTCTAAGGTGATATAATTCCTTTGCATAAGGCAACACATGACCTTTAGGAAGGACAAACAATTTTACCGGTTCGCGGCCTATGGGTTCTTGAAGAACCTCCGGTTTTTCGAGCCGTTCATCATCCTCTACTTCCGGGAGATAGGGTTCTCCTTTCTCGAGATCGGAACCCTTTATTCGATCCGCGAGATAACCACTATCCTCTGTGAACTCCCCACCGGTTTTGTCGCCGACATTTACGGCCGGAAGCGGTCGATGGTGGCTTCCATGCTGGCCTACATCACCAGTTTTCTCATCTTCTATCTCTTCCCGAACTTTTATAGCTTCAGTGTGGCGATGGTTCTCTTCGGTATCGGGGAAGCCTTCCGGACCGGAACCCATAAGGCCCTGATCCTTGAGCACCTCCGGCAAAATGAGATGCTTGATCTGCGGGTGGACTATTACGGCGCAACCCGAGGTGCCTCTCAGCTTGGAAGCGCCCTGAACGCGATCCTGGCAGCCTCCCTGGTCTTCTACACTGGGAGCTACCGGATCATATTCCCGGCGGCGATTATTCCCTGCTTCATCAACCTGATCAATCTGGCTACCTACCCTAAGGCACTCGATCAGGAAGTGCGGAGAACAGAAAAGAGCCGGACCTTGGGGGATTTTCTCATGATCTTTCGGGGCCGGGATTCGCGGCGAGGTATCCTCAACTCTGCCCTCTTCGACGCCTTCTTCAAGAGCAGCAAGGAGTATCTCCAGCCAATCCTGAAGAGCCTGGCCCTGGCCCTCCCGGTGATGATGGCCCTGGATGGTCAAAAGAGAACGGCCCTCCTGGTGGGGGCCGTTTATTTTCTGATCTATCTGACTACCAGTTACGCATCCCGGAACGCCGGGCGGATGAGCCGAACAATCGGCAATAAATCCACAACCCTCAACCTCACCTATCTGACCGGCGCTGTAATGCTCATACTCGCGGGCTCTTCTCTTAAAATCGAAATCAGGAGCGGGGCGGTCTTATTTTTTCTCATCCTCTTTCTACTGCAAAACGCGCGACGACCCGTCAACATTGCTTACATCAGTGAGAAGATCTCACACCGGGCCATGGCCTCGGGACTCTCGGTCGAGTCTCAGATGAAGGCGCTCATGATGGCCGTCCTGGCGCCGGTGATCGGACTTTTGGCCGACCGGTTCGGGATAGGAAACGCTTTGATCGCCACCGGAGTAGCCATGGGCCTACTCCTGGGGGCAGTGTATCTTAGAAAAGAGGTTCAAAAAACAACGGCACATCACGAATAATATTTACGTCTTCAAGCGCATTTCTTCTTGAACCGATAGATTAAATTTGATAAACACTCCATACTACATGTTTAAAACTCCAATTTTTCCGCAGGAAAAATTGGAACGGCGAGGTAGCTCAGTCGGTAGAGCAGCGGACTGAAAATCCGCGTGTCGTCAGTTCGATTCTGACCCTCGCCATTATTGGCCACAATTCGTTGATTATCAACGAAAACCTGTACTTGCGTGACATAAATATAACTGAATCACTCCAGAAAAGATTCCCCTAACGGGGAATCTTTTTGCTATATTATTAATACTCGTTTACAGGAGCAAATTATCATGAAGATACTGGTAACCGGAGGGGCTGGATACATTGGCAGCCACACTACACTGGAACTGCTGGAGGCGGGGCACGAAGTGGTGGTGGTGGACAATCTCTCCAACAGCAAGGAAGAGTCTTTAAGAAGAATACAGGAGATTACGGGGAGGGACCTTTCGTTTCACCAGGTCAACCTGCTTGACAGAGAAACTTTGAACAAAGTATTCGATGGCGCGGGGATCGAAGCGGTGGTCCACTTCGCAGGCTTGAAGGCGGTAGGCGAATCTGTCCGAATGCCGCTCGACTACTACCACAACAATGTGACCGGCACGATCATCCTCTGCCAGGTAATGGCGAAATATGGAGTCAAAAACATAGTTTTCAGCTCATCCGCCACCGTTTATGGGGACCCGGCAACGGTCCCGATTAAGGAAGATTTTCCCCTCGGCCCCACCAATCCCTATGGCCGAACCAAGCTGATGATCGAGGATATCCTGCGGGACTGTCACACCGCGGACAACTCCTGGAACATCGCGCTGCTGCGCTACTTCAACCCGGCCGGAGCGCATAAAAGCGGCCGGATCGGGGAAGACCCGAATGGGATCCCGAACAATCTTCTTCCCTTCATCAGCCAGGTAGCGGTCGGTAAGCTCCCCCAGTTACGCGTCTTCGGAGATGACTATCCCACCCGGGACGGCACCGGCGTCAGGGACTACATTCACGTTGTCGATCTGGCGATCGGCCATCTCCGGGCGCTTGAGAAACTGACCACGAATCCCGGCATTATTACCTATAATCTCGGAACCGGGCGCGGTTACAGCGTCCTGGAGATGGTTAACGCGTTTGAGAAAGCCTCGGGGAAAAAGATTCCTTACCAGGTTGTTGGACGCCGGTCCGGGGATGTGGCGGAATGCTACGCCGACCCCTCGAAAGCCAATACTGAACTGAACTGGTCAGCCGTGCGGAATATTAATGAGATGTGCGCGGACACCTGGCGCTGGCAGTCCAGCAACCCTAAGGGGTATTGAGAAAGATAAGTGACTAAAGTGAGCTGAAGTGAACTAAAGTTTACCCGCCGTAGCTATGCAATAGCGAAGGAGGGTGACTAAAGTGACTAAAGTTACTTGACGACATTTATCCCTGATCATCAGTAAAACGCTGCCCGGCTTTCTGTAGTTTCCCGGCCAGGTATCGTATCCCTTCCTCCACCTTAAGTGGCGGACCGCTGATTCCCAGGTGGACTTCCCAACTTCCGCTAACGAACTTCGGGAGACTGGAGAATGATAATAATGGGTGAACCACGATAAAATCCTCCATCAGGTCGACCAGGTCCGCCTCCCGGGCTCCGGGAAGAACCAGATGCCGATGGATTCGTTCCGGACCGGGCTGATAGTAGCTATCCAGTACCCAGGCAATCATCGGTTCCACCATCTCCGGGAAGCCAGGCAGAAAATAACCGTTGGCGATTGAGAAGCCGGGGACCTGGTTGAATGAATTGGGAATAAGCCGGGCACCTCGGGGAAACTCGATCATCTTCAGACGATGGAGTGTGGCAAGGCGGCCAAAACGCTTCTTGAGAATCGCCGCCGCCTCCTGGTGAAATTCCAGAGGGACTCCGGCCGCCTCGGCAATACACCGGCGGGTATAGTCGTCCGGGGTGGCCCCGATCCCGCCGCAACAGAAGAACGGTTCCGGCCGCGACATGGCCCAACTCAGCTGTTCCCGGATCAGATTCGGGTCATCGCTTATAACCAGCGAGTAATGGAGGAGATGATTCCGATCCGTCAGTAGCCGCCGGGCGATTTCGAAGTGCCGGTCCCGGACGCGCCCGTCCAGAATTTCACTGCCGATAATAATCAGGCCAAAACCGGTTACGCTCTTTCTCTCGCCCATCAGATCGAAGGTTGACAATTAAAAATCATCATAATACTCGGGGTCGTACACATATTCCTCACCGGGCTCAAGCATCATTCCCATGTCCAGATAACCCCGGTAGGAGGGATAGATCTCAACCCAGTCCCCGATCAGTTTTTGATACATCTGCTCGCTCTCATTAATCCGGGATTCTTCCTTCACTGTTCTCTTGATGTCATGGGCAAACCAGTTCCGGTCATAATAATTAATTTCCAGGGAATTTAAGGCAATCGAGAGGCTGTCTTCCGGTTTACTGAGATCATATCTATCCAAGCCCGTCCCTTCCGCCCAAAGATCTATCTCGGTCTCCGGTGTCAGCCAGCTCGACTCCGCCATGGTCATTATTCTATCAATGCTATAAGGCTTCCCATACTTCTTATTCAATAATATCCGGAATATCGTATACTCCATGATACCGCCCGGTTCAGTCACCCGATAAGTTCCTCTCTTCAGTTTCCCATCCTCAAAATGATAGATAATCTCCACTTTTATCTTTCCCAATAGCTTGCCTTCATAGATAAGTTGACTCTCCGGTGATCGTGCGGCCGGAAGCGCACTTTTTTCCACCGCCTCTACCTGAACCCTGTCCATACCCCAGCAAGCCCTTCTGAAATTCCCCGTTTTATCAGCCGGGGTGGCCGGTTGGCGATCGGAAGCACAGCCCAGAAACAACAACGAAGTAATCCAGAAGAAGACGATAAAAATTCTTTTCATCTTATAACCCTCGGTTTCAAGAACAACTTTTTCACACTCCATAAAGATAGCAGAGCGGATAAGTTAATTACAATATTATTCAGGCGAATCGGATGACCAGTGAATAAGCCGGGTTAAAATCCCGCCAGGAGACAGAGATAACCGACGGTTAGACCAAAGAGGATATTGAAGACCTTGATCAACACGAAGTCCCTGATACTGACTGAGAGGATTGGTAACATCCCGTGGCCGTCCTGAACGATGGAACTGGTCAATAAGATTGAGAACGGGATCATCCCCTGGGCAAACATGACTACAAAGATGAGGTGAGGCCCTGAATCCGGGATCAGCCCCACCAGCGCCGCGAACAGGAGAACCCAGGCCCGATTGCGCGAAACGATGTCATTAAGATTCCAGTACGTCTCCCCCAGGTGAATGACTAACAGAGCGCCCAAAGTCCAGCCGAATATTCTCAAGAGATGCTTTTTGACGATATGCTCCCAGATATGGACTTCCAGAAAGTGATCGGGCACCGTGACAACAACAAAGAGGAGAAAGGAGAGAACCAGGCCAAGTGTAATTCTGATCCAGTCCCAGGCCACCGGGCCGATCTGCCCCGAGAATACACCATAGAGGAGAACCAGACTGAGAACGACGAGGGCCGCGCGCTGGAGGGTTAAGAGCTTCAGGTTATGCCTTAATCCGGACCAGGATAAGAGTGCCCGGTCCTGGCCGGCATGCACCTCCAACTGGTCGCAGGACTGACACGGTTTGAGATGGAGCTCGACTGCCATCTTATCGGCAATCCATCCGGCGATGATTCCCGCGATAAAAAGGAGCGCGAAGAGAAAAAGAGCGTATCCCGGGAAGAGTGCCAGCATAACGAAAGCCGCATCGCCCGAGGTGGCGACCATGGTGGCTACGATCGCGCCAAACGATATAAAACCGTGAATATAGAGGGATGCCGACGCGAACGCCCCCAGACATCCCGGGGTCGATCCCAGAAAAGAATTCCCCAGGTACTGCCGGAGGGGACGTCCCCGGATAAAATGCTCCAGCCGGCCTCTGGTGATGACATTGAAATAGTCTACCGCCACCATCATGGCGAAGACAAAGCCGGTGATCATTAAAGAGTGCTTGAAAACCTCGAGAAGCATAAAAAAGTGCCGAAAGTTTAAAAATGCCTGAAGTTTCTCAGTTCAGTTACTACATTTAACCCCATAATCCGGGATTTTCTTCAGCGCTACAGACAAAGTACTTCTCCCGGCCGGACAATCGCTCCTTTATCTTTTTTTCTTCCAGGAGATGACCGAGATATTTAATTACTTCATTGCGGTGAAGGCCGAAAGTGGCGGAGAGGTCGCCCAGGGTAGCAGGCCGCCTCTTTAAATAGGTGAGGATAGCCATGCGGATATCCTCATTCATAACCTTATCACGCTTCCCGCTGAAGCCGGCTACAATCTCAACCGGAATAGAGACGAGCTGGGATTGCAGGAATTTCTGAGCCGCCCGTAATTGATCATGGTCCAGCGCACGTGCTTCGGCATCTGCCGGAGGACGGACTACAGTATTAAGTTGAACATTCTCCGGCCGGATGGTCTTAATCCGGCGGGCGATCTGTTCAAGCTCGTCTCCGGAATCGTTGATATCTTTTAAAAGCATTACTTCCAGCCAGACTTGACCTGAGAACCCGGCCGCAAAATCCGCTGTCCCCCTGACCAGTTTCTTTAGGGAGAGTTCGGGGTAAGGGCGGTTTACTCTCCGGAAGTTCTCCTCACTTCCCGCGTCAAGACTGGGAACTACGAGATCAATCTCCCTTAACGCCTCCCTGACTTCAGGATAAATGAGTAGAGTCCCATTGGTCAGAATCGCGACCGGTATCTTGGTAAGCTTCTTTATCTCCGGGATCAGTTCCCCGATCTTCAGGTTGAGGGTGGGTTCCCCGGAACCGGAGAGGGTGATCCAATCTATCCGGCCACCTTCTCTTAAGACCTCTCTCAACTCCGCCAGAACCTCTACTATCGGGACATACTCTTTCCTCTCCAGGGTCGTTTTATCCGTAGGCCCCAACTGGCAATAGAGACAGTCCTGGGTGCAGGTCTTGTACGGAACCAGGTCGACTCCCAGAGAAAATCCCAGTCGACGGGAGGGAACCGGGCCAAAGATATAGTGTCTTTCAGTCATTGTAATCAAGTTTACGCGATACGAATTCTCTGTAGTGGTCAAGTGCTTGTTGGAGCGAAGCGGAAATCCCGATTTATCGGAGCTCGACTATCCTCGGAATAAGCTCCGCGACTACAATGCCGGGATAGCACTTATCTTTTCCCAGATCTTCTTGATGGCTACCGTAACTTCACCATCGGAATACTCCACCACCGATAGGCCCTCCATCTGGGCATCGGTTACCACCCGATCATAGGGGATCTCCCCGATAATGTCAGCCTGGAATTCGCCGGCGACCGAGATAATCTCTTCGGCCATCTCCCGGTTGAGATCGCACTTATTGATGACCACCCCGGCAGGCACCCCGAAATGACGGGTCAGATCCAGAATCCGCCGCAGGTCATGGACGCCGGAGACCGTGGGCTCGGTCACGACAAGGGCATACGCGGTCCCGGTTAAAGAAGCGATAACCGGACAACCGGTCCCGGGAGAACCGTCGATGATTACACGTTCCCATGATTCCACCGAGGCCAGATCAACCGCTTTCTCCCGGATCACGGTCACCAGCCGTCCCGAGTTCTCCTCGGCTATCCCCAGCTTGGCATGGGTCATCGGCTGTCCAAACCGGGTCCGGGAAACAAACCACTCCCCGTTGATCGCCGGCTCGGTTATAACCGCCTCTACCGGGCAGACCAGAGCACAGACACCGCACCCCTCACAAGCGATCGGGTCGATCCGGTAAGAAGCGCTCCCGGAGTCTTCTTCCAGTTTTTCGATGGCGTGAAAACGGCACTCCTCGAAGCACCGCGCACAACCAACACACCGGGTTTGATCGATCCGCGCGACCACACCCCCGCTGAAGAAGCCCCTCTCCCCGATCTTCGGACTTAAAATCAGGTGGAGGTCGGCCGCGTCCACATCGCAATCCGATATCACAGACTCGCCGGCCAGAGCCGCGAAGGAAGCCGTCAAAGAGGTCTTCCCGGTCCCGCCCTTGCCGCTGATCACCACCAGTTCCCGCGGGCGCGGGCCAACGATGGGCTGGGAGATCGCCGGAAGCGTCGGGACGCCCCCTCCGGCCCGCTCAGGCTCTAATACCGGTTTGACCTTCCTCTCTTTTTGAGCTTCCGCCTCGATCCGGCCGGCGATCTCCTCAAAGAGAGGGCGATACCGGGGAATTTTCTCCACTACCAGATCACCAACAGAGTAAACCTCCGCGATCGCCCGGTCATCAGGAATCTCCCCGATAACGGTAAGTTCCGCTTCCCGGCAGTAGTCACGAAGAGAATCGTCGCGATATTCGGCCCGATTGACCAGAACCACCGGCTCCTGACCGATCTTGCGGCACATCTCCACCGCCAGTTTCAGGTCATTAATCCCGAACGGGGTGGGATCGGTGACCAGGACAACCAAATCGGAATTCCGTACGGTCTCCACCGCCGGGCACGCGGTGCCGGGGGGGGAGTCGTTGATGGTGATATCCGGCCCGGTGTACTCCTTGACCCGGGAGATCAGGCGGGGCGACATTCCTCCTTCCCCGGTCTCCAGAAGAGCGTAATGGTAATCTATCGCCGGCCCGGCTTCCATGGGCGATTGCCGTACGCCATGGAAGAGGTCGCCGATCTTCTTCATCTTCTCGATAATGGCATCTTCCGGGCAGACGATAGTGCAGGCGCCGCAGACATGGCATAGTTCAGGAAAAAAGATAGCCTCTTTTGGGGTCACCGCGATCGCGTTATAGGTACAAGCCTCCGCGCATAGCCCGCATTTTGTACACTTATCGGGATCGGCCCCAACCGGGGAAAGGATCTCAATTGCTTCCTCTCTCTCTATCCGGGGTTTTAAAAAAAGATGCCCGTTGGGAGCCTCGACGTCACAGTCCAGGTAGGTCACCTCCCGGCCCGCGGCCGACCAGACAGCGGACAGATTGGTGGCGACCAGTGTTTTGCCGGTTCCTCCTTTGCCGGAGGCGATGGAAATATTCATATCTTCTGCCAGACAGAGCTGATCTTGCCGGCCATTGTTAACGGCTTATCGGACCGGTCATCAATCTTGATGGTGGTGACCACCCGTTTGACTTCCGGGCTAAAGGTCACGCGGTGCATCTCCTTGGCCAGATCGATGATAACGTCCAGATCTCCCTCAATAACAGTACCCATGGGTGTCAGTTCATACTTAACCCCATGCGCGTTCTTGAGGACTCTCAACGCGTCGGCTACGAAGTGGCTAACCGACGGGCTCTTTGTCCCCAGGGGAACAACACTAACCTCTATTATAGCCATGATCTCAGTCCTCTCGGTATTTTTGTAGAATTTAGCCCCACCCCGGTGGGTAATTTATGAAAATATAAAATTATAAAAATATGCAAATAAGTTCACTCTCTGATATTGAAAATTATCAAAGCTATTGTCACCATGCTATTAAACTCTAATTTTTACTTCGCAAAAATTATAGATGCGGTTTTATCTTCTCTTCCAGACTCTCTTTGGGAACTACCCCCACAATCTGGTCGACTACCTGGCCGTTTTTAAATACCAGCAGAGTGGGAATCGCCCGAATCCCATAGCGGGAAGCAGTAGCAGGTCCTTCATCCACATTCAGCTTGCAAACCCTTAACTTCCCCTGGTATTCTCCGTCAATTTCTTCGACAATGGGGGCCACCATGTTACAGGGGGCACACCAGGGAGCCCAAATATCAACCAGAACGGGAAGATCGGATTTAATTACCTGTTCATCAAAATTAGCATCGTCAATTTTAATCTCCATCTCTTCCTCCTTTTTCTTAAAATTTTCCTTCGGAAAATTTTAAAGGGATGAAATTTAATATATATCCCCGGTTGTAGTTTTCATCGTGAATCAATTTTTCGTAAAACTTTTTCTGAAGGGAGAACCCAGCTCTCTCGATTTCTTCGATTATCTCCTCCAGGGATAACCGGGCAAAGTTTGAAAGAGGATAATCGTCTCTATGGTGCTTGGGATAAACTGAAAGGAATCCTTCTTTTTTTAAAATCCGGTGAAATTCCGCAAGCAATCCTTCTCTCCGGTCCAGATAATGAAGGATGTCATAGGCTAAGACTACATTAACCGATTCATTTGAAAAATTGACTTTTAGTTCTCCCGAAGTTTGATCCGTTTCGATATTGGTCAGCCTTTTCTCTTTTGCCTTCTCCTTCAGCCGACGCAATTCTTCCTTTTCCTTATCCAAAGCGTAAACCGTGCCCTTTTCTCCCACCACCTGAGCCGCCGGTATACTGTAATGACCCGAGCCACAACCAAAATCAAGAACTCTGTCCCCGGTTTTTAATCCAATTCTTTTTAGAAACTCTGCCCCCTTGCCGTTCAACCAGGCTGCAACATCTGCTCGCAAGATTTTTTCCAACCTCTTTTTCGGCTTAGAGGGGGCAGGTGCCGGTGGGACAACTGAGACCGGAAGAGGACCCCACGCTAAACCCCGACAGCGTTTTCTTGATATTCTTGCTGGCGCATTCCGGGCACTTCCTTTCCACCTTTTCCACGGTCATCCCCTCCAGTAAATCAAATGTATGACCGCATTTCTTGCACAAATAACTGAAAATAGGCATCCTAATCACCTCCAATAAAAAATTACAAATTCCAAGCATCCAATTTCAAATAAATCACAAAACTCAAGCACTAAAGTTCAAACAAATTTAAAATCACAGATATTAATCACCAAAACATAGTTGCCCTGGTTTGTAATTTGGGGCATTAGAATTTATTTGTCATCCGCCTTCGCGCCTGCGCGCTATAGCGCTATGGCGCGCAAGTGCGAGAGCGCTTTAGCCGCTACGGCGGAGGCGCTTTATGATTTATTATTTGTGATTTCCCTGATAATCACCACTTACTTGCCATAGTTGCTCCCCTTTAAATTCTGTAAATAGTCCCGGACGGACAGAGCGGCTACGGTACCCTCCCCGCAAGCCATCGTTATCTGGCGAAATTTTTTCGACCTGACATCCCCTGCCGCAAAAATTCCCGAAAGTGATGTTTGCATGTCAACGTCGGTTTTAATGTAACCCATCCCGTCTAATTCCACTAACCCGGAAAGGAACTTGGTATTTGGTAAAAAGCCGGCATAGATGAACACACCCGCCACGTTAATCTTCTTTTCCTCCTTGGTGGCTCGCTTAATTACATTAATTGAATCAACCATGTCTTCCCCATTTATTGAAACAAGCTGGTGGTTCAGGAAAAATTCTGCTTTTTCATTATGCTTTAATCTTTCCTGGAGTATTTTGTCCCCCGTCATATAGGGGAGGAACTCAATAAAAGTTATCTTTTTAACGTATTTTAAAAGTGCCTCACCTTCCTGCAAGCCGGAATTACCGCAACCGATGACAGCTACCTCTTTGTCTCTATAGAGGGGACCATCGCAAGTAGCACAATAGGAAACTCCTTTACCCAGAAATTCTTTTTCTCCCGGAATCCCTAATTTTTTGGGAATGCTGCCTGAAGCTACAATTAGGGTCCAACAAGTGTATTCCCCCTTAGAGCTTTCCACTTTAACTACTTTGTCTTCTTTTTCCACCCTTTTAACTTCCTCAAACTCATTTATCTTAACTCCAAATCTCTCAGCTTGCTCTTTGAACTCATTAACTAAAGCCATTCCGTTACTGCCCTGGGGAAAACCAGGATAGTTTTCGATTAAATCAGTACTGGCCGGTAAACCCCCGCATAGCCCCTTTTCCAGCAAAAGAGTATCGAGCATCTCCCGAGAGGTATAAATTCCGGCGGTCAGGCCGCCTGGTCCTCCTCCAATAATGATTACGTCATAAACGCTGTTTTTCATCTCTCCCCATTTAAATCGTTTTTCATCATTTTTTTAATAATTGAAAATAGTCTAAAACTTGAATATGTCAATGGCAAATTGAAATTACCGGTCCCGGGGAGCGGCCGCCCGGGATGGTCAGTGCGGCTCTGCCCCGCTCCGCGGGCTTGTTCTTCAAGGCTCATGAATCATCCGGGTCATAGCGCCGGGAATTAGTTGTCTTTATTATTACCTCCAGATGACGAAAGCATGTTTTTCAATCTGTGGGCATCGCGAGGAGCATAGCCGTTCTGGTCGTTATCGAAGTAGCAATAAACGCTCTTCCCTTCTTCCCTCCAGCCGGAGAAAGTTTCGGCCCAGCCCGCCAGGGTTTTTGTTGAATACTGTCCCTGGTAAGCGGCTCCCGGCCCGTGAAGTCGGACATAGATAAAATCGGCCGTTACTATCCTGGGAGAAATTTTTCCGGCCAGGTGATAAATACAGAAAGCCGCTTTATACCTCGATAGGATTTCATAAACCCGGTCATCGAACCAGCTCGGATCACGGAATTCAAAGGTATAACTATGACCGTCCGGCAAACTATCCAGGAAAGAATCCAGGCGCCCGGGGTTGCATCTCCAGTGCGGCGGGAGCTGGAATAGTATCGGACCAAGAGTTTCTTTTAAAGCGCTTATCCTGTTCAGGAAAGCAGGCAGGGTTTTTTCCGGGTCTTTTAATTTTTTCATGTGGGTGATGTACCGGCTGGCCTTTACTGAGAAGACAAAATCCCGGGGAACAATATTTTTCCAGCCGGCCAGTGTCTTTTTTCCCGGGAGTTGATAGAAAGTGTTGTTGATCTCGGTGGTGGACAGATGACCGGCATAGTACTTCAGCCAATCTGATGAAGGAAGGCTCCGGGGATAGAACGGACCTTTCCAATGTCTATAATGCCATCCTGATGTTCCGATATTTATGGCGACGCTTTTCTTCATTTCTCGTACCTTCCCTTTCAACGTCGGGAGCCGGCGATGGGCCTGCGGCCGAAAAATTGACGATTTCTCCCTCCGAGCATGGGCGGGATTGGCGGAACCGGGGCTTGAGATGGTGGATGTTGAAATCTCTTTATTCTGCCTGGAATAGTTTTTCCAGGGCCCTTGTCAACACATCCGGGGAAGGAGAAAGAGCGGGAGTATAACTTCTCTGCCGGAGGAAAATATCCTCGATTTTGGCCCCCGCGTGAATCAGAGCGGAGATCTCGTTAATCATCCCCTTGACATTTTCTTCCCCTATCACCTGGGCTCCGATCAATCGGTCTTCATCAATCAGTAATTTAATATGCATTTTCGTGCTCCCCGGGAAATAAGCCTCCCTGCTCCATCCCTTAGTTTGAACAGTCCGCGGTTGAATTCCGGCCCTTTCAGCCTCGGCAATAGTTAACCCGACCATACCCACTGTAAGCCCACCAATAACCGTCAAAGACAAGCAGATATAACCTCGATCCTCTCCCGGCGGGGAGCGAAATTCCCTTCCCAATATACCCAGAGCCACAATCCGGGCCTGGACGATTGCCGTTTCTGTTAAAGGGCTCAGAGTATTATTCCCGGTTATCTTATTTTTTACTTCCACGCAGTCTCCCAGGGCATAAACATCCTGAATAAATTTTCCATCCTTTTTGACGTGCTGGTAACTATCAGTAATCAAGCCTCCCAATTTGCCAATTTCAAAACCGGTTTGTTCGGCTAAAGTTGTCTCCGGCCTTACTCCAATCGCAATGAGAACCAAATCTGCCGGGAGGGGGGATTCTTCTTGCCTGACAGATACAGATTCCACTCTATTCTCCCCGTTGATTCGGGAAAGTCCCTGACCGGTAATTAACCGGGCTCCCAAGTTTTTAAGCCTCTTTTCGATGATTATCGCCATGCTCTTGTCCAAAATCTGAGGCAAGATATAAGGCTTAATCTCTACCAGGGTGGTTTCAATCCCCCTTTCAAGTAAAGCAGTAGCCACTTCACAACCAATAAATCCCCCCCCGATAATTACCGCCTTTTTTACTTTTTGCAATTTATCATAAATTTTCAAACCATCTTCATAGTCACTCAAAGTGTAAACTCCGGCTTTTTCTATGCCGGGTAAGCGAGGTAAGTTAGGTCTTCTCCCGGTAGCAATGACTAAATGGTCATAGGATAAGATTTCATCATTATCCGTCTGGATTTTTTTGCTCCTCAGTTCAATTTTTTTTACCTCGGTCCCCGCTTTTATTTCAACATTGTTTTTTTGCAATTTCCGGTCAAAATTCGGGAAGAGAATGTCTTCCATACTTTTTATCTCTCCTCCCAGAACATAAGGAAGACCGCAAGGTGAATAACTGCTGTGGGTTTCTTTTTTAATCAGGGAAATATTGCCCGATTTTCCTAATCTAAGCAGTTCCCGGGCTACATTTCGCCCCGCGATACCTCCCCCAATAATCACTACTTTTTCATGGTTATTCGTCATTTAAATATCCTTTTCTAAAAAATTTTTGATTTGAATTCCCCAGTTTTTACCCAGCATGGGATGAACAAAGCCCCCCCCTCCCAGAGCCAGGAGTTTAAAATCCAACTCCCCTTTCAACTCTATAATCTTCCGGGAAGCGTAATCATAAGATTTCTCGGTCAGGCGCAGATTGGCAATTATACATTCCCGGGAGCCATCCACACCCATCTGCAAAATTAACACTTCCGGCTGAAACTTCCGGAGTAATCCCGGAACCTCCTGAAATCGGGCGATAAACTCTTCATCCCCCGCTCCCTTCGGAAGGGGGAAGTTACGATTAAAGCCCTCTCCCCGACCGCTTCCACGCTCATCCTCAAATCCGGTCAGAAAAGGATATAAAGTGTGAGAATCCTGATGAAAGGAAACGGTAAATACATTCGGATCTTCATAAAAAGCCCGCTGGGTCCCATCACCGTGATGAGCGTCATAATCCAGAACCATTACCTTTTTAATCTTCTCTCGTTCCTGAAGGTAGCGAACCGCCACCGCGATATCATTGAAAATGCAAAATCCCCGACCCCGATCCGCGAAAGCGTGGTGCCAGCCGCCGCAGATATTAACCGCCACCTCCGCTTCATCATCAGCCAGAATCCCCGCTCCGGCAATAGTGGCACTAACGCTTAAGCGGGCCACTTCATATATCCCCGGGAACCCCGGCACTTCACTGCCCAGGTTTCCCTTCCCGGCAGCACTGACATCTTTTACCGATTCCACATATCCAGGGGTGTGAAATAAGGTAAGAATATTATCGTTTATTATCTTCGGCTCCCGGACCGACAATCTATCCAGAATTCCCTGTCGCTTAAATTCACTCATCGCCCGGGGATAACGGTCCCCCCGCATCGGGTGGCCGGGGCCGAAATCCAGGGCCTCGAAACCGGAATCGTAAAAAAGCACCACTTTATTCATCAAAACTTCTCCCCCCTAATGTGGAATTCCCCTGATATGTAACAGAAGATGATTCCGACCTTCCACGCCGGTCAACCAGCCATAATCAGCATTTGCTTTAGAATCAAGTTCCTGAAGATAGGGCTTGAGATCCAGCAAGGGCGTCCCGTCAAAAACATCCAGACCCGAAACAAAAAGTTTATTCCCCTGCCTTCTCTCCAGTCTAACCACGCTCAAGCCAAGGGGATTAGGCCGGCGGGAGGAGCGGGAAGCAAATACACCTACTTCCTGGTCGGACCAGGGAGATTGAACCTTAAGGGAGATCGGACCGCGACGTTGATGAAGGTAATAAAGCACGTAAATATAGCGAAACTCCTCCAGTCGGTTGAGTCCCGCTTTGTAAGACGGCTCAACTTCAATGATAAACTCTCCTTCATCGTTTTCTCGGGGTTGATAAGGAGCAAAAAAGCGATAAGGGGTATGAATGGTCCCGATTTTCTTCAGATTAAAATTCGAGGGAATCTCTTGTACTGCCGGAGGAGGAGATATACGTTTCCCTCCCTTCCGATTAGAAAGTTTATTAAGCGCGCCCTCCAGATGCCGGTCCATTCCCGCGGCTAACTTAATGGCTTCTTGTAATTCCTGAGCGCTTGCCTCCCATCCCTCCACTTCCAGTTGCTTGAGCCATTGCTCCAACTCCGAGGCGTGCTCCCGATTATGCTTGATCCAATATTCAAGAAGAAGACGGAACTTTTTCTCCCCCGTTCTGGAGCTGCGCTTTTTTGCTTTTTCATTCATGGTCCAGGATCACATAATTATCAATAAAATCAATTTCTCGGATAAAACAATTTTTTACTTCTTTGCTTTCCCCCAACAAATCACGGATAACCAGGGATTCTCCCTTCCGGGTGATCTTGGTCACTTCCTCTCCCAGCAATTCTCCTTCCTCCCGATGATTAAGATAAGCTTTAGATAGACACATTTTTAGTCTCCTTTTTTGTTACGATAACTCCCGGCCCTCTTTTTTCTCAATTCATTTAATGCTTCATTAATTTTCCCTCGCCGGAAAAATAATTTCACCCCCCGTTGCTCCAGCCTCTCCACCCCCCGCTTGCCAATGCGGGCGGAGATGATAACGGGGCAATCCTTGAGAAACTCATACACATCCAATGTCTTTAAATGCTGGTTGGTGGACGCGTAAGGATTGATCCGGACTTCGAGGAAGTTAATCTTGCCATTATCGCCTCGCTCATAGATATAAAATTGCCGAGCCCGCCCCAACATCCCCGGAAAGATATTTAAACCGTTGTTACTGGGAAGAACGATTTTTGTTTTTCTCATCTAATATTTTATTTTATTACAAAATCTTTTTCCCCGGCTCTAATTTCAACTTTCAACCAGTTTTCAGGCGGAGTAAAAGGACAAGCGTAATCCTTGCTGTAAACGCACCAGGGATTATAAGCTTTATTAAGATCGAGGATCCACTTCCCCTCCTGAGTTTTATGTTCATAAGGTTCAAGATCTATATATCTTCCCGCGCCATAAGTTTCTTTTCCGCTGGTCAGATCCCGGAAAGGAATGAATAACCGCTCATCATAGATATCGCCTTTATAGGCTTGAAGGACACAGTTCTGATCTTTGATCTTAAATCGAAATTCCCCCCACCGACTAAAATCCCGGATATTGCCTTTCGTATCTTCTATCTGAACAGTTTGTTTGTCATGATGTTCGAGAATTTCGAGCTCAAAACGGTATTCCGGATCAGGAGGATAATAATCAAGTCCTTTAAATTTTTCTTGATATTCAAACGGTATCGGAGACTGAAACCCCCCGAAAAAGATATCCTTATTCTCGCGTTCCTTCTCAATACCTTCCTTCCATATTTCAATATCCATTATCATCCCTCCTTATAACATAACCCGGCGGGGTTCCTTCAGAGTGCAACTTGTAATGAAACCTCCACCGGCCAGCAAGCTGGTTATTACAAATAACGTTACATACGAAAAATACTGGGCAATAATTCCCCCGATTAAAGGAAAAATTACTACCGGCAAAGCCAATGTTCCTTTCAAGCTGATATAGGTCGGTCTATCTTTTGAAGGCGCTATATCTAAAAGGAAATTTGTATTGCCGATGCTGCGGCCATTGATAAAGAAACCGATCGCCGCAAAGACGAGAATAAATAGAACAGGATAATGGGCGGGTATAAAGAAAGCCAGCAGGGGTATGAGAAATCCTATCAGGGCGGTAAAAACAATAATAAGTTTATTTCCTTTAAAATCAGAGAGATGCGCCCAGATAATATTTGACAACAATCCACCGGCCATCTGGGCGGAAAGGAATATTCCCACCATCCCCAGTTCCATCTTTAAGACATTGCGAGCATATAGCACATAAAAAGGCAGGGCCAGGCCCCCGCTTCCCACCATGATTTGAACTATGATGAATCTCCGAAAATTGTGGTCGGATTTAAGAATCCGGAAAGATTTTTTTAAAAAATCCCCCAAAGGCAGTTGCCACTTATGTACCTCGTTAATTGGTTCTTTAACCAGCCCGAGGGCCAGATAAGATATACTGATTAATATAAAGCAGAGTAGAAAAAGGAATGAATAATTATCCGGGAAAACGATTGAATTATTACTGAGAACACTCTTAACAACCCAGCCGGCTCCGATCGCCATCACCCCTCCTCCCAGCTGGCGATAACCAAAAAATCTACCTCGCAAATTGGCCGGTATCGCCTTGCCCCAGATATCAAAGAAAGGAACAGAAGCGACACCTCCCATAAAAGTAAATAAGGTAAGAAAGAAGAAAAGCGAAAAGACCACCAATCCGGGATGAGAAAGAGCGAAGAAATAAGTTATCAGCGCCAATCCCCCCCAGCATAATGCCCGCACAACAATGGCCGCGATTAAAAAAGGTTTTTTCCGAGCTCTGCTTTCTATCTTTTGGGCTGTAATCAACTGAGGCAGCGCGCTCCCGATTCCACCCAGGGGGCCCATCAAGCTCGAGGAGAGCCCGATGAGAATTTGCGAACCGGTAAAATTATTTAAAAATACCGGCAATACGGTACCGACGTTGCTGAATGCGATACCCCCGTTGTAAAATATCCCATGGAGCAATCCCATGGTGAAGTTCCAGCCATAGTTTTTTGAACCCCTGTTTTTTAAGGCCATCATATCGTTCCTTCACGGCACGCCTGGAGTAACCTTACATAACCGGAAAAAAAGAAAAATTCTCGCGAATAATTCAGTTTATTTTCCATCAGAATCCGTTTCCAATCCCGGGCGATAAAATCAAAAGCATAAGGACATTCCAGATACCGAAAACCTAATCGCAGATACCAGGGCATCTGATCGAGTGAAAATTCATTGTAATCAAGAATGAACAGCCGGCCGTTTTCCTTTAAGTAAAAGCCGACTCGCTCAATCAGTCTTTCCCGTTCCCATTGCGGAAGTCCGTGCAAAACAAAAAATATGAATATTTTGTCAAACCGCGCCTGAAGGGGGAATTCCCGGTCCAGGCGGGCCCGGATAATCCGAGCGCTCGGGAAACGGGCGCATTTTTTTTTAAATCTTTCTACCATGGCCCGGGAAATATCTACCCCCAGATAATTTCCCGACCCGGAAAGATAGGGCAGTATCAACCGAGCGTTCCTGCCGGTGCCGGCTCCCAGGTCGAGAACCCGGTCATCCGGCTCAATTTTCATCATTCTTACTACCTCGGCAATAAAAGCGGCATAACGACCCGCAGTAATTACGTTCAGAAAAAGGTCGTAAAAAGGGACCTGCCAGTTTCTCACCTCCACTTTCGATTCCGGATAAATTCTCTTATTCGTCAATTTTATAAACCTTTCCAGGCCTCCTGTTCCATGGCTAAAAATTTCTGGACTTCTTCCGGATTCATCAAGGTGGTTTTTACTTCCACCTCCCCGCCCAGTTCTTCCACCGGTTCGCGAACGCTATTTATTAGTCGGTTTTCAATAGGGATACCGGCAGAGGGAAAAGCAAGAGTGATCGTAACACTATTCCCGATGACCGATACTTCTTTAACTATCCCCAGCTCCACTAAAGTAAGATCAATGGCAGGATGCTTGACCTGATCTAAAGCTTTACGAACCTCACCTTCAGATAGATACGTCTCCATTATCAGTCTCCTTTGCCTATTTCACTTTTTATTTTCTCTCCATATTCCGGGAAGTATCTTGTTATCACCTTTAAATTAAATCTGGAGAGAATTGACTCTTTTTGTTCACGGGCCAAAAGAAATTGGAAGGACTTTTCTATGAGTTCTTCCTCGCTAACCTTGCCTCCAGTTAATTCCTGATAGTAATCCGACTCCAGATTCACGGTGTGGGTGGTGGAAGAACCTTCCTCTTTCACTGTTACTTTAAATTGACCCTGGTTCTGTTTTTCCACTCTAATCACTTTTTAAGCCTCCACGTTATTAAAATTCCGAAGCAGTAAAATACAATTTACTATACGATCAAGATATGCCTATTCCATCCGGCAGGACTTTCTCATTTTATCGCATGCGTCTTCCGCCCCCACCCCTGCCCATTCCTCTCCCATCCCTTGGTCCTCTTCCCATTCCTCTTCCCATTCCTTTTCCCAGTCCTCTTCCCATGCCTCCCGGGAAGGCTCCAGTTGAGGGTGGTTGTCCCCAAACAAGAGAGGAAGGTGGAATTGCCCCCGGAGAATCAATCTGAGTATCAGAACCTATCGCTCCAACCGGACAAGCCGCCATCGCCTGAGCCACACAATCAGCATCCGGGTTTGTCAGTACAGCTTTATCCACCTTCATCTCAAAGCCACTGGGGCAGACTTCCACACATTTTCCACAACCAATACATTGGTTATCATCCAGCCAGATCATAATTTCATCTCCTCAATAATGTTTAATTTATCGACTTCAGTGATGAAGTCTCTTCTAATTTCGCTATTCTTCGTTTCAACTCCTCTAAGTCACCTTTAAGGGCATACTTCTTGCTGACATACATTGAGTAACCAACGATGATTAAAATAGCGAGAATTAAGCCAATGAACATTTTCAGCCTCCTTTTTTTAGTAATTCGAGCTCTTCTTCCAGCTCCTCCAGTTCCTCCATCATCGATACCGGGATGGAATGAGCCGGCATCCGATCCTTCAATTCCTTAATTTTATTCTCCAGCTCGATAATTTTATTTTGTCCGGACTCTTTTTGCATTTTTCAAATTTTGCTACTGAAACCTTCTCCATCGATTTAGTGGTGAAAGTTCTATCAAGTTATCAACCATGGTTAATGTAAACGTTCAGCCAGATGAGGAAGTTCTCCTTTGATATAAAGAGAAACTGCTTCATCAATATCTTTTATGTCAGTAATAATTACCTCAAGACCTGAGTCTCTTAAATTTTCATAGGCGCCCAGCCCCATTCTTCCCGCTATAACTGCCTTACAATTGCCTAAGGTCAGAGCTAATTCTTCGTGCCTTTGAAACGCCTCCTGAGTAAATCCATGCCGACCGTCCACTCCGGTCTGTGGAGATTCCTCTTCTTCAGCACGCTCCTTATGCCCCAACTTCTCTACTATCTCCCGGCCTACGATTTCTCCCTCTGCTACTTCTACCAACACCAAATAAGGGGCTGCTCCAAAATGTTCACTTATAGTTTTTTTATCATCCGAGGCAAACGCGATTCTCATCTTTTCTAACCTTTTGATTTCCGTTAACAGATATCCGTAATCAGATAGAAGATATCTTGATTGCCAAAAAAAATAAGTTTTACTGCTTGAATTATGTTTAAATACCTGTATATTGTTTATCATATAGAAAGTCAACAAGAAAAAAAGGAATTTGACATGATCACCCTCAGCCCTGTCCTCGAGGATTATTTAGAAGTAGTTCTTCGCTTTCAGCGGAAAAAACACTTTGCCCGGGTCAGCGACATTTCTACAGCAATGGGGGTGGGAAAATCCGCCGTCACGGCCGCATTAAAAAGCCTTTCCAAAAAAGGATTATTGAATTACCAGCCTTATGAACCGGTTACCCTGTCGAGGGAAGGGCAGCAAAGAGCCGAGCGAATCCTTTTCCGCCGCCGGATTCTGAGGAATTTCCTAGAAAAGGTGCTGACCATTGAAAAAGATCACGCGGAAGCAGCAGCTGGCAAGATGGAGCATGCAGTAGATAAAGAAGTACTCGATCGTTTTGTCTGCTTTCTCGCCTTTATCTCCCGGGCTCGGAGAAAAGGGAAAATCTTGCGGGATGATTTTAGGCAGTTTATCGACGAAGGCATCGGCAGCCGGAGCTGCCAGCAATGCATTGATGAATATCTGAAAGATTTTGAGAGGGAAATAGATTGATACCGAAAAAAGGGAGATCAGGATAGTTATGCTGAAGTGGATAGAAAATCAAAATAATTTTAATGAAATTCGTGAGAAGTATACGGACTACCTTGTACTTCTGTTCTGGGGAGATTTCTCCCCGGCGGCCCAGCGCGCGCTTTCCGAATTGAAACAATTTTCTCGGGATTATACCGCCATTCCAGTGTATGTATTGGATGTCCAGAAAGTGAAATCCGTTCACAAAGAATACGGCGTCCGCCGCGTCCCCACCGTACTGGCCATAAAAAATGGGAAAGTGGTACAATTCATCGAAGGGGTTGAAAGTGCCGCGTTCTACGGTGTGAGAATCGGCGGCAGCGCTCCAATTCAGTTTGCCAGACCTAAGAAAAGGAAAGTTAACCGAGTGACTGTTTACAGCGGTCCCGGATGCCCGCACTGTGGAGCATTAAAAACATACCTGCGGAGGAACGGTATTTCTTTCCGGGACGTGGACGTCTCCCGCGACCAGCGGGCCGCGGAGAAACTGTTCAAGAGGAGCGGACACCGGGCCGTGCCGCAGACCGATATTAATGGAAGGCTGGTGGTGGGATTTGATCAAAATAAATTAAATAATCTGCTGGGAATTCAAACCGAAAGGAGGGAGTCATGAAAATAACACCGATTAACGGTCAGATATTAGTAAAGCCGTCAAAGCCGGATGAAAAAAGTACCGGGGGTATTTATATCCCTGACAGCGGTAAAGAGAAACCGCAAGAAGGAAAAGTTATCGCGATGGCGAAAGACGCGACCGAGGAAGTCGCCGTGGGAGATCGGGTAATTTATAAGCAGTTCAGCGGTACCGAGGTCTCTGTGGAGGGAGAAGACTATATTCTGCTTCCCTCAGATGAGATAATAGTTAAGTACGTGGATGTTGACGCAATTCCCGAGTAAGATGAAAAATAGGGCGGGAAACGCGAAAGGCCACGCTCATTCGGGGAGAGACTTCCTATATCTATTTATCCTGCTTTTCATTATTTGGATCGCTCTCACCTCGAGCCTGAATTGGCAGGAACTCTTTACCGGCATCGTAATCAGTCTGGTGCTTTCTTTATTCTTATACCAGAGGTATAGCGGTCTGGGATTGCCCCCGCTGGAGGGGAGGAGAGTCGCCTTCTTTTTTATCTATCTCATGATACTGTTCAAAGAGATCATCAAGGCCAACCTTGATGTCGCCTATCGGGTCCTTCATCCAAAGATGCCTATCAGGCCCGGGATTGTGGTCATAAAAACTAAACTAAAACAGGACCTGGCCAAGATGATTTTAGCCAACTCCATTACCCTGACCCCGGGAACATTTACCCTTGATATACTGGGAGATAATCTCCTTATCCATTGGATAAATGTAAGGGCGGAAGATGTGGATACGGCGACAAAAATTATCGGAGAAAAATTCGAAAAGTATCTGAGGATAATATTTGAATGAGTGAGATTATCTTTCTTATCATCATCGGAGCAGCTATTTTTCTTTGCCTTTTAAGGATGATAAAAGGGCCCACCGCTCCCGATAGAGCAGTAGCGGTGGATACAATTTCCACAATCACCACGGCCCTTTTAGTTTTTTTAGGCTTTATCTTTAAAAGGTATGTTTATCTGGATGTTGCTCTGATTTATGCGCTTTTAACCTTTATCGGATCAGTGGCTATTGCCAGGTTCCTGGAAAAGGGGATTTAGATGCACTTACTGGGAATGATTATTACCGGAATTGGAGTGATTTTTCTTTTCTTGGGAAGCCTGGGGATATTTAGACTCCCTGATGTATATAATAGGCTTCAGGCAGGAACAAAGGGCACTACCTTAGGGGCCTTCTTTACCATCATGGGGGTAGGGATAATGGAGCCGGCCTGGTTTCTGAAGACGCTGCTTATTGCCCTCTTCATCCTTCTCACCAATCCCATCTCCAACCATGCCCTGGGAAGAGCCAGTTGCAAAAGCAAGGTTCCTCTCTGGGATAAGAGTGTTGTGGATAAGACCAAAGAGTTCAAGGAATGCCATGATTCCGATACAGGAATTTAAAGAGATCGTGGAGGAAATATGATCTGGCTGGCAACTGTTCTCATCGGCCTGATGCTGGTCGCGGCGATTGCGGCCTCGATTTTTAAGGACCTGCTGAGCGCCGTTATCGCCTCCTGCCTGGTCAGCTTAATCGCCGCCCTTTTATTTTACTTACTACAGGCCCCGGATGTGGCGATGGCCGAAGCCGCTATCGGGGCGGCCCTGGTAACTGCTATCTTTGTCATTGCCATCATAAGAACACGAAGGTACGAGGGATGAGAAAACTCATCAGTCTTATTCTTCTGGTTATTATCGCGGTGGGGCTCGGCCTGTCCCTGAGCAAGATTCCCTTTGGAATCCCTAAATCCAGAGTAGGCGAATACTACATCCAGAAAGGAAGAAAAGAGACCGGGGCAACCAATATTGTCACCTCAGTAGTGGTCAATTATCGCGGCTTCGATACGCTGGGGGAAGTAACTATCCTATTCACCGCCGCCCTGGGCGTGGGGGCCGTGCTAAGCATTGGGCGCAAGAAGAATAATATCAAGCACCAGCCGGCCAGCCTGATTCTGCGCACCGGGTGCCGTTTTCTTTTTCCCCTAATCCTTCTGGTCGGCGCCTACATTTTTATCCACGGGCATCTTACCCCCGGAGGCGGCTTCCAGGGCGGGGCGGTTGTGGCTTCGGCCTTTCTCTTAATCTATCTGGGCTGCCGGGAGATAAGAATCAGTGAGCAAGGTACGAAGGTAGTCGAATCGCTGGCCGGTCTGGTCTTCGTGGTGGTAGGATTGGTGGGCTTGGCCGTGAGCGGTTATTTTCTCCTTAATTTCCTGCCGAAAGGAATTCCAGGCAGACTGTTCAGCGCCGGCGTTATCCCCGTTATCTATATTGCCATCGGGTTTAAGGTCGGCTCGGAACTGACCGGAATTATCGATGCCCTGGTGGAGGAGACGGAGTGAGCTTTTTACATAACTATATCTATTACTTCGGGGCCTTCGGACTTATCTTCATCGGGCTTTATATTATCTTGGTAAAACGCAATCTTATCAAGGTCATCATCGGCCTCAGCATCCTGGAGACGGGCGTCAACCTCTTTCTCATCTCCATCGGTTACATAAGCTCGGGAACAGCCCCCATTTTTTCCAGCCCGGAAGTGGAAGCGGCCCGCATGGTGGACCCCGTACCCCAGGCCCTGGTGCTCACGGCCATTGTCATTGGAGTGGCGGTCCTGGCCCTGGCCCTTTCCCTCACCATCCGGGTGTATCGCCTTTTCGGCACCCTGAATATGAGAAAGATCAAGGAACAGAGATGGTAAACCCCGTTCTCTTGATCGCGGTTCCACTGGGTCTGGCCTTAGCCGTGCCCCTGTTGGGTCTTTTCTCCAGAAAACTGATAAAATACATCCCCGTCGTTGCCCTTTTCTTCAACCTGGTCGTTTCGCTGACCCTTCTGCCGCGGGTATTGGAAAAGCCGATTCAGGTCTTTATCGGCGGTTTCCCCCCTCCCTTCTGCATCAACTTAGTGGTGGGCCCGGTGGGAATTCTGTTTGCCGCCCTGATCGCCCTGGTGGGTCTTCTGGTCTCCATCTACGCCACAAATTACATCCGGGAAGGGCCCCAGGAGAAATATCACACACTTTATCTCCTGCTTCTCACCGGAGCCACGGGTGTGGTACTTACCGGCGACATCTTCAATCTCTTCGTCTTCTTTGAAATTCTCTGCATCTCTTCTTATACCCTGGTGGCCTATCCGGGCGATAAGCCCGCTATCGAGTCAGCGGTCAAGTACCTGATCCAGGGAGCTGTGGGATCCAGCCTGGTGTTGATCGGTGTGGGCCTGTTGTACGGTCTTTTCGGAACCTTGAATATGGCCGATATCGCCGGCCGGATTGATTCGGTCAAACCAATATCGGTCTTCGTGCCCCTGGCCCTGATGATCACGGGATTCGGAGTGGAGGCGGCTATCTTTCCCCTTAATGCCTGGCTCCCCGACGCCCACTCTTCCGCGCCCTCCTCGATCAGCGCCATCCTCTCCGGTATCGCTATCGAGGTGGGACTCTATGCCGTGATCCGGGTGGTCTTCACCCTGTTCGGGGCCGGAAGTCTTCTCCTCTTCCTGACCGTATTAGGTCTGCTTACCCTTTTGATCGGGGAGATGTCCGCCTTCGCCCAGAACAATATCAAGCGGATGCTCGCCTACTCCAGCATCGGCCAGATCGGGTTAATCCTCTTTGCCCTGAGCCTGGCCACCGCTTACGGCGTTGCCGGCGGCCTCTTCCAACTGGTCTCCCATACTCTGAGCAAGTCCCTACTCTTCCTGGCGGTCGGATATATGATTTACCGCTCCGGTTCGCTCGAGATCTCTTCCCTCGCGGGTATGGGGAAGAAGATGCCCCTCACCAGCCTGGCCTTCACCATCGGCGTCTTCTCCCTCGTCGGTATGCCTCCTTTCGTGGGGTTCTCCAGCAAGTTCCTGATCGTCCGGGCTGCTCTGGCCCGGGGAGAAATCCTGTTCACCGTGCTTATCGGTCTGGCCCTGATGGGGACGGTCATAGAAGGCGCTTATTTCTTCCGGGTGGTACAGGTCCTCTACTTTAAAAATGAGAAGGCTGATTCGGGAAGAAAAGAAGCTCCTTGGACGGCTTTGTTTCCCCTCTTTGTCTTTGCGGCCTTGATCATAGTCCTGGGGATCTATCCCGGTCTGGTCACCGGTGTCCTGAACTCGGCGGCGGCGGAGTTTCTAAACCGAATAGATTACATCAGGAGCGTTCTGGGATGAGGCTGGATCTTATCCTAACTATAGCCTTCGGCGGTGCTCTTGCCACCTATCTCATAGGAAAATTCTCTTCTGGGCTGAGAAACTTCCTGGCGGTTTTAGTTTCTCTGTTCCTGGTGGCGGTGATCGCCTGCCTCTACGGCGACAGTTCGGAGAGAGCTTTTTACTTCGGCTTCTTCGGCCTGCCGCTGATACTGCGGATAAACGCACTTTCCTGGTTCTTCGCCCTGGCGGTATCGATTCTCGGCGCGCTCGGCGCGATCTTCTCCCTAAGTTATATGAGGGGCAGGGAGAGGACCGATTTCTATTATTTGAATTTCCTTCTGGTGAACGCGGCCATGCTGGGTGTGGTCTTCTCCGGCGACCTGATCTCTTTCTTCATCTTCTGGGAGATCATGAGCTGGTCAACGTTCCTTCTTATCTGTTATAACCGGGGCCGGGCGCTTCAAGCCGGCATGAAATATATAATCATGTCCCTGATCGGTTCAGCAGCCTTCTTTATCGGGATATCTTCCCTCTATACCACTTTCGGGACACTGGTTATTTCGAAGATCGGCATTTTTCTTGCCTCGGCTTCTTCCAGTTACATTTTGTTCCTTTTGATTCTCTTCTCCATTGCCTTTGGAATCAAAAACGCCGTCTGGCCGTTTCACGCCTGGCTGCCCCCGGCTCATTCCGAGGCTCCCTCTCCTTTCAGCGCGATTCTTTCCGGAATTTTAATCAAGATGGGAACTTACGGATTCATTCTTCTCTTCTATGTCATTATCGGTTTAAAAGTCTTTCTCGCCCTGGGGCGGGGGTGGTTCAGTGTCTCCCATCTCCTTTCCACATTAGGGGCGGTAACCATTCTAATCCCCACATTTATCGCCGTCTTTCAGGATGACGCCAAACGGCTTCTGGCCTGGTCCACGATAGCTCAGGTTGGGTATATATTCCTGGGGCTCGCTTTTGGAACCGGCCTGAGCGTGGCCGGCGGCATATTTCACTTCCTGAACCACGCCGTCTTCAAGGCGCTATTATTTTTCGCCGTCGGGGCGGTGGAGTTCCGGACCCGGGGAGAGCGGGATCTGAATTCACTCGGCGGTTTCATCAAGAAGATGCCGTTTACTTTCGCGGCGGCTCTGGTGGGAGTTTGCGGTCTGATCGGTGTGCCCCTAACCAACGGTTTTGTCTCCAAGTGGATGATCTACAAGACCCTGATCCTGGGTAAGTCCCCGTTTCTCGCCTTCGCGGCACTGGTCGGCACCTGGGGAACCATCCTTTACAGTTACAAGTTAATTCACCATATCTTCCTGGGACAACTTCCGACAAAATATAAAAATATACAAGAAGCGCCCTTCAGCATGAAACTACCCATGGCGATTCTTTCCCTGACGATCCTTATCTTCGGCATCCTTCCCGGTATACCGCTCAAGGTCATCAACGCCATCGGGATCTCGTTCGGTTTCAGCTCCCTGGATATAACCATCTGGGGGATCGCCTCGGAGACAGGAACTCTTAATACGCTCAATATCTTTGCTGCTTTATTAATATCCGGAATCATAGCCTGGCTGGTCTTCAAAGCATCTCGAAAACCGGTAGCGGTCGCCCAGCAAGATACATATGCCGCCGGAGCGGCGATCCCGAGGGATAAATACAATTACACGGTCGATTTCTACCATCCTCTTTCCCGAATGATAAAACCGTATCTCCGGGATTTTATTGATGAGTTCTACCTGAAACTGGCGGATCGGATCCGGAGAATTTGCGGTGTAATCCGGCACATCTATACCGGGGATGTCGGAAATTACGTTATGTACATCGTCCTCTTTCTATCGCTATTGATCTTCATCCAGCTGAAATGGAGTCCGTGGTAATGAATATCGCAAGAATCATACTGTCGCCGGTCTTAGCGCTGATTATCGGCATATTCTTTCTGGGTCTGGCCCGAAAGGTGATAGCCAGAATCCAGTGGCGCTACGGGCCGCCCATCACCCAGCCGATAATCGATATCATCAGGCTGTTCAACCAGAGGAGCGTCAGTCACGGGCATCTGTTCAAACTGGGGATCGTCCTCTCGCTGGCCGGGTCGGTGGTAGTGATCCTGTTTTTGCCCTGGGGAAGAATCTGTTCCCTGGGTGGCTCGGGGGGAATACTGGTGATTTTATACCTGATGCTATTAGCCCCTCTCGGTATCGCCTTGAGTGGTGGGGAGGCGGCCAATCCTAACGTCAGTATCGGCATCTCCCGTAAGCTCATCCTGGCACTTGGTTACGAGGTCCCCCTCCTTCTCATTCTTTTGGCGGTGATGAATTATTACGAGACTATATCCCTGGTAACAATTGTAGAGCGCCAGCAGAGTGCGAGTTGGTCCTTGTTCTCTCTGCCTCTCCTCCTTTCCGGGATCGCCTATCTACTGATTCTCCCGGCTATCCTGGGTTTCCGGCCCTTTGAAGTCATCCAGGCCCCTCAGGAGATTTCATCGGGACCGATGGTGGAATACGGCGGTCAGTTTCTGGCCCTGGCCCAGATCCAGCACGCATTAAACTTCTTTATCGGCATCGCCTTATTCGTAGACCTGTTCCTGGGCGGAGGGGGCAATCCGGCCATCTTTTTTGCTAAGATGCTGGTAATGTTTATGATCATTATCTCTATCAACGCGGTCTTTCCTCGGTTTAGGATCGAGCAGGCGGTTAAATACTTATGGAGATGGCCGACTTTATTAGCGCTTATAGGTTTGATTGTCAGCATGATAACGTAATATCAAAAGGTTTTTGATAGTTATGAATAATTTAGGGATACATGTATTACCATAGATATGAATGAGTTATCAGAATCGTCCGGATATAGAAATAAAATTATGCATGAGATAAAGTACACGCCAATCGGAATCATTCACTCTCCATTCAAAGAACCTAAAGGAACACCTATACAACCCGCGGGTGCTAAGGACATCGATGGAACAGTTGAGGTATTCCCGGAATGTGCTGAGGGTTTAAAGGATGTTGAAGGTTTTTCCCACATTATTTTGATATACCATTTTCATTTATCTAAAAAATCACCGTTAAAAGTAAAGCCATATATGGATAACAACGCGCACGGTGTCTTTGCAATGCGGGGCCCAAGTAGACCTAATCCAATCGGCATTTCAATAGTACGTCTTATTAGAATCGAAGAGAACATACTCCATATTCGGGATGTAGACATTGTAGATGGAACTCCTCTTCTGGATATCAAGCCATATGTGCCGGAGTTTGATATACGAGAAGTAGAAAAAACGGGGTGGCTTGACAAAAATGTGCATAAACTCTCGTCATCAAAAGATGACGGGAGATTCACAAAATGAGTTGTGCGACTTCAGATAACAAAACGTATCTGGTGATTTTTCGAACATTTGGTCATTTGGATTTAGGATTTTTTAAGTATAGAGGGACTGCTCGAAATCTTTTCGATCAAGGCATAGTTATTTAGGTAAAATGGACCGCAATCAACTGATAAAATGGCTTAAACAGCCAGCCCGGATGGGCCATAAGTATTCGCTGCACGTTATTTACTTCTGCACCGGCTGCGGGATTATCGAGATTCCTCCCTCCATTACGGCCCGCTGGGACGCGGAGAGATTCGGTATAATCCCGGTTGCCACCCCCCGACAGGCCAATCTGTTTTTGATCACAGGTTACGTTTCCTTGAAAACGTTAAAGCCGATCATCAGGACCTACGAACAGATGCCGGATCCGAAGTTCACGGTCGGTTTCGGCTCCTGCCCTATCAACGGGGGGATGTACTGGGATTCGTACAACACCATCAAGCACCTGGATAAGTACATTCCTGTTGACGGCTGGATCGCCGGCTGCATGCCCCGCCCGGAGGCAATCTTCATCGCCATCACCCACCTCTGGACGCTGATCGACAAGGAGATGGCCGATGGATACAAGAGATACGAGAAGTATTATAAATATTATCGCGCCAATCAGGAGCAGATTTGCGGCAAGCTGGATTGGCCGCCGCTCTACCCGATAGAATCAAAATGAGTAACTCGATTACGGAAAAACTAAAATCTTCCTTCCCCGGTATTCGGGTAGAAGTCCTCGAAAAGGACAGGCTGAAGATCACCGCCGAAAAAGAATCGGTCATCTCCATCCTGAGTTATTTGAAGAATAAAGGATACGACCACCTGGCACTGATATCGTGCGTGGACTGGATGGAAGAAAACGAATTTGAACTCATCTACATTCTCTCCGCCTATCTTAAGCGGGACGATGAGTACACGGGAAGGGAGAAGCTGAACATTATATTAAAGACCAGGATTCCGCGGGACAAGCCGGAGTTTCTTTCGGTCATCCCCGTCTTTGAAAACGCCGAACCTTACGAACGGGAGATTCACGAACTCTTCGGCGTTATCTTCACGGGACATCCGAGGCTAATACCACTCTTTCTGGAAAGGAATTACGAGATCCCGCCCTTCCGGAAGGACTTCGATACCCGGCAGTACGTAAAAGAAGTATTTGATAAAATCCCTCCCGTTAAACACGAATAATACTAATTAAAACAAATTTCACGAATACAATAAGAGACACGAATAAAACGAACACAACGAATTTCACAAATGCAACATCAAATAATATACAAGGAATTATCCTTTAAAATAATAAATGCAGTCTTTACCGTTCATAATGAATTAGGCCCTGGTTATTCAGAAGGAATATATGAGTCTGCTCTTTGTAAGGAGCTGAAAGGCAGAGGGATAAAATATGAAAGATAAAAATTGATTGCGGTATATTACAAAAAAGAAAAGGTAGGAGAATATCGGTTAGATATGGTCATAGAGAACAAAATAATACTGGAATTAAAATCCGTTTCTGCTCTTAACAAAATCTTCGCAGCACAACTACTCTCATATTTAAAAGCTACGGATCTGAAATTGGGGATATTAATCAATTTTGGGGGTATCAAAGTTGAGTATCAAAGAATTGCCAATTAAATTATTCGTGCCATGAAACACGAATGCTACGAATGAGACAAATGACACGAATATTCTATAAAAATTTTAAAAACTGCTCACACTATTTTAGTATTATTAGTGACATTCGTCCTATTTGTGAAATTCGTGTTATGAAATTCGTGTTATGAGAGAGCTGGAACTATATTTCGGCCCCCAGCATCTGGGGATGGTGGGAAACTTCAGCATCACGCTGAAGGTGGAAGGCGACCGCATCCGGGAAGCGACCGCCAATCCCGGTTATCTGCACCGCGGGTTTGAGAAACTGATGGAGTACCGGACCTGGATCCAGAATTTCCCCCTGGTCGGCCGAATAAACGTGGTGGAGCCCGACCACCTGGAATTGATGTACGCCATGGCGGTAGAAGAACTGGCCGGTATCAAAGTTCCGGAACGGGCTCAATACATAAGAAGTATTTATCTTGAGCTCTCCCGGGTTGCATCCCATCTGTTCGTACTCTGGGCGTATGCCAATATGCTGGGGTTCGATACGGTGGGGCAATGGGCTATGTACCATCGCGATCTGCTTTTAGATCTTTTCGAGGAGCTGACCGGCGGCCGAGTTTATCATATTTATATCAGGCCGGGAGGCGTCCGGCGTGACTTCCCGGAAGGTTTCAAGGAAAGAATTGTAGATAACCTCCACACCATCGGCGGCTGTGTACCGGACTATGACGACATTTTTTTCAATAACCGGCTCTTTTACGAAAGATCAAAAGGAGTGGGAAAGGTCAGCCGGGAAGAGGCCATAGCCATGGGAGCTACGGGCCAGGTGCTGCGGGCCACCGGGATGAAATATGATATCCGGAAGGTGGAACCTTACGCCGCCTACCACCAGATACCCTGGGAAGTTCCCATCAGGAATGAAGGCGACGCCTGCTCGCGGATCTGGGTAATCCGGGACGAGATGATCGAGAGCGTCCACATGATATTTAAACTGCTGGAAAAGATGCCGGAAGGAACGGTCTGCAACCGGACTCCTAATCCCTTCAAGTGGAAGGTTCCCGCGGGGGAGGCCTATGTCCGGTGTGAATCCTCCCGGGGGGAACTCGGGCTCTACCTGGTCAGTGACGGAGGCGAGAAACCGTACCGGGCTCATTTCCGGACACCCTCTTATCCCCACGGGCTTATCGTCCTGGAAAAGGCCTTGCAAGGCGCCAGCATAGCCGACGTGGGAAATATTATGAACAGTCTGTACGTGGTGCCCCCGGAAATCGATAGATGACACGAAGTGTTATCCTGAGTGAAACAAAGGATCTCAATGAAAAATGGTAGTATTTTAGCTCCCTTCAAAGCTATCAAGTATCTTTTCCAGAAGCCGAAGACGCTTCAGTATCCCTTTGAACTGAAGGAACCCGCGGCGCGCTATCGGGGCTTCCATCTCAACGACTGGGACCAATGCACCGGCTGCGGGAACTGCGCCGATATCTGCCCTAACGAAGCAATCACCATGGTAGAGATCCCGGAGCTGGAGTCGAAACCTGAAGAAGGGATAAAGAACGAACGGCCCCAAATGGATTATGGGAGATGCTGCTTCTGCGGCCTTTGTGTTGACATCTGCCCCCCCGGTTCGCTGAGGATGTCCCGGGACTACCTCCATATCCATTTTGATCCGGATACCTTTGTCTTCATTCCGAAGGATGAAAAGTCGGACAAAAAGACATTTCTGCCGGAAGGAGAATATTCCGTTCTGAAGGCCAGCCTTTCGAACCGAAGGCTTGATTACGAGGGGTATTCCCCCGATCTCGAGTACGCCCTCTTCGATCCGGAAAGGGTCCCCATGCCGCAGGTATCACCCAACGAAAGGAAACTTTCCTTTGTCGAGCAGGTCACGGGATACAGCAAAGAAGAGGCCATGAAAGAGGCCTCCCGGTGCCTGGAATGTAAGCTCTGCGAAGAGGCCTGCCCGGCCCACCTCAAGATCTCCGATTACATCAATGCCATTTACGAAGATAAACCACAAGAATCCCTGAAGAAGATATTCGAGGACAACCCTATTCCAGCCATCTGCGGGCGGGTCTGCATGAAGCCCTGCGAAGACGCCTGCTCTTTAAGCATAAGAGGAGAGGCATTATCTATTCGATGGCTGAAGAGGTATGTAGCCGATACGATAAAGGATTACCAGGAGGCGCTGGAGTTGCATCCGCGGCCTCCTACCGGCCGACGGATAGCTATCATCGGAGCCGGGCCGAGCGGACTGTCGGTCGCATACTTCCTGACTCTGAAGGGGCATAAGTGTGTTATCTATGACGAACTGCCCGGGGGAGGCGGAACAATGCGGGTAGGTCCCCCGCCCTACCGTCTGCCCCTTGATAGCATAGATAAGGACGTGGATTATATCGCGTCTCTGGGAGTCGAGTTCCAATTCAATACCAGGGTAGGCGAGAAGATTCAGTTTCAGGAGCTGCAAAAAGAATACGATGCCGTTTATCTATCCACAGGAACTACAGCCAGCCGCTCCACCAGAGTAAAGAATGCTCAAAAGTGCGAGCTGGCCCTTGACTTTCTGAGAGAAAACAAAATAGGGAAACCGCGCCGGGTGGGGAAAGAGGTTATCGTCATCGGGGGCGGAAACGTGGCCATGGACGTGGCCCGGGAAGCCCTCAGGTTGCAGCATATGCAGTATCCGGGAGAAGAAGTGGTCACTCAAACAGTGTCTCTGGAGGACTGGAACGAACTGCCGGCCACCGAAGAAGAGATCGAAGAAGCGAAAGAAGAGGGCGTAGAGTTTAATCCCGCCTGGGGCCCGAAAGAAGTGGTCTTGAATGAGAAAGGAAATATAAAAGGTCTTCTCTGCATGAAGGTCAAGTCCGTGTTAGACGAGCAGGGGCGTTTCTCTCCCACCTTTAACGAAGAAGAGGAGATGTTTCTGGAAGGGGAGATGATTATCGAAGCCATCGGTCAGGCGCCGGACTTTTCGTTTATTCCAAAAGAGCTTTTTAATAAGCTCGAGTTTACTGAAAGAAAAAAGGTGAAAGTGGACGAAAACGGAATGACTTCACTGCCCGGTGTATTTGCCGGCGGGGACATCGTTAACCTGAACCTGGACGCGGTCACCGCCATCGCGGACGCCAAAATCGCCGCCGAAGGAATAGATAAATTTTTATAATTTTTCCTGGGGAAAGAAATTACCCGGTTACCAAAAATATCGAGGTAGTGAGCGCAAAAAAGTTACTATGGCCAAACAATTAGACCGGATTATTGTCATCGATGTTGAATCGACTTGCTGAGAAGGGACAGCTCCGGCCGGGCAGGTGAGTGAAATTATAGAGATCGGGGTCTCCCCCCTGGATATCTCCTCCGGAAGACAAATGGGAAAAGAAAGCATCCTGGTCAGACCGGAACATTCAACCGTGAGCGAATTTTGCACCCGGCTCACCACGCTGACCCAGGACCAAGTTAACAGGGGAATATCTTTTCCAGAAGCCTGTACCCTGCTGAAGGAGAAATACCTTACTAAAAAACGCACCTGGGCCAGCTATGGTGACTATGACCGCCGGCAGTTCGAGCGGCAATGTCGGTTTTATGAGATTGCTTACCCGTTTGGCCCCAGTCACATCAACGTCGAGAATCTGTTTGCGATTATCAACGGCCTCCCCCGGGAAGTAGGGATGGCGGGGGCCTTAAGACATCTCAACCTTCCCCTGGAAGGCACCCACCATCGTGCCGATGATGACGCCTGGAACATCGCCCGCCTCCTTTCTCAATTGATTTTGCCAAGAAAGAGATAATGGAGCCCCACGGGCAGCCAACTTCGCCGAGGTGCCAACTTCGCCAAAGTAGCTTTAGCTACGTCGGCTGAAAGTCTCGGCTACGAAGGCTGAAAGCCCTTGCTACCTACTTATCCGCCATCATCTTTAGGCGGCATCCTCCCCCTGCAAAGTAATCGACTTGCGAGCGTCTTTTCTAACTGATTATACCAATGAACGCATTGCTTAACAAAAAACAATATGTTCTTTTCCCTTTGGTTTGGGTAATATCCCGATAATGCATTTTTTGATTTTTAATTGTGGAAGCTCTTCCCTGACCAGTAAGGTCTTCCAGGTCGGGCAATCGGATGAAATCCGTGAAGTCCTGTCCGCCAAAGCCCATCGGGTGGGGGTAACGGGCAGCACTCCCGGTTATATTGAATATAGATTCGGCGGTAAGCGGGAAAGAGACTCCCGTCCCCCGGAAAGCCATCGACAGGCCGCCGCCCGGATAGCGGGATTCATCAAAAAACATGGGATTGATATTGATTATCTGGGCCACCGTTTCGTCCATGGGGGAAGTTACTTCCGCGATACGATCTGGGTTGACCGGTATTCATCGAAAAAATTACGGAAGTGTCTTTCCCTGGCCCCGATACACAACCCGCTTGGCCTGAGTGTCATCAAGGAATCTGAACGCAGCTTGCCCGGCATACCTCAGTATGTCACATTTGATAATGCCTTTCACGCCGATATGCCGCCGCGGGCCTATACCTACGCCCTGCCGAGGAATATCATTCAAAAATTCGGGTTCCGACGTTTCGGCTTTCACGGTTTATCGTACCTCTATACCACCCAAAAAGTTTCTCGATGTCTGCGCGTTCCTCCGGAAAAACTGAATATTATCGCCTGTCACCTTGGAACCGGCGGGGCCAGCGTGGCCGCTATCAAACAGGGGCGTTCGGTCGATACGTCCATGGGCTATTCTCCCTTGTCGGGATTGATTATGAGTACTCGCTGCGGGGATATAGACCCGATGGTTACAATTTATCTGATGGCGGTTTATGGCTACGATCTCGATCAACTGGAAGAGATTTTAAATAAACAGAGCGGCTTACTGGGGATCAGCGGGTATTCCAGCGATATCCGGGACGTGATCGATAACCTCAACGGTTCGGTAAGAGATCAGGCTCAACTGGCTTTCAAGATGTATATTCATAGAATCAAGAAATATGTAGGAAGTTACGCGATTGTTCTGGGAGGCATGGACGTTCTGGCCTTCACTGATGACATTGGAGTGCGTAACCCAGCGGTCAGAGAAAAAATATGCCAGGGGATGGAATGGCTGGGAGTCAAGCTGGACCGGAAGTTCAATACCCGGGTCGATCCTAATGATGTTTCCCTGATAAGCGCGAAAAATTCACGGGTGAAGATATTGACCGTGCCCCCGGAAGAAGAGCTGGTTATTTGCTGGGAGGGCCTTAAACTGTTAGGAGACCGGAATAATGCTTCTCTTTGATCCTGTACCTCCGGACCTGCATTGGTGCCGGGTGATATCGGATGAATATATCGAGGGCAGATGCCGCTTCGACCCTGATTGGGCCGCCTGCCTGGAAAAACAGGTTCCGGATATCGAGAGGGTAAACATAGTTGCCTGCAAACTTTATCACGGAGGCGAAAAGTTCAATCAAACCGTCTCCCGGATTGATTCCCGGTCTCTATCCCGTCTGGACGACTGTCTGGGCATTTTGCCGGAATATAATGATATTACCCGGAAGGTTGCCAAGTACGGGCTTGATCTACCGGCCTCGGCGGAGAATATCATTGTCTGCGATACCGCGTTCTTTACCGATATTCCTGAATGGGCGAGGGCGTACGCCGTTCCCCTGGAGTTGAGAAAGATCGGCATCTGTAAATATGGAAGCAATGGACTGGGGCATCAGTGGGCCTATAAACACGCCGCAAAACTACTCGGCGGCAATGAGAGGAGAATAATCAGCGTCTTTCTCGGTAACAATACCAACATTACCGCCGTACAAAATGGTAGGGTTCTGGAAACCAGCTCCGGTTTTACTCCTCTGGAAGGTGTCCTTTCGGCGACCGGCTGCGGCCAGATCGATCCCACCATTATTTTCCAGCTCTATTCCGCCGGATTTTCTTTCGAAGAGATCAACCATATTTTAACCCGGGAGAGTGGATTTACCGGTCTGAGAGGGAAATACTGTGGTTTTGGCGATCTGTTGGAGAAACGAGTCGATCCGGTTATAGCTGAAATTCGTGACATCTACTGCTATAATGTTCTCAAGCGGATCGGGGCCTTTATTGCAGTGATGAATGGTATTGAAGCGGTCGCGTTTTTCAGCAATGTAATTACCGAGGCCCGAGATTTGATTCATGATTTATCCCGGGGATTGGAACCCTTCGGATTGAAGCTTATTCCCGGCCCGTGGAACATAGACGGCAAGAGCTTGATCTCCGCCGAAGATTCTCATATATCGGTTATTATCTTGCCTTATAATAGATGGAACGTTATGGCTGAGGAAGTTCGGGATTTTCTTCGTTGAACGTAGCAGATGAAAAAGATTTAATGTAGTATGGTGTTGCTGTCCGTTTAAGTATCGCTCTTGTTCAAAACCAACCCGATTTATGAATAAATCGGGTTAAACATCAAGGAGTTAAAAATGGTTACTAAAAAAAGCTTTCTCGTCGATGTCGGCCTCAATTCCTTACCGTTTCCCATCCGGGTTCTTTCCCGGGAGGATCCGGCCGGTCAGCACACTGTCGCCGATATCTCGATTCGAGCCAGAATTCTTCAGGAGTTCGAAGCCCGCTGGATCGATAAATTCATAGGGGTTCTGCATAGCCACCGCGACCGGATAGGCACCGATACGGTCGGAAAAAACGTTCAGGATTATTTAACCCAGCTGAAAGCGACGATGGTCAGAGCTGAATTTTCTTATCCCTTCTTTGTCGAAAAATTGACACCGGTTTCCCGGGAAAAATGTCTGGTGAAGTATCAGTGCTCATATTCGGCCCAGGTTACCGCTACCACGGAAAAGCCAAAAATTTTATTTAAAATTGTCGTTCCCGTTATTACCACCTATCCCGGCTCATCACCGGAAGAAACCGGCGGTCTGTTCGGTCAGTTGAGCGAGATTAAACTTGAAGTTCGCTTGCGGGAAGCTATCTATCCCGAAGACCTGGTCGAGATGGTTGATAAGCATGCTCTGGCCCCCGTGTATTCATTCTTGACTGACGAAGATCAGGCCTGGATTATTAAAAAAATTCATACCGAGTCCAAGTCTTCGGTAACCGTGACTGAAGAGATCAAGAATGAACTGGCCCACACTAAAGAAATAGAATGGTACCGGGTTGAATGTATTAATTACGCGATGTTGCATTATTACAGTACGATGATAGGAACGGAAAAGAGCATGTGGGTTCCGTTCAGCGGTTATGATGAGGACGATATCTAATGCTCTCCGCTTTCGAACCGGAAAACCGGTGCCAGCTCAAGGTCCACCCTAAGAGTTCTATCTATTGACTTGTCCGGGGAGTTGAGGGGGGACACGTTTCGCTCCCAGACGAACTCTTCCTCAATTTTGTTCCCATTCCCGGATCGGAGATTTTTTCCCGTCAGAGGCTTGACAGGGTAGGGATATGTGATACTATATAGAATAAAATCGATATATTAGATGCCGATGAGACACCTGGAAAAGATATTCAAGGCACTGTCCGACCGGAGCCGGATCCGGATTCTGAAGATGCTGGAGGTGAAGCCGATGTGCGTCTGCGAGGTGACGCACATCCTAGGGATCGCTCAATCAAGCGTCTCCCGCCACCTTGGTATTTTGAGAGATGCGGGTTTCATCAACGACGAAAAAGAGGGTCTGTGGGTCAATTACGCACTCGTTGCCAGCACGGACGATATCGTCGCAACTATTATGACCGGGCTGAGAAGATGGGGTAATGAAGACGTGCAGATAGCCGAGGACAGGGAGAAAGCTTGGGCGGTTAACCGGAATGAGATCTGTGCGATAATGTAATCGTAGCGCTAAATTTTTTTCGCAGTATACATCGCTATATAAAGATATGATGATATACTGGATACCTCCATGAAGCAGTGGTCGGTATTTTTCATCATCCTGGGCGTGTTTCTGCTGGTCTACTTTATCCCGTTCGGCAACCTGCCTTTTGGAGGGCCGATCAAGGAAGCGTTGCTCCTGCTCCAGGAATACGCCCGGGAGCACGTGCTGCTTTGCCTGGTGCCGGCCTTCTTCATCGCCGGGGGGATATCGGTCTTTGCCAATCAGCAGGCCGTGATCAAGTACTTCGGTGTGAAGGCGAACAAGGTCCTCGCCTACGGGGTAGCCTCTATCTCCGGGACGATCCTCGCCGTCTGTTCATGCACGGTCCTGCCCCTCTTCTCGGGTATCTACAAGCGGGGGGCCGGAATCGGTCCGGCAACGGCGTTTCTCTATTCCGGTCCGGCGATTAACGTCCTGGCCATCATACTCACCGCCCGTGTTCTCGGGGTGGAACTCGGTATTGCCCGGGCTGTCGGAGCCGTCGTCTTCAGTATTGTCATCGGACTGATGATGCATTTTATCTTCCTTAAAGAAGAACGCGATAAAACGGACAACGCGGTTGAGATCGCCGTAGATAAAGAGGAAGAAGATCGGCCGCTCTGGAAGAACGCATTCTACTTTGCCTCCATGGTGGCATTCCTTGTCTTCGCCAACTGGAGCGGGGCAGCGAAGGGTGAGGGAGGATTGTGGGCGTTCATCTTCCGAATCAAATGGATTCTGGCGGGTGTCTCCCTTCTGGCGTTGATCGACTTCCTTACCGTCTGGTTCAAAAAAGACGAGCTTAAGGAGTGGACGGCCGCCACCTAGACCTTCGCGAAGCAGATCCTGCCGCTTCTCTTCATCGGGGTGTTGGTAGCGGGTGTGCTCCTGGGGCGCCCCGGCCACGAAGGTCTTATCCTTTCACGATGGGTGGCCGGACTGGTGGGAGGAAACTCGCTTTTCGCCAACTTCTTCGCACCCTTTGCCGGGGCGTTGATGTACTTCGCCACGCTGACCGAGATCCCTATCCTGCAAGGGCTAATGGGGCGGGGATGGGAAAGGGGCCGGGCCTGGCCCTGAGTCTCCCCAACATGCTGGTAATCAGGAGAGTGATGGGGACGAAGAAGACATTGGTGTTCGTTATTCTGGTCGTGGTCATGGCGACAGGAACGGGGTTTATTTTCGGATCAATCTGGGGTTGATAATTAACTTCTTCGCAATTTTAATCATTATTAGTCACCAAGGCACAAAGGCAACAATAAAAGAAGGAAAAGGATAAAATAATCACTATATTTAATTTTTTGGTAACGTTCAAAAGTTACGGTAAATTTTTTTGGCTCTGTCCGGATTTCTCAAAGAAATTTTAATGTTTCGTTATACAGCGGGCCAATTACTGTCGAAGTTGCCGATATTTCTGCTCAAATTCCGCACCTGTTGCCGGACAGTATAAGATTGCTTAAACTACCCTCTATCATTGAGCAAACGTACTCAACTGGCTTTGAGAAATCCGGATATAGCCATTTTTCTTAGTGTCTTGGTATCTTAGTGGCTAAAAGTTGCCCCGCCACCGGCGGGGCTAATTCTTAAAGGAGCTGATCCATAAAGATTGAAGTGCTGGGCATGGGTGTCCGAAGTGCCGGAAGACGAAAGAGAATCTGTTGGCTGCCCTCTCGGAGTCGGGGAAAGAGGCCGAGGTGGTCGAAGTCAAAGACCTGGCGACAATCGCCGATTATGGGGTAATGCTGACGCCGGCAGTAGTGGTGGACGGCGACGTGAAGATCGTCGACAAAGTTCCCTCGGTGGATGAGATCAAGAAACTCCCTGGCTGAACCTTGACTATTGACTGATAATCCCTTGATGCATCTGTTTAACTCGTCGAAATAGTTTTTATCCCTCTTAAATTGATTTTGCATTCGCTTACGGCGTTCCCGATATTTCTCAAGTCTGCCTGCTGTTAATGCAAGATCCACCCTTACCCGGCCTCGCTCCGCGGGTAAAAACGCAGATAGCCGTCGGGAGCCAGACTGGTGGCCAGCATGACCATATTAATATGGCGATGGTCTTTCCAGGTACCGGATTCCTGATGGGCAGGGTCGAGCCAGAAGTTCTCGATGGTTTCACCCAATGGAGCGTATCGCATCAGGGTTTTCATAATCGCAGTGAGAGATAAGCGATCGTTGAAAACGCGCGGATTGTCCTCGAAAAGCTCCTCCAACCTGGTGACCGCCCTCAGTCCAAGAGCCAATCCAATTTCCCGGAATGGAAGCCGATAATCCACCGGAGCCTTCATTATGAGATGGGTCTCGTTTCCCTCCAAACTCCGGGTGGCAGCCTTTAAAACACGGGCCAGAAGTTCAACCTGATTGCCGGTATTATTCTCTCTGATGTACTGCGCGATCCGGTAGGCGTCCGATAACAGGCCCCCAATACCGAGGAGGTCACCGGTGATCCAGGAGCTTGCTTCACCCATCCGGGCCAGCTCCTTTATCTCCGGGGTGAGATTGAGCCGCCAGGATTTTTCAGAATCTTTGGGGATAATTCCCTGAAGCTCGGTGTAAGTAACCAGTCCATCGAGCGGATCGTGCTGCCCCATAGCGGAGACGAGCGGATACGAAAGATCTATGCTCATCTTCCAGTACATGTGCTTTTGCCCACTCGACGACGGCATATACGTGAAAGCGGCGTGAGCTGCCCGGGCAAGCTCCACCGCCCACCGATGATAGGTGAAATCGCCCGTTGCCCGGCTCACCTGGTAAAGCGCGTGCATCCATTTCGTCAAATAATGAAAATATTGGCCATCCCGTTCCCACTCCAGACGTTCATCAAAAGGATCAGTCGGCTGGCGTTCATTGAGCGGTTTGCCGATCCTCAATCCTCCCCGGGTAGGATGCTGTTCGCCTTTCTGCTCATCAAGACCACTGATCCAACCGACCCGGGGATCATCATCACGGTGGCGCCCCAGAATGTGGTGTACCTGATCGACCAGACGCAACGCGAGCTCTTTGTACCGTTCATCCCCGGTTTGACGGTACAGTTCCAGATGGTTGCAGACAGCAAATGCGTCAGTCCATAAATAACGCTGAGGAATTTTTTTCTGATGAAAGACCGGTGAGAAAAGCGAATTTTTCCATGATATTTCGGACATGGGAAGATTCCTGACCTGATCTCATTTTACTATTTTCGTATCTCCGCCCAAAGACCCGCTTTATCATGAATTACGCGAGAATCGGATATATCCGCCTCACGTATATATTTCTTTAGTTTATCAGGCGAGTTATAAATCCCGGCATCCTCTCCCAGAGAGCGGTCTCTTAGAGATTTCAGCCTTGCCGCTTCTTCCTCGCTGACATACCGTCCAAATCCACCACCGACAAAACCAATGCCTCCCTTCTTCAGTACCCGGTAGATTTCTTTAAATACCCGCGCCTTGTCTTTCCAGCAATGATATGAACCTCTGCTAACTATAAAATCCGCGAACTCGCTCTCAAAAGGTAGATTATGAGCATTGCCCAACACGGGAATTATCCTGTTCATTAGTCCTTCCTTCTCAATGTTCACATGTGCTACTTCATATATAGCTTTCACCTGTTCCAGAGCATATATTGTCAGATGAGAACGCCGGCACAACTCAATTGCAAAAAGAGCTGTGCCACAACCCACCTCCACGCCGATACCTTCCAGAACGCCATAATCTTCAATAATCTGTTTGGCGGTAGAGATAATTGCCGGAATAAAGTTCTGTCTAACTTTCCTGTCAAAATGCTGAGCTTCGGAAATACTCATATCCTTGTAATCAGCGGGAACACGCTCATTAATGAGTATTTCTTTATTCTTCATAATTCAAAATAACGGTTCATAATCCTTTCCAAACCTGTTGCTCCAGAGCTAAATAGATTTGATCTTATTTTAAGATTATTCCGGTTTTATCTTCTTTATTTTTCTCTTCTATTATTTCGTTAATATTTTCTTTGATTACCTGGATTGCTTGTTTAATTGATTCTTCTCGAATAACCGCGCAAACAAATTTATTTTTCAATCTTTTAATATTTGGGCCAAACATTTTTCCCGATAAAACATCAATACCCTTTAAAGCGGATGCTGTTGCCTTCGCCTTGCCGGGATCACCGTGAATTCTTGTCTCATCCTCTTTATATTTTATGTTCTCTCTGCTCTCTTTAAAAACCAATTTACCATTGGAATATATCCACACCTGAAAATATTTAGACATCCCCACATGATCGTCTGATTTTAATCTTTCATCATCATCCGTTCCAATAGCGAATAGAAATTCTCCTTTAATCTCCATGGCCGCGTTTTGAGGACATACCTTTATACATACTCCACAATTCACGCATTGGTCCTGATCAATTGTGGCTACCCAATCATTGATAGAAATAGCATCCGCCGGACAATTTATTATACATATTCCACATCCAACACATTTATTTTTGCTTATATTTATCATTTTAATTATATCTCTTTTGGGTTAACGTGAAGAACTAACTTATCGCTTCGAAATTTTTCTTCTGAGGCGTATCGTCTATAATAGTAACTACTCAGGTTGTCAGGTTCAAGGTTCACGGTTTGTTGCCTTGCGCACTTCATCTGCCAATTGCCAAACCTCAATATCTTCAAACCGTTCAATCTTCATCCCTCCCTGAACCGTGAACCCCTGAACCGTGAACCCCTGAACCGTGAACCCCTGAACCTGAGTAGTTACCTATAATAAACATATTTTTCCCCTTTAAAAAAACAAGAATGTTATACCTTTTTGGCAATTTAAAAACCATCTCCCCGGGATCTCGGCTGTAATTACCTCAGCAAACAATTACTTTCCCGGCACCCCCCGAGATATATTTCTCAGGATACAACGATTTTATCTTAGCAATATGCCGGGTGCAATGACAGGCGCAGACTATTTCCAGGTCGGAAAGGAACTCAAATTCGTGGAAGCCGTGCAAACCACCCACCAAAGCGTAAACTTTTCCGAATTGTGCGGCGGCCTTCAAAATGGTTCTTACTCCCGGATGAGAACAGCCGGCGATAACCGCGATTCCCCGATCGGTTTTCACTGCCAGGGATTGTTCTATTCCTCTTAACTCCCCGGTAGAAAAGACGTTTTCGTGTATCTGCCGAGACTGTCCTATCCGGATTACTTCCTTTGCCGTTGAGGGAGCGGGACAGGAATCAGGAATATAAACCTTGACCTGACTGTTCATTTCCAGAAAATCAGACAGGCCTCCCATATGATCGTAATGAGCATGGGAAATAAAAACTTCGTCAATAGAGACTGGATCGATACTAAGTTTTTCCATGTTTCCTAAAAGAATTGACCCCCTGGTTCCGGTATCAAAAAGAATTCGGGGGGTATTTTCCACCTCAACTAAACAAGAAAAACCCCAATCAGCTTTTAAATCCTTTTGATAAACTGTGTTATCATAAATAAATGTTATCTTCATTTCATTCTACTTTTAAAACGGAATAAACCCCTTTACCTTATCGAGTTTCAAAATGAATATTGAAATTATTGGCACCGAATCTTTAGGCGTTCGGGGACTTTGCTGCTTTATCAAAGCAGGAGAGAGGAAGATATTAATCGATCCGGGTATAGCATTAGGTTACACCAGGCATGGTTTACTCCCCCACCCTTTTCAGGTAGCTATCGATGAAAAGATTCAGAAAAAGATTATCCAGCGATGGTCGGAAGCAACCGACATAGTAATCAGCCATTTTCACGGAGATCACGTTCCATTAGCGGATGCTAATCCTTATCAACTTAATATCAGAAAAATATCCGGATTAAATCCAACGGTTAGAATATGGGCTAAAACCTCAGACTATCTTTCTTTGCTGGAGAAGAAAAGAGCTAATTTGCTTTCAATTATTTTAAATATCAGGTTAATTCCCGCCGAAAACAGAAAAGAAGGAATAATAACTTTTTCCAAGCCGATCCCCCATGGCCGAAAAAGTCACAACTTGCAGACTGTAATAATGACCAGAGTTGAAGAAGATTTAGTCTTCGTTCACGCTTCCGATATTCAGCTTCTAAACGACGAAGCCGTATCGCAAATATTAGATTGGAAGCCCGATATCGCCCTGGTGGGAGGACCGCCCCTTTATTTAGGGAAGAGAATTTCCCCCGGTCTCATTAAAAAAGCCTGGCTTAACGCTCAGCGACTCTCTCAAGTAGTTGACACCTTAATTCTCGATCATCACTTAATGAGAAGCTATGAAGGATTGAAATGGATAAAAAGCTTATCATCTAAAACCAAAAATAAGGTTATCTGCGGGGCTGACTTTATGAATAAACGCAGACTCTTATTGGAAGCCCGCCGCCAACAATTATATCAAGAGATGCCGGTTCCAGCAGGGTGGCACGAAGCTTACGCGCAAGGAAAAGCCGACACTATTTACGATTGCGAATAATCGAAGACGGCCTGGACGCAAATCCGGGTAGTATCAAGAACAGGAATCCCCAGAACTTCTTCATTTAAAATCAAGGAAAGCTCGGTGCTGCCTAAGATCAAGGCTTCAATTCCTTCCGACTTCACCATCTTCCAAGATATCTTCACCAATTCCTCTTGCGTGCTTAATTCGACCTTTCCATCGGCAAGTTCAGTCATGGTTTTGTCATCGATATACTTTCGGTCTTCCTCGCCCGGGGTGCTCAACAAAATTCCGTGTTTTTCCAGGCTCTTCTGATAGAAATCACCTTCCATGGTAAACCCGGTGCCAAAAAGCCCGACTTTGGTAAATCCATAACTTTCCACTTTGCGAGCGGTCTCATCAACCATGCTTAAGAGTGGGATCGGGGAGGCTTTAACCAATTCATCAAAAAACATATGGGGCGTATTGGAAGCGACTACAGCAAAATCAGCGCCGGCGGACGCCAGTGACTTGATAGCCTTAGAGAGGAAGGAAATTGTTTCCGGATAATCTCCCGAAATTAATCTTTTCCTGAACTCGGCCATATTCACACTGTAAATAATTACCGTGGGATACGCCCGATCGGACAAATTTTCCTGGGCCAGGACTGTCAATTGCCGGTAAAATTCCAGGGTTGACTCGGGTGCCATCCCTCCCACTATTCCTATTTTCTTCATGATTACTCCTTAGTGCACCATCTATCAACTGCGCCTTCCTCCCCCACCTCTGCCCCCTCCTCTTCCATCCCTTGGTCCTATTCCCATACCTCTTCCCATGCCTCTCCCCATACCTCTCCCCATACCTCTTCCCGTTCCTCCTCCCATTCCTCTTCCCATTCCTCCCGGGAACGCTCCAGGCGATGGTGGTTGTCCCCAGCCAGGCAAAGGACCCTGATTCGCTCCCGGAGCATTAGTCTGATTATCAGAAACTATTGCTCCAAACGGACAGGACGCCATCGCCTGAGCCACACAATCAGCTTCCGGGTTTTTCAATACAGCTTTATCTCCCTTCATTTCAAAGCCCCCGGGGCACACTTCCACACATGTGCCACAACCGGTACAACGGTTGTCATCCAACCAGATCATAATTTCCCCTCCTTATTAATATTTTTTGCCTGAATAAGAATTGTTTTCAACCTCTTTAAAGAAACCGGATGTGATTCAATCTGGATCTTCATCCAGTCGGAAAATTCAAGAACTCTTTCCGGCTGCTCTTTGGAAAAATTCTCGAAAAAATTTAAGGGGTCAAGGATAACGGCCTTATCATGCTGCGGAAAGGTTTCATTCGCTTTCCCGGTATCCCAACCTTTGAAAATAACTTTCCAGAATAAAAGCCAGCCCATGGTCAGCCAATATATCTTCTCCGGTCCGGCAATATTTTCCCTTTCATCTGAATCAGCCAGCATATCCACGCAATTGGCCGCCTCTACCCGCGAAACATTCTTTCCCGATTCTTTCACTATTTTATCAATGATATGGAGGGGATTTTTAAAATCAAGATAACAACGACTCCCGTAAACCACAATAACCTTCTCAGAGTATTCCCGGGCTTTCTTAATCTGCCGGGACAACTGGTCTTCCAAATCCCGCGGAATTTCGTGCAGGCCGGGGGCCGTGTAAAAAATTTTATCAGCGTTCAAAAAACCGCTTTCTTGAAGGAAGGTCAATTCAGGTCTCAGGGTCCCACAAGAGACTATGCTGAATCCTTTAAATGATTCGCCATTTTCGTGCTCACCCATTTTCTTCAGATCCTTTAAACAAATTGCTCCAACGCCGGGCATTTCTGCCCGGCTTTGGAATAATTACCCATCACCGGTCAGGGAAAAGTTCTTACCATCCATATGGCGAGTAAGTACCCGGGTATTGATAGGGCAAAGCGAGAACATAAGGGCTGGAATATCCATACCCAAATCCCCTACCCCAACCTCTTCCTCTCCCGAAACCTATTCCCCCACCCCGGCCAAAACCGAATCCCCCATAGGGATATCTCCCCCCGTAAGGATTCATATAGCCGGGAGTCGGATAGCCGGCACAAAAACCGGCTCCTCTTCCGGTCATCGGCCCCATTCCGGCGGGACCCATTCCATTACCTGCTGGCATTTTTCTCACCTCCTTTACCCCGCGCATAATTTATGTGCGGGGTTAGTTTTAAACCACTATTCTGGCTTTTCCAGCTCGGATAGACGTTCCTCTATCTGTTTAAGCTGGTCATCCAGATACCGCTTTTGATCCTGCAAATACTTCTGCCAATCTTGCAGCATCTGCTTCTCCTGTTCCTGAGTCGGACCGTATCCCCAATATCCACCATAAGATTGCCCATATGGTGCATATTGCGGAGGATAAGCCCATCCCCAGGCCCCCATTCCCCACGGCATGAGTCACCTCCTTTTTAGGCACTGGTAGACGATTAGGTTGCTGCCATTTTTATAAATACTTGATTTTACTGCGAATACGTTGATATTTTAGGAATCGTAGTACGGTGCCCTTTTAGTTGCTATATTAACATTT
>Ga0075124_10000023_pt1 | contig 70939 bp, 60 predicted proteins | sample AntAceMetag02UKS_FD_69809 | JGI IMG/M metagenome (GOLD analysis project Ga0075124, IMG submission 69809) | Saline lake microbial communities from Ace Lake, Antarctica - Antarctic Ace Lake Metagenome 02UKS | ecosystem: Environmental > Aquatic > Non-marine Saline and Alkaline > Saline | place... | reverse complement strand
AAGAACGCCCTCGGTCCCGGTGGCGACATCGACGATCGCGAATCCGACGCGATGTCCGCACACACGCGTCTCCTTGGTGAGCATCCCGCCCGCTGAGAACGCGCCCCCCGCAAGGACACGCTCGATGAGCGTTGTCTTCCCGACGCCCGGACGTCCTGTGATGGCGATTCGCCCCTTGATCGGCATTCCGCCGCATTCTATCCTGTCGTCGATGGACGGCAAGTCAGAACTGTTGGCGATTATCAAGGATGAGCTTCGATGGCACCCGAAGATGGGTCCCGACGATCTCCGCAAGCTCATCGTGCAGTCCGTCTTCGGTGGAGATCATCTGCTGGGAAACGTCGATCGCTTTCGCCGTGAACTCGTTCGGGAGTGGGCAGCGCTTCCAGGGAAGGCGCTGGGCAGCGGGGCAATCCAGCGTATCGACCCCAGCGCAAAGACGGCTCGCCTTCATCTTGCCCCGTGCAAGGCCGTGGGCATCGACGTGAGCGCGCTGGCCGATTTCCTCGCGTCTCAGCCGAGGAAGGGCGGTCTTCGATCGGGATTCGAGGCTCGTTGGAGCGACGTCATCGCGTTGGCGGCGTGGGCGCGAATTCCGTTTGACGCAGACGCGCTTTCGGATCTTGCCGCGCTTGAAGCGCTGCCGCACCACAGTGCGGGGTACGGCTTCGCGGCCTATCGCATCGTGAACGATGTCACGGCACCGGGCATCGCGGCTCAGATTCGTCTGTGGGGTCTCGCGGAGTGACGGAAGAGATCGTCCGCCGGATCGGACACCTTGACATGGACGCGTTCTTTGCCGCCGTTGAGCAGCTCGATGAGCCGACGTACAGAAAAAAACCGGTGATCGTCGGCGGCCTGGGCCCTCGCGGCGTCGTTTCGACGGCTTCGTACGAAGCGAGAGTCTTCGGCGTCCACAGTGCCATACCGACGGCAGTGGCGCGGCGACAGTGCCCCGAGGGGATCTATCTTCGTCCGCGATTCGCCCGCTACAAAGAGATCGCCGACCGGGTTCGCGGGGTCCTTCGCGGGTACTCGCAGATCGTGGAGACGATCTCGCTCGACGAAGCGTTCTTCGATCTCTCCGGTTACGGGAAGACCTTCGTTGAGGCGGCCGCGGTCGCTCGCGAAATCAAGGAGCGCGTGCTGGCCGAGACCGGTCTGACGTCTTCGGTGGGTGTGGCGCCGAATCGGTTCTTGGCGAAGCTAGCGTCGGAGATGGACAAGCCTGACGGGTTCCTGGTCGTCGAGCCGGAGGACGTGCAGGAACTTCTCGACCCTCTTCCCGTCGGCCGGATCTGGGGAGTGGGAAAGGTCACGGAACGGCGGCTGACCGGCCTCGGCTTGCTCCGCGTTCGCGACTTGCGGCTCGCACCTCCTGAGCTTCTCGCGCGTGAGTTCGGATCGATGGGGCGGAGGCTGCAGGCGCTGGCAAGGGGGGAAGACGACACGCCGCTGGGCGGCGAGACCGAGGCCCGCTCGATCTCGCGTGAGGTGACATACGCTTATGACCTGACCGACCCCGCCGAGATCGAGTCGGAGGTTCGTGAACTCGCTCGCGCCGTCGCGAGTCGCCTTCAGGCCGAGTCTCTTCTTTGCCGGACGGTTCGAATCAAGATCCGGTATCCGGACTTTCGCACGATCACACGTCAGATTCGTCTCGGCGTCGGAGCGGACGCGAGTGGACTGATCGAGCGGCTGGCCGTTCACCTGCTGCACGATCGAATCACCCTCGACGAGGCCGGCGTTCGTCTGCTTGGCGTGGGCGTTGGACGACTTTCCGAGACCACGGCGCGACAGCTACCGCTCTTCGAGTGAGGGTCCGTCGCGGCGAGACTACGGGACAAGTCGCACCTCACGGGGGGAGCGATTCGGTTGCGACCTCAGAGGGGACTCGCCTACGGTCGTGCGTAGAGGTGATCGCCATGCGACGTTGGCTCATTGCGATGGTCGTGATTCTGACAGCGGCTGCTCCGGCTGGGTTCTCCATACCGCTTTGCGACTACCGGTCTCCGGTCACGGATCTGGCCGAACTCGCGATCAGCTTTGCCTACCAGTACCACAACGACCCGTTCGGGCTCCCGAACAACGACATCAACGAAGGGCAGTTCACGATCTCGTATGTTCGGCTGTACGACAGGCCCGAGTTCGGATTCGACGTCACGTTGCGGAACGACATGTCGGTCTCTGTGCTCGGCGTGTCGACATACACAACGTTCGCCGACGGCAACTACAAGCGGTACTTCTCAAGCGAAAGAGATTCCTTTGCGTTTGCTGGGGCGCTTGCGCGAAGCTCGTCGTCGTTCAAGTCGCTCGGGTTGTCTGTGAACCTGGGCGTGGGCTGTGGACGGTTTGTCGACGTCACGCCGTTGGCGCGCGCGACACGAATCGATGAGTACCTCGTTGCACGCGGCAGCTTGACCGATCACCTTCATCCCGTGGACTTGCAGATCCTGGCGGACGAGATCGGAAGCCTCGCGACGTACGAGTCGCTCGCATCGCTGCTGGCGGCGGCTCAGGACGTTATCGAAGGGTCCGGGAATGTCAAGATCGGCGGCCTCGATGTACTCGACATCTCGGAGATCAGCCGTCTGATCCAGGCCGAGGGATTCTCACGCTATTGCGGGTGGGACGTGAAAGCCGGCCTTGGGTACGAGCTTCTCGACCCATCGGGCGGGGAGAACGACCTTCTGATCACGGGCGCGTTCAACTACGCGTTTGCCACGACGCCGAACGAGCAGTTCCTTGTGCAGGGAAGCATCTCCGGACCGCCGGATCTCCTCGAGACAAACCGCGCCGACGTGACCCTTGCCTACGATTACCTTCTCTCCGATCTCCTCAGTCTCGCGGTGAGCTACGATTTCTCTCGTGAGACGTGGGCCGCGGTTCCGACGGACACGCACAGGATCTCGTTCGACGTGACGCTCGCGCCCCTTGACACGTCCCAGGTAACGCTTGGGGTCGTGTTCGAGCATCGTCCGTTCTTTCTCGAGTGGAGCGTGGACGTACAGCTGTTGATCGGCATTGAGCTTCTGTAGGCCGACGCTACTCCAGTTCTCGGAGGACCGCGACCATCGTTTCATCGAGGAGCATGCTCGCTGCCTCATCTATCGCGACGAATCGTGCTTCGGCGATTTCGTCCGGATTGGGTTGGGGCGTTCCGTCGATGGCGACGCGGTAGAACAGCATCGTCCAGTGGAGGCGGGATCGCGAACCAAGCTTCGAACGGGCTCCGGCGAATCTCTCCACGGTTCCGGCGACGCCGACTTCCTCCTGGATCTCACGCAGAACGCCCTGCTCGGGTGACTCCCCAAATTGAAGGAATCCTCCAGGGAGCGTCCAGCGGCCTTCTGTCAATCCTCGACTCCCCTTGACGAGGAGGACGCGTCCGTCTCGTATGCAAACCCCCTCGACGACGATGCGGGGCATCGAGGCGTGGACGGCGGCGCGCACGAGCGAGGAGACGGACGGGGTTGTCGGCAGATCATCCTTGGCGTGCCACTCGCGCGGGTGGCGATCGAGGTGAGGGACGCAGAACCAAACGTCATCACCACAGGCAAGCGGGGCGACTCTCTCGACGTCGAACGGCACTTCGTGAACCTCCGGAAGGTCGAGCCTCCCGGCTCGGTCCACAAGAAAGACTCGTCCATCGCTCTCGACATACATCCGCATTTTCGATCACGCGCATTGTACGCGACGCCGCGGGCGATGGACGACCTTGAACGTCCAAGGTATGAGAGAGGATACTTCTTCGGTCGGTCCGCGTGCCAAGGGCGAGAATGGGCGCGGACGGTGCATCGGCGCCTTCGATCTGAGGCGCCTTGCTCGTATCGGGACGACCGAAAGGAGACAAAGGTAGTGGACGCTCTCTCCTTGTCGCAGGTGGAAGGAACGGCCGAGAGGAAGAACCTGGTGCCGGGTTCCTTGAGCGTGATTCCGCTCCTGCAGGCTGTGCAGGAGCGGTTTGGATACATCTCGGAGCGACAGCTCGAAGAGGTGGCCGAGTACACCGGGGTACCGGTCAGCACGGTGTACGGCGTGGTCACGTTCTACTCGCAGTTCCGTCTGCGTCCTCCCGGCAGGCACCTCATCCGTGTCTGCCAAGGGACCGCGTGTCACGTGCTTGGAGCCGGCGAGGTTCTCGCGACGCTGCAAGAAGAGCTCGGCATCTGCGAGGGCGAGACGACCGGTGACGGGCTGTTCACTCTCGAGAGCGTTCGATGCCTCGGCTGCTGCAGCCTCGCTCCCGCGATCATGATCGATGAGGCAACCCACGGTCGCGTGACGCGTGAGGCGTTGCCCGAGATCCTTGCGCCGTATCGAGTGGGGGGTGGCACATGACGGGGAGGAGAGAGATTCGGGTTGGGCTGGCAACCTGTGGAATCGCCGCCGGCGCGGAGCCGGTTCTTGAACTCCTGCGTGCGGAGGTCGACACGCGCGGGCTGAACGTGGTCGTGAAGCCGGTCGGCTGCCTGGGAATGTGCTACAACGAGCCGCTCGTCGAGGTCATCGAGCGAGACGGAGCGAGCACGCTCTACCGACGACTCGATGAGGCGGCGGTCGTCCGGATCGTCGAGGAGCATCTCGTGGGCGGCGCCCCGGTCGACGAACTGGCTGTCGGCGACGACCCGTTCTTCCGGGACCAGGTTCGGATCGTCCTCGAGAACTGCGGGGTCATCGATCCTGAGTCACTCGAAGAGTATCGCGCGTGCGGCGGTTACGACGCACTGCAGCGAGCCCTGACGGAGATGTCTCCGGAGGGGGTCGTTGAGGAGATCACGTTGTCGGGGCTTCGCGGACGTGGCGGCGGCGGTTTTCCGACCGGGAAGAAATGGTCACTCGCTGCGGCGGAGTCGGCGCCGATCAAGTACATGATTTGCAACGCCGACGAAGGAGACCCCGGCGCATTTATGGATCGGAGCGTCCTCGAAGGAGATCCGCATCGCGTACTGGAAGGAATGGCGATCGCTGCGTATGCCATCGGCGCTTCACGCGGATACGTCTACGTTCGCGCCGAGTATCCCCTCGCGATTCGACGGTTGGACAAGGCGATTGCAGCCGCTCGCCAGGCGGGTCTTCTGGGAGAGAAGCTGTTCGATACCCCGTTCTCGTTCGACGTCGCGATCAAGGAAGGCGCCGGCGCGTTCGTGTGCGGTGAAGAAACGGCGCTCATCGCGTCGATCGAGGGCCGGAGAGGCGCGCCGCGACGTCGCCCTCCGTATCCGTCGGAATCGGGCCTGATGGGGCGACCGACCGTGATCAACAACGTCGAGACCCTGGCCAACGTCCCGTGGATTCTTCGCCACGGCGCGGACCGGTTCGCCGGCTACGGCACGGAAGGCAGCAAGGGGACGAAGGTGTTCGCGTTGGCGGGGAAGATCGAACGTAGCGGCCTGATCGAGATCCCGATGGGGATGCCGATCGGCGACATCGTTTACAAGATTGGCGGCGGCGTGCGCGGAGGCAAACGGCTCAAGGCCGTTCAAATGGGAGGCCCTTCGGGAGGGTGCATCCCGGCATCTCTCGCGGACGTTCCCGTCGACTACGAATCGCTCAAGGCCACCGGAGCCATCGTCGGGTCGGGAGGCATGATCGTCCTCGACGAAGACACCTGCATGGTGGACGTCGCCCGTTTCTTCCTCGATTTCACGCAGAAGGAATCTTGCGGCAAGTGCACGTTCTGCCGAATCGGCACGAAGCGCATGCTCGAGATGCTCGATCGGTTCCGGCGTGGCGAGGGGGAATTGGAGGACATCGACCGACTCATCGAGCTTGGAGAGATGGTCAAGGCGCATTCCCTGTGTGGGTTGGGGCAAACGGCCCCCAACCCGGTTCTCACCACGACGCGGTACTTCCGTGAGGAGTACGAGGCTCACATCCGCGACGGTGAGTGCCAGGCCAGGGTATGCCGTGATCTCATCACGTTTCGGATCAACGCGGAGACGTGTCGAGACTGCAAGCTGTGCGTGCCACAGTGCCCCGTCGGCGCCATCGCGCAAGGGGCGGGCGCCTACCAGATGATCGACGAGGAGACGTGCGTGCGTTGCGGGCGATGCAGGGACGTTTGCCCGTTCAGCGCGATCGATGTCGTTACGGGAAAGGTGAGGGCATGATCTCGCTCAAGATCGATGGGAAGAGGTGTTCGGGCGAAACGGGGGAAATGATTCTCGACGTCGCGCGGCGTGAGGGAATCGAGATTCCCGCTCTCTGCTCGGAGACGCGTCTCGCGCCGTTCGACTCGTGCGGTGTGTGTGTCGTCGAGGTGGACGGGCGAGGGGTCGTCAAGTCGTGTTCGACGCCGATTGCGGAGGAGATGTCCGTGGCGACACGTTCCCCCGCGGCGGAGGACGTCCGACGTGCGGCGGTGGAACTCCTTCTTTCGAATCACTGGGGAGACTGCATCGCACCATGCCAGCAGGAGTGTCCTGCCCATACGGACTGTCAAGCGTACGTCAGCCTGGCCGGCAATGGGGCGTTTCTCGATGGGTTGAAGATCCTGTACGAACGCCTTCCGCTCCCCGCCTGCTTTGGTCGGATTTGCCCCGCGCCGTGCGAGGACGCGTGCCGACGCGAAGTGGCGGAGGAGCCTGTCCAGATCAGGCACATCAAGCGCTTCCTCGGAGATCACGGGTTCGACTACGTGCCGCCGATAGCGTCGGAGACGGGAAAACGGGTCGCGGTCGTCGGCGGAGGGCCGGCAGGCTTGAGCGTGGCGTACTTCCTTCGGCGGCGGGGGCACGGCGTTGTTGTGCACGAGGCGATGCCGAGAATGGGAGGAATGTTGCGGTACGGGATCCCGGAGTACCGTCTTCCCCAGTCGGTCATCGACCGCGAGGTCGACGTCCTTGGACGGATGGGCATTGACTTCCGTAACGGGATTCGCTTGGGAGAGGACGTCGGTCTCGACGAGCTTCGCGCTGACTACGACGCGGTCTTCCTCGGCTTGGGTGCGTGGGGAACGCGCTCGCTGGGGATCTCGGGTGAGGAGCATCCTGCCGTGATGCAGGGGACGGACTTCCTTCGTCGGGTGAACGAAGGAGAGCGACCGGATCTCCCGCGTCGGGTGGCGGTGATCGGCGGCGGCGACACAGCGATGGACGCAGCGCGTTGCGCGCGCCGGCTCGGCGCCGAAGTGAAGGTTCTGTACCGTCGAACGGCGGAAGAGATGCCGGCGAGCGAGCACGAGGTGGCCGAGGTGCGAGGGGAAGGGGTGACGTTTCAGTACCTGACCCAGCCGGTCGCGCTCTCGATGGATGGAGAGTCACTGCGCGGCGTGACGTGCGTCCGGATGGAACTCGGCGAGCCGGGCGAGGACGGCAGGCGTCGGCCTGTCCCGATCGAAGGATCTGAGTTTCTCGAGGAGACGGATCTGGTCCTTGTTGCTGTCGGCCAGACGGTCGATGCGCGGTGCCTCAAGGACACGGCGGTGACCATCGATCGGAGGGGGCGGGTCGTCATCGACGATGAAACGGGGCGCACGTCCGTTCCCGACGTGTTCGCCGGTGGAGATGTCGTGACCGGTCCGGACATCGCCGTGAGAGCGGTGGCCGGTGCCCACCGAGCCGCGGACGCCATCGACCGGTCTCTGGGCGGGAGTCCCGCCGTTTCACGTCCGGCCTACGTTCACGTCAAGCAGGGCGTCACGCGGGGAGATCTGGGGAATCCTGCGCGATCGCCGAGGATTCGAACGCCCGTTCGCCCGGTGGAGGAACGACTCGCTGACTTCGAGGAGTACGAATCCGTCCTGAACGACGAGGAAGCGATCGCGGCGGGGCAGCGCTGTTTGGAATGCGGCTGCATGACGTTCAACGATTGTGCGTTGCGCGACGTGTCGGCCGACGTCGGCGCCCGTCAGGAGACCTACGCAGGCGACGTACCGCACAAGCGGCGAGACGAACGCCATCCGTTCATCGTACGAAAGGTCGGCAAGTGCATCTCGTGCGGGCGGTGCGTCCGCGTCTGTTCGGACGTTTGCGGTGTGGCCGCGATCGACTTCGCGGGGCGGGGCATTGAAGCGGAGGTCCAGGCGCCGTTCAACCGCGCCTGGCAGGATTCCGCTTGCGTGTCGTGCGGAGCGTGTGTCGACACCTGCCCCACGGGGGCCTTGTACGACCGGTCTGTCTTGGAGAAGCAGGTTCCGCTCGATCTCGATGGAGTGACGACGACGTGCATGCTTTGTGGCCTGGGATGCGAGATTCGCGTCCTGACCTTGAATGGCGCGTACATGAGAACAGTTCCTGCAGACGGGCAAAGCGTTCTGTGCGCGCGAGGGCGATACGGATGGCACACGTTGTCGACGGCACGGCGCATCGTACGGCCGATGATCCGACGGGGAAGTTCCCTGGTTGAGGTCTCGTGGGACGAGGCGGAGCAGGAGGCCGCGCGGCTCATCGGGTCGGTGCAAGGGAGCGCGAATGTCTTCGGAACGGGCCTCCTGACCGACGAAGAGGGATGGCTCGTCTCACGCATCGCGGCGCAGATGGGTGGGAACGCACCGACGTTCGATGTCGCGGCCTGTCCGCCGACGATTGCCATCGATGCTGATCGGATGGCGACGATCGAGGATCTGCACTCGGCAGACCTGATCGTCTACATCGGCGGAACCCGCTCGTGTGAGAGGGTGGCGATTCACGCGATCCTTCGACGGGCGATGCGAGAGGGAACGCGTCTCGTCAGCATCGGGAGCGGGGTCCCGGACGCGACCGTCGAGCTCGATTCCTCGGAACTGCCGGCGCTCCTGAAGAGCCTGGATGAAGGCGCCGTTGGCGCCACGGCGGCGGGATCCGTCGCGTCGTGGGCGGCCGCAGCGCGCGCGCCGTTGATCCTGATTGAAGAGCGGACGATCGGGGAGACCGTCTTGCATGATGTCGCTACGCTGCTCTCACGACGGCCGACGTGGCGGCTCGTCGCGATTCCGGCGACGGCCAACGCGATCGGCTTGCGGCGGCTGGGCTTCTCCGAAGAGTTCCGCGTGGCGCCGCGAGTCTGGTTGACCGTCGGAGCCGATCCGATCGCCTTACCCGCCGGGCGACAGCGGCTGTTGGGCGTCGATGTCCTCATTGCCGTCAGCCCGATCGCGAACGCTACGACCGAGCGGGCGCACGTCGTATTCCCGATGCGACTTCCGTACGAGACGCGCGGCCACGTGTCCAACGGCCGTGGGCGGACGTCTGTGCCGATGGCGGTAGAAGGCCCGCTCGAACTCGAGTCGTGGGAGGTGCTCCTCCGGCTGGCCGGCGCGCTCGGCTGCGGCTCGCTGGCGGGGACGTACGAGGCGGTCGTTCGGGAAGCGAATCGTGCCGGCGAACAGCGTGGCACGTGGGCCACGGCGGCGGGGACAACCCCGGCGGGGATCGCCAGCGTGATCGATCGCCGCTTGAGTACTCTCGGCGTGTGATCGCTGACGACACAGATCGATCGTCCTGTTGGGGCTTTCTGCTGCCTTGTGTCTCCCCACTGACTCTCCGTGCCTGGGGAATTCGGGATGGGTGTCCGCACGACTATGGACATGCGACCCACAAATCTTATAGGGCATGTGTCATGCTCTCGTGGCAGACAGCTAGCACCACCCGGTGCGCGGTCGGTGGAGAGGCTACCGCCTCTCCACTGTCCTTATTTGGGGCCAGAGGGATTGAGCGTGTCTGCTTGTGCATTCGCGACCAGCCCCGAAGTCGCTCCCGTGTGGAGGAGTGTACGCAGAGGGTCCGACACTACCGAGGCGGGTAGGATCGCCGGGGGTTGACGCATTGGCGGCCCGACATGCGAGAGATTCAAGGGGTGGGCAGCGTGAACTGGAGGTCGTACTACCGCCAGGAATTGACGCTCTCGGAGAGCCGCAGGTGCCTGGTGGAGTGGCTGGAGGCGGACGCCGACCAGCGAATCGATGCCGCGCTACGACGGGGCGCGGTCGTCTCGTTTCCCCACACGGCAATGGCATACGCCGGCCCGCTCCAAGCGGCCGTCGTCTCGAGTCTCTACCGGGGCGGCGTCGAGAGAGTCATCGCGCTCGGTGTCCTTCACAGCGGGAGTCTTCCGATCTATCAGTGCGCGCTCGACGAGCGCCGCTCTCCCGAGGAACGCGCGCGAGCGTTCGATGCGGTATGCGGGGCGTTCGGCGTACGGGCGTCGGCGATCGAGACACCGTTCGGACGACACCCGACGGCATCGCACGAACCCGCGCTCTTCCGCACCGATCAGGATGGGCTCCCGGAGAGCGAGTTCTCGCTCGATACGTTCGTTTCCATCATGCGGCTTGCCGCAGACGCCTTCGGCAGACCGCCGATTCCGGTCGAGTTGGTCTTTGTTGGGATGACACGGCATCCGGTGACCGGCAGCTTCGACCAGGCGCGGTCTCTCGCGGACCAGCTGCGGCGTTGCGTTACGCCGGACACCGCTATCGTGGCGACCGGCGATCTGGTCCACTACGGGACGGGCTACGGGCTGTCTGAGAGCGATGCGGAGGACGTCGATTCGACGGATCTCGAACGGACGCTTCGATCCGAGCTAGAGACGACCCTCGATCTGGCGACGACCCACCGAGATCTCGAGGGCGCCTATCAGCGCTCGCGACGCGTTCTGATGAACGATCAGCGGGAGCTTCTGGCGGTGATCGTCGAGTTCTTGGGAGGAAGCGGTGGGTTCGACATCATCCGACTCGGATTCTCCGATTACTCGGAGATCCTCTCGGTCCCTCCGCCGTGCCTCGTCGCAAGCGCGCTCGTGGCCTACGGCTACGACGCGTGATCCGGCGGTCGGAACATCCGGTGTGACTGCGGCGCTCGATGCTGTTGCAGCGAGTGATCCCTCACCGTACTCTGTCTGCCTAACAAGCATGGACGCGCACAAGACGGTCGGGGTTCTTGGAGGGATGGGTCCGGCGGCGACGGTTGAGTTTTTCCGCCGCCTTGTTGCTGCGACGCCGGCGACGATCGACCGGGACCATCTTCACATCTTGATTGACAACGACCCGGGCATTCCTGACCGGATTACGGCGCTCCTCCACGGCGGCGTAAGCCCGGTCCCTGCCATGGTAAGAATGGCTCAGCGCTTGGAAGCAGCTGGGGCAGACGTGCTTGCCATGCCGTGTAACACGGCACACGCGTACATCGGCGCCCTTCGAGATTCTGTGAACGTACTCTTTCTGGACATGATCGAGGAGACCGTGCTTCGACTTCGCGAGCACACTGTGGGACTCCTGGCGACCCGCGCGACGATTCAGACCGGCATCTACCATCGCGCATGCTCTGCGCGCGGAATCGAGCTTGTGACACCGGAGGACACCGCCCAGGAGACCGTCGTTCGGGCCGTTGAAGCGATCAAGGCATCGCGGTCGCTGCCCGAGGTTGAGGCAGCGATCATCGGGGTGATCACCGATCTTCAGGCGCGAGGAGCCGAAGCGATCGTCGCCGGTTGTACGGAACTCTCGCTGCTTGACGGCACAAAGATGCCTGTTCGCTGGTTCGATGCGCTCGACTGTTTGGTCGAGGCGACGATTCACGAGGCACTTCACTAGAGACACTGGTTCGCAAGGAGGACCGATGAGCGACTTGAAGGGCCGTGCGTGTGCGGAAGTCGATCGGCTGGAAGGGAAGCTGCGTGAGATCAGCCAGGACGTGTTTGAGCATCCGGAGCTCAAGTTCGAGGAAGTTCGCGCCTCCGGATTGCTTGCTGACACACTCCGCGAGGCCGGATTCGACGTTGATCTCGGGGTCGCCGGCTTGGAGACCGCAATCCGGGCCGTTCATCCGGCGATCGGAGACGGACCGACCGTTGCCATCCTCGGCGAGTACGATGCCCTGCCGGAGATCGGCCACGCCTGCGGCCACAATCTGATCGCTGCCGGGGGGCTCGGTGCCGCCTTGGCCGTCGGGGTAATCAAGTCGGAGCTGCCGGGGAAGCTGCTTTTCCTCGGGACACCGGCTGAGGAAGGCGGCGGCGGGAAAGTGGCGATGCTCGATGCAGGCGTGTTTGAGGGTGTCGACGCAGCGATGATGTTCCACCCCGCGTCCTACACGCTCGTCGGTCGTGGAAGCTTGGCCATCACGGAGGTCAAGATCGAGTTTCACGGAAAGCCGTCCCACGCGTCGGCCTCGCCCGAGAAAGGAATCAACGCTCTCGATGCGGTCATCCAAACGTTCAACGGCATCAACGCGTTGCGTGAGCACATCAAGGATGGTGCACGCATTCACGGGATCATCGCCAACGGCGGCCTGAAGCCGAACATCGTCCCCGAGTACGCGTCGGCTGAGTTCTACGTACGCGCCACGGAGACCGACTACCGAGACGAACTGCTCGAGAAGCTACGGCGTTGCGCCGAAGGCGCGGCCCTTGCCACCGGCGCGAGACTCGAGTTCAGCGAGGTCGGCCACGCGTACAAGGCGATGAAGCCGAACCGGCCGTTGATCGACGCCTACGTCGCCAACCTCGGTGCGCTCGATTGGTCTCTCGACGAAGCGCCTGCGGCGATGGGATCGACCGACATGGGGGATGTCACCCAAGCCGTGCCGGGGATGCATCCGTACCTCGGCATCTGTGATCCGGGGATTGCCGGTCACTCGCGAGAGTTTGCAGAGGCGTCGGGCTCCGAGCGCGGCGCGCAGGCGATGCTCGCCGCGGCCAAGGCTCTGGCGATGACGGCGATCGACGTGCTGACGTCCCCGGATCTCGTCCGCCGGATGTGGGAGGCGTTTCGGCTCAGCTAGTCACCACGGCTCTCAGATGGCCCAGCACGCCTGTTCGGTCTGCTCCGATCCGCCTCAGGTTTTGAACTCTGGTGTTGGCCGTCTGCGCAGGGCGAGTCAATCGCCAAGAAGCGCTTCGAGATCCCAGATGTCGACTTGACAGCGGCTCACCCCGCAGTAGCTTGTCGCGAGATGACGCCCATCGGGGCTGAACCCGACGCCGAAGACGCGGGCGGAGCGCTGAGGATCGGGGGAGAAGTCCGGAGACAAGGGACCGAGAAGCTCCCACAGGTCGATCGTGTGCTCTTCCGTCCCCGTTTCCAGATCCCATAGTCGGACAGTGTCGTCGTGGGACGAGGTCGCGAGGGTGCTTCCGGTCGGATCAAAGGCCGCGTCGCTCACAGGTCCACTGTGCCCGGCGAGCAGATGGAGTAGATTGCTGGAGTCCGCGTCCCAGACCCGGACTGAGCCATCCTCTGAGCCGGAGACGAGAAGACGACCGTCCGGGCTGAAGGCGAGGAAGTGGATCGCGGCATCGTGCCCCGCGAGAGTGCCAAGGGCGCTTCCGTCTTGCACGTTCCACAGCCGGATGGTGCTGTCAAGTCCACCTGTGGCCAGCAGCTCTCCGTTGGGACTAAAGGCGACGGCGATGACGGACTCGTCGTGGGCCTCCAGCGTTCTGACGATCTCGCCGGTCGCAACGGCGATCAAGGCGATCGTCCGGTCTGAGACCGTGGCCAGAAGCTCGCCGCTGGGACTCAGCGCGACTCGGAAAGAAGGACCCAGCTCCGCGTCAATCGTGTTGACCTCCCGGCCGCTCGGTACCTCCCAGATGCGGATCACATCATTTGAGGTAGAGGCGGCGAGCAGCTGCCCGTTGGCGGAGAAACTGGGCCACCGGAAGCTCATCCACAAGCGGGGAGGCGCGAGGCTCTGTACCTCCTGAAAGCTAGCGAGATCCCAGAGCTTAATCCTCGCGAAAGACCAAGTAGCGAGGAACTCACCGTCTGGGCTGTACGCGAAGCCCAACGCCTGCGGGTGTGAGAGCGTATGGACCGGGCCGAGTGCGCCAATCGAGGAGTCCGGTGAGTTTGGTTGAGCACAGGCCGACAGTGTCCAGGCAACGATTCCCACGATGACCAGCAGCACCGTCATGGCCGCGGGAGTCAGAGGGGGATTCCGAGTAGATCTCATGATATCACCTCCGATCGTAGTCTAGCGCCACGTAGAGCATAAGACAATGGCAGCCCAGCTCGCTTTCGGCTCGGGTCGAGTCTACGGTACCGGGTCGTGGCCGCCCGGATGGAACGGATGGCATCGAAGGATTCGGCGGACGGCCAGCCATCCGCCTCGAATTGCCCCGTGCCTTTGGATCGCTTCGACGGCGTATTCCGAGCAGCTCGGGTAGAACCGGCAGCGGCGCGGCAGAAGCGGCGAAATCACGCGGCGATAGACACGTATCGGAAGAACCAAGATCCTGCGAAACACGCTCGGATTATACCGCATCCCCTCCTCTTGACAACTGGCAGTCGCATAGCTATACTGCTAATTGGCAGTTAGGATATGAGACTGCTAATCCAAGATCAAGACAGGAGGTAGTTCAGATGCTAACGAGACTTCCAGACGTACGGCGTGGCCCATTCCTGCTCGAGAGCAGCCTTTCACGGATGGTCGATGATGTCTTTCGAGACTTTGACCGCGTCGGATTCGATCTCGCCCCGAGCTTCGGCCGAACCGACGTCTACGAGAAGGAGAAGAACCTGATCTTCGAGACGGAGCTTCCCGGCGTGAAGAAGGACGAGGTTTCGATCAAGGTCGAAGACGACAAGCTGACCATCTCAGGCGAGGTGAAGCGAAACGAGGAGATCGATCGGGAGAACTACTTCCGGGTCGGCCGCCGATACGGACGATTCCAGCGCTGCTTCCCGCTTCCCGCCGATCTGATTGACAAGGGCGCGATCAAGGCGACGTTCGAGGACGGGATCCTGACCGTCACCGCCCCGATGAAAGAGTCGATCAAGGAGAAAGAGAAGCCGATCGAGATCGCGGTCGCATAAGTACCGCGCACTTGCCTGCGTAGCTGCGGGTGCTCACCCTAAGGGTGGGTGCCCGCTGTTTGTTTCTCGTCACTGACGGAACGCGTGCGTCAGCGGCCATCGCCTTCCGCCGAGTGGATTCGCCGTGAGTGTGATCCCGAGAGGGAGCTGGCGACGCTTGAACTCGAACGTGTAATAGCGTCGGAGGATGTCATCGACGACCGTCGCCTCGAAGCCATGTTCGATCAGCTCTGCGCGCGACGCGTTGTCGTCGATCAGCGCCGTGAGGAGTCGGTCGAGCACGTCGTAGGGAGGGAGGTCGTCGTCGTCGCGCTGCCCCGGTCGAAGCTCCGCCGAAGGGGCCTTCTCGAGGATCGTTCGCGGGATTCGGTCGCCAAGAGCCTCCGCCAGCCGATAGACGTCGCTCTTGAACAGGTCAGCGATCGGAGCGAGGGCGCCCGTGGCGTCGCCGTACAGCGTGCAGTACCCCACAGCGATCTCCGACTTGTTCCCGGCGGCGAGGACGAGCGCGTTTCGCTCGTTGGCGAGAGCCATCCACAGTGTCGCGCGGGCCCGCGCTTGCAGGTTCTCATCCACGACGCCGATCGCGTCGAACGGGAGAGCATGCCGTAGCGCGGAATGAACGCCCTCCGCCGAGATCTCGAGCAGCTCGATTCCCAGGCGCTCCGACAGCGCGCACGCATCGGCCGCGCTCTCGGCCGAGGAGTGCGCGCAGGGAAGGTAGACGCCGGTGACGGCCCTCGGCCCGAGCGCTTCTGCAGCAAGTGTCGCGACGAGCGCGGAATCGATCCCTCCTGAGACGCCGACGATCACCGACGAGAAGCCGTTTTTCCTCACGTAATCACGAAGCCCCAGAACGATCGCCGTCCGCATCTCGGAGAGCGCGTCTTCGTCCGGCTTCTTGATAGGCGCCGCCGAGTCGATCTCAACGACAAAAAGCCCTTCCTCGAACCTCGGAGCCTGAAACAGAAGCCTTCCTGCGGGATCGACGACGAGGCTCCCGCCGTCGAAGACGGTGTCATCCAGGCCGCCGACGCAGTTTGTGAAGACGATTCCCACGCCGCTTTCGCGTGCCGTCCGCGAGGCGAGCCGCCGCCTTTCCGCCTGCTTCCCGACGAGAAACGGCGAAGCGGCCCCGTGAACGATCCACTCGGCGCCCAGGCTGGCGAGAACGTCGATCGGTCCCTCGACGACGTCCTCTCCGAGGGTGACACCAAGCCTCCGGCCACCGAGATTGACGGTCTGCGCCCCCTCGCTCGGCGCGAAGTACCGTGCATCGTTTGCCGGTCCGCCGGTCGGAGAAAACGTCTTGTCGATTCGTGCGACGATCGTCGCGTTCTCGATGATGACGGCACAATTGCGAAGCAGCGGCTTGGCGCCCTTCGACCCGGTCGGAGGGCGCTCCTGGTCGCGGCGGTTCCGTCCCTTCTCCTGCGCGATCGAACCGACGACGACACCGATGTCCGTGCACTCCTGACGGATCTCGTCGACGGCGGCCTCACACGCCTCAACGAATCCGGGACGCCAGACGAGGTCGAGCGGCGCCGGTCCGGGCAGCGCGAGTTCAGGGAAGAGGACGAGATCGCATCCGGCCTCGCGTGCCTCGGCGATCCGCGTGAGAATCACCTGCGCGTTGGCCTCGACGGCGCCGACACAAGGGTTGATTTGCCCGATCCCTACGCGCATAGGCCGATTATAGAGGCGGGATCAATCCCCATCCAACCGCGACCGTACGAACGCGAACACAGCCTGCTCCTGGTCGGACGAGAGTCGAGCGATCTCGCCCGGTCGCAGATCCGCGAGCTCAACGGGGCCGATGGCGACCCGAAGGAGGCGCGTAATGTCGAGGCCGAAGTGAGCGAACAAGCGCTTCACCTCGTGCTTACGCCCTTCGGCGAGTTCGACCGTCGCGTGGGCCGGCCGCCCCTCCACCCGACCGTCGAGGATCCGGAGCGTATCGCCCTCATCGGCGATGCCGTCTTTCATCTCGGCGAAGACCCGTTTCATCGCGTTGGACTTCGATAGGCGATCCAACCACACGTGGTAGGTCTTCGGCACTTCGTAGCGCGGATGGGTGAGCGCGTGCACGAGATCGCCGTCGTTGCTCAGGAGGAGAAGACCCTCCGCGTCCCGATCGAGGCGGCCGGCCCACGTGTAGCCGATGAAGCCCTCCGCCCGCAGAACGCGGCCGACGGTGTTGCCGTCGAAACGGTCGTCGTGGCTGCACAGGACATCGCGAGGCTTGTGATAGCGGTAGATGCGAGATTCCGGGGGGTCGAGCGCCAGCGGGTGTCCGCGTAGCGTGAGGCTTCGCATGTGGGTGACGTTCACCTGGGCGAACGGATTCGTCATCGGTTCTCCGTTGAGTGTCACTTCGCCGGATGCGATCAGAGCCTGCGCCTTGCGGCGTGAGACCCCCGCGCGCTGTTGGATCAACTGGAGGAGCCTTTGCGGTTCGTTGCGCTGTTCGCTTGACATCACGATCGCAAGGAATACATGCAATCTCCGTCTCGCGCAAACCGAAGGAGCCTTTCTCCCGAGCGCGCTTTCCTGGATAATGGAGACCGGACTTCTAGTGAAAGGGCGGCACGTGGGGTTCACGATCGAACAGATCGAACTGGGGGATCGGCGTCTTCGCGCCTTCGTGGATGTCCCGTGGGCTCTCTTTCGCGGTGACCCGCACTGGACTCCGCCGCTTCGCGCGGAGCTTCTCGGAAGCCGTCTGTTCGGCATGACCGGTCTTCTCACTTCGCAGCACCCCTACCAGCGGGAAGCCGACGTGACGCACTTCGTTGCCCGGTCGGGACAGCGGCTGCTCGGGCGTCTGTCGAGTGCGGTCAATCGCCGATACAACGAACACCACGCGACGCGGATCGGTTCTTTCGGCTTCTTCGACGTCTGCGATGACTACGCCGTCACGGAAGCACTCCTCGATCGATCTCGCGATTGGCTGTCGAGACACGGAATGACGGTGATGCGCGGCCCCGGCGGCTACTCCAACGCAACCCACGAGGCGCATCAGGCGGTGCTCATCGACGGGTTCGACACGCCACCGACCGTCGAGTTGACGCACAATCCGCCGTACTACGCCGAACACCTCGAGCGATACGGGCTCCGGAAGGTCAAGGACTACCATGCCTACATGATTCAGATCCCCGATCGACCGAGCGACCGCCTGGCACGCGTCGCGGCCGCGGTCTGGAGACGGCGGGCGATCGAGACGCGCGAGATCAACCTGAGGAACCTGCGAGAAGACGTCGATCGGATCGTTCGGATCTACAACGAGGCATGGGCGAACAACTGGGGATTTCTGCCGATGACCGACGCAGAAGCGGAGGCGATCGCGGCCAGTCTCCGGCTCGTCGCCGATCCGGGGATGATCCGATTTGCGTGGGTCAGAGGAGAACTGGCTGCGGTTCTCGGCGCTCTCCCCGATGCGAACGTGCCGCTCCGGCCGCGATGGAATCGCCTCCGCGACAGCGATCTCGCAAGAGCGTTGCGGCTTCTGCGAACGCGGCGAAGGATCTCGAGCGCGCGATTGATGTTCTTCGGCGTTCGTCCGCGATTCCGCAAGCTCGGCGTTGATGCCGTCCTCTACTCCGAGGTCCTGGAGCACGCCGTTCGAAGGGGCTACAAGACGTGTGAACCCTCGATGCTTCTGGAAGAGAACGATCTGATCCTGAGGGCTTCGACGTTCATGGGGGGAGAACGTTACAAGACCTGGCGGATCTACGAAATGCCGCTTTGAGTTGTGCTCCGCGCGTTCCGGTCGACCATCAGGCAGACTCCAAGAAGAGAACGGGCCCGGCGGAGACCGCCGGGCCCAGGGCTGACTGCCGAGGAGGCAAGCCCCTCTCTTCTATTCGCCTAGTTGCATCCGAAACAGATGCGGATCTTGAAGTGCCATGTTCCATCGGTGCCCCAGTACCAGTACCAGCCACTTGAGGGGACGCCGTAATGCCACTCGCTGCCGTCCCAGTACCAGCTTCCGCCAGGGAAACCGAAGAACGGCGGATACGGATAGAACGGGTTCCACGGGGAGTAGGAGGGTGGCGTGAACGGAGGCGTTGGGGGCGTCGGCGTCGGCGGGGTGTAGTAGCCGATGATGGTGAACGAGGTCCACGCCGTCGCGTAGTCGGGCTCGGGGATGATCCCCATGATGTGCGCGCGGATGTCATTCGTGGCGGCGCCAGGATTCGGTCCGACCATCGGGAACGGCTCGCTGTAGGGCAGTTCCAGACCGAGTGACATCGGGCTGGCAATGATCTGGAGCTGCTCGGTTCCCGTGGGAGGGGCCGCCGTGAACTTGTACAGCCCGTCGGGCAGCGAATGCGTGCCCGCCGAGACGTAGTTCCCTTGCGAGTAGGCGTTCGGGAAGATCAGCCGTACGATGCTGTCCGGCTGGATGTCGTAGATGTAGACGTAGGCCGGTTGGCTGATGTTGAAGAAGATCGTCGCGTTCTCACCGATCGTGTAGGTCGACTTGTCCGTCCAGATGCTCACGGAGAGCGGATCGGGCGTTGGGTCGATGATCAGCCCGAGAGGGGCCGGAGAACCAGCGACCGCGACGATCCCGGACAGAGCAAGAATTCCGATGAGAAGGACTCCGAGTCGTGCTCGCGGGTTGTTCATCTTGATCACCTCGGGATACGTACACGCCCCTCTCCACGAGGTTTCAGGGCGTGAGGGCAGGCAATCGAGGTCTAGGAGATCCGCCGCACGACCACGTGGAGGTGCTCGGTGCAATCACGATAGGCCGGCAGCGTGCACGTCTCGACGACGAGACGGAGGATGTTCTCGTACGCCGCCGGGTCCTCTTCCGCGATCTGCCTGACCTCGTCGAGCATGCCCGAGGCGAACCCTTCGACGCCGGCTCGGGTCTCGACGGCGAAGCCGGCCGAGCGAATCTCGGACAAGGCCTGCGGTGGTGTGAGGAAGGCCGCCTCGGTGAACGCGCGCCGCTCTCCGGCTTGGACGGTGGTCTCGAGAAGACTTCGAATGCGTTCGCCGTCGCCGTAGATATCAGGGAACTCCTTGAGACCCGAGCGCAGGATCCCCCACGGGTTGATGAAGCCGACGATCCCAGGGGCTCCCGGCTTCAGGATGCGCCGGAACTCCGACAGGGCCCTGGTACGATCTGTCTCGGTCACCAAGTGATAGAGCGGCCCGAGCAAGAGGCCGGCGTCGAACGACGCTTCTCCTAGAGGCGAGAGATCGCGGGCGTCGGCGCAGGCGACGATCTCTGGCGCCAGGCCGAGCTCGTTGAGCTTCTCTCTCGCGAATTCGGCCGCGCTGCCGGAGAGGTCGACGAGGCTCACCCGGTAGCCGCGACGAAGGAGTTCGGCCGCGTATCGCCCGGGCCCTCCTCCAATGTCAGCGATTCTCCCCTGCGGCGGGAAGTGCTCGTCGATCAGCCGAAGCGTGCTTTCCAGCTCGAACCGGCGGTACGGGTCGGTCAGCCGGCCCCACTCAAAATCTACGCACCCGTCGTAGTAGCGTTTCACAACATCGCTCATCGACGCCTCCTCGTTGGCACGTAGCGTAGGGACGAGCCGCCTCGATCACAAGCTTGCCGAGGGGGAGCTCGACCGACTACGGTTAGGCGATCGTGATGAAGGTCATTGGACTCGCCGGACGACCGGGAAGCGGGAAGAGCGCTGTCGCGCGTGTGTTGGCGACGGACGCCGGCTTCGAGTGGACCGACCTCGACCGAGTCGCTTGGGAGACGTACGCGCCCGGAACCGAGACGTTCGAACGGGTGGTGGAACGTTTCGGCGAAGGCGTTGTTGCCGAAGACGGTGGGGTTGACCGAGGCGAGTTGGCCGTGCTCGTCTTCCTGGATCCGGGAGGGAAAGACGACCTCGAGGCGATCGTTCACCCAGCCGTTCTTGAACGCTTGGAGGGGCTCTGCGAGGATCACCGCAAGCGGGGGACGGATGTTCTTCTCGTCGAGGGGGCGCTTCTCGCTTCGTCCCGGTATGTCGACTGGTCGATCCTGGACGCCGTCCTTTGGCTCGACGCGCCGGATGCGGTTCGCGAGGAGAGACTCCGACTCGCCGGCCGTGAAGACCACGCTTCCAGGGGCGATGACGTGTCTCCGGGAGATCGGGCGATCATCGTGGACGCCGAGGGGACGATTCGCGAAGTGACCGAACGCGTTCGAGAGCGGATTCTCGGCCTGTAGGGCTGGCGGGCACAGTGAGGTCTCGCAGCCAACGTCACGCGTCGCGAGCTGCCAAGTCTCTACGAGCACCGCGGCTTCGCCACCACAGCCATGCGTTTCGCGCCAGCTCGGCGGCCGTCATGGCGACCAAGGCTACGTAGATGCCGCTTGCGCGTCCCCAGGCGATCCCGGCCCAAAGCACCGACGTGATCACGACCAGGTAGACGAGGATCGCCTCCGTGATGGACCGAGTCCGCTTGCTGTGAAGGACGACTCCTTGGAACCAGCTTTGCAGAGCCGCCGCTGCGGGGAGAAGGAGGGCGAACCAGAGAGTGCCCTGAGCGAACAGGATGAGATCGTCGCTCAGTCCGGTGATCGTGCCGAACCAGACCCGAGACAGAGGTGTCGCGGCGATCAGGAGAATTCCCAGGCTGGTGGCGACGGCCAAGCCACCCGTGAAGCGACGCAGTGCGTGGGTCGAGCCCGGCTCTTGGATGTGGGCGATCACGACTTCGTTGTACGCGGTGCCGACGCTGCGGAAGAGAAAGGTGAGTCCGCCGACGACCGGCCACGCGGCGAGCGACTCAAGCGGACTCGGCATCCGGCTGATCGCCGCCGTCAGGATCGGGCGGACGCCGAGAAAGATTATCGACGTCAGAGACAGCGGGACGTAGAAGCGAAGGAAGGCCTTCGTGGTCAGGGACTCACTGGACTCGGCCGACGGCATCAGGTGGCGACGAAGGACAGGGCGAACCCGGAAGCCAACGTAGACCGCCTCGGCCAGGACGCCCGCGATGAGGGCGCAAGTGGCGATCGCTGTCCCAGGGAGCGTTTCTAAGAGGAAGAAGCCGACGACCAGGACGGTCCCGTCCGCGAGAAGGCGTATGCCGGTTCCGATACCCACCGCGATCGAGTGTCCGAATCGGATCAGGACTCCTTGGTTGAACCGACGATAGGCGATCGACCACGTCCAGGGGAGGGCAAGCATCAGGCCGATCTGTCCCGGTCCGACGATCTCCTCCGGTGCACCGAGCAGGCCGCTGACGACGAGCCCGTAGAGTGGCGTGAAAGCAACGAGTGCGTGGATCGATGTCAACACCGCGCCGGCGATGTGCATGAACCGTCGCATCTTCTCGTACGCGGCCCGATCCTTGCAGAGGGCGGTCGACGCGGCGAGGAGCATGACGATCGGCGCCTCGATGAACAGTGCCAGAGGGAAGACCAAGCTTCCATAGGCGGCGAGGTGAATCGTCGGATCGACGAGTCGGGCGACGACGGCGTTGATGGCGGGTCCTTCGAGCGCCATCAGCACCCAACTGGCGGCCAGCGGCCACCACGTCCGGACGACACCGGCGGTGGTCAGCCGGTTCCGTTCCGCCCCCATGTCGCCACCGCCTCTTCCCTCGTCGAGATGTCGCGTATCATCGGTGACGAAACAGCGACCGTCAATTGCGCTCCCGTCCGAAGGACGAGACCTCGCTTCGTCGCCTGTGCGCGATCCGACGGCGACCTGTGCCTAGAGGCGGACATCCTCGTAGACCACGTCGTTCGGGATATTCGCGGTGAACTCGTTCTCCCCCAGCACGATCCGAACGCCGCATCCAACGTGGAGCGCGCCCCCGGTGAGCCCCGCCGCAGCGGGCGAACCCAATGCCCGGTTGGACTTGAAGGCGTTTCCGGCGATCGTCGAGAGCCTCGCGTTGATGGCGAGCGTGCAATCGTTGCGCGTGCGAAGGCAGACGGCGCCGCCTGCGTTGGCCATGTTGCCGGTGAACTCGTTGTCCACGAAGTCCGGGAACGTACCCGTTCCCTCGACGTTGACCGCACCGCCGTCGACGGTCGCGAGGTTGTCGAGGAAGCGGTTCCCCTCGAAGAGCGCAGCGGACTCGCTGACCGAGACGGCGCCCCCGAACGTCGCCGAGTGCGAGCTGATAATGCACTCGCGAATGGTGGGAGACGCCTCGAAGATCCGAATGGCACTCGCTCCGAAGACGCCCCACGGGTCACCCTGAATCGTGAGGTTCCCCAGAACGGCGTCCCGCGTCTCGCCGGAATCGAACGTCACGATCGACGCGGGCCCCGCGCCTTCCGTGATCGGAGGTCGGCGCAGGGTTGTCCCCGTTTGGCTCACGCCACGTACGGTGATCGTCTTTCCGCGGAAGCTGATGTACTCCGTGAACGTCTGCTCGCCGAGCAGGATCAGGTCGCCGTTCGACGCCGCGTCGATCGCCTGTTGGATCGTTGGGAAGTCACCCGGCACCAGGATCTTGCGATAGGCCGTGACCACGATCTCCCGTGTCGCCGTCAGACCGTCGTCGTCTGTTACCTCGAGGGACACGGTGTAGTCGCCGGGCGCGGCGTATTCGTGGATGCGGACGGCGCCGGCCTCTATCGTGCCGTCGCCGAAATCCCAGAGGATGCTGACGATCGCGCCGTCGGCGTCGTGCGAGTCGAGGGCCGAGAAGCGAAACGTCGTGGCATCGGTTCGCTCCACGACGAGCACCCCTTCCGGCGAGATCCTGGAGTGAAGGCATCCGGCCATCGACAACGAGAGAAGCAGAAGGCAAATGCTGACTGCGCGACTTCGTGAACGCATGATGCGCACATTCTAACCCGGATGCTCTGGATCAGGCGCGATCATCAGGCGAGCACCGGCGGGCGGCTCGCTCGTTCCGGTGCGCTCTACTGGACGGTCTTCGAACTCCGAGTGTGCAACCTCGGCAATTGGCCCTCCTGAACTCGGAGCACGGACAAGATGAAGACCGACCGTGATTTACGTTTAGGGCGAGGCCTCTTTCATCATCAGTCCTTCAGAACCAGCTCCGAATTTGCTCACGGCTCTGCCACACGTCTGACCACACCCGCTCACGGGGCAGTGGCACCATGCGCCTATCTTAGATTGACAAGGAGATCCCGATGAACAAAACGAGAAACTGGATGGTAGGACTGACGATTGTCGCGCTTCTAGCTGTCGGCGCCGTCGCGCTGGCGGGTAACGGGTTTGGAGCGAGCACAGCTTGGGAGCCGCCGCATGCAACAGGAGACTGCAATTTGCAGGAGCGAGACGCTGACGGCGATGGGACTCCCAACTGCGACGATCCGAACTGGGTCCGCCCGTTGGACGGTAGTGGTTACGGCGGAGGCAGCGGCTATGGCCGGAACCTCTTCGAAAACCGTCCGATGGACGGCAGCGGCTTCGGCGCTCGCCAGGGTGGCGGCCAGGGTCAAGGAACCGGCAGTAGACTGCAGGATGGTAGCTGCCTCTAGACTGAAGTTGTTGCAGGGGAGGGTGGATGTATCGCCCTCCCGTTCTTCTTGCCCGGAGCGAATGCCGCCCGGGAAGATGGATCACGTTGTTTGGAGTTACAGCTGCAAGGCAACACCGAGATCCGAGACGGTTGCGACGAAGATCTCGATGTACTCTTCGAGGGTCTGCGCGGTCACGCCACCGGCCAGCAGAAGGTCCAGCTCAATGGCCGGATCCCCCGTCTCATCCACGTAGGCCCTCCCGAATCGGGAGCGCCTGTTCCAATCGTTGATCGCGGACAGAGACACCTGAGTCGTATCGGGGGCCCACCCGGCGTAGAACAGGAGCGACGCGTAGCGGCCAGGCGTCGTCTCGTCGTACGACGCGATGGTGACGGTGATCCCCGAGAAAGTGAACGTCCACACTGGATCGGCGTTCTCGTCCAGGGTCACCGTAAACTCGATCTCCATTCCATCCAAGACCTGACGGAGAAGCGCTTGGTCCGCGGCGAAGTAGACGGTAGCTGCGAGCGCGGTGGTTGACAACCCCAACAACGCCAGCGCGAAGACCGCAACAAGCCTAACATGCCTCGATTCCACGGGTTCCCCCTGACCTTCAGCCTGCTTGAGATCTGTCTGCCGGAAGCCGCTATCCGTTTCCGCTTCTGCCGTTTCCGGACCGCGAACCCTGCTGTCCCTGATTGCCGCTGTTCCCGTTCCCGCTACCGTTGGCATTGCCGCTTTGCGTCATCTTCCGGGTCGACGTCTTGTTTTGGTTCTTGGTTTCGTACGCGTACCGGTTCTGAGCCATCTGCTGTGTCAGCGCCTGGCTCTGAACCATCTTCCGGTACGTGAATTGGCTCTGAGTCGACGTTTGAACGGTACAAGCCTTCTTCTCCTGCGCCACTTGCGCCGCTGCAGCCATTGCTACCAGCAGAACGCACGCGACCAGGCAACAAATCCAGATCGTGCGTTTCACACTCATGGTCCTCCTCTCAGGGTCGCGTGCCACCGTCGTGGTCTGCGACACGAACTGATTATTCCTTGCGAGTGCCATGAATAGCCAAGGGGCGTGGAAGTCCGTGAACCGCGTCTTCAGTGCCGCAGGCATCGCCGTCCTTCGGGGAGGAGAGACGCCGGATCCACGCGTTCGCGCCGGATCCAGCTGATCGGCACGGAACACGGCCTGAAGCTCGATCCGGGAATCGCGAGGAGCAGGGAAGTTCTGGAGCCGGGAGGACTTCAACGCCACCAACAGAGATCCTCAACGTGGCACGGGGATTCCTACGCTCCGAGCACCAAGCGAGGTGTAGCGTCCCCTTAGGTCTCGCGAGAAAACGCCCTTTGCAAGGCCTATCTGGTATTCCAGATGTGAGGACGGCAACTCTGCGAGTTGCTTGGAGTTTGCGCGGTGGGTCCGATGCAAACTCCTGCGATCACCGCTCTGGGAACCGGCCACCAACGAGTGGACGAATTTGGAACTTCCCGCTGGCCGAGCCGGGCGGAGATCGCAGCGCTTCTCGCGTGAGCCGGTTCGAGTCCCCTAGGCTCCAAACCGACGTTCGTATCTCTGTCTCCGAGATCCTCGTCGTTCGCATGCCAGAATCCCTCCCCGTAAACGTGAATCGATGGCGATTTTGACATTATGCTTGGACCGGATTCCGGGGTGAAGGTCAAGTCGCCCCGCCTGGACCGATCCGCGCAAGTTGTGTGGAAGGTCCGGACAAGTCTAGACTAGCTCTGGAAGTGGACCGGCTGTGGGGGGCAGGTCACTGGCTGCAGAACCCCCGCGTGTTAGCTACGCCGTGTGCTCGCGTGCCATGCCGAGCCCATCTCATCCCAGGTCAGGTAGTACCCAGGGGATCCAATCCGATCAGCATGTCAAGAAGAGTCACACTGAACCTGTATTCACCCTCGCTTGCGGCATGGACTTGAAAGGCACACCGCCTGACTGGCGTCATGGACTGCACCGGCAGCTGGAAGCTGGCTACCGGAATCAAGTCCACGTACGCAGCCACACGCCTGTCCTCCGACGTGTACCGCAGCCGCAGCTCGCGGACCCCTTGTCCCACGTATCGCTGACCTGGATCGCACTTCCATTCCCACGTGTGGACCTGGTAGCTCACTCCCCAACACACCACCGTCCAATCGGCCGAGAGCTTGAGATCGATCTCGTATCTCTCGCCATTCGTGGCCATCAACCTCGCGCCGAGGATCAGGGCCGTTTCCCCCTCGATCTCATGGATGTCGAAGAGCGCAACGGCCTCGAAGCCGCTCGATACCGCGAAGCTGCTCGACTCGATGCCGGTGAGGTAGAAGGCGTTCTCTGGATCGAGGCTGGCGCGATCGCCGATGTGGACTCCGCTGTCTGTCACCTCGACCCTCAGCGCAAGGTCGACATCCTCGTTGTACGGCACGTTGGCTCTCACCCGCCAGTTCGGCAGATCCACCCACCCGAACTCCTGCTCGAAATCCGGGCGATAGACCCGCTGGTAGGTGTCGAGAAGCAACAGCTCGCCCGATTCGGCAATACCCGAACACGTTGCCCCGGAGAACAGCAGCAGACTGGACACAACAGCTAGAACCCTCCAAGTACGGCCCCTCAAATGCTTCATACCGGGAATCCTCCATTGACAGCAGGTGACCACAGAAGTGTACTGTCTGACAGCCAAAGGCGTCAACCGCGTCATCCTCTTCGTGAACATGCAACCGGCTCCCCGGAAGCCGGCCCGGGTCCTAGGCTGATGCGTGTAGGGCCGGAAGGAGCGCGCAAGCGGCTGCAGTAGGTTGCCTCTGTCAGCTGTGTGCCCGTTTGCCTTTCGCGGCTTCCTATAAGGTGAGGAAGTGCTGCACTGCCCCCTCCCGGGGGGCCAGAGGATTGGAATGCGCAAACCCTGACAAAAAAGGGGATTCCGCTACTTGCTGGGAGTGGAGGACGCTCTTAGAACTCTTCCGCCTCGGATCATTGACGAGATCGCTTCGCTCTCCATGGCCGAAACAGGCCTTCTGTAGCGCGTTGCGCGTGCAATCTGGTACGCCCGAGAGGACTCGAACCTCCGACCTTCGCAGCCGCAGTGCGACGCTCTAATCCGCTGAGCTACGGGCGCATGCGCGCTTCTTCGAAGCGCGTTGGAGTTTCGCTTTGCGAAACTCCTGGCTATGGTACTCGTTTCGAACGCCAAGCGACTCGGCGCAGCCTGCCCGGCTTCCGTGCGCCCCAGCGCACGGAAACGCAATGGCTTGGCGTAGCCAAGTCGCCCGTGGCGGAGGGACGGGGATTCGAACCCCGAGGCCCTTGCGGGCGTGCCGGTTTTCGAGACCGGTTCCTTGCCATTCGGTCATCCCTCCAAGCGGCAATGGTAGGCCGGGTGCCGGACTCGATCAAGCCCTCAGAGCCGCAGGATCGTGGTCGCGCGAGCACTCCGCAACTGGATCGGGGATCGATGCGCAGGAGCCTTCCCGAAGTGCATCCTCGATGGACGCACCGGACCCCGTGGCGAGGATCAGGGACGGGCCGAGAGGAGGTAGAAGGCGACGACGAGACCGGCGACGCCGAGCAGCCCGACCCACCACGGGATCTCCGATCCGCCGGTGTCGGGAGGCAGGGTGGGCGTGATCGTATTCCAGATCGGAACGTCGCCCCCTTCGGTCGGCTGGAAGTCGTCGAAGTCGGCCGGCGTGATCGAACACGCATCGCACTCGGTGTCGATCAGCGGCGTGGCCCCGAAGATCTCGGGTTCGGTGAGGAAACCCATCCCCGTCCATTCCCGCGGCACGGGCCGCAGCGCGTTCCCGTTCAGTGCGATCGCGCGGAGAGACGGCGTCGAGAGATCGACCGATCCGGAGCTTCCGCGGTCGAGGCGCAGCACCTCTGCGATTCCGAGGAACGCCGAGTACGGACCGATCAGCGTTCGGACGGCCGTCTCGATGATGATGCGCGGGAAATCGAGCGAGATCTGGAGGATCGACGAGAGCGGGACGTCGTACTGCACGTCGGGCCCGACGAACGGGACGTCGACGGGGCGCATGAGCCGCAACACGGGCCCAAGGCCGGTGAGGGATCCGTCAGCGATCTGACCGGTATTGGTGAGCACGACGGCCGGAACTGCACCGGCCGTCACGAAAAACGTCGCGCACGCAAGGAAGACAACGACTGCACACCGAAGCTTCGTCCGTCTCATCACATCCGACCTCCGTAGGCACGAGGAATCAATCACTCGAGTACGATAGCGGTTCGCCGCCCGTTCCGTCAAACGGACGCTTCCGCACATCCGACGTGTTCGGCCGTATTCGCCTGCGCTCCCGGCGCGCCGAACGGGCTCCCGTGGACCGTGTTTGCCATCACGGACACGTGTCTGTCGCGGAGGGTCCAACCTCCCGGATTCGCCCCGGTCGGTCGTTGTAGGGTAGTCTCGTGACAATCAACCTTCGACCAAGGGGGTGATCCACAGGTGAAATGGCCTGGGACCGGAGTTTTCGGGCGATTCGGATCAACGCGAGCGCGCAACGCGCCCCAAAGGCCTGGATGGGCGTTGGGAACTGAACAGTTCGGGCTTGACAGGCGTCGCCATCGTGTGCTAAGATCCTCGGGACTTGTCAAAGGTGGGGTGGGTTTTGCATCCCCTTGGTCTTTGAGAGAACGAGAAGCGGACATTGCATGACAAGGCGATGTCCAGGTCTGTGAGAAAGGGCGTGGGTGCGCCCGAGCGGAGCCGTGAAAGGTACGAAAACTTCACCTTTTGGAGTTGGGCTTCGGTGAGGGAGGTGGTAGAATCATTAGGACCATGAGTGTTTCTACGCTTTTGGAAGGAGGCCAGCGAGGGTTGAACCTCGAAATGAATACGCAAGCGAGATTTAGGACTCGAAAAGGAGGTAAGACGTTGAAAAAGCGACTAGGTGTAGTGAGTGTCGTGACGGTTCTCGTCATGACGCTCTTCGCCCTGTCTGCTCTGGCGACGACCGCGGAGATGTACTTCTCTACGGACACGAACGGGCAGAATCGGGTGACCAACATACAGGAAGGTGATGAGATCTTCATCATCATCTACGATCCGGACGAGAACTTGGACTGCGACACCCGCGACAAGTTCACGGGCGATGTCAAGATCATGGACCCGAAGACGGGCGCCTACATCGTCTGGGAGAACTGTGCGGACTTTGACGCCGACACCAATCGGTGCGGCGACTACTTCGAGGAGACGGGCGCGGACACGGGTCTGTTCGTCTCGGACCGTCAGTTCCAGATCGGTACGCGCGAGAGCTACTCAACAGGGGCACACTCGTTGGGGAAATACGTCTACTTCACGCACGTGGTGGATGAGGACGTCCCTGCGGTGGACTTCCACTGGGGTAACTTCATCTACGACGGCGCCGCGAGTGGAACCAACGTGGACGGCGACGACCGCGGGTACTTCCAGGCGAATGGCTCGTCCGTGTGGACCTTCATGCCCTTCGCGACCGAAGTCCTGGAATGCATGGCGCAAAGCCCGTCGAAGCTTCCTCACGCTGCGTCAATCTCCGAAAACGACTTTCTGCGTGGCCGGTTCGAGAACATGGACACGCTGGTCGGCATGTACCAGGATCATAACGACGCCACTGACGTCGCGGTTGCGATGATGAAGATCATCGACACCGAGGCGACGATCACCTGGGACGCCGAGGTCTACAAGGACGCCAACGGTGCGGCCAAGATCACGGTGGTCGATCTTGACGAGAACCTGAACTGCAACAAGATCGAGTACGTGCCGGTGTTCGTTCTGGTCAACCCGGGTTCGTGGAACCAGACGGGCAGTCTTGTAACCGTCAACAGCTTCTGCTCGCTGAAGTTCAACGGCGGCTGGCAGACCGGCGGCACAAGCGGTACAGCGGTGAAGCCGACGATGCGCTGGTTCAACATCTACGAGGACCGGTTCATCCGCTACCCGCAGCTCGGGACCGACGCTGTGGGGACGTTCAAGACGCTGTTCGACACGACGAATCTGTTTGTACCTGTGGTGTTCTTCGCCCAGGAGACGGGCGTGTCGACGGGCGTGTTCGAGTTCGACTTCAACAGCCTGTTGATTGACCTTGAGTTCAACACCCTGAACGTCCGCGACGTGTTGGTCGCGTACTACCTGGACCCGAACGACTTTGACGACTTCAAGCTGACGACGGCGTACATCGAGGAGCGACAGCACTCGATCACGTCGTTCACCGACGCGACGCGAGCGGACAAGAATCTGTACTGGATCGGGCGCGACCCGATCTACGTTCAGGTGATTGACTCGAACGCCAACGTCGATCCGTGCTGTCCTGAGCAGGTCGTGGTACACATCTGCGACCCGCACGCCGAAGATGACGCTGAGTGGGCAATTCTCGACGAGACGTCGAGCAACAGCCCGGTGTTCTTCACCAACGCAGGGATGCGACTTCTGCCGGTGTGGGATGCGTTGGGTGTCGGCCTGGTGAACGGCATGGGCGGCTACCAGCTGCAGCTCGACAACTGGAGATTTGAGGTCTTCAACGAGGACGACGTGTACGTGCGCTACAACGACGTGTACTACACGCAGGCCTCGATGAACGGCCTCGGGGACCAGTCGACGGGGACGGCGTTCCCGCCGCAGATCGATCGGATACGGGTGTCCAACGACGTCTCGTTTGACACGATGTCGATTGGCGACACGCAGGTGTACGACGGACAGAGGACGCAGATGTGGTTCCTGGATCGACAGGGGAACCGCGTCAGCGGATACGTGAACAGCGATTGCATCTTCCTCGAGGTGCTCGATCCTGATCAGGATGAGGACCAACTGCGCCGCGAGCGAATCGACGGCTACTGGGACGGTGGGCAGAACGTGCCGTTCGGACCGGTAGCGACCGAGCCGTTCAAGTGCGATGAGACGTATGACCTGAAACGCTGTGTGAACCATCTGCTCGGTCGAGTCAACATCTTCAACGACAACCCGGCCGACAGCTTGCCGCATAAGTATCCGAGTCAAACGCAGGTTGAGGACGCCGGTTGGGCGAAGATCTACGTCATGAACCCGCGCAGCGGCATGTGGGCGGCGCTGGATCTGTTGGAGACGGGAGTAGGCACCGGCGACTTCGTGAGCACGATCTGCGTCGATCTGACGAGCGTCTACCAAGGCTGTGTGCCGACGCTGAGGGTCCTGCCTGGCGACACGATTGTGGCCGTCTACCAGGATCCGTCGAACCACAGTGACTCATCGTGGATTTCGGTCAAGGTAGGCATCGGTGGTGGCGGAACGCCTCCGACGCAGCAGTCGTCGACGAGTTTCGTTGACAGTGCGGGCGTCGAGGTTACCAACTACACCGACGCTGACACGGTCTACGTGAAGGTCGCCGATCCCTCGCACGCTGGTGCCACGGTACTGGCGAACGCGGTGGACATCGATGGGACGACGTACGATCTGGCTCCGCTTGCCGGTGCGCAGAACGATACGTTCATCACCGCTGGTCTGAGCCTGGCGCTGGTTGCCGGTTCGCAGATCACGGGGACCTACACCGATCCGACCGACCCGACGGACACCAGTTCCGACACGATCACGATCATCGCGAGCGAGCTCGATGTAGTGGACTTCTACGCCGGTCCGAATCCGTTCGACGGCGACACGACGTTCGGCTACAACGGCAGCGGCATCGCGAGTGTGATGTCGGTAACGGTGTACGACCTGTCAGGGAAGATCGTGTGGTCGGAAGAACTGGCCAACGTGACCGGGATCGACTGGGATGGAACGAACGAAGGCGGCGCAATGCTGGCCAACGGCGGTTACATCTACGTGATCACGGCGACGGACGGGACGAACACCTTCAACGGTAAGGGCACGGTGTTCATCAACCGATAAGGGGCACAAAGGGGACTGCCGGGACGCGCCCGGCGGTCCCCGCCCTGATACCCATACGAAGGGGGTACAAACGACGATGAAAAGAGTGATGGTCGTAAGTCTAGCGCTCATCATGGTCCTGTCCGCGGTCGCTCTGGCCGATGGGATTGGGGCGTTCAGCGCGTTCAAGAACGGTATTGGCGCGCGGGCGTTGGCCATGGGTGGAGCGTTTGTTGCGGTTGCGAATGACGCAACGGCGATGCTGTGGAACCCGGCGGGGCTCGCACAGCTTGAGGACACGCGCTTGTCGGGGATGTCGACCGACCTTTACGGACTGGGTCTTACGCACCAGTTCATTGGCGCAGTGACGACGTTCGCCAACCTCGGGATCGGGCTTGGATGGGAGCGAGCTTCCATCGACGGTCAGATCGTTGATGAGGATGGCGTACTTGGTGGAACGTTCACGTGGGTTGAGCAAGCGATCATCGGATCGCTGGCGACGAACGTGTTGGACGTTGCGATGGCCGGGGCGAACGTGAAGTACTACCTGGCCGACAACGGACTGGGCGACTCCGCATCGGGCTTCGGGTTTGACCTGGGCCTGCTGGTGAGCCTTGGAGACATGTTCGTGATCGGTGTGAACGCGATGGATCTCGCCGGCAGCTCGGTAGCGTGGGACGGCGGGACAACGGATGTTATCTCCGGTCTCTACAAGGCGGGGCTTGCTATGAAGCTCGCCGACGACCGACTCATCCTGGCGGCGGACGTCGACTTCGACGGAACCGACCTCGGCAACACACATGTCGGTGTAGAGTTCCAGGTGATCGACGAGCTGGCGCTGCGCGGTGGCGTGGTGCTGACCGACAACTTCCAGGACTACTACTTCGCCGTCGGTGCAGGGATCAACGTTGCGGGTCTGTATGTGGACGCTGCGTACATCCTTGAGGAGACGTTGGGTAACACATTGGTTCTTTCGGCCGAGTTCTCGCTGGGTGGCCTCCTAGGCGGGGACGAGGAAGATACTTCAACCGTAGGAACCGAGTAGGGTACGGGTTCTAGATTCCTGCTTGTGGCGGGGTGGAAGGCTTCGGCCTTTCACCCCGCTCACCTTTCTCGGCCGGTACTCCGCTCCGATCTCTCCCATCTACGGTCGCCCGTGACGATACGCCTGTCACGCGTCGTGGGGACACGTGTCGTTTTCGCGGGTTCCCGATACGGATTGACGTAGGCGGGGATTGAAGCTACCTTATCTTGCGGGAGATACGTGATTGGATTCCCGTGGCCATTCGAAGGAGGCCCAAGGTGATCGCTATGAGGAGAGGAAGAGTCTGGTGGAGCAGGGGACTGGGGGTTGCGCTCCTCGTTCCGTTCCTCCTTTGGCTTGGCGGCTGCTGGCTGTTCAACATGGCGCCGACCGCGGTGTTCACGGTGAGCGTCCCGGTGGTCGAGGTCGGCGGCACGATCGACTTCAGCGCGATTCGGTCGGAGGACGAGGACGGCGTAATCGTCAGCTACGAATGGGACTTCGGCGACGGAACCGACGGGACCGGACGAGCGGTCTCGCATACGTATGCCCAGATCGGGGCCTTCACGGTCGTTCTCCGCGTTACGGACGACGGCGGTGAAACGGGGACGACGCAGAGGATTCTCTACGTGGAAGCGGGAGAGCCGCCCGGGCCGGCCGCGAGTTTCACTGCGTCGCCGAGCTCCGGTGGATCACCGCTCTCCGTCTGGTTCGACGCGTCGGCGACGACGTACGGCACGGGCCCGGGCCCGCTGATGTTCAGCTGGGACTTCGGTGACGGGTCGACCGGATACGGGAAGACGACGAGCCATCTGTACGTTACGTCATACGGGCGGACCTACACGGCGACGCTGACGGTCACCGGACCGGACAGCAAGACCGGGACGGCGACGGCGACGATCTCCGTTGCCGGTCCAGGGGGGACTCCCGCACCGTCGGGGTCTCCATCGGCGCGGTTCGACATCACGTTCCCGGACACGAACGATGACGTGGCGCCGGTTCGCGCGCGCCTCGACCCGGAGGACTCCGAGGCGGACACGGGCCGGGTGCTGGCCACGTACACGTGGAGCTTCGGGGACGGCAATGCCGCCAACTCGATCACGGCCGACGTCCAGACGCACACGTTCATCACCGACTCGGCCTCCGAGATCTTCTCGGTGACGCTGGTCGTGATCGACGACCACGGGGCGAACGGCAGCATCACCAAGACCGTCCGCGCGAAGAACTACCAGCCCGTCGCGGGATTCGAGATTCTCGACATGGTGGAACAGAGTAACAGCTCGGTCTTGGATCCCGAGGTCGATCCGGATGACGTCTTCGCCGGTTTGACGGACGCAGATTGGGAGGCGGATGACGTGCAGATCACCGGTCTGGGCGCCGGCAACTATCGCGCATGGATCCGCTCCCAGGACCTCGATGAGCACGAAGACACCGACTGGGAGTGGGACCGGGATTCGGACAACCCAGTTCCGAACGCCAGCAGCGCGAAGCCCGCCGGCTACGACGACAACAACTTCAGTTTCGATCCGGAGGGGCAGACCTGGGCCCCCACCGCGGCCGGTCCGGACTGGTTCCCGAACCGGGCGTGGGGGATCCGCCGGCTGTGGGTCGATTGGGACGATGGCAACATCGACATCGTCGACTTCGTGGACGGCGACGACACGACGGCGAGCCACGTCTACGCGTTCCCGGGCACCGTCTCGACGTACACGATCACGGTCACCGCGGAGGACTGGTTCGGCGCCCAGGACCTGTTCCAGCGAGACCTCATCCTGTCGCCGTAGCCCGGGTCGATCGCTTGTCGATCGGCTCGGCTGACCGTTGAGGGAGGGAGACGATGAAGGATCGAGAACATGCCGTGCGGAGATGGGGAATCCCGATTCTCGGGGTCGCCCTCCTCGGGCTGCTCGCGGGCTGCGTCCTGTTCAACCAGGCGCCGGTGGCGCGGATCACGGCGAGCGTCCTCTCCGGTACTTCACCGCTCGCCGTCGTCTTCGACGCGTCCGACTCGACCGACGCGGACGGGGCCCTCGTCGGCTTCCTGTGGGACTTTGGCGACGGGGATACCGAGACGGGTGAGTCGATTGTCCACACCTTCCTCGCTACGACCGAGACCCGGCGGTTCACGGTGACGCTGACCGTCACCGACAATCGAGGCGCCCGGTCCGAGACATCGCAGACGATCGAGGTCCTCGCCGGCGGGGGCGGGGATCCGACGGGAGAAGGGCTTCCGGTCGCCTTCATCACGACCGACAAGCTGGTGGGGCTGATCCCGCTGACGGTCGCGTTCGACGCGGTCGGATCGATCGGCGGAGTAGGGAACATCATCGAATACGATTGGGATTTCGGAGACGGCGACATCGCGATCGGATCCCGCGTCACCCACACCTTCGAGCCGGAAGAGACCGACGAGTTCACGGTGACGTTGCTCGTCTGGAACGATCAAGGGGCGGTCGGCACCGCGCAAGTCGAGATCGTCGCGATTGTGCCGGGGCAACAGACGGGCGACGACGAGCCGGAGGCGTCGATCACCGTCTCGGACCCGAACATGATTCTGGAGTCCGAGGGCCGTCCGACGATCCCGTCGTTGTTCGAGGTGGACTTCGATCCGCGCGGGTCGTCGCCAGACGCGGGGCACCAGATCGAGTACTACGTGTGGGACTTCGGCGACGGCGAATTTCTCGTACTGGACAACGGCCTCGAAGTGACCCACATCTACGAGCTGCGCTCACTGACGCACACGTACGCTGCGCGGTTGACCGTGTACGACGACCAGGGTCTCGAAGGGACCGCGACCGTCAACATCACGCTCACCGACGCCTTTGGAGTTGATGAAGAGGAAGAGAACTGAATTCCTGAAGGAACTCAGTTCTGAGGGACAAGCGGGCCACGGCGTGGCCCGTTTGTCTTGCCGGCCGCCGCTCTCTGGCTGATCGCCGAACCCAGCCGAGAGAAGGCAAACCATCCTTCCGTGCCTTCTCCCTAGCGACTGCCTGCGGCAGTCGCCATCAGCCACCGCAGCTGTCGCAGCCGACGACGAGGATCTGGCGCGTTCGTGTGCTCTGCCCGCCGTCGTCGTCGATGACGGTGAGCGTGATCTGAGGGCGCCAGCCGCTTCCGCCGGCGGTGGCGTACTCGTGCTCGACGAAGATCCCCTCTCCGACGTCTCCGTCACCGAATGCCCACAGGTAGTCGACGATCTCGCCGTCGGGGTCGTAGGAGTCCGATGCGTCGAATCGGACGGGCTGGTGTACGGGCGTTGTGTAGATGGACGGCTTGAAGTCGGCCACGGGAACGCGGTTGAGGGCCTCGACGGTGCGCGATCGTGCCCCGCTCTTCCCGGCGGAGTCGGTCACGGTGAGCGTGACCGCGTAGACGCCCTTCTCAGGGTACGTGTGGGAGACGGTGACCCCGCCTGCCGTTTCTCCGTCGCCGAAGTCCCATGCGTACGAAACGATTGCGCCGTTGGGACTGGAGGACTCGCCGGCGTCGAACGTGACGACGAGCGGGGGGTAGTCGAAGCGCGGTGTCGCCTCGAACGCGGCGCGCGGAAGACTCGAGATGCATCCGGCCAGCGCGAGCAGGCTCAGGACGATCGCCACCGCAACCGCTTTCTTCTCACGCATCAGGAGGCTCCTCTCGCTGCGGTCTCCGGAATGGGCGGCGGGCCGCCGGCTTCCGGCTCGTCATTCTCATCCTCGTTGAGCTTCTTCTTGTTCGTCTCCTCGTCCTTGTCGTCCTTCTTCTCTTGGGCCTTGCGCATTCGCTCGAGGCGCTCAGTGATCAGGGCGAAGACGCTGTCTGCGGGGTAGCTTCCATCCTCGCCGCGCGCTCCGGCGGCCACGCCTGTCAGCAGTTCGATTCCTTCCTCGACGGTCGCTACGGCGTAGACGTGGAACTGTCCCGTCTCGACGGCGTCGACGACCTCGTGATCGAGCATCAGGTTGTCGACGTTCGCTGCCGGGATGAGGACGCCTTGATCGCCCGTCAGCCCCTTCGCCTTGCAGACCCTGTAGAACCCCTCGATCTTCTCGTTGACGCCGCCGATCGGCTGGACCTGCCCCTTCTGGTTGACCGAGCCGGTGACCGCTAGGCCTTGGCGAATCGGCAGGCCGGACAGGGCGGAGAGGATCGCGTAGAGCTCCGTGCTCGACGCGCTGTCTCCGTCGATCATCGAGTAGCTCTGCTCGAAGGCGAGACTGGCGGAGAAGGCGAGCGGTCTCTCGGATGCGAAGCGCTCGCCGAGGTAGCCGCGGAGGATCATGATCCCCTTGCTGTGGGTCTTCCCGCCGAGCTTGGCCTCCCTTTCGATGTCGATGATGCCGGCCTTGCCCGCCTGGACGGCGGCGGTGATTCGGGACGGCTTGCCGAACGCGTAGTCGCCGATCTGAAGGACGGCGAGACCGTTGACCTGGCCGGCTTCGGCGCCCTCGGTGTCGACGAAGAGTTGGCCGCGCTCGATCATCTCGCGGATTCGTTCATCGATCCGGTCGCGGCGATAGTCCTTCTGCGCAAGGGCTTGCGTCACGTGCTCGCCGGTAACGACGGGCGAGCCGTCGGTCCGCGCCCAGTACGCGCCCTCCTTCACGAGGGAGATGAGGGTGCCGAATTGGCAGGAGAGCTTCGTTCGGTCCCCCGTCAGTTCCGTCGCATACTCGACGATCCGGGCGACCCCGGATGGATCGAACGGGAGAACGCTCGGATCTTCCGTGCAACAGCTGCGCAGAAACTGGGCGAACTCCTGCTCGCGCTCGGGTGTCCGATCCATCTGCATCCCGAAGTCGGCCTTGACGTTGAACAGCTTGCCGAAATCCTCGTCGTAGAAGTGAAGAAGCTCGTAGATGTACGGGTTCCCGATAATGATCAGCTTGATCCGGAACGGGACCGATTCGGGACGCAGTCCTTCGGTCGTCGAGTAGCCGAGCATCTGCCACGGATCCTCGATTCGGATTTCGCGGCGCTTGATGGCGATCTTCAGCGCCTCCCAGCTGATCCCGAGGCGGAACAGGTTGTTCGCGTCCAACACCAGGTACCCGCCGTTCGCGCGGTGAAGCGATCCCGGCTTGATCATCGTGAAATCCGTGATGGCGACGCCCATCTGGACCTTCCGCTCGATGGAGCCGAACAGATTCGGGTAGGTGGCGTTCTGCTCGACGATCACCGGTGCGCCCTCCGTCTCCGTGTTCTCCACGAGGAGGTTCACGGTGTACTTCTTGAACGGGTCGGCCTGGGGCATCGGGAACGGGAACTGCGGCTTCTTCGCGGCCGCCGAGTTCTGGAAGATCTCGAGGTTGTCGACGATGTCCGACTTCAACGCGTCGAGGTGGGCGATCACCTTGGCCAGATCTTCGTACCGCCCCTTCAGCTGAACGAAGTGCGGCTCGATCATGAACAGGACGGCCTCTTTGGCCAGCTCCTTGACCTCCGCCTCGCGCTCCTCGTCGAGCCGTGCTACGTCACCCAGCTGCTCCTGGACGAGCGACTGCACCTCGCCCTGGTGCTTGCGGATTTGGTCGCGCTTCTTCTCGGGGAGTGCCTCGTACTCTTCCTGGCTGAGGGGCTCGCCGTTCTCATGGAGCGGGAGCGTGTTGATGCCGATCGGCGTTCGTTGAATCGCGAAGCCGAGCTCGCGTGCCTTCGTCTCCATCTCGTCGAGAAGCGACGTTCTGCGCTCCCCGTAGCGGTCGGCGATCTTCTTGTTGCGTGCCTTGAACTCGTCGGACTCGAACACTTTGGGGATTTCGCGCCGCAGGCGCTTGATCTGCTGTTCGAGGTCCGTTCTCAGCTGACACCCCATGCCTGCGGGGAGCTCGAGATACTTCGGGCTGTATGGGTTTTCGAAGTTGTGGACGTAGCAGACATCGGGCGGTGGCGGCTCGTCTGCGCTGGCTTGACTCAGGAAGTGCTCGACGGCCGACATCTTCCCCGTTCCCGGCCCGCCTGCAACGTAGATGTTATAGCGGTTCTTGACGTCCTTGATGCCCAAGCCCAACTTGAGGGCTTCGATCGCCCGTTCCTGGCCGATGATCCGGTTCAGGGGTTCGAGCTGCGCCGTCGTCTCGAAATCGAAGTTGGTTGGATTGCACGTGTACCGGAGGTCGCGGCTTGCTAGCTCTTTGACCATGAGGCCTCCTTTGGACTAGGATTCTATCGCAGATGCTCCGAGTGATTCAATCCTGGACTGGGAAGGCGTGCCTCCTCTGCCTCCTCTGCGCCTCGGGCGCGAGCGGGGCACCGACGGTCGTTCAGCCGGTCATCGATCGGCCGGGGGCGTGCGCGTACTGCGATGTGGTCGAGATCGCCTTCTCCGAGGCGGTGGAGTCGATCGACCTGTTGCTGGGGAATGCACAGTTGGAGGGCAACCCGCTCTTGGCGCCACTGATCGCCGCGCACGAGCGGGGCGTCCGCGTGCGCGTCCTCCTCGACGAGAGCGATTGGGCCGCGTCGATCACCGAGAAGAACAGGCCGACGCTCGATTACCTCGTCGATTGCGGAATCGAAGCAGCGTTCGACGATCCGTCGGTGACGACGCACGCCAAGCTCGTCATCGTCGATCGGACGGTCGTCATCCTGGGTTCGACCAACTGGAATCGATACGCATTCACCGACCAGGAACAGGCGAACGTTCGCATTGTCGATGATCGGGTCGCCGGCGCCTTCGCCGAGTGGTTCGATCGCCTGTGGACCGAGGAGGATGCGGAGACGGTGCGGGTCGCGGTGGACGCGGCGCGGCCCGCCGCCGACGGGCCGCTCATCGTAGCGCTACCCGACGGGGACGGCTCGACGACGTACGCATCGTCGGTCCTCTCCTGGATGAGCGGCGCGAGGGAGTCGATCCACGTGGCGCTCTACCGCATGTCGGTGTACACGAGCTACGCGGACAGCGTCGCCAACAAACTCCTCGATGCGATGGTTCGGGCGGCCGGGCGTGGGGTTGACGTGCGCGTACTGATCGACGATTGCAGCTTCTACGCAGAATCGGCCGAAGCGAACCTGAGCAGCGCCCTGTTCCTGTTCGAGCACGGGATCCCGGTACGCTTCGATCGGCCGGAGGAGACGATGCACGCCAAGCTTCTCATCATCGATGGAGAGCACGTGATCCTCGGATCGACGAACTGGAACTACTACGCCCTCGAGCGCAACGTGGAGGCGAACGTCGCGCTCGTTGGGATGCCGGAGGTCGCGGGGGTGTTTGACGAGTATTTCGAGACGCTGTGGAGGGAAGGGCGGGCGATCGGTCCCTAACTCGGACGGTCGTCGGCAGGGCCTGCGCTCACTTCGTGGGTCACGGCGGGGAGGCGGTCACGGCCTCGCCACACTGGGGGCAGATCCAGTCCAACTCTCCGGTCCATAGGTTCCAGCGTACCGGGACCATGGTCCCGTCACACGTCGGACAGGGGAGGAAGGACAAATCGGTGTGGATCGGGCCTCCCTCGGGACCGGTCGTGATCAAACGGGCGGGTTCGGGCATCCGGAGGGTGATCGGCTCGATCATCCGAAGCGGAAGGGCATCGAGCGCGCCGCCGAGGGAGACCACTCCGGTGTGTTCGACCCTGACGCCGCGCCAGGCAATCGTGATGAGCGTCGCAAGGATCGCGACGAGGAGCAGCGCGATCATTCCCAGAGCCGTCGACTGCAGCGTCCTGTTCATCGGTCCGTGGTTCCTCCGATCGTCGGTCGGCATTATGATACACGGCGGACCAGAAGGGTGCTCCCTTCCATCTCCTCGACGCGGATGTCCGTACCGGGTGGCAGCGTGCCCTCGAGGGACCGCGCCGACCAGTACTCGCCTTTGACGAACACGGTCCCCTCGGGATGGAGTTCGCTTCGAGCGGTCCCCGTTTCGCCGATGAGGGCTCTCTGACCCATCGCGGGGCGCTTTGCTTGAATCAGAAGGCCCTTTCCAAGAACGAACACGGAGAGGCAGGTCATCACGCCGACGACGGCGAGGATCGTGGCCCAGGAGAGGCCGAACCGGCGGTCGGCGATGTCGAACAACGTGAGCGAACCGACGAGGAGAGCGATGACGCCGCCGGCGGTCAGGATGCCGTTGGTCGGCGTGAACGCGTCGAGAACGATCAGCCCGATCCCGAACAGGACGAGGACGACGCCGACGATGTTGACCGGAAGAACCTGAAGACCGAACAGGGCGAGCAGCAAGCAGACGCCACCCGCCGCGAGGCCGAACCCGATTCCGGGATGGAAGAACTCGTAGATCAGGCCGTACAGGCCGAGGATGAACAAGACGTAGACGAGGTTGGGGTCGGCGAGCAAGCCGAGGAGTTTCTCTCGCAGCGTCGGACGGAGCGTCTCGATCGGAACGTGCGCGGTTGCGAGGACGCGGCCGTCGGCAAGGACATACCCGTCGAGCGCGACGAGAAGATCGTCGAGATCGTCGACGACGAGGTCGATCACGCCCATTGCCAACGCCTCCGTTGCCGTGATCGAACTCGATTCAAGGACGGCGGCCTGTGCCCATTCGACGTTTCGTCCGCGGTACTCGGCGATCGACCGAGCGAAGGCCGCGGCATCCTGCGCCGCTTTGTCCATGGATGTGGTTTGGTCTTCGTCCTCTGCTCCGGGCGCCCCGATCAGGCCGACAGGGTGTGCGGCGCCGATGTTTGTGCCGGGCGCCATGGCCGCGACGTCCGCGGCGAGGGTGATGAACGCGCCGGCTGAGGCGGCGCGCGCACCGGCCGGCCCGACGAAGACGACGACTGGGACAGGCGATGCGAGTTCGGCGGCGACGATGTCACGCGTCGAGTCGACCAAACCGCCCGGCGTGTCGAGTTCGATGATGACCAGCGAGGCTCCTTGATTCGCCGCCTGTTCGAGGCCGCGGACGACGAAGTCACGGCTGATCGGGTTGATCGAGCCGTCGAGGGGTACGCGAAGAATCGTGGCGGTACACAGCGTTCCCGCGAACAGAACCACGAGAACCGCGACGGTTACGTGACGAAGCGGCTTGGTCATTGCAGTTGAACCCTCCACGAGGAGGCGGACCCCGCTTCGAGCGAAGCGGGGTCCGCGCACCGCCTATCGGCAGCAGAGGCTCGTCGAGTCCTCGTTGTTGCCTTCGTCGCACTCATCGACGCACTTGGGGGAGACATCGACCTCCACCTCGAGACCCTCCGGGCAGTTGGGTGGGTTCTTCGGGTCGAACGTCCACGTGGCCACCGCTTCTTCGGAATCGCCGATGCCGAGCGGGCCGACGGTGTCCACTCGCAGGCCGCCCGAGTCGCTGCGCATGTAGACGCGGATGTGCGAGCACGTTGCGTCGGCGTCTCCGATGTTGGTCACCAGTGCGGTCAAGGTGATTTTCCATCCGACTGCTCCGACCACACCGGTCGTCTCGCAGTACGTCTTGTTGGCGAGAATCTCGACGATGAGATCCGGGCACGTGTCGTCGCCGGGGCACTCTGTCGTGGCGCAAGACGTTCCGACGCCCTCGAAGATACCGCCCGTTGACGTACAGTCGGACTCGCTCGTATCGGAGCAGCTTCCGTCCCGGTAGCAGCAAGCGCCGAGTTCGTCATCCGGCTCGCCCTTGCAGCACACGTCTCCGAAGGCGACGTTGTTGTCCTCCAGGCACTCCGTGATCTCGCCTCCGGCATCGACCGTGACGGTGAACGTCTCCGGGCAGGGAGGCGTTGGAGATGAGATGGTGTATTCCATCACGCCGTCCACGAAACCTCCGCTGCCGGGGATCGGCACAGCCGGACCCCAGCTGGTGACTGCGGGGTGCATGTCGCTCTCCAGGAGGACCGCGAACGGCGCCGTGACGGGCAGCGTTTCGATGTTGTGGACTCTCACGTCCACGGAAATCACCCACAGCCCGCTGGCCGGGCTGAGAACGCAGCTCATGTCCAGAATCTCAACCGTCAGGTCCGGGCAGTTGTCGAGGTCGAGTTCGCCGGGTCCGGTCGTTCGCACGGGAATGAACGGCGGCCGATCGCCGTTGAAGATCAGGGTCCCTGGAGCAGGCGGCGGCGGTGGGCAAGCCTTGACTGCGGCGGGAACCCACATATCCACCGTCGGGCCGGGCACGGTGATCGAGAAGACGGCGCTCTGCCCCTTCTGGATGCCGCAGCTGCCAAGGGGCGCCTGCCAGGACCACGCCCACGGCAGTTCGGTGAACGGCCACAGCGGAGGCCCGCTGTGAGCGACCGACGTGAACCCGGAGTTGGAGACTCCGAAGTAGCACAGACCGCAGCCCATCCACAGGAAGTCGATGTTGGTGACGATCCACTCGTAGGTGTCGAATCCACCCTCGCGGGTCACGCACTCCTCGATCCGTATCGAGCCGAAGGGCGTTGGGGTCACCGTCACGTGATAGGCGAGCGCGTCCTCCGGGCAGATGTACGCCATGCTGGAGAATTCAGGTGTATCGACAGGGGAGAGGGCGAGCATGAACTCGACCGGCGTCCAGCCCATCCGATAGTCGAGATAGAGGCGATCGTCGGTCATCGCCACCGTCTCGAGAACCCTGCCCTGGTGGCCGGGCTCGAAGCGATCCTCTTCCGCCCACGCGAGGTCGACCGGCGTGTAGCCATCTGAGGTTTCCTCGAACAAGTACGAGCGACCGGAGAAGTACGTGTTTCGCTCTTCGGATTCCACGAGCCCGACGATGACGCCCTCGGACGTCTCCAGCTCGTACTCGTAGGCCGCCAGCGTCGGCTCGCCTTCCAGACGAAGCTCGATGCCCGGAATCGCATCGGGGGCAAACTGGGCAGACCCTGCGGCTGCGAATTCCTCAGGGAAGCCTGCGTCGTAGATCTTGAGGACGAACTCGTCCGGGTACAGGTCCGCGACGTACTGGGCCAGTCCGATGACGAGTCTCGCGTCGGTCGTGCCGATCAGCGAATCCGTCCGCATGACGCCTCTGCCGAGGATGTTGGCGAGTTCGATGGTGTCGAGTTCGTCGATCTCGCCGTCGCCATTGAGGTCGCGCAAGAATCGCGCGTAACCGTGCTCGTTGAACCAGGCGAGGATCGTCGCCGCCTCGATCGGGCCGGTCCACGCCGGCGACCAAGAATCTTTGCTCTCCTGACTGATCAGCTGCAGGTCGCTCCGAATGTAGCCGGTCGGCGGTTCGAGTTCTTCTACCTGCGAAGAGATCGACCAGCCGATCGCGGCCAGCAGGAGTGCCGCACCGAGTAGTGTGAGTACGTTGCGCTTCATCTTGACTACCTCCTCTGCGGATGATGCCATGTGTGCCGTCGGAAAGGAGATGGGCGCTCCGGTGGAATCCTCCTCGTCAATGGCGTCATCTTTCCCAGTATAGGCTGCGAGGCACCTCCGACAAGATGTACCCGCGTGGCAGACCGGGTGTGTCGATGCAGGGCGAAGGCGTGTAGGATGATGTAGGGTCGCTGGTCCTCAGTCCGCGACGCGGGATTGTGCACACGTCCGGACGGGCTGAATCCAACAAGGAGGTCGTCAGACGATGCAGAAAACCGGATTCGAGTTCATGGAGAAGACGAGATACCGCCACCTGGGCCCTTCGGCGCAGGAGCGAGGCGAGGCGCAACCTCCGCTTGAGGCGATCCTCGCCGATGGAGCGTCGACGGCGCTTCCCGCGGCGGCCGACATCGGGTTCGGGGAGATCGGGCTGCGAGACGCGATCGAGCGACGCAGAAGCCTGCGGGAATACGACGACCGGCCGGTCACGCTCGAGGAACTCTCGTTTCTGCTGTGGTGCACGCAGGGGGTTCGCAACGTCGTGTCCGAGAAAGCGACCTTCCGAACCGTGCCGTCGGCAGGCGCGCGTCATCCGTTCGAAACTGTGATCCTGGCCAACCGCGTCAGCGGCTTGAGCCCCGGACTCTATCAGTACGGAGCCCTCGAGCATCATCTGATCGAGTTGCCGTCGAGGCCGAACGTCGCTGAACGTCTGACCGCGGCGTGTCTCGGTCAAGGGATGGTGCGCGTGTGTGCCGCCGCCTTCATCTGGGTCGCCGATTCGGCCCGGATGACGTGGCGCTACGGCGAGCGAGGCTTTCGGTACCTGCATCTCGACGCGGGCCACGTCTGTCAAAACCTGTACCTTGCGGCCGAGTCAATCGGCGCGGGGGCATGCGCCATTGGCGCGTTCGATGACGACCAAGTGAACGAGCTTCTCGGACTAAGCGGGCAAGAGCGATTCGCCGTCTACGCCGCTACCGTCGGGAAGCGCGCGCCCGGCGGCTAAGTCTCCGCTGGAGCGCCGGACCTCTTGGCGGAGCGAATCCACGGATTCCCCGGCGCACTCGGGTTGGGGTTCGCACGCTGGCTAGATAGGAAGCAGGCTCATCGCGCTTCTGCAGCCGCCGTTGGTGTCCCCGCCACGGTGAACGGTGACCGTGTGCACGGTGGATGCCGTGCCCCCGGTGTCGTCCTCGATCGTGAGGCGCAACGAGCGGACGGCCGGCTCCGTGTAGACGTGGCTGACGCGCGCTCCGCGCGCGGTCTCACCGTCTCCGAATTCCCACGTGAAGTCGATCAGATTCCCGTCCGGATCGAACGAGCCGGACGCATCGAACTGAACGTGTTCGCCGACGACGGGCGCGTCGTTCGAGAGCAGACAACTCGGAACAGGTGGCCTGTTCTCAACGATGATCGCCACCGACTCCGAGCTTGTCATCCCGTCCTCGTCGGTCACGCTCAGGCGGACCGCGTAGTCGCCCGGCCGTTCGTATCGGTGATCGGCGAAGATGGCGTCCGGAGACGTCTCGGTCGTCCCGTCACCGAAGTTCCACGCGTACACGACGATCCGGTGGTCATCGTCGGACCGGCTTGCATCGAACTGAACGATGAGCGGCGTGGGGCCGCTCGTCGGCGAAGCCGTGACGACGGCCGTCGGCGGCTGTCCGGTCAGGATCCCGGTCAGAGCTGCGCAGCCTGCGAGCAAAAACAGGCAGGCGATCGTGATGAGCGCGGTGATCGTTCGCACGGACTCCCTCCCGTTTACGTGGAAAGCCCTCCTGAAGGATTCTGACCGCCCGACGGCGTTCTGCCGCGTTCACTCGACCGGGCGGTATGCGAAACGTCTCCCGTTCCAGGAGGGGACACAGGCGACCTGCCGAGGTCCGTGATGGGCGGCGGTCGAATCGGGTGCGGAGGGTCCGATCGGGATTGCGCAGGCGAGCGGCCGTGATGAGCGATACGGACAGGCCATTGCCGAGCATCGGGACGGGTCGAGGAAGCCTGGCTAGAGTGCGGCGGCGATGCCCCGGGCGAGCAGCGCGATGATGAGGGCGGTCGTGGTGGTTGCTCCGATGACGAGGGCGGTCTGCCGCCATCCCAGTTCCCTCCGCAAGACGGCGATCGTAGCGATGCAAGGGACGTAGAATATGACGAACAGCGTGAAGGTCATCATCTGCCCGGCCGTGAGAACGGTCAGCACCTGGGTCGTTCCCAACGCCTGGAAGAGCATGACGAGCGAGAGCTCCTTCCGGAAGACGCCGAAGATCAGGGTGACGCCGAGTGCCGCGGGAAGGCCGAGGGCCCAGGTGATCGGGGAGACGATAAGGTTCAGCACGTCGGTGGCGCGAACGACCTCGAGAAGCGCGAGGATGATGCTGCCCACGACGAGGACGGGAAGGGCATGGCGCAGGAAGTCGTGGACTCGCAGCCAGACTTTGGCTCCGATCACGTGTGCCGAGGGGATCTTGTAGGACGGGATCTCGAGAATCAGCCCCGGGGTAACGGTCGGAGCGAGACGTGTCAGAACCTTCCCCACGATGGCGATCACGACGATGTTGATCACGTAGAGCAGGAACGCCAAGTGAGGGCCGAGGAAGTAGCCGATTAATCCGAAGATGATCGTCGTACGAGCGACGCAGGGAACCATGATGGCCAGCGTGGCTGTGACGAATCGGTCACGCTTTGATTCGAGAATGCGGGTTGCCATCACCGCAGGAACGCTGCATCCGTACCCGAGGATGAACGGGATGATCGATTTGCCGTGAAGGCCGATGCGATGCATCAACCCGTCCACCAGATAGCCCGCGCGTGGGAGATAGCCGACGTCCTCCAGAAGGGCAAGCCCGATCAGGAAGGGAACGAGGTAGGGGAGAACGATCCCAAGCGCGCCGCCGATGCCCTGGATCAGTCCCGACACGGCGGCGAAGGCGACGGTGCCCTCGGGCAACGCGGTCCCCAGTAGCGCGATGGCGCGATCGAACAGGCCGATCAGTGGCCTTTCGGCGAGCGATCCGACCTTGAACACGAACAGAAAGAGCCCGTAGAGGATCGCTCCGAGGGCGAGGAGGCCGATCACGCGATGCATGAGGATCGTGTCGATCCGATCGCGCAATCCGACGATCGGTTTTCCGACGGTCGAGACGCGTTCGAAGATTTCCATCGCCTGTGCGTGCCGCTCGGCGGCGATGACACCGTCGGAGGTTCTCCCTCGCCGTGCCGCGAAATCCTCGGATAGGTCCAAAGCGCGCTCTGCGAGACTACTTCCGCTCGATTCGGCGATAGCGATGAAGTGCGGATCGCGTTCGATGAGCTTCACGGCGATCAGCCGCGGCGTGTGTGGGAGGGTATCCGAGATCGTTTGCCGAACCTCCGCTTCGAGCGTGCTGATCGTCTCCTCGATGTCGGGACCGTACTGCGGGGGCGGCGCGTGCTGGCCTTCACGTGCCGTCTTGACGCAGGCGGCCGCGGCGCCCCTCACGCCGATTCCGCGAGTGGCGATCGCGGGTACGACGGGAACGCCGAGGATCTCGCCGAGCGCGTCGGCGTCGATCTGGATCCCTTTCCGTCTCGCCTCGTCCTCCATGTTCAGACAGACGACGAGCGGGATCCCGAGTTCGAGGAGTTGAAGCGTCAATTCGAGGCTTCGCGACAGAAGCGAGGCGTCGACGATGTTGAAGACGACGTCGATCGATTCGTTCAGCAGGTAGTCGCGCGCGTGTGCCTCGGCCTCGTCGAGCGAGGTGAGCGAGTATACGCCGGGCAGGTCGATCACCTGCGCGTGTGCGCCGTTGACCAGCGCTTCGCTCTCCAGGTACTCGACTGTCGTGCCGGGGAGGTTCGACGTGTGCGCCTTGTAGCCCACGAGGTGATTGAAGATCGTGCTCTTTCCGCAGTTGGGCTGGCCGACGAGAGCGATGCGGATCATGGCTACTTGCCTTCGGGTCGGTGCGGTTGGCGCGACAGTTCGGAATCCCGTTGGCAGGCCGGGCAGTAGCCGATCAGCTCCAGACGGGCCTGGAGGACCTGGAAGTCCTCGGCCTCGACGAGCGATCGCGGGTCGCCAAGGGGCGACGCCTCCTGGACGGCGCCGCAGCGGAGGCAGATCATGTGGATGTGGTCGTCACCGCGGATCTCGTAGTGCCCGTGAGTTTGCCCGAGGGCGCTGACGTCCACCAGATCGAGCTCTGCGAGGAGACTGAGGGTGCGGTAGACCGTTGCAAGGCCGATCTTCGGGTTCACGTCGGTCGCCAAGCGGTGGATGGCCGATGCGTCGAGATGGGGGTTTCGGGCGATGATGTCGAACAGAAGCCTTCGCTCCGCGGTGATGCGCTTTCCGGCTTCCCGAAGACGATCTGTGATCCGAGATGAGGTTCGAGAGGTCATCGGCCGCCTCGTTTGTCGGAGGGTCCGACCGCGACCGGCTCGATTTCGATCTTCCTCGCGATCCCACGCCCAATGGCGATTCGCGATCCGTGGAAGCTTACGAGAAGCGGACCGCGAAACGCACCACGCGAGGAGACGAGGACGACGTCTCCCGGATGAAGGCCCATCTGCTGAAGGTGCCGTTGAAGCCCGTGGCCGCCCCCTATGGCGACGATCTTCGCTGTCTGGCCGAAATGTAGCTGATCGAGTGTCATGAGTGGACCGATAATGATAACGATTCTCATTATCGAATCAACAGCGCTCCGCCGAATGGACGGATCCACGTTCGCGGTTATCCTTGATCGACCCGATGAGACAGGAACGGCTTCTCACACTCTTTCGCGTCCTGAGCGACGCCTACGGTCGGCAGGATTGGTGGCCGGCCGAGGGGCCGCTTGAGGTGGCCGTCGGCGCGATCCTCACTCAGCGAACGTCTTGGACGAACGCGGAGCGAGCGATCCTCGCATTGCGAAACGAAGGTCTGCTGTCTCTTCGGAAGATGCACGCCGTGTCCGCGGAGACGATTGCGCAGGCGATCCGTCCGGCAGGCTGCTACAACATGAAAGCGACCAAGCTGAAGGCATTCAGCCATTGGATGTTCGCGCATCACCGAGGAGACCTTTCGCTGTTGCTTGCATTGCCGCAGGAGGATCTTCGGCGGGAGCTGTTGGCGATCTACGGGATCGGTCCGGAGACGGCGGACGCCATCATCCTCTACGCGACGGGAAAGCCGAGTTTCGTCGTCGACGCGTACACGCGTCGCCTCTTCGAGCGACTCGGGCTTCTCTCCGGCAACGAGAGCTACGATGCCGTCCGTCTCGCCTTCATGCGCGCGCTCCCGCGGGATGTCTCCCTTTTCAGCGAATTTCACGCGTTGATCGTTCGTCACGGCAAGGTTCACTGCCGACCGGTCGCGAAGTGCGATGGGTGTCCGCTGCACGCGCTCTGTCCGTACCCGGCGGGAGGCGGCGAATCAACGCGATGACGGTGCGTTTCGACCGAGCGAGACTACGGCTCGGCGATGGTCGCAACCTGATGCTCTCGTTGCTCGAGGACGGTTTCCTCGCGGTCGATCCTGATCGGCTCGTTCGCTCGGCGCTGTCGCTTGAGGCGGACGTGCTCGGCGCAGAGCGGGTGTGGGTTCTTGCCCTCGGGAAGGCGAGTCTCCCGATGGCGAGGGCGGCGGCCGCGAGTCTCGGTTCTCGCCTTGCCGGAGGCATCGCGATCGCGCCGACGGGCTACGGCGGAGAGGCGGAGTGGATTCGTGTCTTCGAGGCAAGGCATCCGGTCCCGGACGAGGGCGGCCGTGTCGCGGCCGCCGCCGTCGAGCATCTGGCGGCCGCCGTCGGGGAGCGCGACGTCGTCCTCTGCCTCCTCTCCGGCGGAGGCTCGGCCCTTCTCGCGAGCCCGCCGCCCGACGTTTCGCTCGAGGACCTGGCTTCGATGACCCGACTGTTGCTTGCGAGCGGAGCGACAATCGACGAGGTCAACACGGTCAGGCGGCACGTCTCGGCGCTGCAAGGCGGAGGGCTGGCCCGCCTCCTTCATCCGACGTCGGTGCGGACGCTGATTCTTTCCGACGTGGTCGCAGGACGACGGGAGTCGATTGCATCGGGGCCGACGGTGCCGGATCCGACCACGTTCGGCGACGCGGCCAAGGTTCTCCGGCAGTATCGATTGTGGGAGGCCGTCCCGCGCTCGATCCGTGCCCACATCCGTCGCGGATTGCGGGGTGACGAGCGGGAGACGGCGAAGCCGGGAGACGTGGTCTTCCGGACGGCGTCGGCGCGCCTGCTTGCCGACAACGGGACGTTCGTCGATGCGGTCTGTGCAGCGGGTGCGAACAGCGGACTGGCCGTTGTCCGGATCGAGAAACCGATCACGGGGGAAGCGCGCGATGCGGGGAGGTGTCTCGGAGAGCGGGTCGTCGAGTTGGCACGCACGGCGAGCGGGTCATCGATTCTGGTCGGCGGGGGAGAGACCACGGTGACCGTGCGGGGCGACGGACGAGGCGGGCGGAACCAGGAGACTGCCTTGGCGGCGGCGACCGTGATCGATGGACGGACTGGAGTCGCCCTGGCCTCGTTGGCGACCGACGGAGTCGACGGCCCGACGGACGCCGCCGGTGGGATCGTCGATGGGGAGACGATCGCTCTCGCGGGGGACAGGGGATTCGAGCCGGGCGCCTCCCTCGAGGAGAACGACGCGTACCCGTTGCTGGCTGCAACGGACGATCTGCTCTTCACCGGGCCGACGCGGACGAACGTTGCCGACATCTTCGCCGCCCTTGTCGATCCGGCTAGACGATGATCCGCTTCCACCCTCCGCGAGCGAACTTCCAGCTCATGATGGCGGCGAGCGCCGTCCAGTAGATGAACTCACCGGCCCAGGCGCCGATGAGTCCGAGCTTTGTCCTCAGACCGAGCACGTAGACGACGGGGAGGTAGAGGGTGCTGCAGGTCACGAGTTCGGCGGCCATGACGAAGCGCGTGTTGCCCGCTCCCTGGAGGGCCTGGGAGAGGACGAGCGCGATCCCAGCGAAGGCCTGAATGAACCCGAGGAAGAAGAGCGGCGTTCGCCCGGCATCGATGACGCTTGGGTCATTCGTGTAGATCTGAAGGATCAAGCGAGGGACGAGGAGGAAGAGGAGGCCGGCCACGCTCATCGAGATGGCGGCGAGCTTGGCCGCCTCCCATCCGAGGCGCTCCGCCCGTTCCGGGTCCTTGGCTCCGAGCTTCTGCCCGACGAGCGCTGCCGCCGCCGTACCGAGGCCGACGCCCAGCATGATGGTGAGATGGTAGACAGACCGTATGACGTTGGTCGCTGCGAGTTCGATCGTCCCGATACGTGACACAACCGCGAAAAAGGCGAACCAGCTTCCGTTGGCCAGCACGCGTTGCGCAGTGATCGGAAGTCCGAGGCGCAGGATCGGCGCCACCCACCGCCGAACCGATAGCGGACGTTGCAGGAGGGCGAATCGATCGCGATGGCGGACGGAGAGCGCGACGCAAACTAGATAGAGCGTCCCCATTGCGATGGCGAGGCTCGATGCCACCGCCGCTCCCTGGACTCCCATTCGCGGGAATCCGGCACGTCCGAAGATGAGAACGTAGTCGAGGATGATGTTCACGCCGGTCGTCACGATCGAGGCGACCATCTGATGTCGCGTCTCCCCGATGCCGGCGAAGAAGCCCCGCAGGACCCAGTTGGCGATCATGAACGCGGATCCGAACAGCCGATAGTGAAGATAGACACCGCCGAGCGAGACGACCTCAGGGTCACCCGAGAGAATCGGGGCGAGGAGCCTGGCGAGCCACGGCGCGGCGATCGAAAGCGGGATCCCGAGCAGGAGTGCGAGTGCAACGCCCGAGTTGACGACCGGGCCACAGCTCGAGAGGTTTCCCTCCCCGAAACGGCGCGCCGTCAGCGTCTGGACGCCCACGCCGATACCGGCGAGTGAGAAGACGATTCCGAAGTACAGAACGCCGGCGATTCCGCTTGCCGCGAGCGGGGGCGCTCCGAGCCGGCCCAGCATCGCGGTGTCGACGACGCTCAACAGCGTGAACGAGGTCATGCCGATGACGACGGGCGTGGCGAGGCGGATGACCTGGCGGGAATCGTCATGGTGGAGGGCGAGGCGCCCCAAAGCCGCTCGCACATCCATCTCAGCCGGTTCGCTCCGATACGCGGTGAGGTTCGAGGGAGGCCGGTCGAAGCTGCGTAAGAACGACGCCAAGGATCGTGAGTAGTCCGCCGAGAGCCTTGATCGGAGTCAGAAGAACACCGAGAAGCAGAGCCTCCGCGAGGAGCGTGACGACCGGCACGACGTTGGCCGAGACGGCGACGCGCGTCGCCGAGATGTGCGACAGCGCGTAGTGCATGGCCAGGAATGCTGCGGCGGAGCAGATGACGCCGAGAAACGCTACCTCGCCCCACAACAGGGGCGTCATCTGTACGACCCACGCGAATCCGCTCGTCGCCGCAAGCGGGCCGAAGATCACCAGCGAGAACAGGAACTGATAGAACGTCAGCTGCAGCGGAGTGACCCGGCGGAGGGCGTCCTTGATCAACGTTGTCCGCGCTGCGGCGCAGAGAACGGCGCCGAGGACGAGGAGGTCTCCGACGAGGCTTGCGCCACGTTCTCCGGACGCCGAGACCACGATCGTGAGCACGCCTCCAAAGGCGAGGAGGATTCCGGCCGTCTTCCTCCACGTCGCGGGCTCCTGTTTTCGGGTGAAGGCGATCATGTAGACGGCGATCGGGATCGCCGCGATCAGAATCGACGCGTGGCTCGCTTGTGTCAGGGAGATACCGTAGGTTTCGAACAGAAAGTAGCCGACAGGGCTGAGAAGAGCGAGCCCCGCGAGCGTTAGGAGCTGGCGCCTTGGGACGACGAGCTGGCCGCGGGCGAGGGCGAGCAGGCCGAGGAGCACCACCGAAATGGCGAACCGGACGAGAAGGAGGGAGAAGACCGGGATCGTGGCGACGGCGTCCTTGACGGCGAGGAACGAGAATCCCCAAACGAGCATCGCAAAGAGAAGCGCGCCGTACACTCGGATTGACGTTCGCAGGTCCATCGAGTGCATCCCTCCTTTTTCCTCCAGCCGGGTTGGTCCGGCGATTGTGCGGCGAAGGGTAAAGCCGATCAACCGATCGTACGTCGACCCTCGACCGCAAGCGGTCGGCGGGTTCTGATATCATCCTCGGCGTGTGACCAGGGAGGGAAGAGCGGATCGAGATGTCAGAAGCGATGAGCGTCGCGAACGAGAAGGCCCTGCGCGATCTGGAGTTCGAGCGTATGCGGGAGATTGTGCGGACCTACGCGTCGTCGTCCCTCGGCGAGGAGGCGGTGGACGGGTTGGCCCCGACCGCCGAGCGCTCCGACATCGAGGCGAGCATCGCGGAAGTGGGCGAGGCGATTGGTTTCCTGGAAGGACACGGTCGCTTCTCGCTCGGCGCGGTGAGGGATCTTGCTCCGCTGCTTCGGCGGGCGCGAGAGAGCGCGCTTCTCGATGGCGAAGAGTTCCTCGTGGTGCTTCACACGATCGATGGAACGCGCCAGATCCGCGATCAGTTCGCGGAAGCCGAAGATCATCCGCTGCTGCGCGGGTACGCCGCACGCCTGACCGGTGGAGGGGATGCGTTCCGGAAGCAAATCTCGCGGGTCCTCGACGAGCGAGGAAGCGTTCGAGATGACGCGACGCCCGAGCTGAAGCAGCTGAAGCGGAGGTCGAGAACGCTCGAGAGCCGCGTGGAAGCAAAACTGCGCGCGCTGATCGACGGCAGTCCGGAGCTGATCAGTGAGGCCGTGATCACGCGCAGGCGCGGGCGTCTCGTCGTCCCGATTCGAAGCGGCGCCACCGGCGCGATGGAGTTCGTCGTCCACGACCGCTCGTCGAGCGGTCAGACCTTGTATGCTGAGCCGACGAGCCTCGTTGGCGAAAACAACCTTCTTGCGGAGCTTTCCGGCGAGATACGCGACGAGATCCGCCGGATTCTGCGCGATCTGACGGAGACGTTCGTCGGCGCGGAAGCGACCTTCTTGCGGGACCGCGCGGTGCTCTCACATCTTGACTCGCTGTTCGCCCGAGCCTCGTTCGCCGGCGCGTATCGGTGCGCCTTCCCTCGGCTCGGGAGTTGCGTGTCGCTTCGCGATGCGAGGCATCCGCTGTTGCGGGCGGAGTCCGTTGTGCCGATCACGCTCTCGTTGGGCGACAGGCAGCGAATGGCGGTGATCACCGGCCCGAACACGGGGGGGAAGACGGTGACGCTCAAGACGCTGGGCCTGTTGACGCTGATGGTGCAGTCGGGGATCCCGATTCCGGCCTCTCCGGACTCAGAGATCGCCGTCGTATCCCGGGTTCGCACCGACATCGGAGACGAGCAGTCCATCGAGCAGAGCCTGTCGACGTTCTCCGCTCACATGATGAACTTGATCTCGGTCCTCCGCGAAGCGGACGGCGACTCCCTCATCCTTCTCGATGAACTCGGAGCGGGGACCGATCCCGAAGAGGGCGCGGCCCTCGGTTTGGGGATCCTCGAGGCGCTGCTGGAGAGTGACGCACTCGCCGCAGCTTCGACGCATCTTACGCCGCTGAAGTTCTTTGCGATTCGGCATCCGGAGATTCGCACCGCATCGATGGAGTTTGACCTGGAGACTCTCTCGCCCACGTTTCGAGTCATCGAGGGGCTTCCGGGGAAGAGCAACGCGTTCGTCATCGCGCAGCGGCTCGGCCTCGATGAGGGGTTGGTGCAGCGAGCTCGAACGTACCTGTCGCACGGCGAGATCCGAGCCGAGGACATCATCGACGAGCTACATCGGGAGCGCCAAGCCCTCGCGAAGCATCGAGAGCAGGCCGATCGCGACAGGCAGGAGATGCGACGCCTCAGGAGCGAATACGAGCTGAAGCTGGGCGCGTTCGAGGAGGAGAGGGAAGCGGGGCTCTCCGAGCGCCTGCGATCCCTTGAGACCTCCCTTCGTGACGGTCAGCGCCGTCTCGAGCAGATCCTGGCGGAGGCGAACGCGGCCGCGCCTCCGGAACTCGTTCGCAAAGGCCTTCACGAGGTTTCGTCGCTTCGTCGTGAGGTGAGCGGCTTTCGCGAGGATCTTGCGCGATCGGACGAAGACACGCGTCTCAGCACTGACGCGCTCGAAGCCGGACAGATCGTCCACGTTCGGAGCGTCGCGGCCGATGGAAGAATCGTCCATATCGACGCTGGCGGGAGGGTGTCCGTCGATCTCGACGGCATTCGCGTGTCGACCGAGATCGACGATCTCGGCCCTGCTGCGCGCGGCGCGAGGCGCGAAGATCCACGAGAGCGACGGCGAACACGGGTCCGCCGCCCTCGGCCGAGTCAGGTTCCCCTGCAGATCAACGTCCGCGGGAAGACGGTGTCCGAAGCGCTTCGCGGCGTTGAGGAGTACCTCGATCAGCTTCTTCTTGCCGACATCCGGAGCGCAAGCATCCTGCACGGCAAGGGGACGGGCGCTCTGCGAGGAGCGATTCACGCCTATCTTGGATCGTGCTCGTTCGTCGACTCGTACGGGTTCGCCCCGCCGAATCTGGGTGGCGATGGGGTCACCGTGTTGGAGCTTGCCGGCAACGGAAACCGCGATTGAAAGGCCTTCGCCCTTTCGCTACCATCACTCGGGTCACGACTGACCGAGAGAGGTTCAGTGGTGGAGATCACGAAGGTAGAGATTCGACTGATGCGGGACGAAGGGAATCTCAAGGCGTTCTGCTCGGTTGTGTTTGACGATGTCTTCATTGTGCACAGCGTGAAGGTCATTCAGGGGAAAGAAGACCTTTTCGTCGCGATGCCGAGTCGGGAGGTTCGAAGCGGCGAGTTTCGCGACACGGCACACCCGATTGACAACGGCTTCCGGTTGGCGTTGGAGCGTACGATCCTTGAGAAATACCGGGACGTCGTCGGTGGGGACGGGCAGCGGCCGGAACCGAGCGTCCCGACCGAAGACGTGACGTTCTAGGGCGTAGCCAAGCGGTAAGGCAGCGGCCTTTGGAGCCGTGATCGAAGGTTCGAATCCTTCCGCCCTAAGTAGAGGCCTGAGGAGCTTCCGGCTCCTCAGGCTTCTACTTAGGAGGGGTGAGATCCTTCGTAAGCGAGTGGAGCGAGCGCCGAGGACGGAGTTCGCGTGAGCGAACTCCCAAGCAACTGGAGAGCCAAGGAATTGCTCCAGTTGCCATCCTTCCGCCCTAACAAGGTTTCATCTCGTTTTCGTGGGCCAGGATCAGTTCGGACATCCACCCTCGTACTTCTCGTCGCGGAATCCAATCGTTGTCGTGTCCTTCGGCGGAGGCACGTCGCGTTGTTTGACGCTCTGTTGCGCTTCGGCCCGGCAGTGGACGAGTGCGGCACGACTCGTGGGTATCGATCCGTTTTGGTATCATGCCGCAGGGACTGAAATCACTGGGCAGTGTGGTTGGTCGATGAGATGCCCATCAGGGGACACGCCGCATGAAGTACAAACACAAGCCGATCGAGGAGCTGGCGAGACGGCTCCATCTTCGTATCGCTCCTGATGCGCTCGAGAGAGCCTTTTTGCACAGCTCCTACGTGAACGAGATCGGCGATTCTCGCGGATCGAACGAACGGCTCGAGTTCCTCGGGGACGCGGTGATCGATCTTGCGGTTACGTCTCACCTCTACACTGAATACCCCGGTGCAGACGAGGGACGACTGACGAAGGCGAAGTCGGTCGCTGTCAGTCGGCCGATCCTTGCGGAGAAGGCGGCCGATTTGGGTTTCGATGAGTTCATCTTTCTTGGGCGAGGTGAAGAAGTGAACGGTGGGCGGAACCGCCCAACGAATCTTGGAAACGCGTTCGAAGCGCTGATCGCCGTCATCTACCTTGAGAGAGGCTACGCCTACGCGGCGAAGTTCATCATCCGTCACCTGCACGAGGACATGCAGCGCTACCTCGCCGAGCAGTCGGCGACTGGAGACTACAAGAGTCTGTTACAGGAGACCGCGCAGCGGTTGTTCGATTGCCGCCCGGCCTACAACGTGATGAACTCGGCGGGGAAAGAGCACAAGAAGGAGTTCACCATCAACGTCGGTGTCGCCGGCCATCGAGGTGTGGGGCGAGGCCGGAGCAAAAAAGAGGCCGAGCAGGCGGCGGCGAAACAGCTGTACTTGATCCTCGAGGAGTTCTAGCCTACGGGGGCGGTGCCTGCGAAACACGTTGCGGGATTCAGTTGGGGTGCATGCTGGCGATGCCGAGAAACGCAGCCAGCATATTGATCGCAGACTTCGTGTTATCTATACTGAACGCATGGATGCAGTCGGCCAACACATTCGAGATCTGAGGCAGGAACGCAGTTGGACGCTCAAGGAGCTTGCGGACCGATGCGAGCTCTCGACGAGTTTCATCTCTCAAGTCGAACGGAGTCTGTGCTCGATCTCGATCGCGTCGCTTCACACCATTTGCCAGGCACTCGACGTGAAGCTGGCCGACTTCTTTGCGCAAGTCGACGCGCCTGTCGGTACGTTGTTGCGGCGCAATCGAATGACGGAAGTCATGAAGGCGCAGGATCAGACGGCGATCATCGTTTCCGATGCGGCGATCAAGTACCGGTTCCTCAGTCGTGACTTCCCAGGGCGGGAATTCGAGATCCTGATCGGCGAGATCTCTCCCGGATACTGCTACCCGCCGGCGCCGCACAAGGGGGAGGAGTTCGGTTATGTCCTCGAGGGGCGGCTTCGTCTTGCGATCGGCGACGCGACGTACGTGCTCGGCCCCGGAGACAGCTACCACTTCAATGCGATGACTCCGCATGGGTACGAGGCGGAGAGCGGCGATCCTGTGAAGGTCCTGTGGGTGGGAACGCTCCAGTACTTCCAGCTTCGCGACGGGCTGCCGGCAGAGCCTAGCGGCGAGAAGAAGGCGTCCGAGGGCTAGAAGCTTCGAGGAGACGACTCAAGTCTCCAGGGCCAAGCGTTACGTCGCGGTTCGCGTGGACTGCCAAGCGGTCATCCTCCACTGATCACCGTCGCGCACGTAGACGCTGGTGAATCGAATCGGGATCTTCAGGAGTTCGCCCGTGTCGGTCCGCACTCCAAGATCCGCGGTTCCTGTGACGATGGCAGCGCCTTCCGAAAGGGCTTTGACGAGAACGTTGCCGGTCTCGATCGACGCGTACCTGTAGACGCCCGTTCGGATCTTGTCAATTAGCGTGGCCTTGGAGTCGAGCGCTCCGTTCGTGTGCGCGTACGTGAGATCTTCGGTGAAGCAGCGCTCGAGGGCGTTCTCCTCCCCCGCGACCATCGCTCGGATGCGGGCACGGTCGGTCTCCATGAGCTGGTGGGCTGTGTTCACTGACGCCGTCCTTTCGTTTCGGATCTTGCTGCGCTTCAGATCAGTCCTTCGAGTGCTCCCTGCAAATCGAGTGCTGCGATGACGTCGCAGATCTCCTTCCTCGTCTTGGGCTCGGCCGGCGTGATGGGGAGCCGATGCGCGCCGACAGGGAAGCCCATTGACTCCAGGGCCGCCTTGGTCGTCGCGTGCTCGTAGGCGACGAGCGCGCAGAGCGGCATCACGTCTGACTGGAGTTTGCGCGCGGTCATCAGATCCCCCCGCTGGAACGCATCCCAGATCGCGACGAAGTGTTTCGGCGCCACGTTTGCGGCGGTTCCGATGAGGCCGATCCCGCCCATGACGAGGATGGGGAGAAACTTCGCATCCATTCCCGTGAAGACGGCGATCTGGTCGCCAACCTCTCGGATGATGTTGACGGTGTGATCGGTGTCGTCGATCGAGTCCTTGATGCCAGCGATCGCTCCGTCGTGGGTCAGTCGGCAGATGGTGTCGAGGTCGATGTCGATTCCCATGCCCGCAGGATAGTTGTACACCATCACCGGGATCGAGAGCGCCTTGCCCAGTGTGCGGAAGTGCTCGTACAGGCCTTGCTGTGTCGGGCGTGGGTAGTGTGGGAGCGACACCAGCACGCCGTCTGCTCCGACGGAGGCCGCGTACTGGCTCAGCTCGAGCGCAATGTGCGTGGCGTTGTGCCCGCTTCCCGCGAGAACAGGAACGCGCCCAGCCGCGGTCTCGACTGCCAACCGGATCAGATCGCGCCGCTCGTCGAGGGAGACGAGCGTGTAATCGCCGGTGCTCCCGGGGCAGAAGATTCCGTGCACGCCACAGTCTGAAATCAAGTAGTCGATGAAGCGGCCTGTGCGCGTTGCGCAGATTGAGCCGTCCTCATTGTAGATGGTCACCACAGGCACAAAGACCCCGTGGAACTTCTTTATGTCAGTCATCCCTCTTTCTCTCCTCTCTTTCTCGCTTTCATGGTCCCGCCTCTAGTCCATCCGCAGGCCGCCGGTGACGTTCAGCGTGTGTCCGGTCGTGTAGCTCGCGTACTCTGACAGGAGGAAGACGACGGCACGGCCGACCTCTTCCGGGGTCGCAAGTCTGCGCAGTGGGATCGAGTCGACTATTTCCTGCTCGATCTCGCGCGGGCTGCGTCCAAGAAGATCAGCCTCCCAAGCCCACTCCCTCCTCAACATCGGCGTGTCCACCTTGCCCGGCGCAATCGCGTTGACCGTGATCCCGTAGGGCGCTAGCTCCAATGCCAGCGACTGGGTGAACCCGATGACGGCGAACTTCGAGGCGCTGTAGTGCGAATACATCTCCCCTCCGACCAAGCCGAGTCGAGAGGCAATGTTGACGATCCGCCCCCGACTTCGCTCGATCATCCGACGGGCGCAGATTCGGGCGCAGATGAACGTCCCTTTCGTGTTTACCGCGAAGTGCTGGTCCCACTCCTTCTCGGTGAGATCGACGGCGAGCGCCGTCGAGGAGACCCCGGCGTTGTTCACCAGGAAGTCGATCTCGCCCAGTTCCGTCTCGATCTGGCTGAACGCTTCTTCCATCTGCGCGTGATCGGACACGTCGCCACGGATGGCGATCGAGGCGACTCCCCGCTCGCGGATCTGGTCTCGTGTTTGCTCGGCGAGTTCCAGATCGAGATCAATGATCGCCACTGCGGCGCCGTGCTCGGCGAGGACGTGCGCGATCGTCTTGCCGATCCCCGCACCACCTCCCGTGATCACACCGTTCTGTCCGGTCAGATCGATCATCCGCTCTCCCCTGTGAGTACATCGACGACATGCCCGATCGCAATCTCGTGCATTTCGTCCATCGACGCTTCCGAATAGCAGGCCATGTGTGGCGTGAGGATGACGGAGTCGATGTCGAACAGCGGGTTGCCCGGTCTTGGGGGTTCGTCGGCGAAGACGTCGAGCCCTGCGCCGGCGAGGCTCCCGGATTGCAGCGCAGCGATGACCGATGGCTCGTCGACGACCCCTCCGCGTGCGGTGTTGATCAGGAACGCGCCCGGCTTCATCCGAGCGAATTCGTCTGAGCCGAGAAGCCCTGCCGTTGCGTCGTTCAGCGGCACGTGAACGGAGATGAAGTCAGCGCTCGGCAGCAGTTGCTCCATGGTTACGGGCTCGACCCCCGCTGCCTTGAACACGCATGGGTCGACGAACGGGTCGTGGGCGACAACGTCCATTCGGAGTGCATTCGCCTTCGCGGCTACTCGCCGCGCGATCGCTCCGAACCCGATCAAGCCAATCCGCTTGCCTGCGATCCGCTGGGTCTCTTGCTCTCCCGCATATCCCCAGTTGCCGCTACGTACCCAGCGGTCGAGTGGGAGAAGCTTGCGCGCCAACGCGAAGACGAAGGCAATGGCGTGGTCGGAGACCTCCTCCGCCGACCAGCCCGGAAGGTAGCGAACCTCGATCCCCTTGGCCACGGCCGCGTCGAGATCGATCCGATCGAGACCGACGCCGTAGCGGACGATCACTTGGCATCGCTCGAGTTCGGAGATGACTCGCCCCGTGATCGGCGCGTAGTCGTAGAGAATCGCATCGGCGTCCCTCGCCAGATCGAGGACGTCCTCCTCGCTCCGACAGCTTCCGACGAGCAGGCGTCCGCCGATCTTCGTCACTTCTCGCTCTTCGATTGGCAGCGTCGTCGCTTCGGCGTCGGTCACGACGACTTTCCACTTTCGATCCATCCGATGCTCCTTTCCCCAGGTGGCTACCGATTTGGTCTGTGCGGAAGCGACAGAACGTCCTTGCGGAACGCGGGGAGCCGCCGGCAGCCGTCGTCGGTGACGACGACGAGATCCTCGTTTCCGAACGGGCCCAGGTTCTTGGCGCTCTGGACCGAATCACCGTAGGCGAATCCCGCGACGTCGTATTTCCAGATCTCTACGGCGAGAACCATCCCTTCCTCCAAGACAGTCGGTTCGCGGGCCGTCAGCATCGGCGGCTCGTGTCCGGTCAGGCCCATGCCGTGACCGATCATCTCGATCTCGATCGGGGACCCTTCGTCCTCGAAGACTTCCTCGACGACGCGGATCAGCTCGGCCGTGTTGACGCCTGGGCGAATCGCGTCGATCGCGGCGGCTTGGGATCGTTCGATGATTCGCACCGATCGCTCTGACTCGGGGCTGAGCGGACCTACCTGGAACGTTCGGCAGCAGCTGCCGCAATACCCCTTGACCATCGGAAGGGGCTCGATGACCATTCGGTCCCCTTCGGCAATTGACACGTTCTCGTAGAATGGCGGCGTGTCCGGCATCGGGTAGCGATGCTCGGTGCAGCGCACGTTGAGCGCGTCGATCTCGTGGGCGTGTTGAACGAGAACCTCCTGCAGGAGCACGCCGACGTCACGCTCGGTCATTCCAAGGCGGAACGAAGCGACGAGCTTGTCGAGCGACTTCACGACCGCCTCGGTCGCCAGACTGACCGCCTCGACCTCGAGCTCGCTCTTGAGCATCCGTGCCCCCCAGATCAGATCGGTCGCTTCGACGAACGATGCGTCGGGGAGGCCGGCGCGGAACCGGTCGATGTCGTTGATCGGTCGGGGAACCGTCATTCCACCGAGTCGGCCGGCTTCGATGCCAATCCGGCTGGCTCCGCAACCCAGGTCACGCACGGCGCCTGCGACGTCGTCGGGCAGCTCGCGAATCTTCTCGGTGGAGTGCGGGTCGTCCTGTCCGCGGATGTCGGCGACGTGGGTGAGCCCCTCGGCGACCCCTCGGAAGAACTCGGGGACGATCAGCACTGGGTCGCGGTCGACCGGGAGGATCAGCACGGCCGGTTGGATGCTGAGGGCGGACCAGTGAATCGAGTGAAACCCGGTGTAGTAGCGGATGTTCGACTTGTCCCACAGCACGAGCGCATCGACGTCATCCTGCTGCATGAGCCGGTGTGTTCGCTCGATGCGATCCTTGTACTCCGCGGCGGGAAAATCCGCATAGGGCGGCGACGGATACGATGTCCGGCTCGTCTTCTCGATCAGCATGGTAGCTCTTTCTCCTTCCCGTTTTCGTAGAGGATGTCCTTGGAGCGCAGGCAGGCCGCGTAGTGCTCCGCGCCGACCTCAATCAGCTCCGGTCTCGTCGTGCAACAGGCGTCGATCGCGTACTTGCAGCGCGGATGAAAGCGACAACCGGAGGGCGGATTGAGCGGGTTTGGCACCTCTCCGCGGATGTGCTCCAATCGAGATACGTTCTTCACGAACGCCGGGATGGAGCTGATCAGTCCGTTGACGTAGGGGTGTTTTGGATGCTCGATGATCGCCTCGGTTGGGCCATGCTCGACGATACGACTTGCGTACATCACGTAGATCCGATCGCAGGTGCTACCGATGACCCCCATATCGTGTGAAATAATCAGAGTTGACATCTTCGTGTCATTCATGGTTTGCTGAAGTAGTTTGAGGATCTGTAGCTGTACCGATACGTCCAACGCCGTCGTAGGTTCATCGGCAATCAGGAGCTGAGAGCCACAGCTGAGCGCCATGGCGATCATTGCCCGCTGTTGTTGGCCCCCGCTTAGCTCATGCGGGTAACGCTTCAGCATAGTCCTTGGGTCGGGAAGCGCAACCGTACCCAAGGCACGCTCCGCCTCACGAAGGGCTTCGTTCCGGCAGATATGTTTGTGGAGACGAAGGACGTCAGCGAACTGCTCTCCGAGCGTGAACACCGGATTCATCGAGGACATCGGTTTCTGGAAGATCATCGCGATTTCGCGACCTCGAACCTTGCTCATCTCTGTTTCGCTCAACAGCATCAAGTCGCGCCCATTGAGAATCACTTCACCAGACTTGATCCGCCCCGGGTAACCAATCAGTCGCATGATTGCATGCACCGTGATCGTCTTCCCGCACCCGGTCTCGCCTACCATCCCCACGACTTCGTTGCGCTTCACGTGCAGAGACACGCCGTCCACTGCACAGATCACGCCGTCCTGAACGTGGAAGTCCACCGATAGCTTCCGCACTCGCAGTAGGTCCTGCGTCTCAACCGGGGTGTTGCACCCCTTGCGATACCCTGCTCTTCCTGTTGGCTTGTCCATCATGCGGTCGTCCAACGAGCTGCCACCATCCGGTGATGTAACCACGCGGAAGGCCTCACCCCACATTCGGAAGACAACACCCTGGCATCTACCAAATGCGACGGCCTTGGCATCTGTGGGCCTTGTTGTTTCGGATTGCTCATGCTTCCCCATCCGTCGTCGCACCGGCAGTCGGTTGCTTCATCGCCGTTCGTCGCGCACAGCGAACGAAGTGCCCTGGCTCAAGCTCGACTTGGGCGATTGGCGCTTCGTCACAGAGAGGGGCATGCTCGTTGCAGCGGGGACCAAATGCACACCCAGCGGGAAGGTCCACCGGACTTGGGGGGGATCCGTGCAGTACGATTTCGCGGTCAACAATGCGACCGCTCGGTGTCAAGACCGCATCGCAGAGCGCTCGCGTATACGGATGCGAGGGATTCGCGAAAACCTGCTCCGTTAGACCGATCTCGACGATCTCGCCGAGGTACATCACTGCCACTGTCTCGGACAGGTAGCGCGCCACGGCAGCGTCGTGAGAGATGAACATGTACGTCAGATGAAACTCGCTTCGCAACTCGACTAACAGGTCAAGGACACGGGCTTGCACGGAGACATCGAGGGCTGATGTGGGCTCATCCAGCACGAGGAAGTTGGGCCGCAGGATGAGTGCGCGGGAAAGACAGACCCGCTGCTGCAGACCGCCGCTGAGCTCGCCCGGATAGCGCCGGATGTAATTGCGCGGAAAGCCCACTCTGTCAAGCACGGTGCCGAGCCGCTTCTTCCCTTCTCGGAGCCGACCGTGGATTCGCATTGGCTCAAGAATTGCCGAGCGTACGTTCATTCGAGGATCGAGCGGCTCCTGCGGGTCCTGGAAAATCATCTGCGCGTCCTGCCGGAACGCCTTCATTTGGCTTGGTCTCAGGGCTGTAACGTCATATGCGCCGATCCGGACGCGACCTGCAGACGGCTCAGTCAACCGCAGTATAGCGAGTCCACAGGTTGTCTTCCCGCACCCGCTCTCCCCCATCAGGGCAACAGTCTCTCCTCGTTTGGCGCAGAACGTGACGCTACGCACCGCCTTGACATCTCCCACCTTCTTGCCGAGAAGACCACGCTGGATCGGGAAGAACTTCCGCAGACCATCAACTACTAAGAACGGCGTTGTACCATCTGACGGCTCCGTGGGCAGACGAGTCTCCTTCAGGTCTGGACTCATCCAGGCTCCCTTTGTTCTTGGGACGCGGAAGCATTTTCCACACTCGACGTACTGCGAAGATGCGCCACCACACTGTCTAGAGCCGTTCGGAGCATGCGCCCTCTGTAGTCGCCAGCCAGGGCAGCGCAGTGCGGCGTCATGAGAACGTTCTGCAGTTCGTGGAACGGCTTTTCGTACGGGCGATTTCGGAAGTACCAGACCTCGTTGTCGACCGACGGGTAGTCCCACCAGACGTCGAGACAGGCGGTGAACCGTGGATGCCCTCGGAGGTGATCGAACAAGTCTTCCTGAACGACGAGGCCACCCCGGCCGATGTTGATCAGGCAACCATCGTTCTTCATCTGGTGAAGCTCCTTCGCGGCGATGACGTGTCGCGTTTCCTCGGTCAGGGGAAGGACGAGGACGAGGAAGTCGGACTCCGAGAGGACGAACGCGAGATCGTCGAGCGTTCCCATGAAGTCGACGGGGACCGAAGACGCCTTCCGACGGTTGATGCCGAGGATCCGCATATCGAACGCCGCCGCCCTCCGGGCGAACTCCTCACCGATGCTGCCCAAACCGACGATCCCGACCGTGCTCTCGGCGAGACACTCGGCTGGCTGTCTTTGATCGAAGACGCCGTCTCGCATCAGCGCGTCTCGTTCTCGGAGGTGCTTCGCGGCGGCGAGCATCAGGGTGAACGCGTGTTCGGCGACGGCCGCCGAATTGGCTCCGATTGCTCCACTGGCATCGACGCAATCCGGAATTGTCTCCGTCCGGCGGATCGCATCGGTCCCCGCGCAGAGCAGTTGAACGTGCTTGAGAGCGGACATCTTCGCGAAGACGGCGTCGGGGAATGGCTTGTAGCCGCCGTAGCGCAATACCACGTGGATTGAAGGAGCCTCCTCGTCGAGTTTGCCCTCCGCCATCTCGTCGAGGAAGAGGACCTCTGCAAGTCCAGAGAGTCTCCGGCGGGTGAGCGCCTTTTGCTCCTCCGCCAGTTCGGTCGCAATCAGGACCTTCTGGGTTGGCATCGTTCGAGTTCGCATTGGGGCTACTTCACCTCCCTAGCGGTGTAGTCGCGCAAGTAGTCGCCTAGCAGCATGAACCCCATCGACAGCACCAGGATAGCGATCCCTGGGAATGTGCTCATCCACCAATGAGCCGGCAGATACGTCCGCCCGTTCGCGATCATGTATCCCCAATCCGGTGACGGCGGGGGGGGGCCCAATCCGAGGAAACTCAATCCTGCAGCAGCCAGAACGACAAGACCGGCCTGCGTCGTCGTTTGAACCATGATTGGGCCGGCGCAGTTTGGAATGAGGTGGCGGAAAAGAATCCTCACGGGCGACGCACCCATTGCCTGTAGTGCTAGGACCATGCGTGTCTCCTTCAGGCGAAGGACCTCCCCTCGCACGATGCGCGCGTGCCACGTCCACCAGCTAAGACCAAGGCCCAGCATGACGTTGTAGAGCGACGTTCCTAGGGCAGCGACGGTAACAATCGCTAGCAGCACAGGCGGGATCGCAAGGAAGACATCGACGATGCGCATCACGGTCATGTCCGTCCGGCGGCCGAAGTAGCCTGAGACGGCGCCAATAAACGTCCCGAATAGCGTTGCCGTCGCGACGACGACCGCGGTGATCGCCAGAGACGTACGTGAGCCGTACGCGATTCTGGAGAACACGTCCCGTCCTACGTTGTCCGTCCCCATGATGTGAGCAGGTGAGGGAGCTTGCAGGCGGTCCTTCATGACGACGCGGTACGGATCGTACGGTGCAATTTGGGGAGCGAAGATCGCCACCACAACAACCAACAAGAGCATGAGAATCGACACAATGGCTAATGGGGACTTCAGCAAGGAGTAGAGGGCGTAACGAAGCGCCTTCGCCGCGCCAGACTCGGCGACTTCCTCACGTGCGACCTGGTCCATCGTCTCTCCTCTGTTTCCCGTTTCCCGCTTACTCAATTGTACCGAACCCTCGGGTCAAGCCATGCGTACATGATGTCGACCAGGACGTTTATCACCCCATAGATCAGAGAGAATAGCACGGCGCACGCGACCGCGGGCTGGTAGTCCCGATAAACGATCGCCGTCATGGCGTAGAGGCCGATTCCGGGGAACGAGAACACCGTCTCAATAAGGAAAGTGCTGGCGAACAGCCCTCCCGTCATCAGTCCTAACACGGAGAGAATGGGCGAAAACGCGTTCTTCAATCCGTACCGTAGGATCAGCGCCTTCCTCCGGAAACCGTACGCGCGATGCGTCAGCATGTAATCCTGCGAGAGCACGTCGAGGAACGAGGTGCGGGTCATCCGCGTAATCGCAGCGAGCCGCGTCACGGTCAGACTGATCACCGGCAGAATCATGTGAAGAATCGAGCTGCCAAGTGCTTTCCAGTTCCCAGCGAGAAGACTGTCCAGCATGTACATCCCGGTGATTCTCTTTGGAGCACCAATCAATGGAGCGATTCGTCCGGATGCTGGAAGGAGACGCCATGCGAAGAAGAACAAGAGCGAAAGCATGAGGCCGAACCAGAACTCCGGCATCGAGTTCCCCAGAACTGCGAATCCTCTCGCAAGGAAGTCGGGCCACCGGTTCTTGTAGATAGCGCTTACAATTCCCAACGCAACGCCAACGACAACAATGCAGACAATGGACACTAGAACCAGCTCCAGCGATGCGGGAAGGTATTGAGCTAATTCCTGCGTCACCGGGTGCCCTTGCGCCATAGACTCCCCGAGGTCGCCACGGACAACGCGGCCCAGATAGTTAAAGTAACGATACCAGATTGGCTTATCGAGGTGGTACCGCTCAGTCAGCGCCACGATTTCCTCTGCCGTGCCACTCAACCCGAGGCGAAGATAAATGGCCCGACTTGGAGTTAGATTAGTCAAGAGGAACACTAACGTCAACACTCCAATAACAAGTACTGGGATCACAAGAATCCGGCGAATGATGTAGGTCCTCATCAGAGGCTAACCCTAATCCTTCTTATCACTCGTTCTTTGATTCCTCACAACAACGTAGCACCATGCGGCAGGCCGCCAAGAAGTCACCGAGCCTGCCGCACGGGCAGTTTACCCTAATCCGGTGGGCTCCAAGTCGCAGCTATTCCTGATGTAGCATATGGAAGAGGACTAGGGCCCGATTGATCGGGATGCCTTGGTACCCGGTGATGTCGTTCCGCATTACGACTACGTAGGGCACCGTGAACAGCCACACAAACCCAGCATCTTCAACAAGGATCTCGGAAGCTCGGAATGCAAGCTCCGCCCGGGCCACGCGGTCCGGTTCCTTCGCCAATTGGTCGATCCAGCCGGAGACAAGTGGGTTGACATACCCGTTGTTAAAACCGTAGTTCGGGTCAAGCGCCGACTTGTCACCGTAGTTCAAGAGCATGACATCGTACGGCTCCGCGCCTTGCGCCGCGCCGTACTGCGTAGACATCACGTTCGAGATGTCCGCGTTCTTACTCTCAGCGAAGAAGTCCGGCCAGCCCTTCGGCTCCAGGTTGACCTTGATTCCAATATCGCCGAGGTTCTGCTGGACGATGAGACCCAAGCACTCGTGGAAATCTGTCTCAAGGACGATCGAGAAGGCAATCTCGAGCTCCCCAGGCGCGACTCCAGCTAGATCCATGTAGTACCGCGCCATCTCCAGGTCTTGGTCCTGGATACAACCGCAGTCCGTGGAGGCTCCAGGCAACCAGCTCGCCAACGGTCCACACGGTTCGACGGAGTAACGCATGCACTGACGGACCGCATCGTAATCCACAGCGTACGCGATGGCCTTTCGCAGCATCTTGTTCGCTAACGGACCCTGATGGCACTGGAGGTAGATGGTCTGAATCGACGACGATTCGGTGACGTACACCGTGTAATTGGGATTCGCCTCGATCGTTGGATACAGGCTATTCGACACGCTCGTGCTGGATGTCACTTCTCCGGCAAGAAGGGCCGTTCCGCGAGCGGCAGGCTCGGTCATGATCCGGAGCACCACCTTGTCGAACTGGTCGTCCTCCCATCCGCCCCAGTAGTCGGCGAATGCATCCAATATGACGTATTGTCCCAGGACGTGCTCGGTCATCATGTACGGACCCGTCCCAACGACGTTCTCGGCGAGCCATGCCTGGGCCCAGGGATCATCCGCCGTCTTATGCGCATTGGCGGCCGCCGGTGAGACAATCCTGAACCCGTCGAATCCGGCGAATGCGTTCTCCCAAAAGGCGAATGTGCTGTCAGACGTGAACCTGACTGTGTACTGGTCAATCACTTCCAGCCCCGCCACACGCAGGAACATCTGCGCAGGTCCGGCATTGATCCCATTCATTCGCTCCCACGAATACTGCACGGCCGCGCTATCGAAGTTGGTCCCGTCGTGGAACTTCACGCCGCGGCGGAGATAGAATGTGCACGCCGTTCCGTCTACCGAAATCTCCCAGTCTTCCGCTAGCGCGCTCTTGGCCAACATGGCTGGAAGGTCCCAGGTCAATAGACCCTCATACGTGTTGCCGGTGACGATCGTATTATCGACCATCTGACCCGAGCTGGGATCAATATCGAAGACTCGATACTCGATTGCGTGTGTGAAAGTCCTCTCTGCCAACGCCAGCGGCGCGACTGAGAGCATGAGCAGCGAAACACTTAGAAGGCACCATAACACTTTCCTATGCATATTCCACTTCCCTCCCTTTGCCGAACAGACCAAGCGAAGTTGCTTACCTCCAAACGGACTGCTGTTCTCGATCACCTCCAGACCTCTTCGGGCTCTCTCGAGTCGGTGCTCAACCATTCACTATAGTGGAAAACTGCAGTGGTGTCAACGTCTCATCTGCGTGCAGGAACCGCGCATGCTATGGCCATTACACTCATCTAGAGCATCCTCCCGAATGTCGCCTGTGCAGGATTACTTAACGCGTGCTACATCCAGGGAGGCATTCTGCGTTTCCTCGAGGCGCCGCGCTAGCAGGGCTTCTTGACGAAGCAAGACGGACGGAAGATAGTATTGGAGAACTCGATTCGCCGGGGAGCAATATGCGTTAATCAATCAAAGAAGGGAGAATGATGGAATTCGACCATGTAGCGATTCACGTACGTGATTTGGAACGAAGCATCGTGTTCTATCGGGACATCCTGGGACTGGAACTCATCGAGGCGGAGCCGGGCGAGGAGTTGTGTACCGGAACGTCGATTGCCCCGTGGCGACACAGGGGCAACATCACGTTCTGCTACTTGCGAGGGAAAGGTGATCGCTGTACAATAGAGCTTATCTATGAACATGAGCGCACAGAACCTTATAATGTCAAGGATATGAAGGTTCCTCATATCTGTTATCGTGTGACTGGCTTGGATGCGATGGCGGAGAGGCTGAAACGGCACGGAGTCACGTTCCTTGTCGAAAACGCGCGGCCGAAGTACAGCAACACTATCAAGAGAATCGACTACATCGAAGATCCCGAAGGGTATCGGATCGAACTGATGGAATTCGAAGAGCAGTCGCCGTCGGCGTGATGCCTAAGGTCCTCGTGCGGGCGTGTCCTACGATCCGATGTAAGCGACGGCCTGCATCTCAACGCGTATTCCGGGAGCCAGGGACGCGACTTCGACGCATGCTCTGGATGGCGGTTCGGTTGGGAAGAACGAGAGGTAGGATTTGTTGACGTCCAGACCGTCTGCTAGATCGATTAGGTAGATTGTCAACTGGACGACGTCCGCGAGAGATCCCCCTCCAGATTCCAGCACTGCCTGGATGTTCTTCAGGCATTCGGCCGTCTGAGTCCCCACATCTGCAGAGGGTGAACCACCGGAGGGACTTATCCCCACCTGAGTTGTGTAGATAAACCCGCCTGCGCGAATCCCTTGGGAGAACAGGGGAGACGCGATAGGTGCATCCTTCGTCCGAACCACGGTCTTGGACATGATGTGTACCCCCTCTATCGACGCCCTGGGCAAGGCCGAAGACGTCCTATTGAAGTTCTGAACCACTGTGCGGCCAGTTGTCCTCCCAGCATGCCTGGGGCCAGTCCTTGGCGAACAGAACGCCCGTTCGCCTGGCGCGATCCGGCGATGCCTGGAACGCGGCGCAAGCCGCTTCGTCGAACTCGATCCCCAGCCCCGGCCGATTGGGAAGAGGGAGCTGACCGTCGACCAGTCTGGGCAGCTCACCGAATAGATCTCTCCGCAAGGTCGGGTGGTCGTAGTCATCGAACGTCTCCTGAATGAGCGCGTTTGGAGTGCAGCCGTCGAGATGCAGAGACGCGGCGGTGAT